>Ga0153976_1000598_pt1 | contig 12532 bp, 17 predicted proteins | sample TSGA060MetaG_FD_104717 | JGI IMG/M metagenome (GOLD analysis project Ga0153976, IMG submission 104717) | Attine ant fungus gardens microbial communities from Georgia, USA - TSGA060 MetaG | ecosystem: Host-associated > Fungi > Mycelium > Unclassified | place: USA: Georgia, Yuchi Wildlife... | reverse complement strand
TCTTGCTCGATTCTGCTGTGTTGTAGACCTCCCACCCTTCAGATTCGCCGGCAACCCAGGCCTTACCTTCGGGAGTGGTGTCGACTCCCTGGAAGTTGGCCATATGTCCATGTTGGATTGGGTGGTTGGGTATAGGTGGTATGGGCGGTAGTGTCGAATGAGCCTGGATGGACATGATGAATATGGAGTAGGTGAATGAAGCTGGCCTGGCTGTAGACGTGCTTTACAATGTGCTGCATTTCGAGGACAATCTTCACCCATGAGTTGGGTAATGACCGATTGATCACAGTATTGAAGGACCTGAAAGGGACAAGGAAACCCGCAAAGGCGCAGGTAATTCTAATGACGCATGGGCTACGGCGACCCACTTTGCAAATTTGAGAACAGAAAAGTCGGCAATATACTGCCGGACTATATATGAAGAGAACTTGTATATTCGCACTTACATTTCCAGTCGCAGTGTATGACGCAGTAAATGGGGTCCGAGTTGTTGATAAGGAACAAGGTTTCGACTTCAGCACAATCCGAATTAGGCGTTTAACATCAGTGCCACCGTCAAGGTCAAACAAACATTCTCGGTACGCTGATATTTACGAGACTCTCCATTTTATTATGCGGACAGAAAATTTTCTTTGACTATAAGTATAATACGCACTCTCGTAGACGAACATCTCAGTCCTGCACTGAGATTTAATTCATTCGAATTTCGCTCACTCGTCAGCCACGTCGTACATAACCTTTAAGACGAGTCTCTATAGCTAAAGAGATATAAGGACTGCATTGAATCCCCAACTACTTCCTCTCACATCCTCTGTATATTTTGCACACACGACAATTTGATTTGCATCCTCTTTTTCTATGGGGACTTTTGTTTTCAGCTCGCCCCACGCCGTTTTTGGAAATGCCGCCGGCGATCAAGTCCTCGGAGATATCGTTTATGATCGGGCATAGCCTCGAAGTGATCCGTGTTTATGTGAGATTTGCATAGATATAAAGTCATCCACCCGTACACTTTGAAACCCCCTCTCTTCTTGTCTTGAGCTCTCACATCCTCTGCATATTTTGCACACACGACCATTTTACCTGCATCCTGTTCCATAAAAAAATGTTTTCCAAAGTTGTTAAACCCTCGACCTCCTGTAAATCCCCTCTCTCAACCTTTGCAATCAGTTCCAACGTCGACAAGATTCCTGCTGCGGACCTCCATGTCGCACGTGAACGGATCGATGCCACACAGGCCAAAATCGACCGACTAACGCGCGAACTGGAGATCGAGCAGGTGCGTCGTCGTGAGGCTGAGGCAATGTGTCAAGTAGTAGCTGCAAAGTTGCATTCGCAAAGGCAGACAATATCTTCTCTCACAGAAGAGAACTTCGAGCTTCACTCAAGGCTCACAAGCATCAACGCTGAGCGTGATGAACTAATGCACTCGATGAAGGAGCTTGTTTTCGATAGAGCTCTACTTGCTAACCACCTTCTAGCGGATGAGGAAGAAGTCGCATCTTCCTGCGAGTTCTTCGACGATGACTCTGACGACAAATCGATCGACTCGAACAGTAAAGTTTTCTCGTCTTCTTGCTTTGATCGCTGACTAATTGTTTCTCTAGTGTCGCTTTGTTCACATCTAGATACTGTCTCGGACTCCGAGTCTGCATTTTCGTCTATGCCCTCGATGGACTTCTCTGACAGTAAGATATTGCCCTTCTGTCCCTTTTTATGACTGATTGTTTTTGTAGTATCTTTGTCGTTCGATCTCGACTCCGATATCGTCTCGGGTTCTCCATCATTCACTTCTCTGCGGTCATCTATTGGTATCGTGGGGTGTGACACACAGGAAGCCATACGGTTGTCCAAATCGGAAAGGGGTACAGCACCTGACGGTAAGATCCCTGTCTCTAGACCTTGTTTATGGCTACTAACGATTTTTGTAGTATCCCGATTGTTTGACTCGGATATCAATACTGGTATGTTTTCCTCCCTCCTTTCCTCATCGCCCTCCTTCACAGCGATGGGCATTGTGTCCTGTTCGGATTTCGAAGACACACCTTGCTGTGACACCAATGGTAGAGTTTTCTCGTCATCTGCTTTTTTTATCACTGATCACTTCTGTAGTTTCATTGGACGACCTTCATAATGCCGCCTTTACCTTCACATCTCTCCTCTCACCCTCAGCTTCCTTTTTGGCTTTGACTTCTGCCTCTTGTTCAGGTCTTGATCCCACGACTTCCTCTTTTTTTCTGTCGGTGAATGAAGTTGACAATGAGTTGCCTCGGGTTTTCCCATCGTTCGACTTAGATCTCGATTCCGGTATGTTCTCAACCCTCCTGTCCTCTTCACCCTCCTTCACAGCAATGGCTACTGCTCTCTGTTTGAATGCTGAGGACATCGTAATGTCGCGCGATGGTAGGGTTTCCCTGTCATCTGGCATTCGTAGAACTAATAATTCCTATAGTATCCGAGTCATTCGAAATTGATACGGCCATCTGTGATACCCTCCCCATGCTCCTCTCCTCTTCAACTTCCTTTACTGCTTTTGTCCGGTAGCATTCCTTCCTCCGCGTTTTCACTCTCGAAAGATGAAGCTGACAGTGAGTTTTTTCATCTTCTGGTATTGATATCGCTAAGCACGTTTGTAGTCACGGTGACGCTATCAAATATCTCCCAATACCCATCCCTCCTTTCCTCCTCTCCATCTTTCACCACTTTGGCTTCGGTGCTTTAGTCGACATTCCGGACAACTAATCTCTAGTTGGGTTCCGTGCTTGATCACCGAACGCACCGAACGCGGCGCTGCTCTTCCGTTAAGACATTCCCTCTGTTTGTGATGAACCTGGCTTCGGTTTCCACTGGAGCCTTTTGATGAGGTTCTTTCCGGGATTCATCACCGGGTGAAGTATTCCGTTGTTGTCTCTATCCGGTGATTTTCCCTCCATTAATAGCCTCCCAATTACGTGGCACGGGAAGCTATATAAGCCGTTCTGTTTCTCTGCTACTCCTGCATTTATCTGACTGGACGCTTTCGTGCGACATTATTTACTAGTCCCTGTCATTGTTTCCTCGAATTATTGATGCTTGTAACACGCGAAGAACGAATGTTGGTTGAAAGTATCTCTTGTGCACTGACCTTTTCCCCGCAGGCACTTCCTCCCGGTCTCGCCCGACCTCTGCTGCATACATCGCGCTATCGCCAAATAACCGGAGTTTATCCTCTTCCGGTGTGATACATAGATTTCAAGTTGCAATCCATGTGTTCATTCAGCGTCCAGTACGTCTATCATGAATCACAAAGCACGTACGCTGATAATATGAACCGGACTAGATCACTTGCATCATCCGGATGCGGCCCAGCTTCCAAGAAACTGAGGAACCAGAAGAGGAGTGGGTTGAGGACCTGTAAGATTACGGTAGCGGGGTATGAACACACTCCGATCTTGCAGTCGAAGGCGTTGAGCTGAACCTATAGAGTCTATAGACGTAAGATCTTGGAAATTATGGCAGGGTTTCCCGAAGACTGGTAGGTTTCTTAGTATCTGGATGCTTGTTGTCTGTCGCCAGGTGGACAGGTCAAGTTGATGTGTATGGTCAAGGAAGAGAGGGCTTGTACCCCTGGCTTATATGTGACGTTGCTGTGATGCTTCAATGTGCCACGATTATTCAAACATTTAAATGTGACGCGATATGTCATGATGGCGAATGGATTTATTCTGACCTTATTGGGCTGGCGCCATCAGAAATCGGTGAGACGTGTGGAAGATCGATTTGGAAATAAGAGGGCATTCAGTTGATGAGGCTTCACTGGGTGTGCGACGAATCCAGACTTCCCCAGTGACCGTTGTACTCATCGTGGTAGTATAAGATGGCGCCCATGGTTGAGTCATAAAATTCCCGGGCCTTCGCTTCAAGGTCGTGGCACCTCCCTTGTTGAAGTTAGTCCAGCGCCATCATGATGTCGCAGTCATTGAACATGCTGCAATGTGAATCTCTCCTTGAACCTGACCAAACCTATTCTCTGTCCATCACTGCTAAAAAATACTGGTTACCAGAATTTGAAGCTCACTGGGACGACGATAACGCAGTCACTCTCATCGTGCTTCATTCCACCAGCTTTCATAAAGAGACTTGGCAGCCTAGCCTTGAACGCATATTTCAGCGCGCTTCTTCTCACTCCAGGGTGTCAGCAACGACCTTGAAGATCAAATGCGCCTGGGCAGTCGACTGCCCAAATCATGGCGTATCTGCCGCTCTCAACGAGGAAGCCCTTCAGCAACCACCTTTTCACCAGACCTGTGAGTCAATCAACTTGAAACTGTTTTTACATGATCAATTTGACCTTAGGCTCGGCGCAGTCGGGTGCCGCAAATATGCAGAGGCCGTCCATAGATTCATGTCTGCTGGACAAAAGCTCACGCCCACGCCATTTGACTTCCGGAACCAACGTCTCGTTGGTATAGGTCATTCCCTAGGCGGAGTTGCCATGTTAGCATCTTATTCTTCGTAACATGCCCGTTCTCCATTCACAGCTTCTGCGCCAGAACCATATTGCAGAATCTCGAACCGACCTTCACATTTTCTTCCATCATCCTCGTGGAACCCATGCTCAGTCCATCTGCAGATGCTGTCGAACCGTTGCGCCGTATGCTCATCAAATATGCATATCAACGAAGAGACGCGTGGCCCTCCAGAGAATGCGCCTACCAAAACCTGAAATCAAGAAAGCGAACTGAAAGCTGGGATCCGCGTGTCCTGGAGTTATATGTCGTACTTACATTCTCTCCTCGTTCTAATCTCATCATCACCTCAATGACCCGGTAGAAATTTGGACTCCGGGATCACCCCGCGAGTCACCTGCAAGCACCCAGCGATAGTGTAACCTTAGCTTGCTCTCGCGAGGAAGAAGTGGTATGCGACCGAAATCCTTTGTTAGATACCTGACCATGATACTAGACTTTCAGACAATGTACAGAGAGCCCGAGGGCGCAACTAAGCCGGTGCAAGATTTGGACAAAATTTGCTCACGCATTCCCGTTAGCATCGTGTTTGGAGGAGAAAATGATTACTTGTACGCCGTTCAAGCTTCACAACTCCCCAAGCCTAACCCATGACGCTGTAGACCTCGCGCAGTACATGATGCTCTGATCAATCCAGCTTCAGGAAGGCGTTTCTCTTGCATCACACGGATTGACGGAGCAGGACACTTGGTATGCAGCACAAGCATTTTTTTTTTCCTTTTCCGACGCGAGCTAATCGTCTTTCACCAGGTGCCCCAACAAGCTCCCGACCAGCTCGGCGAACGCATATTTAATATTTTGTCAAGCGCACCCTATCAGTCTAAGCTATAAGCTATCACTTCGCCTGCCATCTATTACGCGTAGTTGGATATTGATGGCATAAATCTTTGGATAGCTTCCTTCCTCGCCCATTCGCCTATCGGACTACCATCCTCACCAACGATACCTCTCCACTGTAGTAACCTACTCGTCAGGACATCCCATTTCATGAACTTTTCCTCGAGTGTCATACTTGCTCGCCACAGGTCTTCGACGATACTGCCCCACACAGGTAGGGGATCAACTATTTGCGGTTGGATGTGCAACCCATGACCGTGGTGGGGTGGCGTAGAAGGACTAGCAGGTCCGTTTATGTGACTGGATTTGCCGAAATCTATGCGAAGTTCTAGCTGTTCGAGAATGCCGACAGCGGTCGTGAGAACCTGTGACAAGTGCAAATGTAGAGTAGAAGTCTGAGACACAAGACTTGATCGTAGCGTCACACGAGCAGCTTGTTGGAGAATAGGAAGCGATGGTGCTATCGGAAAAGTGAATAAGCTTTTAGAATCACAATGGAGGTGATGCCCGTACCTCTGCACTTTTGTAAAACCAACGACAAGCATCTGCACAGCGTGTCTCGCCACTGCCCATTCGTGGCTCGCTCCAGTTTCGACGTGTTGGCCGTGACAATGATATTTTCAAGGATCTTCAGCCAAGCAAGACTGTCTTCGGTGTTTTGTGGCAGTTGCACCTGCATCTCGATCCAGGATAGAAGAGACGACTTCAGAATGAGGGAAGTAGTCGCCTGAGCATTACAAGTCAGGTTAGCGAGCACCTGTAAAAAAACAATGAATAAAGTATTGGTAGGGAGACTCGAGCTACGGACCTCCAATACTGCGCGTCGCAACACTTGATCGCGCGCTGAGCTCTGCATAAGACTAGCAAGAAGATCCCAGGTGTGTCGGCGTTTAAGCACCTTCCAATCTGCCGTACTCATCATCCCATCGGAAAGGAACCTGATGATCCATCCGCGCTCTTTCTTCCAGTCATCCGAATTGCTATACAACATACCATATAGCATTGGCACATCAGTCACGTCCAGTTCGGGGCGCTGAAGAAGGAAACGCGACGTGCGGGGGAAGATGAAATTGGAAGGATAGAATACACCACGAAGAGCGTGAGATAGAATCAATGACGCAAACGACGGCAGCCGTATAGGAGGACCATCAGTTGGCGGCTTCAAAAGGTTCTTCAAAAGGTTGAAGATGTATAGCGCGTGCTGCTTTTCTTGCATATCCGAAAGCTGGCGAGAAGTGAGCATCACAAAGGCGTTAGAATAACCAAAAAAGTGCACAAACCTCTACCCACTTCCACACCCTCGCCAACAAGCTGAGTGAGGCTTCACGAATCTTTGCGTCTTTCGCAGATAAACAGCGGATAAGCAAACTGAAAACGTTCGATCGGAAAGTCTGCACCCATTCAAGCGAAGAAGCTGGAGGGCGAAGCGAAAGCATCTGGGCGACGAGCATAATCACGAACAACGGGTCATAAACCTGTTCATCTAGGCCTACTTGCTCGTCTTCCTGATCGTCTGACATACGTCTCCGTATCGGGAACACATGAGAGGTTTTCAGCATGCGTATGGGATCCATATGTTGTACCGCATCAAGCTGGTCCGATACAGCTATACCAGGGGAAGGTGACCACCGGGCGAGAATGGATGATACAGGGGTAAGTTTTTCGGCCTCGTATAAACGGAAGATACCCAACAGACGCCGATCTGCGGCAGAAATGGTCCCGCCATATACGCGCACGAGTGGAACGAGATGTGAAGGCTGACATGTGTTAGCTGGGTGGAGTCGGAATAGGGCCGCGATAAAACTGATGACAAGATCGCTTCGAGACGAACTTTCGAAGGAACACAGTTTAAAGAATTGGGGGTGCTGGAGTACGTTCTGCAGTACTCGATTCACGACAACAGGCTAATATAGTGATTCTAAGCCTGAAGCCACAGAAGAGGAAAAAGTGGAATCACCTTTAACAGCGAGCATCGCAACAATGCAACTCCGATTTCGACAGCAACAGTGTCGGCAAGTCGGTTCTGAGTGATAGTAGTTAACAGCGGCTCCACAAAGTGCGCCTTTCCCTTGAATCCTCTCTTGGCGATTTTCGCTGCAAATCCACTTAATACCATAGTGCCTGAGAAGTTGATTTTACGCACTCAAATGGACTAGAATTTGTCGGCCCTCTTCAGTTTCGTCTTCGGGGCCAGAGAAATGGCGAACTGCCCATTGCAGTCCGCGCTCAGCTAATTCCGTCACGAGATCGCCCACCGAGCAGGATGACTGCAAGCGGGAGGCAATGCACACGCTTTCGAGGGCGAACTGCTCGACAGCATGGCGTTGCATATTTTCATGGAGCAGGCCAACAAGTTGCTGTTGCCGGGCTACATCCACCTCGACCATCATGCAGATGCATCGGATGCACAATTGTCTCACTACGTCAGGTCGACGATGTTGAGGCAACATTCGCTCAAAGAGTGCGATAATAGTAGTATCTTGGAGTAAATCGATCCCGTTGCAACCCAGGGAGTCCAAAAGGGCATGCACCGCTGGTAGTAGATGTTCAAACTGAATCGTCGTCCAGGCCTCTGAGTTGAGCCACGCGACAAACCCCTGTGCGACATCAGATTGCATATAAACGAGTCCGGACACAATGCGAGAAGTAGACTCCGTCCAAATTGCCTTTTGAAATAGCTTCGAGATGAATTCAGCAGGCACTATGCTCGGCTGTGAGTTTCCGGAGGTTGGCAGGAGTCGGGGCAACGAGACATGTTCCAATGCGTTCGCTCGTAGTGGTCCTCCATCGTGGCATGGAGGCAGGTACGAAGTCAAGGCAATAGCGATCATGTCCTCAAGCACCTCGAAGTTAGGTAGCATCTGGCATAATCTGAGTAGTTGCGAGATTGGGATCCTCGAAATAGTACGTGTGAACGAACTCTTCAAGTTTTTCAGCGCAGACTCTAGAACATCCAGGACAGGTGGTGTAAGAGCAGAGTTGTTGGCATCGCATGTCTGATCAATGATATCCACAAGATTGTTTAGTTCCACATAGCGTAGCCACAGCTTGATGGAACGTCCCTGGTGAATTGTTAGGCGTAGATACTAACCGTGGTGTGTGGAGTCATATACCGTTTTCATTTGCCCTGACTGTATCGATGCTGCAAAACACTCCATCCAGTGCGAACAAATCGAGGAGACCATAGTCCTATCATCTTCGTTACTGGGGTCTAGAGAAACCTCGAGGAGCGTACAAAGGGCTGCTCGGACGATCAATGAAAGGGCGCTGAACAGTGTGACAGTATTACCTTCTTGAACAACATCAGCAAGACCTCCAGACAAACACAGACCATGAATAGACGGAGCCTTCATGAGAAGATACTCCTTTAGCCGAGCGCCATCTTCCTTGGAGAGTTCACAAAGTGCCCTCTGCATGATTGAAGACAGCAAAAGTAGCAGATCACACACAAGAGACTCCCGTTCCATTGTCGAGCTAATATCATGCGCAACGAGGCAAAGAGCACGTTCAACCTGAACTCGAGAAGGTGGTATAAGGAACAGACACTCTAGCATTATTTGGCGAGATTGCTTGTCCGCGATGTCAGCTTCACAGCTTTGAATGAACATCCAATCAAAGGAAAGCCTGCGAAAAGCATTTTACAACAACGCGCGAATGAAAGGAAGGGAGGTAACATACACTTTGTGTAGCTGCCGTGAAGCAGTCTTTAGATTTCCACCTGCCCACATTAGTGAATCTGCGGGATGGAGGTTCTCGAATAGATCCTTCATGGCAGGAGAGTGGAAACGCTCAACCAGGGCCGCAAGTCGGGAGATATCTTGGGGCTGAAGCCCAGGACCTACGAAGCGCAGCCAGTCAACGAGTTCATAAGCGTTATGAATGCGTGCACTTGAGCTTCCAGCTAGAAGAATATGGTCAATTTCTATTGGGAAGATAAACATACGCTGCACACACGTAAAGGGACACCTTCGACCTTTGTCAAGAAGGCCTGAACTTCTGAACTCGCACCAAGGTCCGAGTGCCCATGCACCTCCTGGAAATGACTGAGACACTTGTGCATGATCGACATTTCACGTCGTATTGCAGCAGTAACGGAAGAATACTGAGAAAATAAGTTCTCGGGCATCGCAGCACCATCCACTTTCGCAGAAAAGATACGCAGAAATGCCAAATCCCGCTGCCTGCTCGCCAACTTGAGTACGAGCCTTCTCACAAACCCGGCAATTGCAAGTGCATCCGATGGGGTGAGTAATGTTCCCGCAAGTTTCGAAGCGAATTGTTCGAGCACAGTCATGAGCAGGGGGCTAGGTGCGTCGACTTCTGAGTTCTCGATTGGCAGAAGATCCTGAAGGGCCTCAAGGTATCGATACGGTGTTTTAATACATCGCTGCGCACAGCCATCCAGAAAGGTGGCAACGCTGTCAGACTCATCAGTCAGAGCGGCACCATCTGGGGCTTCGGTGCCCGCTCCGCGACAGGTTGTTGGAAGGGAATCGAGCCACATGTTCACCTCGTCAGGATCATCTTGGAAAAGAATACATTCGGCGAGCGTTTTCCTCAACAGTGATCGTAGGGTGCTTCGGACTGCTCTTGTCTGCGTGACGCAAAAGATCCGGAGAAGGGTATGAAGGTAAGTGTTGGAAGAGTTCGCTGTCCAAACTGAAGGTCAGTCAGCACACAAAGTGAATACAGGACTACTAACCAGCCTTCGTAGACCATGTAAATTGATCGCTTTCTTGTAGTAATCGGAGTACATGCAGTTGCTTCAACCCATGCAGGCCGAACACGCTCCCACCTTCCCTCACAGCGTCCTGGGACGCATCCACGAGACCCTGCAACAACTTCCCTACATCGAACCTCGCTTCTGCAACCATCTGAGGAAAACACAAATGATACAACCAAAGCAATCTCTGGGCGCTTTCCCCAAGTAAAGCTAACTTTGCCTCTCCGCCCTCTACCTTCATTTGTGAAAATGCCACCACTACCTGAAATTCCGGCACCCGTCGCCGGGACTCTCTTTCGATCTCTCGGTGACGACGCGTCCACTGCCCGCCTTCGTCTTCCTCGAGTGCGGATTCAACGTCATGGAAAGCACGAAAGACAGAGGAGAGCTTTGTTAAGCACTTGGCTAGCGCGAGAGCTGTACAGTGTTGTACGAGGTGGCACGTAGACTGCAATCCTTTGGAGAAATGTGCCTTGGTACTAACAGAAGGAAGAATGTTCTCTAGGATTGTTGGAAGCGGTGGTGGATCGGGCTGGTAAAGGTTGTTCCCAGGGATGAGGAACGATGAAACCGGTACGGGCTGCGAGAGAAGGAGCCCAAAGAACGCGATGTTAGCTATCCATTTCGACGAAAGACGGGGTTCCAGTGTCAGTCCTACTGCAGGCCAGTATCTGGAATATCTAATATTAATGGTTTTCTCGCTTTAGCGACACTGCATACCCAGCGACCAATTCTGGACACGCCACCAGGATTTTCAAAGCGAGTTCCTGCTGCCTGACGTCTTCATTGACCTTGAGATTCTTCAGCACATTACTTAAGATTTTGTTGTATATTTTCCCGCCCTTTTGAGGCTCGTCGACGACATCTGTATCAGTGTCACGAGGATACCATCCTCTGTCTTTGAAACAAATGCCCAATCCTGGTCGTGTACAAATGGCGAGAAGAAAATGGTGCACGAGGTCTGCCGGGATGTGATCCCCATCTGCGTTTTCAGCACTGGCGCGCTCATATAATTTCAGGAGCTATTCCGAACATCAACACATTGCACTCTAAGCTAAATATTACTCACATGTCCGATTGTGACTTCAGTGAAAAGTCCAATTTTCACAGTTCGTCTCACTTTTACATCAGACCACAGACCAACCCAGCACACTTCAAGGACTTTGCGAATGACTGGATAGGAATCTTGAGAAAGTCCTTTGAAGATGGACAGGAAAATATCTCTCCGTTGCTCAAGGAAAGCCGATTTCAACAGTGATGAAGTGTCGGGGTCAATGAAGGAAAGAATAAAGAAGACGTAATAAGCACGAATATCTGATTGGTGAGACTCAGATACTTTAACGTCAACAGATGTTGCAGAGACATACCAGGCTTTGAAAGTACATCCTCCGTCTCTCCTTTCCCTCTCCTTCTCATATACAATAATTTTGGCAAAGTCTGAAATCTTATAAATTCAGTCCACCATCGTAAGAAAGCCAACACACCTTCACGTCCCATGGAAATGCTTCAAAAAGTGCCTTCCGCTCCCTCCCACCTCCAAAATTGGAGACAGTGTTCAACAGTTTCAACGAAACAAGAATAAGCTCGTTGGAGCCGGACATGTAAGATGCAACTTTACGCATCCATTTGGGTGACAACATCGTATTGATAATTGGGATGCCATGCGAGTGGTATGGAAAATGAGAGGACAGCAGAGCAAGGACAGATGATAGCAGAGACACAGGGAGCGATATATTAGACGACTAGTGCATGGAGAACGTTAACGTACCGAATGGAAGGATTTGGAATTACACGCACTTGATTCATATTCTCCCATATCTCAAAAAGATCACGAGCACCCGGCGAACTCTCCATCCACTGCACCACAAGCGCAAGCCTGTCATCATTGGGGGAGACAGTCTCCCCTGGCTTAATATATAGCGTCGAGCGCAATGCGGATAGGGCTGAATAGCTAGGTAAACATTCTACTCAGTATTGATAGTAAGCCTGCGCACCTTCTATTTGGGCATTCTGGTCTTGATTCTGAAGAGCGTTCCTAACATCGATCGCATTCGAGAATTTATACACTGTTCGCGAGTTCTGGTCAAGCTTTGCGCGTTTCTGGGGGCGTTCCGACTTGCTCTGACGCATATTATACGCGTCGGGGTCAATCACTTTGATCACTCAAGTTTTCAGGCGTTTGTTTGGCAAGACCTTTGGATCCAAACAACTTCCTTCCCAATTTGGTCTTCCTTTTACTATTGAAGATGAGCACAATTTTATCTTCAAGGTGCTCCCAACGACAACTAGGCAGAGCGCCATCATGACCGCTACATCTCCCTTCGCCGGTCATCGCCAAGTAGATTCATTTGGTCCTGATGAAGAATATTTATCAGAAGAAGAAGAGATTTTCTATGCCACCCTTGACCTTGGAACTGTCGAGCCGACCCTACTTTCCAGTAGCTCGACCTATAGGCTTGTAGTA
>Ga0153976_1000595_pt1 | contig 12590 bp, 16 predicted proteins | sample TSGA060MetaG_FD_104717 | JGI IMG/M metagenome (GOLD analysis project Ga0153976, IMG submission 104717) | Attine ant fungus gardens microbial communities from Georgia, USA - TSGA060 MetaG | ecosystem: Host-associated > Fungi > Mycelium > Unclassified | place: USA: Georgia, Yuchi Wildlife... | reverse complement strand
GGATGAGTTAATGGTACCGGTGAAAAAAATGTAGACTCACAATCTGCTTGACGACCTCGCTGGAGGAGTGCAAGTCAATGAGACGCTTGTGCACCTTAAGCTCGTAACGATCCCAGGTCTTGGAACCCTCACCACAAGGCTGCGAACACGGAGTCAGCAGAGTAGAATTAGATGACAGAATTGTCATTCTCACAGTCTTACGGGTGGTGATCTTGAGGACCTTGGTGGGAAGGCGGACAGGGCCCTTTACACGGAGCTGCTTGTCCTTTGCACGGTTGATGAGATCGGCGGAGACTAATTGTAAATTGAGCAGGTATTTGGGAGGGTAACGTTAAGGTGCACGGACACTTTTCCAAGTTCTTGACGTTGCTGCTCGTCAAGGTGATGCGGATTTTGTGAATTTTGGCAGCGGGGACAGCACCTGCTGCATCGTACTCCTTGTCCTTAGCGACGTAACTCATTCTGGAGAAGTTTTTGAAAGGGGAATGAGTCAGAAGGTGACTGAAGAATGAAGATAATTAGCGGGTTGAAAGTGGACGACAGTGAGCACTCACCTAAGGTTTTGTTATGTCGATGTCGACGTTGATGATTGGGATGTAAAATTAAGGTTTTGGGAAATCACTAATGTCGGCAAACTCCGAAGGTTGTTGGTCCCTAAGGAACAGTCATGCAGGGCAAGTTGCAAGTGAGCATACAGCAGATCGTCAAACTGACCTTTCATCAGGATTCAACAAATATTATCCTCCAGACTACGACCCAGACAACCACAAGAGTTTGAATTCATACAGAGGTAATGTACAATCCAACAATCTACGTCTTGTCTCTCATGACTCTCCAGGTAAACATGCCCTCGGTGACAGAGCAAGGAAAATCGACAAGGGCATACTCATAACCCGTTTTGAGCTCCCATTCAACATCTGGTGGTATGTATCCTTCTTAACATCCAGTTGTTGTCATTTCACAGCTTTGTAGCGGAACATGCAATAACCACATTGGCATGGGCGTCCGGTACAATGCCGAGAAGAAGAAAGTCGGCGCATATTATTCTACTCCCATCTACTCCTTCCGCTGCAAATGTCATCTCTGCGATGGCTGGTTCGAAATTCAGACCGACCCCAAGGTGAGTTTGCATGCAGTTGGCCGTAGTCTGGCCGCCGCTCATATCGAGTCGTTTCGCACAGAATACACGTTACGTAGTGGTATCAGGTGCACGTCAGAAGGATGAAGATTGGGACCCAGCGGAGAACGGCGGGTTTGCTATTCATGGTACGTAGCGACCGGCATGCATTGACTTTGAATGGTCATCTCACAAAGGGTGCAGATACCGAAGGGAAAGCTGGCCCCGCAGATCCACTGGCGGCCCTCGAGAAGACCACAGAGGCCCAGAACTATGCCACCAAGGTGCAAGTACCACGGCTTGAAGCCCTGCAGGGCGTTTCGGACCACTACAATAACGATCCTTACGCTCTTTCATCTCTGGTACGAAAGCGTTTTCGCGCAGAGAAGAAGATTGAGGCACAGAAGCGTACTGAGGATGATATGCTCAAAGGCAAATACGGTTTGCCAGAGGAGTTGAAACTCGTTGAGGATAATGCGGAGGCGAAGCATCAGGCGCGGGATGAATGGGCGAAGGCTAGAATGGAATACGAAGCAGAGAGAAGCAGTAAAAGACCCCGCTTATCGATACCGTCCTCATCTGCTTCCCAATCTCGGTCGACATCAGACGTTGTGTCATCTCTGAAGGCTCGCATCCTGGACAATACTCGGCGCTCGGGTGCCCTTGCGAGCAGAGGGAAACCTCCTGATCGAAAAGCACTTCTAAAGTAGATATGTCAAGGCTGGATCATTGTACACTACATTTTTCACGCAAATTCATTGCATCTCTCTAGTCTAAGTCTAAAGCAGCTTATTAATTCCTACGTTCGGTGATTTCAAGATACGATAGCAGATCAGAACAACATTAAGAAATACAGAGTGAGCGAGACACGAAACCAAGATACTAGTAGTATGATGACAGGCGGACAGGTCTGATCAGTGTAGGGAAGGGCATCACAGGAAGCGTGAGTATATCCAGCACATAAAATGAAAAGAAAAAAAAGAAACAGAGGCTCATAAATAAGCAGCAAAACAAAGCAGGATCCGCCCTATAATTCCTATCATGACGTCTGGTAAATTGCCCATGCTGGGTCAAGCGTGGTCATAGAACCCTCCCACTTCCAATCGGGTGGCTGGTAGTAGGCAGACTCGCCGCCGTCTATCTCCTTGAATGCTCCCATATGAAGGAGATCGAGGTGGTTACTTTCCCTGGGCTCCTCAACCTTCGTTTTGTCGGGGGACGATGCACCCTGGTGTGACTGATCAGCATCCGGGTTAGACTGTGGGCTAGGGTTTGTGGATGATGATGATACAAGGTCGGGGGTAGGGGCCTTCGTTTCTTCCTCGTCTTCAAGAGTAGTGAAACTACTAAAGTCAATAAACTCGTTGAATTCCGAGAAAGCATCGTTAGGGGGGCCTGCTGGAGGTGAGAGTTCCGAAAGACCAATGCTTGAAGCGAAGGCGGGATTCGCGATATTTGAAGGATCTTGGCCGGCGCCTTGCAAAATCCTTTCAAGAGTGTGAGTAATATCGTCATACACGCCAGCATCTGCTGAGGCAGTTATGGCGACAAGCTCCTTCATCCTATCCAAAAAAGCAGTTGTCTCCTCATCGGTTTTGAGATTTTCAACCTCCTGGTGCCTCTTGACAAATGTTTCGCTAGTTTCTTCCTCCCAATCTTCAGTCTTCACCTTCTTCGGAGATGGCGCACCAAAAGACTCGGGTTTGGTAGAAGGACCTGCAGCAGGAAGAATAGAAGCGTCCTCGTCGGCCGGGCGTTTCACACCAGGAGTAAATGCGGGTGAAGATTCAGAAGAAGATGCCGTAGGTGGCTTGGAGGTGCGCTGACCAGCCTTCACCTTTGGTGGCTGTTTGGTCTTTGGGGACTTTGGAGTTTGTGGGGAAGCGGCATTCACAGGGGTAGGGGCAGTGGAAGTAGGTGGACTAGGCGACGAAACCTTTGTTATGGCGGCAGCCGCAGGTACAGAGGGACTTGGGGGTACACGGGTAGGAGGTTTCTTGGGCATGTGTTGTGGTGGCGGGGGATATGAAGGAGGCTGAGACATGTTTGCAGGGGGATGTGGAGAAGGATGTGATTGGGAGGGATGCCGGCTTATAGGCGGCACAGCCTGGGGAGGTTGGAGGGTTTGAGGGGGTGTAGGCTGAGCTTGGGGAGGGATATTGGAAACGGTATGTGGGGACGACCGATGTATATGAGGACCAGTAAGTCCACCCATGTGTTGCGATCCAACGGCGGCTTTCATCATCTGTAACCTTTGTTCGAAATCCTCGTTGTTCTTTTGTACTTGCGCGTGCATACTCTTTAGAGTACCAAGGCCAATTATGTACTGGGGTGACCCAGTTGAACAAAACGTTCTTTGATGCGCCACCGTCAGCACCTGAAAGAAAAAGTGCTTAAAGCGACAAACAGCAAACAGATGAAGGGCGACTTACGATCGCAACGAGCTTGCGAATCACGTCCTCCGATCTCAAAACAATGTAATACATCGGTAGTTTGTCCTCAATGTCACGGGTCATCTTATAAACCTGCTCTAGTATCTGGTTGTATTCCATTCGCTGGTCATCTGTTACTACCTGATGTGGCATTGACTGCAGTCCTGTATAGAAGATTAGAATCTGCGGCATGGGTAAGGACGGGACGAACCACGGGTTGCGAAGAGGTGTTTCGTACTCTGGATTACGGTCATTGCGTGTGCAAGTTGCTCCTTAGTCGGTGGTAGAATAGGCCCTGATTGGATAGCAGGCTTCATCTCAGTCATCTGTGGAGGTTGCATCCCGTTGGGCATCATGGGTGGCTGCCCACGTGGTGCAGGAACCATGCTGGGACCAGCCGTCGACACTTGGTTTGGGAAGGCTCCTTGAGGTGTGCTGGACATACCCGGCTGCTCATTGGGCGCCTCAGGGTTGTTCATTTGCTGGTTAGCCTTCGCTGCCATCAACCGAGCCTGCTGCCAACGCATGATCTCTGGACGATACCGGTCGACCGCTATGATTATATGCTCTGGCAAGCCGCTGGCCCGCATCTCAGCAATAGACAAATGGACGAAACGCACAGCATTTGCCATGGCTTGTGGAGGGAGGGGAAGGCGCGTAGTACTGTGTGACATATCCCCAGCTGGACCCGGGGCGCTTCCAGGAGGACCGTTCTGTTGCGACAAAGTGTTTTTTTGTGTGACGCGAGATCTCATGGTGAGAACGTATGATGTCTCGAAAGACTGCAGGTGCTCCTTGTATATGTGCGCGAGCTGCTGTGCGGTGCCGGGGCCACTCTTAGCTGGCTCAGCTTCGGTGCCTGGAAATTGTACAAGACCCATGCGACCACCTATGACCGACCATAATTCACGCTGAGTGACCTACATGGTGACATGTGGGTAAGCATGCTTCGAGCATTACAAAGTACCTCTTACCGACTGAGCACCGCCTTCGCGAAAGACATGGACATGCAGGTTATACAAGTCAACCGTACGATTATCAGATATCATGACATGAAGGCTGGGGTCCGCGTTATTGTTCTTACAATAGGACGTGTACATCATCTCGAAGCGAGGCTTGTCGAGCGCGGGGACGCCGAGTGTCGACATACCGACGAACCTATTTTGGATCTGGCCATTCGAAACGGATGAAGGATTATACTGAGGGCCCATGTTCTGTTGCATCATCATGGGCATGCCCTGCTGAGGAGTAGGGCCAGAGCGTGGAGGTACACCACCTGGGCGTTGAGACATCTGGCCTCCCTGTCCGGAGAGTTGTTGATTCATAGGATGAGTCTGACCTGGTGTTGGAATCTGTGGAGGACCGCTACCTCCAGAGTTCATTCCAAAATTAGAAGGGGGGCTGGATGACTGTGGCCAGGGTTGCTGAGATGCTCCGCCGCCCTGCATAACACCTGGTCGACCAGTAGCATTTACCATTGCATTACTAGGATGCGTGTGAATAGGAAGTTCCAGCCACAACGGTAACATGACTCACAGATGTACTAGATTTGCTCCGTGCACACTACTGTTATTTGTAGTCAGCTGATGGATAGCCTGGCTCATCTTGGCGAAGAGAATCTTGCGACCGTGGAGCTCTGTGCGCATCTTGTCCAACTTCGCCGACCAGACTTCGTCTGGAAAGCCTCCCGATTGCGCGAGTACATTTTGGATACCTTGCTCGATGTTATTTATGGCAGTTTTCAAAAACTCCTTTCTCTGCATCAGTTCCGGAAGGGTAGGGATCTTCTGGGCCGATGCAGCTCTCCCAGACATCATATTCGGATGACCCATTTGGGGTCCGAGGGGTTGTGGCGCCAAATGCGGAGAACCATGCATTGCATCAACGCTGGTCATATTGGCAGCTGAGAACATGTCCGCAGGTGTCGGTTGACTGGAACCTGGTTGCGCACCCATCTGCTGCTGCATGCGAGCAAGTCCCATGGCGGTCTGAGGCTGATGCTGGTTTTGCTGGTTGGAAACACGATCCATGAGGTGTAGCGGACGGCTAGCCAGAGCCTGAATCTGATTCCCTGCTTTCATTTGTGCAGTATTCATAGGCATAGAGGAAAAGTTGGGTGGCATGAGAGAAGGGGAAGGATTGGAGGACTGGGGGTCATGAAAGGATGAGGTGGAAGTGGGGACACGCTGACCATACTGTTGCTGAATATGTTGAACTATAGGAACTTGCGAAGAGTGAACATGGTTAAGTGCTTGGTTTCGAGCGAGATCTGCCATCTAATATAAGGGGTCAGTAACAAGTTATTACGAAAACACGATGTGAACATGGCATCCACAGTTGAATAGACTTGAGAAGGATGAAGCCCATGGGGTGATAAAGGACAAGGGATACGAACGTCGATCAGAGGAGAGAAATGACCACACCGATAATCGGTAATACAAATAGAGGTACGATAAGAGAAGACATATGTCGAAGAAGAAAAGGAGAAGGCAACCTTGTGTTTTTAAAAAAATTAAAAAATGGGGAAAACTTGCCTGTTGATTCATCTGAGTGGAGTTGGTGTCAGCACTTGGCTGACCCCTGTAGTTGTTTTGGAGAGTCCACATGCGACCATGTTGTTCGGGGTTAGGAAGCCCGGCGACCATCTGCGAGTCTTGCTGCTGCTGTTGTTGCTGTTGCTGCTGCTGCTGAGGTTGCTGTTGCATCTGTTGCTGGGAGATAAAGTTTTGCATGATGTTCTGGTTATTCATTTGATACGGTGGCATGCGATCGGCCATAGTGCAAGGTCGTAGACTTGCACCAAGATTGAACGCACTGTGGGTCGATGAGCTCTACGACAGGGAACAGCGAGAAGGTGTTCTTGAGCGTCGTTGGCGGTGACGCCTGACGAGGTCGTTGCGGGATGCAGTGAGCACGCTGTTGGGATAGCGTGGAGCTGGGGGAGATGCTGGCAGTCACAGTGGAGACGGCGCTTCACACCATGAAGCGAATGCTCTGTCCCTTCAGCTCGTGGCGTGGCGGACTTTCAATCTTTATTATTTATTATTTCGGGGTTTTCGGATTGCGACAAAAATATACATTTATTGTCCATTTTGCATTGCCCATTTAGCGATTGGTAATCTTGTTTTGGGCATTGATTATTATAATATCAATAATACTTCTATTTATTTCCACTCCGCGAAAACGGGCTGCTGCGGCTTTCGCCGGTACATTCTTGCGTAAAATATCCATATTTAATAAATATAAATAAAACATGTGTGAACGCAGCAAAGCCACTCGCGAAAACAATCATATTTCCATATGTATATGCATGTCGGGAGCAAGAAATACTTAAGTTGGTCCTTTCCCTCTCTTCCAATGATAAACCATCATGGAATTTCCCCCTTTCCACGCTCGGATTTCTCTCAGAGTCTCTCCGCTTCCATATGGGAATCGCTTCAGAGGCGTTCGCCGAATTTCATTGAGCGTGAGGGACTCTTGTCTCCATTGACCCCGTTGGCACCGTGCCATTCGACCTGCCAGGCCTCCAGGCTATGCGTTACAACCTCTCAAGCTTGACCATATCTGTATTACCCGATGACCATGGAGAACACTTCCGGCGTTCACTTTATACCCCTGCACGATTGTAAGTTCCGAAATAACAGGACCTCGATGACGCACAGCCACAAGGCTCGAAATCCCTCATCCCAAGTATTACGTCTCGAATCTGTGGTGGAGTAGCGCCCCGAAGGGTTCGTTCCCAGGTTAACCGACGTTGATACTCGATAGCTTCTGCGTGGCTGAATGCGTCTGGGATATGTCACTCGGGAGTCGTTATGTCCAATTCTGAAACTGGCAATGACAGCCGCGGTGTATGCCCGGCCCGGTACAATCCCGGTGTATCGAAGTTTTGCCATCATGGGTGGAGTGTCCTGTACAAGGTGCAGACTCTAGATACGATCTAGATACACAGAGAACTACCAATATTAATGTGATCAGCAGATACTTGGGGAGGGGGGGAACAGTACAACAACCAATATTACACACAATGAGACTGCAAATAATGCTATAGGTCCATATTTCTTCTGCTATCACCTTGTTTTCCGAGCTCCTCAGAGGCTTTAACAACAATTGCTGGCCCTGCCTCTAGAATAACATCGTCTTCATCTTCAGAGTATGCATCGGTCTCTTCGTCAGAGAGATCAACCAACGGTGCTGCTCTCGATTTCTTGACTTGAGCTCTTGGGCCCACCGCCAGGATGTGATCCTCACTGTCATCAAGAAATTCTTCCTCCAACGCTCCTTGCTCCACGTCTGCAACGGAAGCAATCTCGCGCTTGAAGTAGTAGCGCAAACACACCGGTATGAGCACGCCTACCACCACCGCAGACAATAGGAAGAAGTTACGCCAGGAAACGAGATTAAAATCCGCGGCAGACGTCATCTCATCTAGACCACCTCCAATAGTAGTGTGGATGACAGTTACACCAAAGATACCCAGCCAAGTACTGATCCAAAAGGGTACAATTCCAATACCGACGTGGGGGCAAATCACGTTGACAACCCAGTGCGGAGGGAGAGGTGCAATGCGGAGGACGATTAGGAAGGATATAATGTTGTCTTTCTGTGCACATATTTTCTCCGACCACTTGTCTAGACGGGCTTTCCACTTTGGCACAGTGAGAAGGGCAGGGCCAAATGCAGCGCTGATGAAGTAGCACAAAGTTGCGCCAGTAGCAACACATGTACATGCAAGAGGCAGCGCGCGTGGCACACCCCAGACTGCTCCACCGAGTATAGATAGATACATCGACCCAGGGAGAGAAAACGCTTGTAAGCTGATGAAAACGTCAGATCATCGACTCCATTCATGAGAGGAGATCTTACAATAGATATGTTATAAAATAACATATTACGATGCGGAACGGGTAGATGTCGCGATATTTCTTCAAAAGAACATTGAGGGCCTGTAATTCAGCAAACGATTTCGGTATGCGGAGTGACGGCCGGTCGGCTCTATAATTCGATAAGGGATGCTAAACAAGAATGAAGGTCGAGGAACGTACTCGTCAAGTGTGGGAAGTGTCAGCCAAAGAGTTCCTCCTAGAAGAATCGTACTCAATACAAACACGGCTGCCATCCTGATAGCAGCCTTGAGTAGTAATTTCGGAGAGGATGTATGGGGTGCATGGGATTGTGCAGGAGTGGCTCCATAAACTGAGCCAGAATCAGAATCCAGTGCAAGGAGGTGGGCTCTATCATCTGCGAACTCGAAAAGTTCAGGTTCATCTGTATGAACGGTAGCAAGGGTGTAGGCAGATTCATTTTGGTGGTGCATGTCTCTGAGCGATGAGGTGGTGAACGTCCGTGAGGGCATGGTCCCGACGTTGCCAGGAGCTAGGGACACCTTGTGTGATTACTACGATTATATTAAATTATTATTATGTCGCAAAAATACGTGGGAATGTTTCGGTAATTTCCACAAAGCACCGGTGATGATTAGCCAAGTACTTAGCGCGCTGAGCTCGTGCTGAACAACGAACGACAGGTGTCAACAGGCCCTGCTCATCGTCCAGTACAGTGAGCAAGATGACTCACATCCTGCCTCCGCACACGGACCTCAATCTTGTACCATCGTCTCTTCATTCAGCCCTCCATATGGACCCCAATCAACAACAGCAACAGCAACTTCAACAAGCTAATCAGCCTCATCAGCAACAAGCGCCGACCACCTCCAAGAAGAGGGGACGAAAGGCGGACGCCAATTCTGACGACGCTGGCTCACCGTCTGAACCAAGACGTCTCAGACGCTCCCATGAGGCTTGCGCACGATGCAGGAGCAAGAAAATCAAGGCAAGTCCCGTCGGTAGACACCGACCGCAAATCTCCGTTCGCCTGTCCAGCTTCTTCTCTGACACAACGATGGAATCATACAGTGTGACTCGAAACATCCTAAATGCACGGCATGCGCGACTGCTGGAGTCCCTTGCCAACAGGAGGACAGACACAGGCAGACTCTCACTCTCAGAGGTCACACAGAATATATCGAGCGCCAGATTGCTCAATGCGATGCCCTTTTGAAACGTCATATCCCTGATTTCAATCTTGCCAATCTCGACGACATATGTCGTAGGGAGGGCATTGAGGTCGACAGTCACATGGCTCCTGACTTTACTCAGCCAAGTCAACCATTTCCACAGCAAAATGGCCCTCCTCCGGGAGCGATGTACGGGCCTCCTTTCGTTCACCCCGGTTACCCATACGGCGTACCTATGCCGCACGGCTATCCATCACACATGATGCCGGGACCCCCTGGCGCTTACGGGCCTATTCATCCTGGTTTCCCGCCTCCTCAGCATATGCAGGGCCCGCTCCAGCCTCAGCCGCAGCAATCACCTTCAGTACCACCCCCAGTTACAGCTGCTACAGCCAATGTTGAAGTCAAAGGCCAAGATCCGCAGTCGTTGGATATGTCAACTACGAGGGTTTGTTTTTTCTGTTTTGCTTTATTTTTTTTCGTTCCTCTCATTCTTTTCGTTGATAGGCGCTGGCAAAGTCCTTCGGTGTTCACCCTCTCATTGTGAATGACAGCCACTTGGGTTCTGGTGACAAGGAAGATCTTGCTGTTGGATCAGGCGGCTTGTCATCGGGCCGTGATCGTGGCATCACGGAGCAATCGGTACCCCGTGATCCTTCGAAGTGGATCACTGTCCCTGTGGCAACTAGCAACATCGGCAGCTCTATATCCTCCACATTAACTTTATGGATGCCCAAGGATCGCGCATTGGTGAACAAGATCGTCGACGTTTACTTCACCCGCCTAAATGTCCACCGTCCTGTGTTCTTCCGATCGGACTTTGAGCGCAAGTTAAACGCGCTCTACGACGAGCCAAATGCCCAACATGATCCAGGTTATATATGCAGCATGCACCTCATTTTGGCTCTCGGGACGTTGAGCGAGTTGAATCATCAGGGAAGCCTCGCGGATAAGGACAAGAAGACGCCAAGCGATAGTCCGATTAACACCAAGAAGCTGCTACCTGCCGTTTGGCCTGAGCACGATGAATTCTTTGAGCGTGCATTGGCCGTCAAGCCTCACCTGCGTGTCACGATCTCCAGTCTTCAGGCATTGATATTGTTGCAGTGGTATCTATACACTGAGGTATGCCCGTTCTTTCTTCCTCTAACCGTTCTAATTGTATCACCGATTATCAGCGACAAGGTCGCTCCCTTTGGCGCCTAGTTGGGAGTCTTGTTCGCCTTTCAATCGAACTTGGTCTCCACCATGACCCTACGGCACAGCCTCACATTTTCACGGATGAAGAGTGTCAACTACGCATCCGGCTTTGGGGCACTGTAATGGTGCATGACCGAGGCACTTCCATTCTTCTCGGACGTCCACTTGCCATCGCCCCATATGACTCAAATACGCCTCATCCCACACATGGACTCAATGGGCAACATCCTGACTTTTCTGAGCACTTCCTTCTGTCTCATCCCATCGCCGAAATACAAGCTGACATTATCAACTCTCTCTATGCTCCTTCGAGGCAGAGCGCTGATACTATCATGCGCCACGCATCGAGAATTATCAAGAGCATGCTGGAGTTCAGGAGACAGCTCCCAGAGAGCTATAAGTGGTACTTTGGAGGAACCGAAGACTGGCCTTTGGAGAGGCGACAGAAGCTGGTCCAGGATATCACAGAAGATCAGGGACTGACATTGCTCAAGTTTGGTATATCGAGAATCTTACTTCTTCGTGCCTTGTTCAGTCTCAAGGAACTCGACTACAACCACCGTTCGAAGGCACTGGTTGATGGTACGTTTTCAGCCTGCCCTGTTTCCATTTTCTGATAATCACATAATATTAAAAGCTATTGTCACGTCGCACAACATCATCATCGTCCACAATCAGCTCATTCGTTTCCCTGACATCGCCTTTTTCGTTTCTCCCAGTCCTCTGCATATCGCAGCAATGGTCATCCTTTACGGTCATATGTCTCACTGCGAGCGCCTCTCGCGACAGGAGATGATTGAAGACGTTTGGATGGCTCTTGACATGCTTCCCCGCTTCCGTTGGCGTTGGGAACGAAAAGACTTGAATGGCGGGCACCCTCTTATCTCTAAGCTCGCGGAAAAGGTTTTAAACGTCAACCTTCGGACAGTCGGACCCACCAAAGACCCGGTCTTACTTTCTGAGCTTGACTGGGAGACAGATTCACCCGGAATGCTTGCCTCGCCAGCGCTGAGTGCTCAACCTCAACTGCGCATGCATCCTGGGACGCCCACGATGTCACACCCATCCTACTCAAATAATGGTGGTATGGGGCCGGGCGTTTATGGCCCGCTTCCTCGTGGTGTAGTTGCGAATTCAAACCCCATCAAAGGGCATCAGGGATCTATGGGCAGCGCTGCACATGATAAACTCGCAGAGGTACCCACTGGGCTATTCTATCCATTTTACCCTGAGAATCAAATGAATGCTGCCCCCCCTGTTTCTGGCCCTCACGATGATGGATCTGCCAACGGAGATGCTCCGGACCCACAGGGTTATGGTCACCTGCTAGCGGCGGCAGCACAGCCGAATGGGACATACGGGTGCCAGCCGTCGTCGGAGACATACATGCTTGAAGAGATCGTGCCCACTAATGGTAATCAGGTGTGGATGAATGTTGTCAGTCTTTTATTTTACTCTCTGCTGCTATTCCTGAACTCTTTGTCACAGAGCCAGAGGTCTGTGTATGCGCATCAAGGTTAATTCAACTCGTCTGTGTATATTGCTTTCTCTCTTCTCCGTTTCTTCACTTTCGCACTTCTAGTGAGGCTCTCTTTTTGAGCTTCTTATTTCTCTTTATGAGCCCAAATGGTTGATTTATTCGAATCATCCGTCTTCTCTGATCTATGCTTCTCTTCGTTCACGCGTGCCACTTTACTTCTTCTCGTATAGTCGTCAGAAATACTAGGTTATCATGTTGAACAGTAATATGTGCGAGAAATGTACCCTTTATGTATGGGATGAAAGTTGATTGAACCGACCAAGTATTGACGTGTCAAATGTCATG
>Ga0153976_1000592_pt1 | contig 12595 bp, 17 predicted proteins | sample TSGA060MetaG_FD_104717 | JGI IMG/M metagenome (GOLD analysis project Ga0153976, IMG submission 104717) | Attine ant fungus gardens microbial communities from Georgia, USA - TSGA060 MetaG | ecosystem: Host-associated > Fungi > Mycelium > Unclassified | place: USA: Georgia, Yuchi Wildlife... | reverse complement strand
TTTATTCTTAGATATACTTGATAAGTTTGTTTTTGTCGCGCCTCATTCAGGACAAAATTTAAGCTGATCGTATTCGTGATAGTTTAATTTCTACAAGCATCACAACTGCTCTATGTGAAAAACAATATATAACCGATTTTCTAACAGGAATCTAACGACTATTGAACAGCAACAACCACCTGTTCCAGGACGACCACAATCATTATACAATTCCAGGGAAGAACCACCATGGAACATTAGCAGCATAAGCATCCCACTCATCCTTGAATAATTTCCTCATCTGCCTATCCTCTGCCTGGGCCCTGCTGATCCCGACACAAAGTGTCCATACCCACCACAAAGCCCATACCACCAACGCACTACCGGATGCATTCAAAAGGCCGCACTCCGTCAACCAACTTCCCTTGGTCAGATGGGACAAGGTCAGTCCGCCAACCAGCAGTAAAGACCCAGTATACGCTGGATGGCGGACATAGGCGTAAAATCGGTTCGTGACGAGGGTATGTTCCGGATGAATGGTCAGATCAAAAGTGAACATTTGGCCCAGGGCTTTAAAGCAATCGAGACGAATATACGACCCGAGCACGACGGCGACGACACCGATGATGAATGAAGGGGTGACGTGGATGGGGTTGGAGGATGGGAGAGGACACACGAGGATGTTGGTGGTTAACGATGACGACGACCCTGAATTGCTGAGTTGGGATGGGAGAGGGACGAAAGGGACAAGAAAGTAGAGAACTTCAAACGTGGCACAAAACCAGAAAATTATCTGGTGACACTGGAAAGTGGTGTACAAAAAAAGAACATTTGATGATGAGTATCAGGATAAGAGGGGTGGTTCAGGAAACCTACTTTGAAAATAAAAGGTGCGATCTGGAGAATGTAGATTTCGTCCGTATGGTATCGACCTTTTTGGGGTGTTGGATTGGGAGGTGTACAAGCTAATTGATTGGAAAAAGCCTGAACCAACACCAAAGCCACACGTGAAATGGACATTTTCATCCACCGGGGTGTTGCACTTTAGAGAGCAAAAGTAGAACGAGAACAACGGGAAATATTAGCGAGGAAGTTGGGGATAGCAGAGGGAGAGCGGGATGAGGCGTTATATAAGGCATGAGATGATTTGGGAGGGGGGAGAAGGTGCTGCTTGAGGTAATATGAATCTGGAAGCAATTATTGGGTTCAAACGACCCGTATTGGATATGGAAACTGGGACGTCGCGTAAGTGAGCTTGGATTCTCGTTGTGGATCACGACAGCCTTTTACCTTGCGCGCTTTTCTGATTACCCTCGAAGCTTAGTGTAGTTATGCTTGAAAGTCCGCGGTGTGGACTGTGTGTTCAGGGCTGCAACACTTGCAATCGACAGTACCTGAACTGAGGACTTCACGTGAATATATATTTTCTTGTTCTGACAATGAAAGAGGAAGACAATGATAAGAGACCCAACATAAGAACAGAAACGGTCCTGCACAACACAGTCCATCGAATGACTGACCAAAATTCTTATGTTTAATCTACAGAACATATGATGTCACGGAAAACGCCGAGGAGAACAAAATGATGATCGATCACCCAGACGCCCTGGTGGTAAAACCGAGGAAAGCCTACAAGCGACATTGTGGCACTTTTGCTTTTTCTCTCGTAATTGCCGCCTAAATGGATGCCCAATGGTCCCTGTCTTCCTGGAAATCACGCCCCATCGCACAGGTGAGCTCGCAACCGAAATGCCGAAACCAAAGACGCAGAACAGAGATCAGGATGTTGAATATCCTGACCAGCAGCATCTCTCGAGGTCTAGTTTTCCCGTTGAGATATACTTTCGTTGTTTGTGCTCATTTAAGAATTACTGTAGAGTGCTATCTAAAATTGCAAAATTACCTCCAATAGTCAGTCCCTCCGAGGTCCGTTCGTCCTGAAAAGCTACTCGGATCTCCGCTGCGTCTCATCCATATCTTTGTTTTGCTCTCGTTACTCCTCTTGTATGCCCAGATTGAGCGACTTCGCCATCAAGTTGCTCAAGTACAGCGTAACGAAGCGTTTCTTCTTCATGCTGGGGATTGTGCTGAAAGTTTCGATGCTTGTACAAAAGTACGCCGGATGTCGCAATAACTTTTTGACTTGGGGACTGACTGAGATGCTTCATCTCCAACAAGGAAATCATTACTCATAAAATTGGACTTATTCTTTCTTTTTCGTTGATCCTCATTTGGGGCGCCCGTCTCCCTGTTGTGGGGTGCTTCACTCTTTATCTCCTGATCTCTCTATTCATTGATTATGTTAGATTCGGATTGGAAGAATTGCTGGGCAGTATGCCAAGCCACGAAGCAGCCACTATGAGAAAATTGGCGATACGCAAGTCTTGAGCTTCAGGTGAGTTCTTCTTCGCGCCTCGTTCCTCCCATCGGCTCCTGAAAGCGTTCTCCCCCTAAAACAAGAGGTGATAATGTCAATGGGTGTGTGTGTCATCGTTGTCCGCGACGCTTAGAATTGACCTGGCGTGCCTTCATACTCAAACAGACTCGATCCTGACGACCGTACTCCAGACCCTGAACGTCTCCTCAGGTACTGTTTACTCGTTAATGCCCATATAAAAGCGAACTTGGTTGAGCTAATCTGTACACGCGTGTATTTGCCACCTCGTCTCGTCGCGCTCGATATCCAAATATCCAAAGAGCCTACTTTTATTCGACCGCTACTCTCAATTACCTTCGTAGTCTTCTGACCTCTGGCTTTGCCTCGCTGCATCATCCCCGCGATTGGTCGCTTACACATGTTCGGTCACCGTCACTTCGGTACGTGTTGCTCTAGACACAATCTGTCTTGTTTCTTTTTAGAGAACAGAGATTGAGGATTGATTCCCTTTTTGCGCGCCGCATTACAGACGCGAGTTTGAGACTATCGTTGAGGGCTTATCAGACGCATTGGACTTCAGTAGGACGATTGGTGTCGAGTCTGGTAGTGCTCCATACGAAAAAGGGGGAGGACGAGGAACACTCGGGGAAGTTGATTTTTACACCAGGTGTGTGTGTGGATAACTCGGCCTCGTTTCGCTGCACAAGGGACTAACGTTTCGTCCCTCCCTCTCTCTCTGACTTCGTATTATGATGCCTGTGCTTTACGCCCCTCGATGCACTCCATGCTCACCTTCATTGGATTGCCTTCCTTGCCACATCCACCGGATGAATCGCCATACTCCGGATCTTCGTGACCCTTGCTGTCCCGTGTTGACGCGATCTTACCTTCCCGCGGTCTATCGCTGAATCCCGCATTGTGATTCAACCGTCACGATCATCCGTCCGTGCCTCCGGTTTAATGTAGTCACGAGGGGTTGATGCTCAACTATGAAGAAGCACTCACACGCGAGTTCCCCGTACCTTCGTCCAGTTCCTCCGAAAAGCCGAGTGGACAGAAGGCTTACTATAACACCGCGGCACATTTCCTATGGATCGGTGACCGCACAAGGTCGCTCACCGGAGCGCATGTAGAGTATTTCCGGGGTATCAGGAACCCGATTGGGATCAAGGTCGGACCTTCAATGCAAAATGAGGAGCTTGTGCAGTTGTTGGATAGTACGTCTTTTTTTTTTCCAAGTCGATTGGCGCAGCGTGTGTTTATTCTTTGGTAGTTGTGAACCCAGACAAGGAGTTTGGGAGAGTGACGCTTATCACGCGGTATGGTGCTAGTAAGGTAAGGCGTGTGCGCGCATCGATGGGTAGCTTGTGCTGACGGTCATACGACCACTCTCATGCCTGACGATGGCTTTCTAGATCGGTAATCATCTTGCCGGACACATCGGCGCTGTCAAGTCGTCGGGACACCCTGTTGCTTGGATATGTGATCCAATGCACGGAAAGTAAGCGCTGCTAGTTGATATCCAGGTTCTATTGTGTACAAGCCAGGAGCTTTTCATATTGCTCGAGCTCGGGATGGATATGTTCCTTGACTACGACACGTCAAGCGCTCTAACTCTACTTAATTATAGTGAAAGCCAATAGCAGGTTCGAAGAAGTCATCTCCCGTTGAAGCAACTAGGAGAGATTTGGTTCCTGGGTTAATCCTAGGAGTCACCTCGGAGAATACTGGGTGGTGGGCAATGACCTGCAGTAGCTCATCTAGCGTGCATCTCGAGCTTGATCCCCTTCCATTTGTTGACTTGTTGCTGGCTCTGCTTGCTTATGCTTCGTCTTCTCTCCGTCCCATCTGATCAGAGATCTTTGATTGGTGAAATGAACTAATCCTGAATCAACAGTACGCTGACCTCGTCGACGGGACTCAAGACGCGCCACTTTGGTACTATAATTGATGAGCTGACAGGGTGCTTGAGGATCCATGCGGCGTGTGGCTCGAGGCTTGGTGGTGTGAGTCTGGAGTTTACGGGGGAGCTGACTGATGAGGGGTACAGTGTGACGGAGTGCGTTGGGGGGAGCATGGAGCTGAGTGAGGAACAGCTGGGGTTGAGGTATCAGGTGCGTGATTGAGTGGACTTTTGAGTGGTGATACTTTTTCCGAGTGTAGTCGTTCTGCGACCCTCGACTGAACTTTGAACAAAGTCTCGGTGAGTGGACAGTGTGGGGAAGAAGAGTCGCTGACGATGAGAGTACAGATGTTGCGTTCCTTGTGTCTGACTATCTGAAGAAGGGGCGGAATACGGTAGTGTACAATGAACTAAGTAAATTAGAAAGTTAAGCATGTGACGTGTTGTGTTAGTGACTGGTGACATAGAGCGAGTGTGAGTGCGACCGCTATGGGTGGCTGTCTGTCCAAGGGCGACGAGAGTGGACGACTGCATTCTGAGGAAATTGAACGCAGGCTCGACGAGGACAGCAAGCGTCTCAAACGCGAATGCAAGATTCTCCTCCTTGGTCAGTTCATTCCTTTCTCAAATCAATCCACTTCACTCTTCCCACCAGGTTCAGGAGAGTCCGGCAAGAGCACCGTCGTCAAACAAATGAAAATCATCCACCAGGGTGGCTTTACAACTGACCAGCTCCTCGAGTACCGCCCCATCGTCTACCGCAATGTCGCAGAGTGTGCCCGATCTGTCGTCATTTACATGCGCAAAATCGGCGTAGAGTGTCAGGAAACAACAAACAGGGTATCCTTCTTTCTCATTCATCCACTTCTACTTCTCATCCCCTCATCCAGCTCCTCGTCGAGAAGATCCTCGACTACAATCCAGAGACATACGGCGGATCCGAAGTCTATTTCTCTCCAGAAATCGCGGAAGCCATACACCAGTTCCTCAAGGACCCCGTCGTCCCAAAGGTCGTCGAGGATCATATGAGCGAATTCTATCTCATGGATTCCGCTGATTAGTGAGTTCACCTTTGTCGACAAGGCCAACTCATTCACATTCGAAAGCTTTTTCAACAATGTCCTCCGCATAGGTGCCCCTGGTTATGTCCCAGACGAAACAGATGTCCTGCGTGTCCGTCAGAAGAGCGTCGGCATCACAGAAACCCGGTTTAACATGGGCCAGCTCTCGTGCGTGTTTCCTCCCCCTATTTCCTCCTCATCCTAATCCCATCACCAGTATACACATGTTTGATGTCGGAGGCCAACGCTCCGAGCGGAAAAAGTGGATCCATTGTTTTGAATCAGTCACCTCCATCATCTTCTGCACCGCTCTCAGCGAGTACGATCAGGATCTCCTCGAATTTAAATCACAGGCGCGTCCCATCATCGTTCGTGTTCATCCGCATGGATTCTCACTTGAGCAAACGCTTTAGAATCGAATGCGAGAGTCTCTGGCTCTCTTTGAGTCTGTGATTAACTCGAGATGGTTTGTCCGCACGTCCATCATCCTATTCCTGAACAAAATCGACGTGTTCAAGACTAAGCTTCCTAAAGTGCGTCAAGTCGCTTCACAGCTGATGTGTAGATGTGTCATGTCCTTCTCCTACTAGGTTCCACTTGCAAAGTTCTTTGAAGAGTACACCGGCGGTACCGATGTTAACAAGGCAGCCAAATATATCCTCTGGAAGTTTATGCAGGCCAATCGGGCCCGACTTAGTGTATACCCTCAGTGAGTCCCCCAGTCTTCTGAGGCAGACAAGGAATGTTTTTTTTTGATATGCAACTAGTCTAACACAAGCGACTGACACGACAAACATACGACTCGTCTTTGCTGCTGTCAAAGAAACGATATTGCAGAATGCGCTGAAAGATTCCGGAATCCTATAGTTGCTTCCCTCGTCCCTCCCTCCTCGAGACTCGAAGTCCTTGCTCTCGTGAGTCCTTCAAAGCTCCGTGACCTGGTGGGCTCACACAACACTGGTAGTTTAGGATACATCATCCCTCCTCCCCTTCCTCCATTTTTTAACTTTTTCATCTATGTGCAGGTTTCCACCTTTCTTGAGATCTGTTCTGTCTGTTGCATTTCTCTCACTATCTCGGGGTTTTTTCTTGGCATAAAACTGCATCTGCTTCGATATCATATATCCTCTTCTGCGCAACTCTATTCCACACCCAGTTCTTTTTTTTTTGCGTAATCTCTTCGACTGCACATGATTTTTTTTTCGAGTTGACAGTCCTCCTTGTTCCTCGCCTATCTATTTTCCTCCGTCCTTATCCCTCGCTGTCGCCGTCGCCGTCGCCGTTACCGTCATATTATCGCCGGACAACCTTATTGCTCACATGCTCATACGCTGTCATGGTTGCTTATTTGAAATGGCTGTTATGCCATAGGATTCGACATGTCCGCCCGCCTCGCATATCCGTTTTTTTTTTGTTTTGTTTTCTTCTTGTCAAATCATGTCAAAGGGGACTTTTTTTTTTGACGGGAAGAAGATTGATTGATGGTTTGGTTTGGTTGCCGAAAACCTTGATTAGGATCAGGATTAGGCGCGTGTCGTGTGTCATGTCGTGTGTTGTTCGATGGCTTTCTACCCCTACCCCACCTCCACCACCACCACCCTCCTCCCTCCCCTGGCTCTTTGGCTGTTTTGGTTCTATCCAACTATTATCCTATTTGTAGTTAACGTTTTCTTTCTGTTTTCCGTGTCTCATCCTCGTCTTTTTGATTTTTTTTTTACCCTAGTCGCAAGTTCAAGTTCTTTTTTTTTTCTACTCCTATTCTCCCCTCTTTGGTCAGGTGGATTTGATTTGATTTTTGTAGGTTGCTTCCTCTTTTTTCTTTTTTTTTTTAAAGCTTGCTATCTTCCTTGTCGTGCATTAGTATATACATTGCGATATCTTTTTTTCTCTCTTATTTTGTTATCATATAGTTTCTTGCTTTTTTCTTTCTTGTTTTATATGGAATCATCTTTCTCTCTCTCTCAACCCCTATCCCTCCTCAACATCCGCTGGTTTTTTTTTCTTTTTTTCTTTCTTTTATTCTTGTAGTGTTGGTTTCGTGTACTCTTAGTCTAAAAGATGTGAAATGTCAGAGATTATTCTGACTGGTAGTTGTTGATTTGTAACTGTTTTACGACAGATGATGATTTTATGATTTTGTGGTGATGGAAAGAATATTGTGAGAGGTATAAAATTGAAAAAAAGGAGTGTTTATAGAGATTGGTTTATCGTATGGTTAGATAGGGACCTAAAGCTTATATATGTATTCATTCGTTTCAAACTATTTTGGATGCGTCTAGGACTAGAGTGAGAGAAACTACGTCATTGGGAGGTCTTGGTTGACAGATTGAAAGTATCAATGTCAGGTCACAAGGTTCGAAGAAGGCCTGCCTGTTCAATGAGATGGAACCAAACAAAGGCCGAGGCGATCTTGTTGAACGATCCAAACAAAAAACCGTCCACAGATTCACGTCAAGCGCGTAGATGAAACGTGATTTTACTTAATCATTAATCACGCTTCCTTGACAAGTCTTTGAATTTCATCTACCCCCTCATCGACCTCCCAAAATCCAATCTTGTCCTGTGTCTCTGACTTTACTTCTGTTTGATGTTCGACCGGTTCTTTGGGCTTGGAATGACGCTTTGTGGTAGTGTTGACGACACCACCGATGCCATCCAGAAACTTTTCTTTCATAGCCCGTTCTTCCTTCTCTCTCTCCTGTACTTCTAGACTCCCCTTCCACCATATCTTCTCTACGATATGACGCACGATGGCACGTAGAATGATGTACCCGTGAGATGCCACCGTGGCGACAAAGACAGCCTTGAACAGGAGTTCCTTCATAGCGATATACGTCTCTTGATCGTCCCCACCCACGCTCAAAGTTCCAAACGAATTGACACCCGCAGATGGACTAGAAGAATTTTGCAAGGATTCAGGAGAGAAGAGGTACACGAGAGCTGAGTTTGTCAAGGCTCCGAGCCAGGAAAGGAAGCAAAGAGCATCGAGCCATGGACCCATTGTGTCTGTTCGCATGGGGATAGGCCGGCGATGGTGGACCGTCAATTTGAAGGCATCAGACTTGGACTCGAAGATGTTGTTTAAAAATGCCATAACTAGGGGGGGGGAAGGGGATTCAATGACGGATTTTTCGAAACAAACAGGAACTCACCAGGCGCCAAAGGCCAAATCGTCGACCATAAGGCGACATACCCGAACTGAATCACCATCTCGCTGTAATCTCCAAATAGATCATATTCCGGCAGTCCCACCTCTTCTCGGACCTTTTCCAAGTATCCTTCTTCTTGCTGTTGTTCTGCACTGTCGTCTTTGTTTTGTTTCTCATCCACGTTGGCCTTGGTCGGTTCTTTCTCTACTAGATCCGATTTGTGCCAAAGTTTTCCATTCCATAATTTGATCGCGAAACGCATCACGAACGGGAGTCCGATCTCCTGGAAAGTATCCATGATCTGGTTGGTCACGGTGTAAGCAAACATCTGATCCTGGAGTCTGGCAGGTTTGAGCTTTTGTCTCGCACTGTTGACATCGACATCCCAGATACCAGCGCTTCCATTCAAAATAGACCTCGTGGCAGCCTTGGATCCATCAGCGGCAACAGTCGTGTCATTGAGCAACGACAAGACGCCGGACATCAAATTGCCACCATACTTGAGCTTCACAGCGAAAAGTCCATGTTGCACATAGCGCATGACACCCTCGCCAAAAGGCACATAAACAAAGGCACTCAGACCTAGGGGCATGTAGGCCACAATGGCACTGAGTGCGAACGTTTTGAGAGTTAGGGAAGTGTTGTAGGAGGATTGGTGGAAATGATTTTCCCATGAAGTGAAACGAACTGCAAGGGCTTGATAAAATGACAGGAGTTGAGGGACCAAGGCCGCAAAAAGAATGGTTGGTGAAAAAGCCTTTACAAATTTCAATTTTAGATCATTCAGTCAACAAAAGAGTCTTTTCAACGTACGACTAATTGCTTTCCGGGGCCTTGGTAGAGTTCCGTCACAAAGGCCTCGGTAACGAAAATAAATGTCATGATCGCGATGAGGACACCTGCGAATAACAATATCACTGGTAAACTTGCAAGAATGCGGATTTCGCGTCCCCACCAGGTCCCTCCTGGTTTATAAGTGACGCGACGCTTCTCGACGGAGAAGGAACCGCGCGTGCCGAATCGCAATGAAAGAATTCTCTCTTGTACCGTCCACCACTCAACGAATGTCACAGACCATATGCATAAGAGAATCGAATACAGCGGAGAGTAAGGGGCGAGGAAGAAGTATGAGAAGAGTCCAAGAGCAGCAGGAAACGACAAGAATTGCGTGTAGCCGTTGAGGAAAACAAAATAGAGTCCAATCGATTCGCCAAACTAGAAGTAGTCAGTGAATAACAATGGAACGAAGACCAGGATTACGAACCTGCTCTCTGATACCATTCAGTTCAACAGAGCTCATTTTGCACGGTTTCCATGACCGTACCCATATTTCGTTGAAACTGGGGTCATGCAAAGGAGTGATAGACTCAACTAGGTCCCACTCAGAGCACCCCGGTGATACTCCCAGGCCGCCCTCGCTAGAGCAGGAGGATATAAAATCATGGACCAGACGTATTTTGTCTGCAGGTGACAGTTCTCCAATGAAGCTATCTCTCGACACAGGCGTAACAGGAAGACCGGATAGAAAATCAGCTTGCCTGACGGGCACGTGCCCAGATAAGAAACGCTTCACGAAAAAACAAGAACATGCTTCAAACGTACCTCTCCCTCTTAATCAAGTGCTCAAAGTGCTCTTGCGCCCAAGTCACAAACACCAAAATTTGCCCTGCAGACCTTCCCTTTTTGCCAACTGCCTTCAATCCTGCATTTATCAATGTATCGATTAAACGAACATATTGATGTGAGGCTTTGCTTGCTTCGTTCTTTTCACATCGCTCGGATCCTGCGCGGAACGCGATGACAAGGTTGACCTCCGGGTGTAACGCTGTTGTCTCTTGCATGATTACTGAAGAGAAGAAAGGACGAGAAGAGGAGCCGAAGAGTCAATTGAGCTATACGACAGCACGTGCCAATAGAGACTGATCAACTGAGGTACGCCCGACCTGTCTCCTGTATTGATGCACGACAAATGGTCCAGAGCATCATGATCCAGCGCCAAAGAACGATTATGACTATTCACATTGTCCCTGACCCAGTGGGCGCTACTGGAATCCAAGTCTTTCGCAGATCCTGAGACCTCGAGTAATAGCCACAGGCTAGTAGTGCACTGGACAGGAATTTCGTGGAACTGAGATAAACGGTCATCGTGGTTAAATATACCCGCATCAAAGTCTTTTCAGTAATATCAACCTCATTCAAGAAGAACGGTTTGTCAAGACCTCAAGCAAGGCATCAATCAAAAATCTCATACACTTCAAGACTAAGAACAATCGTCAACGCGAGATAAGATAATTATGAATCAATATCACAAGCCCCTGGCCTTAACGCGCACCACTGAGGTTGCAGCGGAATAGCCTTCACACCCCTTTGTACAAAGCGATACGCTACATCATGGAGTCTCGGGAGTGCTGTCTTCACATCGCCTCCTGGGCCAGACCAGAAAACTTCAGCTGAGGCTGCAGCACGTGGCCAGACGATAGAATCGAGATTGGACGGGCCAGATTGTTCAGTCCATAGTAATTGTTCACCTATTTTTATTTACCTTGACATAAGGATATCGTTCCGAAATAACATCAGCACGTACCACCGACGACTAGCTTAACTTGAGCCGATGTCAGTCCATTCGTCGGATCAAATGAATAAGACTTCTGCCATGTCTTGAAAGGATCGCACCAACTGTTAGCATTAATGTCATTGCCAGCCCATTCTCCAGCCCCGCAATCTAGATAGAAAAAGTCAGAAGCAGCATGAATCAACCTGAATCCTTTCTGTGCGACTGATGCTGCATGTTGCGAGGAAACCCAAACCCTATACAAATTGAGAGATCAGTCTGGGAGTCGAAGGGGTATTGACGCACAAGACTATTGTTTGATTGTGAAGCTTGACCTGATGCTCAAGTGCCATTTCTTGTTGCTCAAGTTGAATGCACGAGGATGGAAGTAACTGCAAAAGCAACATACCTTCCCAAACTACTGCTGTCTTCCCTGCGTTCAAGAGAACAGAATGAGTAGCTTGTACGAAAGTATCCAGTGCTTGCTCGAGAGTTTTCCCTTGTGATTCTGCACATGAATTATGAGTGTCTTTGTATATACCATATCTAATTGAAAGACCTACTGAGATCCTGCTGCGTTGGACCATCCTTTGTATAACAATTCGTATTCAACTCATCACCTCCGGTACTGAATAACTTGGACGGAAACATAGATGAAGCTTCTTTCATTAAATTAACCGTGAATTGGGTCGTTGCAGCATTGGCAATTCGCAGTTGGCCGGCAGGAGGTTCTATAATCCGAGGGATGGATTAGTTGATGACAATGTTTATAGAATCAACCTACCAGCAGCAAAATCAGACCAAGGGGAGGCCTCAGGACACGCAATATGTTCTGGATGAGATTTCGAGATAATAGCAGTGTGTCCAGGTGTGTCTATCTCGACCATGACGTCGATACCTCGCTACAATAAAAGCATTAGAACAGCTGAAGATGAATGTATATCATTTTTGAATGCACCGCGGCAGCATAAGCAACTACATCTTGAACATTTTGGGGTGTATAGATTTGGCTGGAAGAATATGCCCCCTTCTGTGATATTTCTTCGAAACCGGGAACGACGAGGGGGAATGATTGGGCATCTACGACGTGCCAGTGAAGATGGTTAATCTTCACCCAGCTCATTGCATCCAAGGTCCGTTTGATGTCCTCAACAGGGAAACTAAGAAGAACTTGAGTATACGTACGCCTTTAGTCGGAGGAACGAATGTAGTACTCACTAATTTCTAGAGGTATCGAGCATGAATCCTCGGTAAGGCTGGGTATATCTGCATTAGTAGGATCCAGGAAAGCCCCTGATAAACTCACATAAGTTGGGGAATCGCTGACATGTATCGGGGCAACGAGTGTGTAAGTTGATCCATCTAAATTGTACCACAGCTGTCCGAATGTAGTCAACCCTCTGAACAATCCTATTGCGGTATTTGCTGTCAAGACCGCTGTTCCACTGTCTGCTGGAACCCACAGGGTATAACTCTCGTCTGAAGCTCCTAGACCAGCAACTGTATCTTCACTTATACTCTTCACTGGTCCCGAATGGTGAGATAATTTGACCAAGAGGGACTGTAAGATAGCAG
>Ga0153976_1000591_pt1 | contig 12598 bp, 11 predicted proteins | sample TSGA060MetaG_FD_104717 | JGI IMG/M metagenome (GOLD analysis project Ga0153976, IMG submission 104717) | Attine ant fungus gardens microbial communities from Georgia, USA - TSGA060 MetaG | ecosystem: Host-associated > Fungi > Mycelium > Unclassified | place: USA: Georgia, Yuchi Wildlife... | reverse complement strand
CCTGTCGTTTGCTCAACTGGTATTTCAGGTTATTCGTGACTCTGTGACATACACTGAGCACGCTAAGCGCAAGACGGTGACAGCACTTGATGTTGTGTACGCCCTTAAACGATCAGGTCGTACGCTGTATGGATTTGGTGCTTAGGTTTCGTTTTCTATGCGCTTCTGTTCATTGTATCTCTACTCGTATCTTGTACACTATAATTTCAGATGATAACTCTTCTAACATCGAAAGTTTGGGTGACTAGTCCTTTGCTGGATTGTTGATTTTAGAAATGACTGTTCATGTCTAATGGGAATGTGAGTAGTGAGATGCCACTGAAGGGGTGTCAGTTGAAAAATACTTCCAGCACAAACCTCGTTTGAGTAGCCAGGCAAGTGACATGCACAATAAAGAATGCTCGGCTTGCAATCATGTCCAGATGTGGTCCCTGATATGTAAATTGGAGACTGGAAACTTAGCCAGATTAAAATTGTATAGAGCATGTGATCTAACAATAGTGCAATAAGTGTAGTGTAGTACATTGAGAAAGCAAGAAAATGTAAATGAAGAAAGTAAGAAAAAAACTTCAACTAGCAATATCTACTGGCTCGTCCTCTGCATCTGGGTCATGGTTTCTAAGTCGCATCTCCACCAGGAACTCCTTATCCCTAATAGACTGCGACCATGAAAAAGCAATCACTTTAATATACCTGCTCGATTGCATCAACCCAGCAGCCACGAAAATACCAGGATAGATGTTCATGACTGTCATTGCAAGGTTAAAGGGGATCGACGGGCTGAGAGTTGAGACAACTTACAAACAAACCTGTCATCAACAGCGATCGAAGGGAGCAGGGATTGGGATGCGCGAAAGAGGGCACCGGGCAGAAAGATCATCCCCAGCAGCCCACATGCAACAGGCACTATCACCTCCCTAGTTGCTGAGATGGGATCCGGACGCAACCAACCATGAGCAAGGATCTGGGAGAATCCATGAGCAAAGACCAGCCGATCATGAATTAACTCACATGATGAAGCCCTCTCGAGATTCTAGAATTTGGTCGTAACCGATGAGCGTGGAAGGCAATTTTGACATAAAGTAGACCTAGCGCCCAAGAATCGACAATTCGTATCCTCGGCTTCAGTATTGGGTCGAGGGTCATTCGTGCGGGTAGTATAATGTATAAATCCACGACAAGGGCCACCAAGATAGGTAAAAAGACACCCAAAGTGGCGACCATGTATGAAATCTTCATCAACCAAAGCAAACCACGTTTAACGACAAGCACTCTTAAATCGGCACGGGGTCCTTCAGGTGAGCGACGACGCTGTCGTCTTTTGTCCAATCTGTCAATGGCACGCCCACACAGATAACAGGCCACAAGGAGGTAGAATCCGAGAATGAGGGAGTATCCATCATGAACGTCGCGCGCCAAAAATAATTTGAAGACACTCCTTCCAAGAGAAATAGGAAGTGCAACAGATATACCGATGATAACAGCCCCAATGGTCCACATGAGGAAAATGAAAGCAAAAATACGATAACGGAAGCCAGGAGGAATGTAAACGACTTCATAATCGAAATTAATGTCGCGTTTGGCTTTAATTGCTTCCGCATTCTGAGCTTTGATCAAATTTTCTGCTGCCTTGTCAAATGGCTCTCCAGATTCTGTCACCCTTGCAGTAGCCCGCATATCACGTGGAAGTGCCAGATTATCAGTTGCGGGTACTCGTCGGAATGTACCATCGCGACTACCAAGTTCCGGGTCACTGATAGTCGCACTGAACCATTTTTTTGGTGTGTATTGCTCCTCTGGTCGACTTTCTCCGAAAAAGTAGGAAGTGAGTCGCAGCCTCCTTGACAAGTATTTCCATACGATAGTGGTAGAGTATTTGATGGCACGCTTCGGTCTGAAATAATGCATGGTGTAAGGAAGGACGAGATGTAGAAACAGAAGGTCAATGGGCACGTTTGACAGGGGTTCACTGAGAAAAAGTGTTAGGCGATATGATCTGGAGTGGAAGTGTCAACTCACCGATTCTTCCACCTGAATGGTAAAATAGACTTGTTGCCAAGAATTAAGAGGCCAGCAATACTCCCTACAGCACAACAAACCACCACCGAGTACAATACAGCACTCATCAGAATCTTGCGCAGCTGTGTTAAAGTTGGCCGATCAAGGATATCGCGTATAGGATGTGAGTTCTGATCCTGGGGGTCTCTGATAAACCACATTGCTCCAGGACGCAGCACAGCTCGACATCCGGACAGAAGAACAGCAAACGAATACCTAGCGCGAGAATTGATGGATCAACGATAATCTCTGTCCGCGAATGAAACGTACATGAACATGGTTCCAGCAATCCAATGATAGAACATGGCCGTGAGTGGCGATTGAACAAAGAATGCAATACGAGACTGAAGGTTCGCTTCAGGAAAAAGCCAGACCGTACAAAGGTCCAGAACAATACCACATCCCAAAGGAAACAAGACAAGCTCAATGACAATGAATGCCGCAACCTATTACACATTTGTGAGTGATAACGCCAAATCATCAAGACACATACTTTGAGAACCAAGAGCTGCTGCCGTACTGCATTGCGAACAGCTCTCGTAGCAGTCCTCGCATTACCAACGGTCAAGATATTCAGATACAGCGCTAAGACGAGTGCTACGATGGTGTATCCAAGGACGATGGCAAAGACTCGTTCAGCCGGTCCACTATTAACAGCCATACGATACCAAGCATCTTTGAATTTGACAAACCAAAGGCGAACCTCCTTCCCAAGTAACGCAAAGTAACCTTCCATGGGACCAAGATACGATGAAATTTGATCAAAGATGGTTTTTGTTGCTATAGTTTCATCAAGAGGAACTGATGAATCACTCAAGAGATTCATAATCCTGGCATACTGGCCGGAACCATCAGCGAGGGATGCGGTGTGAAAATGGAGGAAAACTCGCCGCTCTAGCCACAAGATTTAGGCATGCAGCCAACGTGTCTTCTCCGAGTGTTTTTTCCACCAGTGACAACGGATAAACGACAATCGAACCAAGATGCTTCACAAAAAATTCTTGGTATAGGCGCTGCATGATGTAAATGATCAGGTCAACCTCGGGGTCCGTGACAAAGCGGATTATCCGGATTGGCAAGTGGAGAATCTGGATTATTCGCTTGGGATTTAGCTGGAAAAAGGAGTGAGGCTGATAACAGATCAGTTGAAGCGAGAAGACATACCGAAAGAAGAGCCACACATTTCCCGATTGTAAATGGGATCCAAACACCCAATCCAATGGCAGTATCTAGGACAAAGATCATCAAGGCAGCCTAGTAATTCAATCCCATGAATTAGAGCTCATTCAGTTCACAAGTCAAAGCAACTTAACTTACGTTTTGAAAAACGCCGTAAATGGGTCCCCGCATTCCAATGGCTAAAACATAATTAGTAATAATTTAGATATCGAGGACAGATGGCAACCTTCCAGAGCACCTTCCATGTCATCCTCAACGCCACCCTCCATGTCATCCACCAGGTCCTGAAGTATGGCACCTCCTTCCACACCTTGTTCCCTTCTTCTATTGACTTGTACTGGATTTGCATCCGCCGGCGGGATTAGTCCTTCAGCGTTTTGCTCTGGGACCTCCGCAATCTCCTCCACCTCAATCCCATCCCAATTGGCATCATTCCACAATAATTCATCCCCATCTTCATCCACTTCTTCATCTTCCTCGTCCTCATCTTCTCTTCTAGCCTCTACTTCTGTTTCATTTTCCCTTGCATCTGCAGCAAACTCGGGAGCAGCAGGTTGTTGGAACACCTCAGACTTTCCCAGGAGGGAGTCTGGGTGACCATCTTCATCTGTGTCGAAGTAATAACCCATCTCAGTATCAGGGTCAAAATCATCAACTAGTTCGCGAGGTGTCCGGTGAGATTTCCTAGCTGAACCTCGGTATTGTTCTGACTCATGGACATCCCGAAACAGCTCCAAAGAAAGTGACTGAGGGGAGACGTCTTCCTGCTCACCGATCCTATCGGCAAACCCATGGGTTTGTAACGTCTCTGGAGATTTTCCCTTTTTATCAAAAATTTCACCCCTTTTGTGTACACCCTCAACCAAAGATTTAGGAAACCCACGAGGCCCAGATGAGCCAGCTTCAATGCTCAATTCTTCGGGAGCACGATATGTGGCTAAGCTAGGCGAGCCCAGTGGAGTTCGACTGGGAGTCAGTGTAAACAATGGGTCTTGTCCAGGAAAAGCAGGAATCGAAGAGGGTAAGGGCGGCCGCCGTCCGAAAGATGAAGATGAGAGGGACTCCGTGGAAGAGCGAACCCGATATGCTGAAGAACCAATATTAGGCTCCGAAAGCGAAACGAAGGGATTGGCTGTTTCGGTATCACTGGCGTCTTCGAGAATGGTGTCATGAGGATAAGCTGTCCTGCCATCACTTAGAAAGCTCGTTCTCGCAAATGAAATCGGTGAAGAACGACGCCTTCCCTTTACTAATCTATTTCCAACCTCTTCACTGCTGTCTGTTCTCCTCATTCTTATTCTTCCCCCTCTCTCCTCAGCCTCGATGTGATTCATGGCAACAGCACCAAACTCAGTCCCGCTGCTCTGGCTTTGGCCCTGTCCTGGAACAATTCTGCCATTGAGATCACCACGTCTCTCAACTCCGAGGACCAATACCTCTTCTTGAAGCCTCTGCGGCACACGTAAGGCATCTTGCTGTTGTTGTTCCACATCAACGAGTTGATTAAATGCATCCTGAGCCGCCGGGACCGGCGCAGGAGGCGGTAGGGGATCATTTGCTTCGTTTGCTGCTAGAAGCATGTCCGGAAATAGCTCTTCATCCTCGAATACGCCAGGTCTCGCATTTTGGGATATCCACTCACGAAGTAAAAAAACTGCTACAAATGTGAGAACAATCAAAGATGCAATAACCTGACCAGCGAAAATATCCGCAGACAGCGCAAGCCAAACTGGGTGTGAGGTGATTTTCCTGATCAAGGTTTGGGGAGGTGGGACGGAGGCTTCATAAGACACCTTGGGATAGTATCGTCCAGAATCGTTTCTCGTCACATTACTGATGTACCACGCCCTGAGAGGAAACCGACCTTGAGCCAGAAAGAAGATACGACGATCACCCCAACTTACGTTGAGTCGCCCATAGAGAAATACATCCGCCAAGTCCAAACAGTAACCCAAGGTAACACAGCAAGCCAGATGACTGCAACTGCAATTGCTCGTAGAATGAGAAGAATGGCGATGAGACCATGCTGTGACATTTTGCGAACAAGTAGGATAGTCGGTAATCTTGTAGGCATATCAGGTGCATACACTGGACGCAAGTTAAACCACAAGTTTTCTCAAATAAACGAAGCTAACCCTTGGTGAATGAGTATGGATGTTTGCAGACATCGCATGTTTTCTTCTTGCTATGGGCAAGCCATGTCGTTAAACTGTTTTCAGAAGCAATGAACAAACGTTAGCAAGCGTATGTGCACGACCGACCAGTCCTGGTGAATGTGTCTGATTGTCCCTGAGCATTTGCAAGGATGAAACAAGGGCTGATCAGGTTCTGCTGGAGCACTGCAAATTCGACATGTGTCTGAAACGCGTAAATTGAGTAGACTAAAGTTTAGCATACAATACAACATACCCTGTTCTTCTGCTTCTTGCATGGAGGGCTCAGGGAGGAGAAACACAGAAAAAAATGAAGGTAGGCTCCAATGAAGACAGCTAGTTCAGGTCGTGAGTCTGTCCCTACGAGTCGGCCTCCACGTGATTTCCATCCTCATGTGCCTGATTCGTGATCACTGATAAACTATCAACTTGTGTAGTTGAAACAATGGCAGGCCCTCTTTGTAAGTAAAAACAAAAGTTTTTGGCCCGATTGAGCCTATCCCCTAAACGAGCTGTTTGGTCTTCCACCTCTGCTCAGTTGCCCAGCATGGTTTACGCCCGTCCGCACGAACACTTTTCCAACGGCAGTTGTAATCTTTGTGGCCACACTGACCTTCCCGATTTGTTGTGAGTAGTTCAATCTCCAGTAAATCTAAACACATACTACAGGGAGAGTACTGCATCTCTCAAGTTTACCGACACAGATGAAATGTCTTGATTTCGGCTGGCATGGCCGGCCACAACTATATGACGACCCGACTTATGACCATGGCTCTCTTAAGGGGTTTGAACAGATACCGAAGTTGATGCTACTTTCCAACTTCATCCAACCTATCATTGATCAAAAAGCGCCATGTGTCTATGTTCTCATGCCATTTCCTGCCCTTGTGCAAGCCTCGACCCCGGGTTTGTTGTGAACAATTCAGCAGTAAGAGACCCTGTAGCTTAAAACGACCCAGTCGAGTCAACAATGACCATGAAACGCTGACGAGATGCGAGATGCTCCCCACCTTCCCGTGCTCATTGTGCGCCTTCGCATGGTTTATGCGTAGAACTCACTATCAGTCTTTCACCATTCGGCTAGGGTCAAGTAATAACCGTCATCTTTGGTGCATCGATCCATGGAGGCACATGGTAAGGCTACATCTGATTGTCCGCGACCAAGAAAAGTTCACCCTACAGTGACCACAATGTAACTCGACATAGCTTCTCGGCCATCGAGAACCTATGAACCTCATCGTGCATCAATTAGCCATGCCATTAGGCTAGTCGGACATGTCACTCTGGGTTTTTTTGTGGTAAAAAGAGCGATTGTCCATGCGTTAACATGGTCCTCAGGGGCCTGTCTTTCTCACACGCTTACAAAATAATGAGTCGCGTGAGCGGTAACCGGTAAGAAGGCTATGTTGGATACGACAGAAATCTCATCCCTTCCAAATATGTGCCCCAGAAGATAGTCGCAGAATCGCTTATATACCGCTTTCTAGGCGTTCATTCAGTGATTCTAACTATCTCACCCATTCCTCCCTGCCATTGGTTTCCACAATGCTCTGGCATTTTGGCTCTGTTTTGCTTCTCGCTCATCTTACGACCGCTACCCCCTTGGTCCGTAGATGGAATGATTTCACGGAGAAGCACTCCTGGATTCAAATTCCCAAAGGGTGGGAGTTGTTTTCGGAGGCTCCGAGTGACTATACCTTCGATCTTCGCATTGGTCTCAAACAAAATGGATTGGAAAAACTCATTGAAAATTTAATGGAAATCAGTGATCCCAATCACGTTCGGTATGTCAACCCTTATCTCTCTGGTGTTTTTGGTCATTCAGCAGTCTCGACAGGTATGGACAGCACCTCACTCAACAGGAGACGGAGCAACTTGTACGGCCCCGACCTGAGTCTACTGAAGCTGTTGAAGCTTGGCTTGAAGCTCACGGACTGACAGATGGTGACGTTGTGCATCGTACCGGAGGCGGAGATTGGGTCACTGTCCGAGTTTCCGTGGACCAGGCCGAACGGATGCTTTCCACCAAGTACAATGTTTATCATCACCCCAGATCTGGTGAAAAGGTTGTTCGAACTTTGGCTTACTCACTTCCCCGTGAATTACATTCACACATCGACCTTGTCGCTCCTACTACTTACTTTAGCACGATGAAATCTATGCGTGCTACTAGCTTTTTACAACCCGAGATCAAGACCGATGATGATTCCGCTAACAACTCGACCCTCGGTATCGACGCCATGGTCCCATCTAGTTGTGCATCGACTGTCACCCCGGCTTGTCTTCGTGCTCTCTATAACACCGTTGATTATATTCCGAGTCAAACTTCCACGAACGGGCTCGGTGTTGCAGGCTACCTAGACGGTTCGTTTCCAAAGATTACTCTTACATGAAGCTCATGACCCACTTCCTTTCACACAGAATTTGCGTATGTCTTCAGTGATCTGTTCTATTGATAGACTTAATCATCGAGGCTCCAGGAATCGAGCGGATCTCCAGGTCATAGACATCACTCATCTAATATACTGTGAGACTAACACTTGCGCAGACGTTCTTCCAGAGGTTCCGTTCCGATGCCGTGGGTTCTAGTTTCAATACTGTTAGAGTCAATAATGGAGGAGATGACCAATCTGATCCCGGTGTCGAGGTCAATGACACTTCTTCCAGTGTCATAATTACTAACCATGTGTACAGGCAAACCTCGATATTCAGTATACTACCGGGATCTCTTTTCCTACACCAAATACTTATTGGAGGTACAATCTCACATCATGTCGACCAACGCAATCGGGATACTCACGATCATCTAGTACAGGTGGCTCCCCTCCTTTCAACCCAGATACCGCGACGCCTACTAATACAAATGAGCCTTATCTGGACTGGATCAACTTCGTTCTTGCCCAAAGCTCTATCCCACCAGTGATCACCACATCATATGGCGATAATGAGCAAACTGTGAGTCCATATCATTGTGCAGCCAAACCATCTCTTTGAGTCAAATCAACCATCTCAGGTCCCCCAAGATTATGCAGTCAGTGTGTGTAATTTATTTGCACAGCTTGGCAGCCGCGGAGTCACCACCTTCTTTTCAAGTGGTGACGATGGGTAAGAAGTCGAGTAACCCTTGATGTGAATCACCGAAAGCTCACATACTAGCAGAGTAGGTGCTGCCGATTGTCTTACTAACGACGGTACAAACCGCGTCCTCTTCCAACCTTCCTTCCCGGCATCGTGAGTCAAAACAGTGACTTTCTCTTAAGACTTTCCTAAGACCAGCTTTCTTCTTCTAGCTGCCCCTTCGTGACGAGTGTCGGAGGCACAATTAGGGTCAATCCTGAAATTGCTGTAAGCTTCTCTGGTGGTGGATTTTCCCGGTACTTTTCCATGCCATCATATCAAAGTGCGGCTGTTTCACAGTTCGTCGATGGACTTGGGACTACCTTTGATGGCCTATACAAGTAAGAACTACCTTTGTCTAACACGAGAGTAGGTCATGGATTTATTTTTTATATAGCAAAACTGGCAGGGCCTACCCAGATGTCTCAGCGCAAGCAAACGGCTTCCAGGTTGTCGTTGGAGGCCGCGTTGTCTCCGTTGGAGGTACCAGCGCCAGCTCCCCAGTACGAGTTCCTTCCATTGACAATACTCTACGGAGCTAATACTGCAAATCAGACTACTGCCGGTGTCTTCGCACTCCTCAACGATTTTAGGCTTTCCCAGGGGAAATCGACGTTGGGATTTATCAACCCTCTCATTTACTCAACGGCCTCGAGTGGCTTCAATGACATCACGGCTGGCTCCAATCCAGGCTGTAATACACGAGGTAATTAGACCTCTTTTTACTACTTTCTTTCTGATCTTGGCGCGTCTAGGTTTCACTGCCGGTACTGGCTGGGACCCCGTTAGTCTTTTCGTTTTATGCTCTTCAGAATACTGATCAATACCCTCTTTCTAGGTCACTGGTCTGGGAACCCCAGATTTCGTGAAGCTGCAACAGCTTGTCTAGGCATTACACACGGCCATAACAAATGTATTTTTGCTATTACCGGCATATAGTCAATGGACACGTTCCCAGAAAAACCTCATCAGTGAAATAGAATGATTGCAAAGCTAAAGCGCTGAAATCTGCGAGAAAAAAGCAATGAATGTTCAGTGCTATTCGTCTATTTGGTCTGCCAAGCGATAAGCAGATATATTGAACTTGCTCTACTTGCGACGATCATGCACAGGAACACCATGTCAATTCGAGAGGCATTCACATCTGTCAATTGAAATAGTTTGGAAGGTTGTCTTGATAAAATCCTGAACAACTAGAACAGGGATCTATTGAGGATCCAATATCAGAGGTGGCTCAGATCAGAAATAAAATAGTGAAAAGCTGTAACATTTCGTCGATGATGACAGAGAGGTTTGAGTAGACTACACCCTCGATAACTTGGTGGCTCCATTTCAATAAAATGAATTGTTCCCATCCTTTGTCATAGGAGTGATATGCCTTTATACGCATTCTCCAAAGCGGCTATGACTGAGTGCGAGACTATCAGTCATCACGAAAAAATGATGATAGATTGAATCACATATGAGTCCACTTGGCTTTACGGGATGCTTTGAGCTGGCTTAAGATCCCAAGTTCTACAAGATACTGCAGGTAAAGCTTCTGGTTATCCTGAAATCCCTCAATGTTCATAATAATCCTGTATTCAGATACTGTGGCTGAAAGTTATATTATCCCGTTCTGGTACGTCAGAGCAATGTCCTAGATTGGTTGGTACATTCAGCTCTTAGATGCTAGCCAAGCTACTAAGGCATCGCTGAAGTCTTCTGTCAGCAAGTCTCTCACTCCACCTACTTGACTAACAGTCCAGTCATACGCCTCCATGAGCAGTGTATCTGTAAGAGGTTTAAAATGCGACGCCAGGATTCGGACAATATTAGTAACCCGAGAAATGGCTGTCCGTGTAATCTCGTCGATATCCTGTATTTGCATTCCATATCAATGAGCTGGATTCATTCCTAGGATGATTGAATACAGGCATACGTCATTGACATTGGAATAAACTCCCTCAGCATCAAACCCCTCTTCCCCTTCTTGTTCAGCTGTTTTGACAGACTTGCTTACCCATATGTAGCCATTAAGTCCAAGAATCAAATCAACACCGCAAGGCAAGGAAATGAAGTGAGACTTCAAACGTCGGATGAGAATTGCAGGAACTGTGACAAGCTGCCCATTTCGTAGCTAATATAAGGCAATTAATGAAGACATCAGACATTTATTGCAAAATTAGTACCTTTCCATATCTCAAAGAACGAGTGTGCAGAGACATGGATCCATCAAGATAAAAGGCTTGAACCTCAGCAACGAGAAGGTCTCCTTCCTCAAAGAAATTCCGCATCTGTAGTTCATCGCTCTCCAACTTGCGCCGCTGGGATAAACTTAGTGTCGATTACAGTAGCTCGAGGATGATCGGGATACCTGAACACCTCCCGGAAGATTGACAGATGACAGCATGAGCACAGCATCCAGCCTGCCATTAGCATCAACTTTCCATCGTCGGGGTTGAACCTACAGAAGTTTACTTGCAGAAACTTGACAAATAATGAAAACACATACTTCTGTAATACGTCCAACAACCAGATCACCAACTTCGGGATTATACCTTTTGACAAACGATCAGTGCGGAACGTTAGGTATTTGTTGTGGCGAGCACTGCACCGACTACGAATAGCTCGAACTGTCACCAATTTGTTCACGCGCTCAATGGTTCCTGTTACTGATGCAATAACTTCTTCTCCATCTACGTAGGTTCCATGACCACTACCTCATCTGAATTAAACTCAACATCTTTTGTTACGATACGAAGATGCTGCCTACCGCATATACTCATGTGAAGACGTGAGCATTTCACCCGGCCAGGTTAACCTCGATCCATTTGTTTGAGATTCACCTTGATCCAAGTCCATGTAATTATCATGAGATGCATCTTGTGGATGACTATTCCGTCTATTCTCTTTGATGACGGGGAAAGACGAGAAAGAGATCATTGATTCATTGAAAAATTCCAACCTGAGGTACACATTTCTGCTTACGTCATTTATATTTGTTTGACTAATCCGACACTGAACTAAGGCTAGGGGCTCCCACTAGGCGCACAGGTCTGTGCCACTTAGTCATCCATCAATCATGGGATAAGTCTGGTTATTAGGCTAAATTCAATGCAAAACACATTGAATTCAGAAACAAATTTGACTCAAATAACACAACTATGGCCACAGCCTTCCCAGCTGATTGCCTCCCTCCTGAGGGTTATTTTGAGTTGCAAGAGACCCTATATGTGTCAATAAATGGGCTAAATCAAGAGGCTATGCATTTACAACTTAATATGAGGAAAATGGCTTCTTAACTGTTTACTATACATACAATCGAAGCCGCCAGCCTCCCAATATACTAGACAAGCCCCTATGTGTAGAAAATTTTATGCAATTGGCCATAAGATGACTTGGAGGGCATGCCCTTCACATTATTCAGACATATTATAGTTGGTGAATTAAACTGGAATTTGAATTTGCACTTATCCCATTACTGATGGATGACTAAGCGGCACAGACCTGTGCACCTAGTGGGAGCCCTGAACTAAGCGAGGCTTACATGTCAAATGACCACATCGAAATAAAAAAACCATGCACGCTTTTTTACTGGAGAAAGATCTATATCGCTTGCAGCATGTGATTGCTAATTGCTGCAAGTATACCTCTCCTGTATCGGATGTTTTGGAGTAACATGGGTGTCACAGGGTATCAGAGTGACGTGACACCGATTCACGATGAAATATGTAAAAGAATTCGTCTGTCAAAGACGTGCAAGAACTGACTACTGCATGGTGCTGACGCCGCAATATTCAAGCAAAGAAAAACAATAGAGTAAGAGAATAACAACCAATAAACAGACAACATAAAACAGATGCAACAAGGACTGTAAACAATACAACAGCGAACTTGCTTACGGGTTTGTACTCCAACATTTTATTAACTAGAGTAAAGTATTCTCAGACGTTACCCAGTGTGGTAGACGACTGAGGGAGCCTACGATGGAAAAACATTACTCATACTAATTCAGCTGTTTCAGATTTATAATAAAAGAAGGGAAGAAAAATAGAGACGACGTCATATTGATCAGTCCTGTCCAATACAACAATATAACCGGGAGAGGG
>Ga0153976_1000588_pt1 | contig 12630 bp, 12 predicted proteins | sample TSGA060MetaG_FD_104717 | JGI IMG/M metagenome (GOLD analysis project Ga0153976, IMG submission 104717) | Attine ant fungus gardens microbial communities from Georgia, USA - TSGA060 MetaG | ecosystem: Host-associated > Fungi > Mycelium > Unclassified | place: USA: Georgia, Yuchi Wildlife... | reverse complement strand
TGCCTCAGATGGGTGGATCATCGCGTTCCTCATGGTATTCATTGTCCAGGTCTGGACATATTTCTACAAGAAACAAGTTGGTGCTGCGCGCCCAAGAATCGCAATCAATTCATGCGTGCCTTTGCACGCACACCCAAGTTGAGAGGACGACCATACATGAAGATCTTCCTTTCCAGGCGTGGCTTGATGGGGCGGCATGATCTTCACCGTGCCGGATGTGTGCATTCGCATTAGGGATCACACGCTGTGTGAGTTTGTCGCTTATGATGGACGCATGTGTTACTGATTTATATGTGTACGACAGGTGGTCACAGCAATCTAACTAACCTTATATCCCATCCTCTTGATTGAGGCTCGGGTAATGTCGCCGACAACATCGACTGCCAACTTGGACGGTTCTACGTAGCTTTGTCTACCATTTTCAGTTGTTCGCTGCCCTGTTGCCGGTCGTCTCAGATATTCCTGCTACCATAATCATCATGGTTGACAACTTAATTCTCCCTCAATTGCGTTTCTTTGGGGACGCACATCACAGGTCATGATCCAATTATTTTCCTCATTCAGTTATTTGTATCATCAATGCCGACCTCGGTATTTCCTTTGCTTCTTATATGACACGACTACTGTGCCTATAAATCCTGTCCCAAACAGCGAACTGTTGCCCTTCTAGAGAGTAGTAGGTGAGACGGAGTACCGATGGCAGACATATTTCAAGTCGATCTCAATCTCGTTTGCGATATAGTTTCAAAACTGGATGTACAACGGCCACAGCGAGGTGGATTCATCGAGGTGGGGCGTTCGTTTCGAGATAAACGCGGTCGTAGTACCTAACGTGACGATGATCGGCGTAGTCCTCCCGTTGTTCATGGCAAACCCAGACCAGATGGTTCGCACGGAGGGAACTCGCTCGAGCCGGGTTATGGAAATGCTCACGATGTAGGTGCGGCGCCACTAACGCTTTCTCTATTTGAGAAGTTGCGTTGCGAAAATTAGCGCCATGTACATCGCCGGCGCGCCACCTCCAAAGTTATTGTTGACGTGCTTCCTTGACCATCTCTGCAGGATGGAAGACTGTGATCTGCAAGGAGATAAATATTCGTGCATAGCTTGCATCGAGATTTGCAATCGCACTGTCCGCGTCACATGAAGACGTGGGTGTGCTAGCAGCTCACCGTTCGGCTGAATCATGAAGTAGACATAAGTATTTGATAGCGTTTGTGCCAGTGGATCCACACCATCGTGGGCAGATACTGTTTCACAGGTATTCCTATCCAGGCATATCTGATCGTGGTGGCGTTTGAGCTGAGGCGGGGAATTGGTACGGGGTTCTTGAGCTTGTAATAATCCTACTGCTTAAACGAGGGTCTTCTCAAAATGCGACGCGCTGTTGGGATTTGAGGTACCCAATGATATCAATGATCTGAGCGTCATCGGAAATTATAACAGGAAACAAGTCGGTTTTCAGCACGACGGTGAACTTTACCAGGCAGGCCCAGCTGTGGGAGACGCAATAAGTTGTTTGATGTATAGAATCAGTATGCAAGCTCGGACTTGTGTAGATTCGCGAGTGCCAATGAACGTGGTGTAGAACGATGAGACGTTGTCGTGGCGGTAGACTATAGAGATGATCATGTTGCTTGTTGGTATTTGGACTACACTTAGCATCCGCTCGGCAACACTGGTGTTGCCCATTTGCCCAGCGGACGACGCATCCTACGACTAACTCAGACTATGGAACCTACATATTAATGCATGAATGGGCAAGAACTGGCGAGATGCGAGGGAGAAGGCAAGAGTGATCACCTACGAGGGATCAAGTTACTGCACTTCTTGAAGTCATATTCAAAAACGACTTCCTGCTCTCCTCGGTACACGCCATGTTGTCGTCATATTTCCGTTGATAATCAATCGGGTAAGTACATACGGTCCGAGATATGCTTGCTGTGTGGCGAACAAAAAACAAGTGATCTCTATTCAGAATGAAGGTTTGATGAGAGCCATGTTGCTTCAGTTGGCGCTGTACAAGCTGTAGACATTCTAGGATGGAGACTGGATATCGATGGTTTACTATTCTTCCCGTCGGTTTGGGGAGGTATGGACGTTACCCATCACCTACAGACATGCCACCCGAAGGGAGCCTGAGGAAGTGGCGATGACTTGCAGTACGTTGTTGGAGTTTGTCAAGATTGCCCAAGGCAGACAATATGCTAAGATATAGTGCTAACGGTAGGACTTGGGTGCGAGCGCTTGATATTCACAGCATTTGTTAATCTGTGCACAAACACGAGGATAACGCATGGGACGCACCTTAGTGGACTGCTTCCACGAACGTTCCTAGCTTCTACTACTCCAGACAAAACGTCGACTGTTACAGTTTTCAGACCGTCCCCCTTGCGTAAGACTGGTGTTGATTGCTGAACGGCGCTCGACGTGGGTAGTAAATTCATACCTTGGACGCTTTCGCCAGGTAGATTTGACCACTGCCCAGGTCATCTACGAATCGCCTAAGTGCGCCGTAAGAACGTCTTCATACGTAGTCAAGAACCTCCAGTGAGTCAGGACCGATTCTTCCAAAGGAAACTTTCTGACAAGCGCTTCGTGGGGATATATCAGTAAGAACCGAGGTGAAAGAAGATAGGTGCGTCGACTCGCTAGAAACCTCTGCCCTCCGAACAACCCATTCCACTCTAAATTCTCTAGCTGGCTGCTCTCGCCTACGATCGAACATCGTTGAGGTGCCCAGCGCCCACTACGCCTCCTCCACCCACTGCTAAGATGAAATCGACGTTTACGATAACACCCCGCCAGACGATGCTAGGACACGCTGATTGGATAACAGGTGTTGCGCACCTCGCCGACGGACAGCGCCTCATCACATGTTCGTATGAGGGTTCCCTTCGACTATGGAACCTAGAGAGCGGCACACAGATAGGCGATGACTGGTGTGATGGTGGGAAAGAGGAAGCGTCACGGTGGAGCATAGCATTGTCTCCCAATAGCAAGACAGTTGCTAGTGGAAGCAGCGATGGAAAAGTGAGATTGTGGGACGTTGAGACGAAAAAAGTTGTCGCTAAATGGACCGGACACGCGAATTGTGTGGGGTCGGTGTGCTGGAGTGTAGATGGTGAGCGGGTGGTGAGCGGGTCTTATGATGGGACAATCAGAGTATGGGATGTCGAGAGCGGCGACACAGTTCTAGGTCCAATCAACACTGGGCACGAGAATGTGATCGCGGTGATGTACTCACCCGACACAACAAAGATTGCGACCTGCGGTTTCGACGAGACAGCATTAAAAATCTGGGATGCAAAGACGGGCAACCTGCTTTACACAATCGAACACGATGAACGAGTTTGGAGCTTGGCATGGACCTCCGATGAAAAGAAGTTTATCGTCGGGTCAGATCCCTCGATTATGATATTCGACACCGCCACATGGCAGCAAATCGCCATTCTCGAGGGTCACACAGACGCCGTCCACTCTCTCTCCTTGTTTCAGAACGACCGCCTCCTCGTGAGTGCATCAGAGGATACAACAGCGCGTCTATGGAATCTCGACACGAATCTCCCAGTCGGTCCCCCCCTACAGCATCAAGACGAAGTCCAAAGCGCAGCGATTTCTGCTGATGGAAAGCTGCTAGTCACGGGTTGTTGTGACAAAAACGCGTACGTGTGGGACATTCATACCATCCTAAAAGATGCTGGCCTTGAAGAACTCTTACCCATTCTCGTTGTGAGTAGTGTAAATTGATCACTCATTCTGTCTCGCTGACAATATTGGTTGTTACGTGCTGCGAAATTCACTCAAGCAGGATGTAAGAGATGGTCAATTGTAACTTTTCCAATCATTCTAACATCGCCATCATAGACCACTCCTACCCAAAGTCAAGAATCATCAGCATATTCACTGCAAGATCTTACCGATCGCATTCAGGGAAGGTCGAACTATCCAATTGCTTCGGGAGGCTTTGGGGATATCTGGAAGTGCATGCTAGTGAGCCCTGGAGGAGTCGTCCCGGTATGCTCACCATGTGGTGCTTCCTGGTACTGTTATCCTGAACATGACATAGGTGGCTGTCAAGACCATTCGTACTTATGAGTTGGATGATGATGCCTCGATGCGGAAAAATTCAAGGGTAATATCTTCATCTATGGTGTGTCAGCCTAATAATGATACCTTGGCTTAGAGAGTGCGTCGCGAGCTGAAAGTATGGGGCCGTCTCAAACATGACTGTATTCTTCCACTCTGGGGAGTGGCAAGTGGCTTTGGGCCCTACCCGGCAATGATTTGTCCATGGGTTCTTAATGGAGCTCTGACAGGGTTTCTTGAGCGCCAACAAGACATGTTGTCATCTCAAGATAAGTTCTCCCTTGTAAGCCTTCTTTGCGAGTATTGCACATGTGTGCTGATACACATCAGCTGAATGACATTGCCCTTGGATTGCAATACCGTGAGTCATCCACCCCTCCGTGCGATTTTTCCAATCTCACGTCTTCAGTCCATAGCAAATCAATTATCCATGGTGACTTGACAGGCGTATGTGCGGCCACCCACAGCAGATGTGCTATTTCACTCATTTAATTGTTCAGTCAAACGTCTTGGTTCAAGACAATGGTCGGGCATGCCTTGCTGATTTTGGTCTCTCAACGATGGTCCTGGGGTTCACTAATTCCTCCTATTTCACGAGCTCCATCAAGGGGAATATCCGATGGGCGGCTGCAGAGCTATTTGAAGTACCAGATGATGATAATGAAGATGAAGATGTCGCAGCGGTGTCGCTTAGCATCGAGTGTGATGTATACTCTTTTGGCAGTGTTGCCTTGCAGGTCGGTAACTTGGAATTTGGAGGCAAAAATCCTGCTCACTTTGCACGTGTTCTAGGTGCTGACTTGCAAGGTACCCTACTATAATGTAAAGAAGGATACTGTGGTTTTGGGACAAGTCATCAGAGGTAAGAAACCAGAGCCTCCCAAGGAATCGCATATAGCCCCCCTGCACTGGGAGTTTATACAGCGATGTTGGTTCCCCCGTGCGTGTCGCCCGACGGTCGGAGACATTGTAGCGTTTGTAGCACGCGAACTAGACGATCTAGTCTTCCGAAGCGATTTAGAGCACCATGAAATCTGAGCAATCATACTGTATATGTAACTGATCAGCCGCTTGTCCTCACTCTTCTACCAATCTCCACCATACTATAATGACTCCCACATCGAAGTATCTTCTGTTGTCATCCTCCTATTGTCGACGTTGTTGAAGTGCAAGACAGAAGGGTGTTCATTTCTGGTTCGCCCTTGGATCACCATGGTCTGATGATCTCTATCCCGCAAGCCGTACAATAGATATCTCTCCCCTGAGCAGATCAAATAGACGAAGGACAGTCATTATGTCTCATCTCACCCTAGGTAGACCAGATGATGGGCATAGTATTAGAGATAGTCCTTCCTTCTTGGTCAGTACCTGTAACTATGTAGCGACCTGTGACGAAATCCGACTCTGCAAGTTGCGTGCAAGCTCTAGGCATAAATATTTCAAATAGCGCTAAACCAGCTTGCCTCTATGCTCCCGATCAACTCTCCCTCTCAGCGCCTCCAGCGCCCGCCTCCTAGCATCAGACTGCCTGCACCCATGCCCACTCGCATACCCGAGGTTCATTGCACGCACCCCCGCCTCTCCCACCGTCTCCACAGTGGACGTCGAACTACGCCCAAACGTCGATTTCAACGGTGTAACAGACGTCGACTCAGACACCCTTCCTTCGATCTTCCCGCGTTTTCCAGGCAATCCGCTCATTGCCCAGCTCACTTCCACAGAACGTTTAATGCTCCAAAGCCAGATGAGTACGAACATGGGGATGCTCACTAAGACGTTGAGAACTGGGAAGAGATCAGGGTAGCGTGCTGGTGGTGCTACTAGGAGCTCAAGCAAGTGGAGGGCGACTATTGCTGTGTATACGACCTGGCTTCAGTTGTAAGCTGTGAGCGAATCGTGGAGTATTACAAGAAGCGCTGCATACCGAAGATACAAGCTCAACGAAAGATCCACATTGTAGTTTGAATGGATTGTGACCGATTAATCGGTTCCAGAGAAGAAGCATTGCGAGGTACTGAAGCCCCAATCCATCTGTTTAGAGTCGGCCACAAGTTATAAGTGAGACGACAGCGATGTTGGTTGTCTCGTGCATGTCGCCCGACAGCTGGAGACATTGTGGCGTTTATAACATCTGAGCGAGATGCTCTAGTCTCCTGAAGTGATTAGAGTGCATGGCATCCGAGTCATCACATATGCAACATCTTTATACCACAAGTTGTACAACTGTTATCTATGCCAATGGGCCGCGGGTCTCTGCGAGTCAATATTATCGTTACCATCCTTTCAAGATGCTTACTGAAACTCTCCACTGACCGTCTCAAGCGTCTCAGTTCTTAGTTCTTCTGTCTCAATAACCCATATGTGGTCCTCTGAAGTGTCACAACCGGGGGGATCTACTTACCGGATACAAGAAACATCGCGACCGGCATCAAAATATTGGACGCCAAGACAGGCAATCTAATTAGCGAAAACGAGGAAGGTGTTTGGCGCTTGACGGACCTTGAATCAAAGGAAGCTTCGTCAGAGGATGAACCAAAGTTGAACCGAAGGCACCGAACTTCGTATTCGCACTGTGCTGTGAGTCTGCGGCTCTGTCCAGGATTCCCGGATACCCAAATGAATCTATGATGCTTCTGCCGGTTTCAATACGAGTGTTACATGATGAATGAATAGGGAAAAAACACTTGGAGAGATCTGGAATATGATCCGTCTGGAAAAGACATCGATTTAGGTACCCTATCGCTTTGCGGCTACCGCCCACCAGAGGAATGTGAAGTGCACGTTAGTGCTGTAGCGAAGGACTGGCGAGAAAGTGTGAATCATGATTCATCATTTCCTCCTCCGTCGCAGGATCAGGCCCAGGCATCGACTCCACGTTTCTGCATGAGTGACGTGCTCATCTACCAGCAGTCCTTCTTATTTCTCTCAAAATTATCGGTGGTATCAAATTGATTAATGGATCAGGCTGTATGATAGTCGTCAATATTTCATAGAGATACGAGCGGAACTTGCATTTGTTTGCGTATGCTACTTGTTCACTCTCAAATAGCATCCCTGTTACTGCTCGCATGCTGCTGCATCGCCGAAGCCACTGGTGCATGTAGGTACTGCCTCTTCTCGTCTACCGCCCAGCAGAACGATATCGTCGCCGTAAGAGTTCCTCAAAGCAGTGTCGAACAGATCTTTCTTGATGCACATGTATGCTGGAAACACGAGTGAGTACGTGTCACTGATATGCTGTATGAAAGACTGGCAAGATGCGTGGGAGAAGGCAAGAGTGATCACCTACGAGTAAAGTCACTGTATTCAAAAACGACTCATTGCTTTGCTCGGCACACGGCATTATGCCGTAATATTTCCGTTGACTATCAATGCAGTTCGAGATATGCTTGCTTTGTGGCGAACGAAAATAAGTTATCTCGGTTTGTCTAGGGGACTACTGAGAAAGGAAGAATGAGACCCATACGAACATGAGATTCAGAAGGAAGTGAGGCCTCGATTTACACAGCATTTGTTATTGTGACAAACACGAGGCATGCCAAGACGCACCTTATTGGACTACTTCCACGAACACTTCCTAGCTTCTACCACCAAATCTCATTTTGGCTGCAGCAAGCCAAGGCAAACTCCAGACTCAACGTCGACCATTGCAGTTTGCAGCGATTTCCGCTCGTGGAAAGCTGCTAGTGACGGGTGGTAACAAAAACGCCCACGGATGACATCCCCACAAATGTTGGCCTTGAAGACCTCCTGCCATTCCAGATGTATTGTAACACTGTAGATCGATCAGCCATTGTATCCCGCTGACAATGTCCATTGTTACATGCTGTAACATATACTCAAATAGAATGCATGCAGCCTTTGGTGCCTCTTCAGTACAGACCACGCTAATCTACTGCTCACAGGTTGTATGTAGATGCAAAATCGTTGATGGATGCAAGCGATGGTCAATTGTAACTTTTCCAATGATTCTAACATCGCCATTGTAGACCGCTCCTACACGACATCCAGCGCGCCTTAGGGACGCCCGTCGACTAACGCAAGGTTTCTTGGGTCACCCACGAGATCGTGTGCAGGTACGTCGCCGACCTTGCGCTAATTAAGTGCTGTTCGAATCTTCGTGCTATCACTGATTCTCCGCGACACCACGCACTCACCATCTTCCCTCTGCACACAGCAATCACACTGTCGCATCCTCTTCAAGGTTACATCCTGGCGCAGTGCTCGCTCATCTCTCGTCGCTCTTCCACTACCTTCAACACAAAACTCATCGAGCAACCGCACTACAGCCACTCCAAAGAAGACGTATCCTCTCTTGTCACCGCCCTCCTGTTGTCGAAGTTGCTGCAGCACAAGACAGACAGACATGTCTTTCTATGGTCGTTTCCTGATCATCAGGGTCTGATGATCTTTTTCCAGTCATTGTGTGTTGCTCCGCGACCGGAAGGCAAGGGAAATCAACAGCAAGGCCAATCACAAGACCAATCCCAGACGTCAACGTCTCATACCAAACCTGCCGTTGTATCGACATCTTCCACGCTTCCTCCAGTGGCTAGTATTACTCCTTCAGGCGCAGCTGGTACACAATCGCAACCCGCTACCACAATCAACAGTCCTCCATGCTGGGCTCGTTTGGCGTTTTCCCTCTGCTGTGCGTCTATGCAACAGCCCCAATGATGGAGATATAGTCCACGAGCAATGATTTCTTCCTCATCCTGTTCTTTTGTATTATCAGTGTCAATCTTATTGATATGCCGCGTCCTGTTAATACAGTGCATCCATGTTCTCGCACATACTTTGAGGATCAATTCCTGCCGATAATACTTGGTTGATTCGGATATTCCTAACAACGAAAAAGTTGACAAATTATTCCCTCGGATGACAGGTCATACAGATTCCAAGTTGTATGCTTGCTTTTCATTGGAGGCATCCCATTCGGAACCTCTGCAGCGTTTGCTGTTCCTTCAAGATGCAACGCTACTGATGGTTGTGTTGAAAATGACAGAAGCATAATAGGATTCACTTCCGTGGATAGAACCTCAGGCAAATCGGCACACAGCGAATTTAAGTTCACTGTCTTCGGCCAAACTCCAGTTCAACTTTATCACAGTCTCCGGCATTTGCGTCTCTCAGCGCCTTACTTCCTGATGCCTGGATCTCAGAATCATGATGTCGGATGGGTCAGCCTATACCATATGACTGTCACCGTTGATCTTTGCTGACGGTCGCATCCTCTAGTAAGTAACTTATAACTGATGCAGAAGAAGTCAACTACATGATGTTCTCAGCTCGCTGAGATCTTCGATTGTCCAACAGGATCATCATGGAAAAGAACTTACGACCGTTCCATCACCCAAGTCTTGATATTGGGGCTCATTCCGATCTTGTTGGTCTCAGTTGTGCAGGACAACTACCATACCGGTGCCAGAACGCGATTATGTGGGCTTTGCTCTCTGTGTGAGTTTAACGTCGTTGGTTCTGACCATTGCTAATACCGTTGCAGTTCCGTTAGATGATACTTGGTACTGGAGGTTACTCGTTGTATATGCTTCGTTGCTGCAGGATACTCTTTCGAGAATTCCTCCAACTTTAGCTTTACTGTGCTGTTATCACCCACCATGGGGCGGGTGCCTTTGTTGTCGCGTCGGTTTGGGGAAGGTATGGACGTTACCAATCACATACCAACATGCCACCCCAAGAAGTGGCGATGACGTACATGTGATAAGATAAAGATGCAGATAGTGCTAACGGTAGGACTCGGGTGCGAGCGCTTGATATACACAGCATTAATTATTGTCAATCTACGTAACAAACACGAGGATAACGCATGGGACGCACCTTTGCTTCCACGGACATCCTTAGCTTCTACACTCCAGACAAACGTCGACCGTTACAGTTTTCAGACCGTCCCTATTGTTTAAGACTGCTATTGATTGCTGAACGGTGCTGGAGGTGAGTAGTAAATCCATACCTTGGACGCGTTTGCTAGGTAGGGTTGACCACTGCCCAGGTCACCTACGAATCGCCTAAGTGCGCCGAAAGAACCTCTTCATACGTAGCCAGAAACGTCCAGTGAGTCAGGACCAATTCCTTCAAGGGAAATTTTCTGACGAATAATGCTTCGTGGACATATATTGATAAGAACCGAGGTGAAAGAAGATAGGTGTGTCGACTCACTAGAAACCTCTGCCCTCCAAACAACTCATTCCACTCTAAATTCCCTAGCTGGCTGCTCTCGCATACGACAGAACGTCATTGATGTACCCAGTGCCCGCTATGCCGCCTCCACCTACTGCCAAGATGGAATCGACGTCCGCGACAAAACCCCGCCAGACGCTGCGAGGACACATTGATTGGATATCAGGTGTTGCGCACCTCCCCGACGGACGGCGCATCATCACATGCTCGGTTGATGGTTCACTTCGACTATGGGATATAGAGAGCGGCACACAGATAGGCGATGACTTGCATGATGGTAGGAATTGGCGAACGCACAGCATAGCATTGTCTCCGAACGGCAAGACAGTTGCTAGCGGAAACATGGACGGAAAAGTGAGATTGTGGGATGTCGAGATGAAGAAAGTTGTCGCCACATGGATCGGAGATACTCATAGTGTGGATTCGTTATGCTGGAGTGTAGATGGTGAACGGGTGGTGGGTGGGTGTAATGATGGTCATGCGACGATAAGAGCATGGGATGTCGAGAGCGGCAACATAGTTCTAGGTCCAATCAAGACCGGGCACTGGGATATGCCCGTGCTGATCTACTCACCTGACACAACAAAGATTGCAACCGGTGGCGCTGAAGAGAATGCATTGAAAATCTGGGATGCAAAGACAGGCAACCTGCTTTCCACAATCAAACACGATGATAAAGTTTGGAGCTTGGCATGGACCTCCGATCAGAAGAAGCTTATCACCGGGTCACGTGGAGGCTCGATTAGGATATTCGACACCACGACATGGCAGCAAATCGCCATTCTAAAGGGTCACACAGACGATGTCTTGTCTCTCTCCTTGTTTCAGAACGACCGCCTCCTTGCAAGTGGATCATACGATAAAACAGCGCGTCTGTGGAATCTCGACACGAATCTCCCAGTCGGTCCCCCCCTACAGCATCAAGGCGCAGTCGAAAGTGCAGCCATTTCTACTGATGGAAAGCTGCTAGTCACGGGTGGTGACAAAGAAGCATACGTATGGGACGTTCATACCACCCTAAAGGATGCTGGCCTTGAAGAACTCTTGTCCATTCTCGATGTGAGTGTAAATCGATTACTCATTCTATCTCACTGACAATACTGGTTGTTGCGTGCTGCGAAATTTACTCAAGCCTCCACCCACTGCTAAGATGACATCCACGTCCGCGACAAAGCCCCGCCAGACGATGCGAGGACACACTGATAGGGTAAGAGGTGTTGCGCACCTCCCCGACGGACGGCGCATCATCACATGTTCGTGTGATGGTTCACTTCGACTATGGGAGATAGAGAGCGGCACACAAATAGGCGATGACTGGCATGATGGTGGAGAAGAGGAAATGCTCACCATAGCATTGTCTCCAAACGGCAAGACAGTTGCTAGCGGAAGCATCAATGGAAAAGTGAGATTGTGGGACGTTGAGACGAAGAAAGTTGTTGCTAAATGGACCGGGCATGCTAAGGCTGCACGGTCGTTGTGCTGGAGGGTAGATGGTGAGCGGGTGGTGAGCGGGTCTAATGATGGGACGATCAGAGCATGGGATGTCGAGAGCGGCGACATAGTTCTAGGTCCAATCAAGACCGGGGATTACCATGTGTTCGCGGTGATCTACTCACCCGACACAACAAAGATTGCGACCGGCGGTTACGACCGTGCATTAAAAATCTGGGATGCAGAGACGGGTGACCTGCTTTCCACAATCAAACACGATGAAGAAGTTTGGAGCTTGGCATGGACCTCGGATCAAAAGAAGCTTATTACCGGGTCATATACCTCGCTCACGATATTTGACACTGCCACATGGCAGCAAATCGCCATTCTGGAGGGTCACACATTCACTGTCCTCTCTCTCTCCTTGTTTCAGAACGATCGCCTCCTTGCGAGTGGATCATTTGATCATACAGCGCGTCTATGGAATCTCGACACGAATCTCCCAGTCGGTCCACCCCTACAGCATCAAGGCGCAGTCTTCAGCGCAGCGATTTCTGCTGATGGAAAGCAGCTTGTCACGGGTTGTACTGACCATAACGCGTACGTATGGGACATTCACACCACCCTAAAGGATGCTGGCCTTGAACAAGTCTTGTCCATTCTCGATGTGAGTGTAAATCGATCACTCATTCTATCTCACTGACAATATTGGTTGTTACGTGCTGCGAAATCTACTCAACCAGGATGTAAGACATGGTCAATTGTAACTTTTCCAATCATTCTAACATTGCCATCATAGACCACTCCTACCCAAAGTCAAGAATCATCACCTTATTCACTGCGAGATCTTACCAATCACATTCAGGGAAGGTCGAACTATCCAATTGCTTCTGGAGGATTTGGGGATATCTG
>Ga0153976_1000587_pt1 | contig 12637 bp, 10 predicted proteins | sample TSGA060MetaG_FD_104717 | JGI IMG/M metagenome (GOLD analysis project Ga0153976, IMG submission 104717) | Attine ant fungus gardens microbial communities from Georgia, USA - TSGA060 MetaG | ecosystem: Host-associated > Fungi > Mycelium > Unclassified | place: USA: Georgia, Yuchi Wildlife... | reverse complement strand
GCAAATAGAGGGTCGCGGTGCAGGGAAGGACCAGATGAACTATATGCCGCGTAAGGACGAGATGGGTCGGAAGACTACTGGTATTGATGATCAGCGATGGCGTCTAGTGCATGACAAAACACAGTTTTTACCCGAAGAAAGTCGTCGTATATGTTATTGCGCTCCTCCTCTATGATGTCGTCACCACTAGGTCGCGCAAAAGGATTCGTGGCCTCAATCTGCAACGAGCCTGTGAGCAGGTAAGTCGGGGACCGAGATCGAGTTTCCTGCTTTGTAGCTTACTATCTTGAAGCATATGGTAATTGAATGACATGCTGCAAGCTGGGGAGCGACGTCTTCCGCCATCCAAAGAGTGAATTTCTTGTCGATTCCATCACATACCAGGTATCTCCCATTTCGCGAGAATGAAACACAGTGAAGGCTCTGGCCGCCTTCATGGCTAAGACGGAGTAATAGTGATTGATAGGACTGCAACGGAATTCAGAACATTGTCGTGCTCGAAGACATGGATTTCTTTGCCTGAGAACGCTGTCGAAAACACGTGCCAATTCGTTGGAGGCAGAGTAGTAAGTACAGTTTGCTGCTATCCGACGACCACACAACCGATGTCACACAGTTTGTTGGAAATTAGAATCGTTCACTAATAACTTACCGACACAATGCTGACATAATCAACTGGTAAAATACGTAGCGTACTGTCTTGTATTCTTTACCAGTTTACAACGAGTTGACCGTTCGTAAAGCCGTACTGAGGCTCTAGAACGCGATTTCAAGACAGTTCCCCAGGATTGTTCCATCAGAGGACCCACTGGCAATACGACCTCCACTATGAGACCACGAGACCGACCGCACATCGTCACTATCACCCATCCAGGCGCCTTCGCCCATCTCTCGATCCGTATTCCACCTCTGTACATTTCCGTTGTCCCTCCCGCATGCTATGGTCTTTCCGTCCGGTGAAACCGCCAGTGCCCATATACCTCCACCCTCCCCTTCCTATGGTTCCCCGACAAGAAGCCCCGTCTCGCAGTCCCACTTGCGCATCGTGCCGTCCGAAGAACTACTCACGACATGGATCTTATCGTGTAAGAAGACGAAGCTCATAATCCAATGTTTGGGGCCCTCAAATATATGCTTCGGAGGTGGTCTTTCGGGTTGCGACAGTGTAGAATCTTCATCGAGTCCCGACTTTGTAGGGGATTCAGAAGATATGATACGGTCGTTCCGGTAAGGTGTCCTGTGAATTTATATCGCTCTGACCAAGTCTGTGATCAGCTAGGTGGAGAATCTGAGGAATAGTTGACCACTACTCACCGCTCGGTCTGCTGGTTCTTTGTGGTAGGCAAGCAATGTTGGTTAGTGTTTATATGCATCACAGGCATGCATTCCATGAGGCAGCGCTAATCATTGTCAATTTTCAAGTTGCCACAGCATTTCCGCTGTCTCGCTTACAACCTGTGGTTTCTTGACCTCACAAGCATTTCGCTCTGGACCGCTAACTAGGTCAGATATCGATGTTTGGATTATGGTCAGGTTGTCGGTGTCACGCAGATGGTGAAGCTAGGTTGATGGCGCTCCCAGCGAAGACGTGCGGCAGTCAGCTATCATCAGAGATATCCATCATTCGTCCTTGCGTTGCACAGATGCTATGCCGAAATCGTATGTGTTTTCAACCTTACCGCGTCAACTGGTTCGTAATGGTACTCATCAGGTCATCCAGCAAGCGTTTGATATTTCATCTCTACATCTGTCGTGGGATTGTTAGCGACTGTCAATTTTCTAACGCACGATGCCTATGTGTGCTGAGGCAGGCATTGAACGCTGATGAACGAACAGGAGATGAAGAGTCATGCAATCAAGAGTTGGCATGCTAATTACATGATGGAGTTGATGCACCCCGAATTTCACGTTCTATTTCAGAGCTACTAGTAGACGGTGCTATCATATCGTTTTCTCGAATTTTAGTCAAGACAGATTCCTGTATCATACACTCTTGTTATAACCTAATATTTCAATTGCTTGCATTTAGCAGAGGAATAAGATATGTTCTCCTAAGTCCTTGGTCTCCCACTTTGTACCCCGATCATCCTCCCGCATTGAACACAATATTTTGCGTGTCATTGAGTGCCAAGGAGAGTGATATACAACTTGTATGAATGATATAACACAGCGTGGCAACAACTCTGTGAAAAAAAATAGCTCGGACGTTTCAGGATAGGTAGGTGTGGTACAGATATCAAGGAGTGGAAGTTCAAAGATGGGAGTCGGTATTATATAGCAAGTGGCAGGTGTGAGTCGGGGACAATGTCAACAACACTATGTGAAAAGATCTGAGAGAAATATTGGATCCAGGAACCGGACATTAATGATGTCCATCAGTTTGTCGAGTAGACACGCAACAGATAAAAAGCCGAAAGCGAGTCCAGCGCCCAGAATCTGTGATCATTACACCAGGGCTCGAGGTCATTGACGTGGTAACTCCAGAGGTAGCTACAACGGCAGGTGTAACAGATGAAGAGGAGAGTTGTGACGTTGGGTGGGTCGGAGCAGATTCGGATTTCTGGGCAACGCTGCTCTGGGGAAGCTGTGAGGTGGATGCAGAAGCATTGTTCGCGTCCCTGGCTTTCTCCATCTCTAATTTTCTCCGTTGCTCTTGCTCTTTCTTTGTCTTTTTGGCCTTTTCTTCCTCCATCCGTGCTTCTCTCGCTGAGTAATTCCTCTGTGTTTCATCATATTGAGTCGAACGTCCTAGTTGGAAAGAGAGGAGGGACTTACAGGGTTCCCATGTGCAAATGGGACGTCAACTACAGGTGCGCGATGGCCCTGCAACTCAATGTCCCCATCATGTCCTCTACGGGGTGTGCCGGAGAAAAAGTTTCGGACCCATCCCAGAGGGTGGGATCGGGATCCCGTGTTGTGTTCATTGTCGCGAGTGTGTTGGAATAATGAAGAGATGCGGCCTAGGATTGTGAGGCCCGGGACATGATGTTGGTGTGCGGACGACAAGGGAACGCCCCACAACCAGCGTATGGGGGAGGGGCCAGACGATGGCGAATGATGAGAAGACTAATGAGCAGTAATTGTCAGTGCTAGTGCCCTTGCATGACAAAATACAAGTCTTACCTGGAAGAAGTTTTCGTATGGATTATCATGGCTATCCTCTATGTCATCACCTCCGGGTTGCTCAAAAGGGTTTGTGGCATCAACCTGTGAAGAACCAGTGAGCAGGAAAAGGGAGCAGTGGGGTGCGAGAGCACTGACTTCAAGGAAAGATGATGAGGACTGAGGTTGAATTTCCTGCTGTGTAAGTTGTTACCCAGAAGGATGGTAAATTGAAGTACATACCAGAAGCTCAGGAGCAATGTCTTTTACCATCCACACAGTGATTTTATTGTCTATTGCACCATATGCCAGGTACCGTCCATCTCGAGAGAATGACACAGAGTAAAGGTTTACGCTGCCCTCGGGGCTAAATGGTTTGCCGAGTGGTTGGTAGGACTCTGTGTCCCATAGCTGTGCAATACCTCCATAACCCACACATGCCAGGATATTGTGTTTGGGTGAAAGTGCGACGGAATTCAGGTAAGAGTTGTGCTCGAAGCGACGGAGTTCTGTGCCTGAGACGCTGTCGAAAACACGTGCGAATTTGTTTGAGGCAGAGTACAATTTGCTGCTGTCCGAAGACCACACAACCGATGTCACAGTGGCATCCAGGACTCTGATCGGGCTGACAAGAAGCTCGCCAGTGTTGCTGTCCCAGATGCAAACCATTTTGTTGGACCCGCCTGATGCAATTCTGTCGCCCGACGGTGAATATGCCAGACTCCTCACCCAGCCCTGCCCCGTCTCAATCGGGCCCACCTCGATTTCTCCGCTTCCTGCTTTTCGAATCAGGATTCTTCCATCGTCTGACCCGCTGGCAATATGACCTCCACTTGGAGACCACGAGACCGACCGCACATCGTCGCGATGACCCATCCAAACGTCTTCGCTCATCTCTCCATCCGTATTCCACCTCCGTACACTTCCATCACTACTCCCGCATGCTATTGTCTTTCCGTCTGGTGAAAGCGCTAGTGCCCATATGCATCCACCCTTCCCTTTCCATGGTTCCCCGACAAGAAGCCCCGTCTCGCAGTCCCACTTACGCATCTTGCTGTCAGCAGAACCACTCACGATATGGCGATTATCGTGTAAGAAGACGAAGCTCGTAACCCAACGTGCGTGGCCCTTGAATATATGCTTCGGAGGTGGTCTTTTGAGTCCCGCAGGTGCCGAAGCTTCATGGAGTCCCGGCTTTGTAGGTGATCCAGAAGACATCGGTCGTTCCGGTAAGGTGTCCTGTGAATTTATATGGCTCTGACCAAATCTGTGATCAGCCAGGGGGAGAAATAGTCGACCAATACTCACCGCTTGGTCTGCTAGTCCTTTGTGGGAGGCAAGCAAGGTCGGTGAGTGTTTATATGCATCGCAGGCATGCATTCCATGAGGCGGTGCTAATCGTTATCGATTTTCAAGTTGCCACAGCATTTCAGTTTTCTCGCTTAAACACCGTGGCCTGTTGTTTCTTGACCTCACGAGCATCGCCCTCCGGACCGCCGACTAGGTCGGATACTCATGTTTGGAAAATGATCAAGTTATCGGTGCCAAATTCACGCAGATGCCGTGAAGCTAGGTTGATGGCGCTCCCAGCGGAGACATGTGGCAGTCGACTATCATCAGAGATATCCATCATTCGTCCTTGCTTTGCACAGATGTCATGTCGGAATCACATGTGCTTTCAACCTTACCGCGTCAACTGGTTCGTAGAGGTGCTCATCAGGGTCATCCAGCGAGCGGTTGATATTTCAGCTCTATATCTGTCGTGAGATTTCTAGCGACCTTCTGTTTCCTAACGCACGAGGCCTAACTGGTGTGGCTGGCCAATCATGGTAGTACTAGGAAGAGTTTTACGATAATATCCAAGAATGCATGATATGCTTCTACCCAAAGGACATAAACCTATACACGGCATAAGATACAATGTAGCAAAGAAACGACGAGATGAGTATGAGGAGACATGGCAAGAGTGCCGCAGGCCAGTGAGGATTCAGATGAGCTTGCGCAATGACAGAAATAAAGTAATGACGGGAGGACGCCATCAATTCACGGACGTCCAGGGTCAAGTGGATTCGAGATATTAGTTGGGATATAATACAGCAATGGCGAAAGGGACAAGCAAGTTACGTGATTCTTTCCCAGTCATCAGTCAGTTCATGGTTGAGTGGCAGCGACGAAAGACTCACTTTTGTAAGAGTCACGTACAGAACTATTTCACGATCACTGCCCACAAATCTCAGTTACAATCAGTCGTCTCTTCCGCTATGAGAAGGCAGAGGAAGCGGGAGAGATGGCAAGACCTGGGATCGATCTGTAGCGGTCCACTATATTGTGAGAGGTAGGAGTCGGTGAAAGATGATACTCCGAGGTGAGGTCGGAAAGGTCAACGCAATGGAATGGGGTGCTATGATTTGATGTTATTTTGTCTTGCTGTGTGTGTAGCAGAAAGTGGTGGCGGAGACAAGATATCTCGTGAGGTGGAAGGCTGGTGAAGATCGATGTACGAAAACTCCTCTGCAGATAGACTCCCTTGTAGACAAATCAGCATTGGAAGTGAAAGGCTCCCTACTTCGTTGTGACTCTTCACTATTCCTTCCATCCTGAACACTTCCAGTGCTGCGCCTTTCTACACCCGAAATGTTGAGAAAAACTTCTTCATTATAATCAAAGCAGACAGTCTTTGAGTGTCATTGTGCTGGATCGTTCAAAGCAACACCAGAAGCCTCCTTCAGAGATTCCCGGCTCCAAGTAAGAGACTTGTGATCGTCTGAACGACTTCATAGTCGGGCAAGTGGCTCCAGCGCACGGCAGTACGGATCCCTCAACTAGGCCACATTTCTCGTCGGATCCTAGCAGATCAACACTTATAGCTCGGGAGGAGGGAACACGGCTTCGTTAAGCCCAGTGACGTTGATCTCGGAGTTCTATCATGAGGAGCATGCAAATACTGGAAGAAGCATGTCATTTTCGCTCCATTCCAAACAGCAAGTATGGACAAGACAGACAATCTCCAGTCAGGATTGTCAAAGAACCATCCACTTCTTCATCAGCAAACCCCACCTGTACCTGCCACCTGCACTGTGTTCGTCTCAGATCGGAATGTGGATGGTGAGGTATATTATTTGATAACCAGCGCGTTGGATGACAGGGCATTGAATATCGCCGATGAACGGTTGACACGAGCGCCACGAGGCAAAGTATTGAGGTTGGCATTGGAAGTGTAGTTGTCCTTATGCGAGCTGTTCAATGCACAGTTAAGGAAATGATGGAAAATAGTCTTACCCTGGCTTCTAAATGTTTATCTCGTCTTGATCATTCCCTTTCATAAAAGCTGTTGCCGCAAACATTCGTCACTGCTCCCAATTGGTCTTCGTCTTTACGATGCGATAGCCAGTCCGCTACAGGGCCATAATGGAAACCCCTGATGTCCGACTCGAAGAAGTAGTACTGTTCAGAAGGTAATAGAATCTAGATAAATCTCCGACGCAAAATGAAATGACGCACGACTAACTTCTAGTTGCACGCCGCGATCTTTGCTTGAGTCCTCCAGAGTCCACAAAGACATCAAACATTACATAATAGCCATTCCAGTATACCTGGCACTAAGCCTAATACTCCTCTCACCTCCTGTCCCATCGATATCAATATGGCCGTTCCCGCCCAAACGGTTTACGAACAATTCTCTCATGAACGCGGGCTCGATGGAGATGAATGAGATCGGATAGTCGCATTCGGAGACTTTGATGGGGACAAGTTGTGCGCAGCATGCTTGTCTGTCTGTAGATGGTCCATTGACTGGTTCTCGAATAGCCTGGATGTCTTGTCGCTAGCCTCAGACCAGCAGACTCTTTCGGTGTACCTCTGGATTCACGGTCAGATAAACCTCACCAGTGCACTCCATATTTCCTCTGATTATTCTATTCCTGGTGGTTGCGTTTTCATTTTCAAAGGCATCCTCAATACAACATCCAACTCCTGTTTACAATGTCATCCCAGGTGACTTCTCGCACGACGGCAACCTCGACTTGCTCGTCATGAGCCCGAATCGCGCATCACCTGGGCTAGACATGATCCTTTATGTGAGCAATCATGACGGTTCATTTAGTGAGACTTATCCTTTCGTGCCAATGCTACCAACCTAATTGCAATCCGCAGCGTCAGACACTATGTCTGTCCAATCTTCGACACTCTCAGAGCCTATACCAGTTGATATTGATGGAGACATGCGAATTGACCTCTTAGGCACTGCATACTCGGAGGGGACTTATTCCAATCCTTTCACCGTCTGGCGGAGTACGTGGAATGCGTCGCAAAGCCAGCCCACGTTTTTCGAACTGTAAGCGTTTCAGACTGCACGCCGCATATTTCGGCTGACTGTAAGGTAGCATTGACCCTCCATTTAATGGTAACCAATGCACGCTTGCCAATCCTCATAGCCACGCTGTGAGGATCGGCAAGCGAGTAGCGTGGCTAGTCAGGGCGGAAAGACTATAGCATGCGGGGGGAATGATGGAATTGTACAGAGGTGGAATACGGATGGAGAAATGAGCGAAGGCGTTTGGATAGGTGAAGATTATAGCGACGATGTGCGGTCGGTCTCGTGGTCTTCCAATGGAGGTACCGGTCATATTGCCAGCGGGTCCCAAGGTGGAACAATCCTGATTCGAAGAGTACGAAGCGGAGAGTATGGCATATTCACCGTCGGGCAACAGAATCGCATGAGGCGGGGAGAACAACATGATTTGCATCTGGGTCAGCAACATCGGCGAACTTCTTGTCGGTTGGGAGCATTGTGACATCGGTTGTGTGGTCTTCGGACAGCAGCAAGTTGTACCACTGTTTGAGGTCCCAGTGGTGTATAGTAACCACAGATCGAGGAAAGGTTCCACAGGTCACTTTTTTGGCAATATCTCAGCCTCTCTGTACCTGTGATAGCCTAGCAGCGCTAGATTCACCCATTTAATGAACTTATATATAGCACCGTGTCCGACCGGGCCCCATTTCGATGATGTGCGCTCGCGAACATCCGATTTGCCACGCCTGGCTCTACCCTGTCGACTACTTGAGGCTGCCATCCACAACCTGTTCTCCTCGTTCTTTTGACTCCTTGGACTTGCCGTATACTCAGAATCAGCCTTGTTTCAACCTTACTCGATTCAATGACCGACGGCAATCCTCCTCGGAAGAAGCGCTGGGGGATGTTGAAGCAAAGTCACTCAGATCACCATCTATCTAACGAGAGAGGCAGGACAGAGACTGATGAAAGCGAGGTATGGAGTGTCGCCCTTAAGTTACAACTCCTGGCTGTTGGTAATGATATCCTTGCAGCCATCCTTTCTGCCGCCTTCGCAGGCTCGGTCTGGCAGAGGACCTTCCCGGTTGGTTCGCGAGTTATGGGCCAAAGTCACCAAAAGCCCTTCCCCTCAACCCTCTAGACGATCTATGAACCCTGCACCCATGACTTCCAGTACTAACACACAGGATCCCATATCCAATCAATCGAGCCAGGTGGGTGCAATTCCTACTCTTGGCATGCACTTTGTTCGATGATTCTGCAGGGCCCTTCACCAAATACCGTTCCAGTTTCCGAAGCAATTTTTGGCCAGGATACCAATTCAATGGATGCGAAAGTAAGTTAGTATGTTCGAGTACAACAATCATGTACTAAAGTTCGTTGTCAGGCCGAAACACCTGACCAGTGGTTAGTGAAGGGAAAAATCGCCGATACCACACAAAGCTTCGCAGGCATCAGCCAGGTCCCAGAAATCGTTCAAAATATCGGTTCAGCAACCAACAACTTACAATCCGCTTCTGACGCGATCGACACGTTCTCCGCAATTCTTACACCCTTGAAGGTGTTCAACTCCATTGCTGACACAGCTGCAGATGTACTGGTTTTTATCTCTCTCTACCTTAGACGTGACTGACATCCATGTGTAGATCCATCCATATGCGAAGGCAGTAATGAGTGTCCTCACTTGCGCGTCCAAAGTGCGCTTATTTTCATATTTTTCATTTTGCAGGTTACTAAGAATTTCCTCGTGACAGATGATTCTTGATCAGGCAGAGCGAGACGATGCCGTCCGTGCTTTGCTTGAGAGGCTCTCAGAAGTATATACTTTCATGAATGAGGATAAGAGGCTGGCCGACATTCTTTCCATGCAAGCACTCTACGGAAAGATAGCACGGCAAACACTGGAGTGCGCCGATTTCATCGTTCATTACTCTGAGACGAAGAGCGTTTGTGAGTCGAACCGCTGTATCACCGCCTGACACTCACATATTCTCTTCGTACAGGGGGAAGACTTGGCAAGGACATCTTCAAAGAGACTGGTGCCATAATTCAAAGCTACAATAATGTTCTCGACAAACTCATGCTGCGATTTCGAGATCGGGCGGTTCGTGACGCCGCTTTGAACATCCACGATATAGGTGAGAGTTGGCCTCAAATTCAACGGGAATCTTCGCCGACACGAGCGCTTTTTAGATCGAGCGGTACCTGGTATCGATGTAAAGATCCACCGTATGGGTAAGAGCTGCCCTCAAATACGCTCCAAAACTTCGCTGAACTGTGGTCTAGCCAGGGATCTGGACTTCAAGGACATGATATACGCGAACGGCGCCGGGAGGGATACCTCCAAGCGTTGTCTCCCAGGTACTCGGGAAGGGATTCTGTCCGAGATCAAGGACTGGATCGACAAGACTGGAGAGGATGTGGAGCAAGTCTTGTGGTTGTCTGGAACGGCAGGGAAAGGCAAATCGGCCATCGCCCATACAATAGCCAACTGGTTTGATGAACGTGGTGGGCCAGGCGCTTGCTTCTGCTTCGACCGCACACGAGAAGCGGAACGACGGCATGAAATGATATTCACCACGATCGCGCGCGATTTGGCAGATCGTGATCCTATCATGCGGCGAACACTGGCGCGTGCAGTTCTGGATGACGATGAGCTCAGGCACACCAAAGACATTACAAGGCAATGGAGGGAGCTCATATTAGGGCCGGTCGACGCTTCGCAAGCCACTGGCGCACCCGTGCTGATGGTCATCGATGCGCTGGACGAGACCGGTGGCGAACGTTTTCGGGAACAGATTCTTCGTATGCTTGCTGGCAACTTGAATCCCTTTTCATCCCAGCTAACAAAACTTCCGACAAACCTCCGTGTTCTTGTCACTTCTCGTCCCCTCGATGACATCCGAGACGTCCTGGGTACCGCCTCCCATGTTCGTCATGTCTCCGTAGATGATACCTCACACGTGTCCACGCAATCCGCAGAACGTGATATTCAGCTTTATATCGGCACCAAGCTTGAAGGCTCGCGTAGCGCATTCAACGATGGACACTTCAAGGAACTTGCTCAGAAATCCGACGGCCTGTTTGAATGGGCTCGTCTCGCCTGCGAGCATATCAGGGGTCAGAATAGAGTGGGCGTTAATCCAATGAAGCGTTTCAAAGACCTAGTTGCTGGTTCATCTGAAAGAGGAACACTTTTGTTGGATAAGATGTATCGCAACATCTTGTCAGAAATCATTCCTGAGGATGACGACGCAATCGCCGCGTTTCGCTCTGTAATGGGGCAAATTATTGCCTCGTTGGAACCGCTTTCCCTACCTGCATTGAACGCTATGCGACTGCATTTCCCCAATGGGGATCACAGTTACAGAGTGGAGCAGGTTATTGGACTGATGGGCTCCCTTGTCACTGGAACTGCAGATGCTCAGACTCCCGTCCGTCCCCTCCATGCATCCTTTTACGACTTTCTCACGGACAAATCACGGAGCCACAAGTTCTACGTCGACACATCATTGGTAAAAGGTGCTCTTGCGTTTGCCTCGATGGGGGTGATGGAGGACGGACTTTGCTTCAATATCTGCTTCTTGGAGAATTCTTACTTGCCCAATTCTGCCGTCCTCGATCTGGAGGAACGAGTGAAGAAGTTCATTCCGGCTCAGCTTTCGTACTCATGTCGATTCTGGGCGACGCATGTGCGAGCTACGCACTTTGATTCATCGCTGGCTAAGGAAGTGCAGGCATTTTTCGATGGAGAACGTCTCCTTTTCTGGTTGGAAGCACTGAGTTTAATGGGGAACCTCGGCAGTTCTGTGGGGGCCCTCTCGTATATCACAGATTGGTTGATGGTGCGTAACTTGACTCCATTATGGGGACCAATGGATTCTTACGAATTGCGGGATGGCTGTAGGGTCACGACGGTTGGAAGGATATCTGCGACGCTGTCAAAGATGCCCAACGTTTCGTTCGAACTTTTGCGCCAGCCATTGTACACAGCACCCCACATTTATACTTGTCCGCACTGCCGTTTGCTCCTACGCAGTCCATGATATTTCAAAAGTTCTCTGCCAAGTTTTCTTGCACCCCCCGGGTTCTTACTTGTCACGTCATGACGTGGCCTGTGATGGAAAAGGCCATTTACATGAATGACAGTGTTAGCACAGTTGCAATCTCTCCAGATGGAAGTCGCATTGTGTCAGGTTCACATGACAAGACAGTTCGGGTCTGGGATGTAGAGACTGGCAAGCCATTGGGTGCTCCTCTCCTAGGACACACCGACAATGTCCTGTCTGTTGCAATCTCGCCGGATGGAAGTCGCATTGTGTCAGGTTCAGAAGACGGGACAATTCGGGTTTGGGATGCAGAGACTGGCAAGCCATTGGGTGCTCCTCTCCTAGGGCACTATGGCCATGTTTTCTCTGTTGCAATCTCGCCGGATGGAAGTCGCATTGTGTCAGGTTCACATGACGAGACAATTCGGGTTTGGGATGCAAAGACTGGCCAGCGATTGCGTGCTCCTCTCCGAGGGCACACCGACAATGTTCTGTCTGTTGCAATCTCGCCGGATGGGAGTCGCATTGTGTCAGGTTCAGATGACAGCACAATTCGGGTTTGGGATGCAAAGACTGGCAAGCCATTGGGTGCCCCTCTCCTAGGGCACGCTTACGATGTTGAATGTCTTGCAATCTCGCCCGATGGAAGTCGCATTGTGTCAGGTTCACATGACAAGACAATTCGGGTTTGGGATGCAGAGACTGGCAAGCCATTGGGTGCTCCTCTCCTAGGGCACACTAGCGGTGTGTCCACTGTTGCAATCTCTCCAGATGGAAGTCGCATTGTGTCAGGTTCATTTGACGAGACAATTCGTGTTTGGGATGCAGAGACTGGCAAGCCATTGGGTGCACCTCTCCTAGGGCACACTAACGGTGTGTCCGCTGTTGCAATCTCTCCAGATGGAAGTCGCATTGTGTCAGGTTCATTTGACAACACAGTTCGGGTTTGGCGTGCAGAGACTGGCAAGCCATTGGGTGCTCCTCTCCTAGGGCAAACTGCCTGTGTTCGGTCTGTTGCAATCTCGCCAGATGGAAGTCGCATTGTGTCAAGTTTAGATGACAACACAATTCGGGTTTGGGATGCAGAGACTGGCAAGCCATTGGGTGCTCCTCTCCTAGGGGACACTCGCGATGTTTCGTCTGTTGCAATCTCGCCAAATGGAAGTCGCATTGTGTCAGTTTCTGGGGCCATAAT
>Ga0153976_1000578_pt1 | contig 12711 bp, 20 predicted proteins | sample TSGA060MetaG_FD_104717 | JGI IMG/M metagenome (GOLD analysis project Ga0153976, IMG submission 104717) | Attine ant fungus gardens microbial communities from Georgia, USA - TSGA060 MetaG | ecosystem: Host-associated > Fungi > Mycelium > Unclassified | place: USA: Georgia, Yuchi Wildlife... | reverse complement strand
TGGACTTGTCAGTACTATTAGAGTAGATTTTTTGGGGGATGTACCTCCTGTGTGTCTATGTATGCAGCATCCTGAGCCGGGCATCGAATCTTGTTTTTAAGACCGTACTGGACCAAAAGAATAGGGTAATCGGGAGTGTTGACATCTCTCAAACTCTTTGAAGGCAAGCAAAGTTCAATTAGATGCATACAATGAAAAAGTTGGAAATCTTTACATCGATTTGTTCCGCAGAGAGAACGGGGTTTCTCTTCTTAAAATAGTGGAAAGTAATCGCTTGATCGATGACCCGTTTACCAAGCTGAGCCAACCGCCCTGCCTCGTTGAACTGTTCGGTTTCCGATGATCCGAGCATATCCTCGTGATACACGAAGACAGATAGAACCAAGTCCTGGTCAGTGATTTCTGGAAGGGGAGGAAGGGATGTATCCATCATGTTGCGTAAGGTACTTCAATCGTTGGATGATCTCCAAAGGAAAAGTCAGAAGAAGAATCGAAGTCAGGTGGAGGAATATGCTTCTATCAATGGTGTTGATACCCTCTTCCACTTATGGATTTTGGAAGCAGTTTGTTTTATTTGTGAGCGCTCACATGGATGTTTTGAGATCAGAATATTGATTACCTAAGCGTGAATGCTTCCTCAGCTGTTGAACTTGTAGACATTGACTATAGGGCATCACTACATGATTAGAAAATTGAGCTATTGGCCATATCAATCTTGATTGATTCGGCGGTGGGTGTGTCAAGAAGGGGCTTTTCATTAGACAGGCAAGGTGGGGGCACTCGGTCAACGTTACGACAATCATGTGGAATACTTAAAGGGCATTGTTGGAAACGGATATGAGCAGCATATGAGCAGTTTAGTGATGGAATTTACCATTAATGAATGGGGCGAAACGGTGTTCGTCCCCCTCAAAATAAGCCATCAATAGTTGGCCTATGTCGGCGTCAGATCTGGCATAGATCCAAGAATTAGCCAGAAATCATGAGAGGACCCTTCGTTTCGGTCTGTAAAGTATCGCACAAATGTCACTTAATTGCAGAAAATACCACGTGACCAATTTGCATCACGCCGAAAGCTTAGCGCGTCTTACCGTGTAACTCAGAGCGCCTGGTCCAGCTCTTTTGGTTTTGCTCAAAACATCACCAGAATGTTATCATCTGCCTTTAAGCAGGACCCTCCGGAGCATAAAGACGAGCCACTGATACCTGAAGTCTACCTTGATTTCCCTTCACAACGACTTTATTATCTCAGCCTCGGGGCACTATGTCAGGTGTGTATTGTTTTTACTCTAGCCTGCCACTCACCACCGATGCGAGACTTAGAGTATCAAATTATTTGACCTTATCTGGTTGCTAAGCTGGAGTGACAATCGACCATCGTTTTGTCGGAAGTGGATAATTGTCGACTGCCTTCTCATTGGTGCCCTCTCCCTGTTGCACATTCCACGCCTGACCTGCAGCAAAGCAACAATTGCTCTTCTTCTCTTTTCTTCCATATTTATCGACGGTCTCATGTTCGGTGGCATCAGTCTCAACGTGGGCTTTTCCAAGAGTTTCAGAACCTCGCAGAGTGGACCGTCGGGTATAATTCCTTATCATTTATTTGTGTCTACTTTGGCTTATATCATTTAGGGACACTCGAAATCGCTTCCAACTCAAAATACTTCTCCTTCGTCAATGTCCCCGCTCTTTTTAGCTTTGGACTTATTCAGAGCTCTAGCGATGATCAAGAGCAACATCTCCTTGGTCAACACACAGTTCGTATGTCACCGATAAGCACTGCGCACTTAAATCCCGATGCCGAAAAGTATTGTCTCTCCCACTTGTCAAGCTACATGCTTCTCCCAGTGCTTCTGAACAATACTAATATTGCTGGTCTCAAATACTCTGTCAGCCCTCTAAACTCACCTACAGACAAGGACTTCGTCAATGTCACTGCCAAAGATCTTGAACAAAATCTACAGGACTTTTTGCAGCTGACGTCTGTTCTTTCGCCTCAGGCACATTCTAAAGAAGAAGAAAAAGATAATGATGATGAATATGATGATGATGATGACGACGAAATTAGCCGAAAAACGGGCCTTCCAACATTGCAGAAGTCTCAATCTCTTGTTTACATTCGTGTCTTAAAGCCCGGAATTTTTCGACTTGAGCAGGTCTGGGACATAGCCCACAATGAGGCACGCGTAATCCAGCCCTCGGAGGTGGTAGTTGTCCCTTGCCCTCAGGTGGCATTCGTGGATGTGAGAAAACAAACGGATAGGGATTCCGTCTGGTGTTCAGGTCAAGATAACAATCTGGATCTCTTGATTAGCGTCACGGGAACCCCCCCACTCAGTCTGCGTTGGCTGAAGACTATCAACGGAAAGAGAGATCAATATCTGGTAGAGGGCATTGAAGGGGATTATCGCTTGAGTCTATCAAAAGAGGATCACAAAGGGTTGCAATTGGCGAGGAGGAATTTCGAACCTCAAACTGTCGAGATACCTCTTTCGATTTCCCTCAATGAGCCCGGAACGCACTTGTATGCACTTGAAGAGATTGTTGATGGTCAGGGTAACTCGGTGTCCGTTGGTGCTGATCCAGCTGCTGGGAGACTTGATGTAGTCAGCAAAACCAAGACGACTAGATCCTTCGTAGTTCTAGGTCGCCCCGTGGTTTCTTTCAAGAGCTGCAATCTTCAGAATCCCAAACCCTTACTTATCGGGTCATATTCTGACTTGGAGCTTACGACAAAGGATCTGGACAAGTTTGATGCACCTTGGGAGGTTGCTATCCGTTATAAGCCGCCCCAGGAGTCGATTGGTGGATCGAACATGTACTCAAATCTAAAGCCTTGGAAGGAGGTCCTGAAAACTCCAGGTGAGAAGAAAAACCTTACAATTAGAGCAAATGCTCCTGGAGAGTACATCATTACTGGCATAAAGGGGAAGGTACGCATCCCAGGCATATATTGGTTCTCTTGAACTTACTATACTACAGTATTGTCACGGAGACGTACTTGCCCCTGATGTATGTCCAGTTGTTGAACAGCCGAAACCTTCTGCCCACATTGAATGGAAACGAATTCACGAATGGTGAGTGTGTTAACCCTAGAGTTGTGCCATCATTCATGTATCTCAGTTCTGGAGACACCGGTGTATCCGCGTCTTTAGTTCTTCACGGGCAAGCGCCATTCCGTGTCTACTACACAGAACAGCGCGATGACCAGCCACCCCTGGAGCGCTCCATGGTTTTCTCTCACTCGCGCGGAGAGTTGGCAATGCAACCCGACAAAAGTGGTCATTACATCTTTACCTTCGTTTCGATGAGTGACTCGAACTATGCCAAGGTCAAACTGGATGGACCTATTATCGATCAAGTTGTCCATCCACTTGTCTCGGTTGAATTTGCAGGGTCTGCGTCAAAGAAGACTATAAGCAGTTGTGCAGGAGATACCGTTCCTGTTGATCTTGAGCTCAAAGTAAGCACATCATCCATCCATACTTACATATGCAATACTCAGGGGTTGATCTCAGGGAACCGGACCGTGGAATGTTGAATTTCAGATTATCGGGCCCAAGGGCTCAGACAGTTTCCGTGTTTCTGGCGTTCAAGACTCTCGACACCGTGTTCAGATACCCATCCCTGAGGACCTTCAAAAGACCAGTGGCACTTTCGAAATCAATTTAGGTATGTGCCTTTACTCAAAAATTATGAGAAAACAATGCCCATTTTTCTGTACAGTCAGTGCTGAAGATAGTTATTGCAAACGGCCAGTCAGCGTTTCGGGTATCGCTGTTTACGTCAAACGAACATGGGTATGATCTCACGTTTGCTGGTAACTCAATCGCTTAACTTGATGGCAACAGCCTACTGCTCAATTCTACGGAAAAGTCGAGCAACGTCACGTCACCATCACAGAAGGTGAAAAGGCTAGCCTTCCTCTGCGGCTTACGGGAGATGGGGTGCGTAGTTTTGAGCTCATTATTCTACTACTTTCTCTCATACGTTCTTCAGCCCTGGCGTTTGAGATACCGCTTAAAGGGTCGCGAGGAGAAGATCTTCAGGGCAACACTCTATTCCGCGAATGATAACTTGAGAGTGACTGACCAAGGGACATACGAAATCATTGGTATCGACGACGCTCTCTGTCCAGGATCTGTTATTTCTGGGCAGGTGACCTATCATGTCGATTGGATACCTCGTCCTTCTGCCAAGTTGTCATCGTCAACTATTGCCCATTACCATCCTAGTAATCGTTCTCACATTCTTCCGCCAATTTGCGAGGGTGCCAGTGACCACGTTGACCTTGACTTGACTGGCCGTCCACCTTTCCAAATCATATACAACATTGCTCAAGACAGCGAAGCTGGAGGCACGAAGCTTATTGACCAGCCTACATTCAATAGCATACAATCGCGCACAAGGTTTCAACTTCAGACTTCCACAATTGGACGTATATACTATGAAGTGAAACGGATGGGCGATTCTGCCTATCCTCTCAAGCAGCCCGAGACGGGTATCATTCCTCGTTCTCAACGATTGGTCTTTGAACAGGAAGTTATGCGACGGCCCTCCGTCTGGTTTAAGAACCGCAATAGGATAACCTACTGTCAAAACGATACCTTTACGCCTCTAGATCCCTCTTCAAGTGATGGTATCATCATTTTTGAGGGTACGCCACCGTTCACGCTCACGCTTAGCATCAAAGATATCGCTGCTAGTGAGGTTGTGACCGAAGTAATCAAAGTTCATAAACATATTTGGCGACTTTCTATACCACCGTACCGCTTTAAATCCATCGGTTCATACCTTGTGACGATTGAATCTGTTGTGGATTCTTCCAATTGTGCACAGTCGGTGTTCAATTCTATGCTCAACACGATATGGGTCGATGTCGCTGAGACAGCGGCGATTATTCCCTTTGACAAGAGATCTGATATCTGTGCTGGTGATACGGTGCAGTTCCAGCTCGAAGGTATACCTCCTTGGACCGTTGGGTATGTTACTTTAATAATCGGTGGGAACTCTATTAACCCGTTTGAGAATAGGTATCGTATAGGTAGCCGAAAGTATTCTCAGGAAGTCAAGACTTCACCGTTTTCGTTGCCTCAACTCCAACCTGGAGAACTTATCATTACTTCCATTTCCCATCAACAAAAGTCGTGCAAGGCGGCGGCGACGGATATTCGGTACATGATCCATCCCTTACCTTCAGCCAAAGTCGGTCAAGGAAAGCGTATGATTCAAGATATTCATGAAGGTTTGTTGTCATGATCTCATGGGTGGTTGTGTATCTCTCTCATGCTTCTCTCTCTCTCTCTCTCTCTTGTAGGTGACCAAGCTGAAATTGTGTTCAATCTCGTTGGACAGCCTCCTTTTGCTTTCACGTACCAGCGTTCGGAGTTGACGCTCAAGAAAGGAGGCAAACCGGGCAAAGTCCTAGAAACGCACACTGTTTCCCGAGTTCCAACCACTGATTACTCCGTCTTCTCCGCATTGGAAGGTTCGTTTTTTTTTCTTCCTTCCCCTTTGATGGAGGTTCAAGTGTCTACTTTTGATAGGTACATGGACTGTCGCGTCTATCTCTGACCAATATTGTCGATATCCTCCACTCTCACCGGAGTGGGATGAAAGATCTCATTAAGATGCGCATTTTCAACATCTTTTTTTTTTGCTTTCTGCTTTGCAATGATATAGTATAATTTCATATTTGAAATGTAACAGTTCATCAATCACGCTCCCTGGGCGAACAAAATAATATATATATTTTTGCGATGGCTGAATTTAGAAGTCACTAAACTTGAGCGGAAGAGATATAGAACCATTTCGAGACTGGGTGGTTCATATGAGACGACAGGAAGATTGTTTTTTTAAGAAAGAAATCTGGCTCACCAGAAGGATCGACAGGCACAGGGGGTTTCCTAGAATCAGCAGGTAAGCTGATATAACTGGGGTCGTCCCTCCTGACAAATCCAGGAGAGTTGGCAATGGTAATGTTGCGACTAGAAAAAAAATGGCAGAGATAAAAATTTTAAAAAAAGTGGTGTGTGCGCGGGGAGACTTACATGGAGAGATCGTAGGAAGGAGTCTGTTTAGGCGTCTCACCCGTGATCAACCGACGCCATGCTTCGTGGCATTCATGAATAATCTCGGTAGCATATTTTTTGTTCTTGGCTTCACCAGAGAATGCAAACGTGTTCTCTGGTTTTCCATCCGGAATCTTGTAAATCCTAAATTAAAACCACCGTCAACATCTCTCTCTCAACTAATGTTTTTTTTTTTTTGCTTGGTACCTGAACCATTCATTAGTCGCACGAATCAAACCAGGCAAATGCCTCTCCACATCTTCTACATCGTTGAGTTTAGAAGCGAGCGGATCGGTCACGTCCACGACGAGAACTTTCCAATCCGTTTCGCCTTCATCGAGGAGAGCCATGATACCGAGTACTTTGACTTGTTTGACTTGACCTACGTAGCCGATCTGTTCGCCGATCTCGCAGACGTCGAGCGGGTCGTTGTCGCCTTTGGCTTTGGTCTCGACGTGAGATTGGGTGGGATCTTCCCATGTCTGTGTAAATGCGTGCGCGTGCGCGGACGCGCGTGTGGGTGTGGGTGAAAGATTCCGGAAATGGGGTTAATCACTCTACCTGAGGGAAAGCACCATAGTTCCATATGTAACCATGATGAGGGAAACAGTTCCTGACATAGCGCAAACGACCTTTCTTGATATCCTGTCTGATAGGGTTGAACGACTCTTCTTTCGAAACTTCGAGCTTGGCATTGGTCCAACGAGGAACTTCAACGATCATGTTGAAAATCCCATTAGGCTGATCAGCGAAAAGGGGGATATCGTGCCAGGGGGAAACGACCGATCCGTTTTGTTCGATGAAAACACGATGTTCTGTATTGTCCGTTGTCAGTCGAGAGAGGCGGCGGCAGGTTTTTCTTTTAAGAAAATCAATAATTACCGAGCGTGTTAGGAGCGCCGATGAGGCGGGAGGTGTACTCTACATGAAAATAGATGAGACAAAGTCGATCGCAGAGAAAGAGAACGAGGAAAGGAAAGGATACTGACGGGAAGTCATGGTAGTAGAAGGAGAAGAAAGGAGACGGATCTGCTGATGGAGACGAGATATGAAAACATTGTTTGGTCGGACAGCCATACTTGTTATCGGCCCCTGATTAAAATCGCATCATCGATAATAAATTAAAAAAAAAAAGAGGGTGCGAACGACGAATATGTATTTTACCTTTGGTATCACTCTTAGGGTATTCGTTGTCCACATCCACGCGTTCATTCTCACCAATAATCACTTCTCGCGTGTCAGCCTCTACGCGTCGTGTGAACGGGCTAATAAAAACTGTGGGACAAGTCGTGCTCGCACTAGACGCCGAGAACAGCCGAAATTTCGCGCTGGCTCATCGCAGTGGCGGTGTCGATGTATCTTATCTTATCGTACAGCTACACTATTCCTCCCTCTACAAGAATTTCTTCGTCTCCTTCACGAATGGGGACTGTTTTTGGTGTAGAAAATCCTCCATTGAAATCCAGCCTCAACAACAACCTTTCAACGTGCCTTCGAGCTTCTGCCTCTGCATTTGCGACATTCTTGGGCGGACCCTGAGCAAGCGTTTGACTGGCGATGCTTGCATTCATCAGAATCGATTTGGATGTATCTACTCCCACCGAAAAGGGTTTCTGAGAAGTTGATACTGTGAGTTGTTCGTAAAACGACACCAGATGGTGGTGCAGGGTCTAGAGGTAAAATAAGAATAGCATTGGAGAAAAGAAACTGTTCTGTACCTTGTTCAATTTTGATACAACCTGCCATCGCTCCTGGACCAATACCCCGACTTGGTCACTTCCGCTCCCCAAACTACCCTCGAATAAAAGAGCAGGAAGAACATCCCCACCCCATCTTTCGACCTGAGCCACAAACTGTTCACACGACTCCAAGATGGAGTGGACGATTGACATCATTGATGAGTTGTTCAAGAGACAGCCATGCAAAAGTCTGTCCAGATATGCAGCATGAATGGTGCGAAGCGATGTAAAATCGAGGTAATCATCACTGCCAGGTACATGTTGAGTTGGGGCGTCGATACCTTTTGCAAGAGTTTCTTTAAGCTTGCGAAACTCGAGGTCGACGACATCGGTCATGATATAACCAAGGAGGGTGTCCAAGAACCATCCCATGTCACGAACAATGCCCCAGCCGCACCTGAGTAGGTTTCTCCTTGCTTCAAGGTCTTCGACTGTGCCACCTTCCCCTAGACCGGTCCATCTCCTGCGTGCGCGTTGAGCATTGGACAAAGAGGTCCAGCACGTGTGTATACGGGTGTGTGTTTTGCGCAGGGCGGATAGAAAACTGAAGAGAGTGGAGTATGTAGTTAGATCTGACGGATCGAGGAAGAGGTCGAGGGGCCAAGAGACGGAGTAGGACAGGAGCAAGGGAGTTCCAAGGAGGTGTGAGTGAAAAGGTTGTGAGGGAGATGAGGGGAGTGAAGGCAGATGGGGACGCAATGGACCGGAAGGAAGAGAGAAGCGGAGACGAGATAGAGCAGGATCCTGCTGGGCAGAGGTGCCGAGAGATGCACGGAGAAGGGCAAGGTTAAGGTCCTGATCCCTGATGATGGACACTGAAGGGGACCGCATGGTGAGGCGGGAAAGTTTGAGTCTGTCAATTTCGCGGATAAGGGAGAGACAGAATTCTCCGTTTCTGAGCAAGAAATAGTCACCCCTTTGGAAAGGGCATTGAGGGATAGCGATGAGAAGTAAGGGAGGACGTACAAGGAATTGACAGCGTCGTCAATGTCTTTGCGAGTGAGGACGTTCCTCCAGAGCCATTCGCTGACGTTGAAGCGTATCTGCGCAATGACACGGTCAAATGCATGCTGGTTCTGGGGGAGAACGGAGTCGAGGATGTGGGTGTGGTGGGAGGCGATAGCAGTGGGAAGCTGCTTTTGCCATTTTGCGGCCTTGACGGTGGCGACGGCTCTGCCGACGTACTGGATGGAATCCCGAGACTGTGGGGAGATGCAGGAGGGGATGGAGCCGTCGAGGAGAGTATATGATTGGGAGGCAAGAGGATCTTGGGGGGATATGGAGCCGTGGACGATAAAGGCAGCTATTTGAGATCTCCAGACGCGTTGTACGGCGGAGGACAAGCGGTCAAAGATGGTTGCGATGCGATGGACGCCTGTGTGGGAGCGCGAGAGCAAGAGGTCGATGAGGGGGCCTGGGTTCCAGTGTTTCTGGGCCTCGAGGAGGTCGAGGAGGTGGACGAGAGCAGCAAAGGGGGCGTCCCACTGGGAGAAGAGGGCGCGTATGGAGGAGAGGGGGACGAAGGCGGCGGCGGCGACGAGGGCAGGGTCGTGGCTGAGGATCTGAGCCTCTGTCTGGATAACGTGGGCGTGGTACTCGTCTGCGAGGATGAGGCGGAGGCAGGCGCAGAGCGCACATATATACCGAGACGACGACTGGGAGAGTCTTGTGCACGCTGCCGTGATGTGTGTGTAGCGGAAAGCAACCTGGGCGATGGACAGCAGGGCGTGCTGCTCGCCTGGATGGAGGAGAGAGGCGAAGGCGGGGTTGAGGGAGGCGTCGTCGAGGAAGAGGGAGGACTTGTGTCCGGCGAGGAGGAGGACGAGCTCAGCGATCATCGAGTTTATTTAAAGATCAATCACTTGATGACTCCCACTCTATTCGACAAAGTCCGTAGCAAAACACGGCCAGTGTTTCTCCCTCCAAAGCCGTCCGCAGAAGACCAGAAACATCTGGCTGACTGGAACTCTATGATGTCTCGCAGCCGTGCAGCAGGTCAGCTTTCGTCCCATCCCACTCCTCGTCTAATCCCACAAAAGTCGACAAAAAACACAGCGCACTCTCCAAACAGCGTCTCCTCCGTGAGCAGCGCATCCACGCCTCACAGGCCGTCTGGGAAAACCAGGTCCTCCCAGACTGGCGCATCGTCCACAGCGTCCCCCACATCCGCAGTCTCTGGTGGGCCGGCATCCCCACCAACCTCCGCCCTGCTCTCTGGGAAAACGCTGTCGGCAATCCTCTCGCCCTTGGAAAAGGTCAGTCTCCTTCACTCCATCCCCGCTGTCCTCCTCATCTTTCAGACCACCTCCGCTCCTGTCTCGTCCGCGCAAAACGCGCCCTCTCCGCTAATCTCTTCCCCCAGTCCACCCTCGACCTCATCGACCAAGACGTCCTCTCCACCCTACCTTCTCTGCACCTCTTTCATCCCCACTCTGGTCCCCTCCACAACGACCTCAAAGACATGCTCTACGCCTGGGTCATCGCAAGGAGCGACCAGGGTCTCGGTTACACCTACGGCGCCGCAAAAATCGCCGCCATGCTGCTCATCACAATGCCCATCCACCAAGCTTTCAACGTCATGCGCAATCTTCTCGAGCGCCATTGCTTGCGCACCTTTTACGGCGGCGACACATCCAAAGACGACGTACGTCCTCTCCCAATCATTTATCATCCTTCACCTCATCCCCTCCCAGCTAGAGGCCTACTACAGGTCAGCCGCACTCACTCCCTCCATTCCCCAGCTCATCAACAACAGGATATTCGACGCTCTCCTAGCCGACGCCATGCCAAAAAGTACCCGTCTCCTCTCCTCCCCTTGCCTCCAATCTCACGTTCTCAGTCTATTTCAACTTTAAGCAGCACCACATATCCCCAGCTGCCTACCTCTCCGACTGGATCGCCACCCTCTTTCTCGACCATCTCCCCTTTGAGGCCAGTGCTCGAATATGGGATGTCATCATGCTCGAGGGCGATTCTTTTCTCTATCGCGTCGCACTCGCTATCCTCGGCGTCCTAGAACCCAGACTCTTCTTCCCTGATCGAACAGAGCTGCTCCAATTACTGCGGTACGTTTCCTCATCCTCCCTTTCTCTTTTGACCTTCAATCCAGAGGCGAGAATGAAGCCGCAATCCAAGCTGCAACGCGAAATGGCCTGACATTGGGAGGTGGGAAATACGAGATTTATGGTCTCGACGAGGACCAGCTCTGGGATAGGATCAACGCGACCGAAGAGGCGTGCAAGGAGAGTACATGGATACGCCTCATTCAACGCGAACTACCTGACATCTAGCATTGTTGACTCTAGTACCAACCTAATGTATCTTTACGCAACTTATAACAATAGTTCATCGATAGTCGAAAGTACGTTGATCCAATACTTGTCAACCACTTGCTTGTCAAACCCATTCTCGTCATAGCCCAAACTGACCCATAGCTTTCCAACAAATGTGTACCCGAACAGTAGCATACCACCAGGACGCTGGCGGGAGCCTGTTGTCAATGTGTGCAGTCTGATACCGAGATACTCTGGATGCCTGTAAATCCCGTCCAGATTTCCTAACAGGGACAGTCCAATCAAGGCTGTCGAGGCAACATGGCTTGAAGGCACCAGGGTCTCAGGAACGGACGCCGTCGCCGTCGTCTCGTTGTCAACAACCCCATCGTCTTTTTTCGCCCAGGCACGCGCTCTACATCCTCTCTCGCGTGCCATTTCAATCGAGCGTGCAACCACCAAGGGGTGTTTGGCCGTGTCTCCCGACTGCTTTTTCGCTGATCGTGCTCTGAGCCAAAATGTCGATTTTATATCGCCTGATCGAGGTAGGAACGCTGGAAGGACGACATTGAAATAGCTAAGAGCAGGGAACCAGTATGAATGATTCAAGGTCTTGAGATACGGACGAAGATTGAGTGCTGTGTACATCATACTGCAAATCAAAGTCACTTTTCCTAATCTTTTGTGCTCGTGAGAGTGAGAGAACTTACACAGGAAGCTCCCAACCGCGTTCATGCCTAGTGCGTGCCCAAGCGATACTGCATATGGCAAAAAGGGAACTCGAGATAGAGACGCCTTTCTCCTTGCAATTTCGTAGAATGGCGCTGGTTCGGGCAGGGTCGAATGACGTCGTCTTGACTATCGTATGACGAGGTTGTTGATCGTGTCGCTTGGGAAAACTGTGATCGCCCTAAATGAAAACTTGGTTATTGAACAATCGGTTCCCCGCCCGAAAAAAAACAAAACAAAGGAATTCCTGGAACCCACCACAAGCTTTCGTTGATACGACTTGAAATCAATCTTGGACGCTGCCTTGAAGAGTTTGCTTGAAGGAAGACAAGGTAGCTGATCTTCCAAACACGGCGGAAGCGAAACACCCTGAACAAAAAAAAAAACGCTTCAAGAAGGGAATTCTCGATGGATGAAAAAAAAAAAGATCGGATTTGAGAAACGTACCTGAGCATGATCGGAATAAAGACACTTGAATTCTTGTTCGAGCAGAACCCTCAACGCAGACTCGTCCGAGGTACGATGACCCAATAGGCCAAACAGTTCATTCGCAAACGTGTGGAGCGCCATGCCGTCTCCGATCCAATGCGCCGCACAAATAAGGAGGTCGAAATTGGTTTGTGGGCTGTCGTCGTCATTTGAGGAGGAGGAGGAAAGAATAAGGTAGGAGAGCCTATCGTTTGAAAGTGTTCTTTCCCCGTTGAGATAGCTGTCGATGAGTTCTTGGAAGAGTCTCGTTTAAATGCGAGGTAGAGAAAGAGGAAGGGTGAGAAAGACTCACCCTCCTTTGTCTGAGAACGCAATTCCAAATTCTGTTGGGCAGATTGTAAAATGTCTTCTGGACACCGGGGGTTATCATAGCTAAGGAGAAAGAAATGAACTCCATGGAAGAGAGAGAGA
>Ga0153976_1000574_pt1 | contig 12725 bp, 13 predicted proteins | sample TSGA060MetaG_FD_104717 | JGI IMG/M metagenome (GOLD analysis project Ga0153976, IMG submission 104717) | Attine ant fungus gardens microbial communities from Georgia, USA - TSGA060 MetaG | ecosystem: Host-associated > Fungi > Mycelium > Unclassified | place: USA: Georgia, Yuchi Wildlife... | reverse complement strand
TGAAAGGTGTGTCGCACGATACTAAATTCACGGTAGAATTGATATTTGACCTTGTAACTTTGGTGTTAAACTTGCTACTCTCGGAGGATGGGTCTCAGGATGATGAAGTTGAGAAGAGCGCGGAGGTTATACAGGATTTGAGATCCAGATGATAGATCAAGAGTGGAAGTCGAGATTTTTTTCCCTGTACAGCGCACATCAGGTTCAATATCTTGACCCTTGAGACCCTTCAAGCTGCAAATGATTGAACCTGCACTGTTGCAAGTTCCATAACTTGAAATTCTGCATTCACAGAAGTACAGCTAATATATAGGACTGGCACTTGAGTTGAAAATTTTTCGATATTAATATTCTTAGTAGTTACCCTCGTGTGTGTCTGATATTGATCTCCTCCATGGATGACCCTGACAGACAAGATGACGTAAGACACATTTCTCAACTTCAAGTTGAAGTTAACTGTGAACACTGAGTACGGAACTGCAGGCTTCGAGTTTCAGATGACGACCGACCTAGATCTAGCGGTATCGCCAAGCCTGACTCGCGATATGTTAAAATGGATATCACAAGAGTATTATGGTAATTAACGTCCAGTCTTGGGTAGATCTTATTGATCATTCTGCTCGCCAATTAGATATGAATGGCTCATCATATCAAACGCTCCAAATCCCTCCCACAGCAGCGGAATTTGCACAAATAGTCCATATATCTAGGCCTGTTGTCATCAAAGGTCCCTCACGTTAACAGACAGGTTAGAACAGCCCGTAACGAGACGTCCAGGTTTCCAATTCTCAGCCTTGAAACGATGGACCGATGGTTACTTGCGGACTAAACTGCAAGATCAACCTATATCAGTGGCAATCACTCCAAATGGGTGAGTGGCCATTTCTGTGAGCTTGTGCGTCTATGACTGGTTGAGCAGGCATGCGGATGCTATTGCGGTTGGCCCAGGAGGCAGGCTCTTTTTCGTGGAGCCATTTATCGAGCAAGTTAACATCGCGCGACTCCTAGAAACACTCAACATAGGCAAGCATACTTTCATGCTGATAAATCACCCGAGAATAATCCTTTCGAAATTCCAAGCAGAGCAGGAAAGTGATAGCACCTTCGCTTCTTATCTCCAATCGCAAAATGGGAATATATATTCCAGTCGTTATTTTGAGTCGCCAAGCGATGATTCGTCAGAATTTGATACTCTCAGGGAAGATGTTCCAAGTAACATCCCATGGGTCACCGAAGCATTAGGTATGAAGTTAATTGAGCAGAAATATACCACTCATAACACAAAGGACAGGTAGAAATCCGGAGGCCGTTAACCTTTGGATCGGGAACAGTAAAAGCGTAACGAGTATACATAGCGGTAAGTGATCATCGGGCCCCTAAATGGCTCACCCCCGAGTTCACACGGCAACTAGATCCGTACGAGAATATTTATACCGTGGTACGTGGAAAGAAGCACTTCACGCTACTCCCACCGTCTGAAGGATGGTGTCTTCGAGGTAAATTACTTACCACTTGTCAATGCCATGTGAACCATAGTAATAATAATTTACCCCAGAAAAGTTGTATCCTCACGCAGTGTATGGTCGTACCAACAATAGCAACGATCTAAATGTTGTTCCTTCTTTGGACACTCCTCAAGTTCGTTGGTCTTCAGTTATTGACCCAGACCTTCCAGGATCACTGCCTCCAGAAGCTCACCCACTGCATATCACACTCGAAGCAGGGGATACGCTATACCTGCCAGTTGGTTGGTGGCACTACGTACGCCAGTCTGGCCCGACTACTATCGCTCTCAATTGGTGGTATGACGCCGAAGTACGAGGGATGAATTGGGTTTGGCTGAGCTTACTCAGAGGCACTGGGAATGTGCCATCAGGAAATGATGAGCCCTGCACGGCCTGATTGTCCGATATTTTACTGTGGCTATAATTATCTAGTAAACATATCAAACACCTTTGTCAAACGTCTACATACGAATCCTGATTTCGCTTGCATCAAATTGAGGATGAGCGTGACAGCTTGACTTTGTGACGCATTGTCACAAGGCTTTCTACTTGAACTTCTTGAATCTCGGTGCATTCCTGCAACATGGGTAAAGACAAATCGGAGAAGCGAGAGAAAAAGGAGAAGAAGCCAAAGGGTGACGAGCCTGCGGCAGAGGCAGAAGATGTAGAAATGGTTGACGTCTCGGAGGTGAGTGCTCGCACGTTTTCCAAATGTCCTCATACTACATATCTTGTTAGTCCCCGAAAAAATCGAAGAAGGAGAAAGAAGAAATCGTCATTCCGCTGGAAGATTTGTCTCCTCTTGCACAACCATTAGCGCAGAAAAAGCTCGTAAAGAAGCTGCACAAAACAATCAAGAAAGGTGCGCACACTGATTTATACGTCCTTATTCATTCGTTCACAATTTCTTAGCCTCCAAGGCGCGGCAAGTAAAAAGAGGTGTGAAGGAAGTTGTCAAGGGCATTCGCAAAGGGGAAAAAGGGTACGTGCTCCTTGTGTGCTTGCATTTTCAATCACTAACCTCGATGCTTTCTTAGATTGCTTGTGTTGGCTGCAGATATCAACCCTATAGATATCATATCTCATCTTCCAGTGCTCTCAGAAGAAGCTCAGATACCATATGTCTTTGTGACATCAAAGGAGGAGCTAGGGCACGCTAGTTCGACAAAACGACCAACAAGTTGCGTCATGATTTGCCCCGACCAGAAACGCAAAGTTCAAAAGAAGGATGCTGAGACAGACAAGGATGATGATTACCGGGAGTTGTATGAAGAATGTCGAAAAGAAGTGGCGAAGCTGGACCAAAAAGTTGTATTCTAACTTGAAGTCTTCGTCATGTATTTATATACCTTGATTAATTATCGCTGTTCAGAACTTCATGAGCATTTTGAAGCTTTGACGCTTGAAACGTTAACGTATGCAACGTGAAATTTCTACGCGTCTCCAGACTCCGATCGACCCGGAATAAAACGCGGACGTGTCCCAGACGTGTCTTCAATCAAAATTCTTACGGTCACTTGCTTGCTTTTGCTTCTGCTTTTGCTTTCACACGAAATTACTGATATTTAGATCTTCCCATTCATCCTCTCTTCCTCTCCCAAAATGCCTGGTCCAAAATCCAAATCCACGTCCAACAACGGTACTGCTAAAAGTGCCAAAGCCACCTCCGCCAGCACGGTTCCCCCATCACCCGCTCCTTCCAAAATAGACCTCAACGGAACTACTGTCCCAGCCTCCGGAAAGCCAGACAAGGCTGCATATGATGCAGACCAAGCCAGGATCAGAGGTGAAATCGATCTTTTGCAGACTAAACTTGTGCGTACTACCCTACTCACCTTCCTGCTCCACGGGAGACTCATAAGATCACACGTAGGCTGCGCTCCGGGAAAAAATATCTTTAGCGACAAGGTCCGACACTGGAAATGACAAACGGGCAGCTCTCAAGGCTGAACTGGAAAGTATACGAGGACAACAATCATCCAACAAGCTTTCTCGGAGCAAAACGCTTGACCAACTCAAAACTATTCAAGAGGGCATTCAACAAAAGGTTGACTTAGTGTCGTTCCGTATTCGCTATTTTCTGACGAAACATGTGCAGATAAAGGACTTGCAAGCTGCTCGCAATAAGGCATCATTCAAAACCACAGCAGAGGTCGATGATCATATTAAGTGAGCCTTCTTCCCTGACATAACAGTTACTTCTTCTGACACTTGCCGTCTCTCAGCCACTTGCAGAAGCAAGTGGATTCTGGTAGCATGAAAATTGTGGATGAAAAGCGTGCCCTTCACGAGATTGACCAAGCTCGACGGACGCGTAAAGTAGTCGAGAAGTTCCAAGCCGACCAGGAGTCAATCGAAGCTGACCGCCAAGCTGCCGATGAATTAAGGAAGCTCCTTGATGACCCAGAATCCAAGGAAGTTTCTGAGCGTTATGACTCTATCAAATCTGAACTGGACGAGATCAAAAAGGAAGCCGACGAGGTGTACGCAGGAAGAAGCAAGCTATTTGAAGAGCGGGATAGCCTTCAGGCGCAAATAAATGCTCTCTTCAACGAGAAACGCGACTCTGCAAATCGTTATCGAGAGGCAAGTGATCGGTATTGGAGCAAGCTCAACGAGGACCGTGCCCGACGTGCTGAGAGGGCTCGCGCTCAGCGTGCAGAAGAAGAAGCGCAGAAGAAGCTGGCAATCGCAGAACGTCTACGTGAAGATGCTTCACTGCCTGCCTTCCAAACACAGATTGAAGACTGTCAGACTCTCATTGACGCGCTCTCCGGAAAATCTACTGCAAATGTAGCCCTGTCATCCTCATTGCTACCTGCCAAACTGGATGTTTCTGGCGTGCCGCAGTTGGAGATTCGACAGGTGGAGGCAGTTGAAGATACCATGGTTGCCCGGAAAAAGAAAGGGGATAATGAAGAATCATATTTTGTTGGGAAGGCGAAGAAGGGGAAGAAGAGCGCAAAGAGCAGCACTGCTCCACCAACTACTTCTGACACCATCAATCTACCTTATGGCCAGTTGTCTGCCCTGCTTTCGCTGTCTATACAGCCTCCGACGGGCCAGTCTGAGGTTCCTCGCGTCATTGAGGACCTGAAGACGAAGAAGGCCTGGTACGAGGCCAACCAAGCTCGTCAAACAGCCGAAAATATCGCCAAGGCCGAGGCAGAGATCAGGCGTTTGACAAAGGCTGATGGCAGGCGGGACGCTGCCCCTCACGATGTATCCCCACCGAATGGCGGGAGTGAGCATCCACCAGAATCTGCTCCTATTGATGCGGATGTACCTGGGGTTCAGGTTGACAACAAGCTCGAGGACATTGACACTCAAGAGAACTAGTTTGCCTTAGGCTAGGACAGATTTACCTTTGGGCATATAGGAACAACTTTATACATCACTATACCATCAGACCTATGTCTACATATATCTGCAAGCCACTTGGAGAGGAATCGGTATTATTCGGCAGAGTACTGGAAGCCTATACAATAAAGAATCAAGGATGGATACTGAGGAGCAAAAGTGGCAATACAGGTAAGACGCGCGCGCCAAGTGTACGAATAAATGATGGGTAACAGAACATATACAAATCGCTATACTATCTTTGACCGAGCACTATAATTTTCAAACGAGGACTAAGGCCCAGCCTCCGCCTTGATGGGCTCAGCCTCGCGATCTTGCTCGCCATTTGTACCTGACGTGGAGGGCGTCATGCCTAAATCCTGAGTCGCGAATGACGCAACGTCAAATGAATTCCCCGACCCATAGTCAGGGAAAGACAGTCCCGACTGATGAACAGGAGGAATAGCATCCTCCGGTTGAACTGAGGTATCCATATAATTCAAGCTTCCATATGCGTCTGCATTAAATCCAGAAGTTGATGCGTCCAGCGCGCCCGCCGGGAACGGATCCTGCTGTAAAGCTGCCAGCATACTTGATGTGGTCGGGGTATGGTTCATCACGTGTTGAGCAGGACGACTTTCCATGGTATTGAAACTTTCCTGGCCGGCCATCGGAGATAATGAGAAGAACTGTTGTTGCATAACTGGTTCAACGGATGCGGCGACAGAGTTGGTGGAAAGTGCCACGCTACGCAAAACGTTGACGGCGATCCAATCACTGAAGGAACGTTAGCGGTGAACCACGGATCTATATTGGCCCGGCGTACTCTAAGAACAGTTTCATGATCTGGAAGGCTCCGAAGGCTGGGTCACTGCGAATAGTCTAGCGGGTATTGGTGAACTGGGAAATGAACAATCATAATAACTCTCACCAAATCCCTCATAACCTGACTAGTCACGTAACCCCAGCGAATCAGGACACTCCGGGAACTCAAGGTGCCACGATCATCGCCAGCTCCTACGCGTTGTCCCATGAGCCTCTCACAGCATTTATCTGCCCAGGCCATAACCTCCCTGACCGGCTCAGCAGTCTTTGATAAGTTATCCATCATGGCCACGAAATCGACTTCTAGAAGTTGAACAAGGTCCTCGTGACGGCAATTGCACACTAAAGCAGATTGGTTGCGGACCGATTCAAAGTCCACTTTCTGCCAGGAACGGCGCATCTCAGAAAGCTGCTTCTGGTTCGTCAACACGGTATTGAGAGCCTGGGTAACTTGGTATATGTCCAGGAAGCGCACTGCAGCGACATGAGCTAAGGCACTGGAAGTGGGGATCAAGTTACTCACACACAAGATGGCCGAACCGTGCTCCAAGCTCGACCTTGGGCTCAACGAAAGTGTTTCCATATCCGTCCAACGCAAGAAGCAGAATTTTCTCCATTTTGCTTGCCAATGACCTAAGGCTAGTGATAGCGGTAGGGGAAATCGGGGAGAGCATCTGGGACCTTAAAAACTCGAGTATTTCCTATCAAAAGTCAGTAGAGCTGAGGGGACAGGGTCGATATGCGAACGTACATCATACAAAATTGCATCGGCTTTGGCCATTAAGCCAGCGATGGCAGGAGCATGAACAACTTCTCGATGATTCCCGCTCAGGCTGGACCAGAAACTTCGGAGGTGCATCTCGAACTGATCAAATCTGAAGGCGCGAGCACTCTCGAGGACGGCGTCGAGATGGTCTTGGAACCATCCCCACACCTCACGGGCAGCAATGCTCTGCGGAGATGCCGAGCTAGATCCTATTGCCTCTTCGATGGACGGAAAATGCGGCATGTGGCGGACTGACATATGCTGCTGCGAAGGTACGAAAGATGCACCAGCGCTAGGTCCAAGCGACATGGTGGATTGCGCGGCAAGGTTTGGATCTGGCTGGCTGGCATGGCGGCGGATGGACGCGTGACTAGGATAAGTGTTGCTTCTAGCGACATTTTGCGCCTGGGAGAGCAAGCTGCCAGCGGTAGGTGTCTTGTCACTAATGTCCCCATATGTAAGACCAGAGCCCTTGATATCTCCAGTAAGGGTCAACGAGTTTCGCTTTGATACGCTGGATCCCTCAGAATCTTCGTCCTCGTCATCATCGGACCGTTCCTCGCCTTTATTTGTGTTGTCCGACGATTCTTGCGCTGCACGAGCCGCATTGATGGACTGCTGACCTGCGTTATTGTTTGATTTTCGGATATAATCCTGAAGCCATTCGGCTTCAGCCGAAGTAGCCGGACGAATGCCGCAATCTGACCGATATGGCGTGCATCAGAATTCTTCCGATCAGCATCAGATCATTGAAGCAGTGTACGCACAATGATATTTGCTATTTCCACGAACACCAAGGCGCCGGGTTTTGATAGTAGGAAAACAGAGTCGGATAGCCTTGCCCAGTGTGGCTGTATTAATATGAGGAATTCCGTACTGATCGCACACCCGGCGGTAGGAAAAGTACAGGCCCTGCCGGGGTACGTTCCCATCCGGATAAGGCGCATAATTTGCTGTCAACCTTTTACGCAGTAAGCGATGAGAAGACTGACATAGAGTGGAAGTTAAAGGAATGGGCTCACCAAGCTTGTACAAAAATCTGTTTAGCTCTATCGGATGCACTGGTAGTTGTCGCAACGCGCACATTAGCAGCAAGTTTTTCCAAAGCGTGATCAGGACCCAAAGACATCCTGCCAAAAGCGCCGGCAGTATGGATGGTATCTTGATTAGAGGGCATAGGATGACCGTGCCCATACATGCTAGGGTAATCCGAGGGGTTCCCCAGAAACATGGACATGTCGTCTGTTTCACTCGATGAAGAGTGAACACTTTCAGTATCGCGAGGGTACGGAGAAGCAGCAGCACGAGCCCTGAGATGAGATTGACGGATATGGCCTTTAAGGGCAGGATTAGTAATATTAGCATTGGGGGGAGATTGACCAGAGGGAGACATGTCGGCTGGGGGAAGGGAGAAAGAAGTGTGGCGAGAGTGATCACTACTCATATAAGATAGGCGGTAGTGATCATCGAGAGAAGTCGCCAATCCAGAGGGCATTCGAGACATACCACCCTGAGAAGAGTGAGGACGAGAATTAGGTGAATGAGTAGAGGAAGAAGAGACTGAGTTTGATCGAGAATGAGGATGATTGAGTGGAAGAAAGTCAAAGGGGATAGTTGAAGACATTGTCTGCAAGTTGACGGCAGCCATAAGTGCCAGAGATGAGGAAGAAGAATGAAGGTGGACGCTGGTAGATTAAACAGCAAAATGGGCAGGGCGGGCCAGCCGTCGATGATGAAGGAGAGTGAAAGAGCTGACTCAAAAATCAGAAGAAAACGGCGGGTTTAAGCTTGAATTTTGATGATATGTATGAAATGAAAGATGAGACGAGGCTATCCCGTAGGCCGATGGAGAAAAAGACTAGGAGTGAGATTAAAAAAAAAAGATATGCCAGCTGACTTGTAAGACAGCTACTACAGTGCGGTAACTTTGCAGGAACGCTGACGAGAACTTTAGGAACGTACTGCGAGAATGTGTGGTCGGTGGTCAAGGCAACAGTGCCGTTTAGGAACAAGTGAAGACTTGTTTTTGTTTGACTGGCTGCACCAAATAATCTCCCGCTCTCCTGACTTCCCACACCTTCCAATCTAGTATTCACTGCCAAAGCGCTATCGATCATTCCATCTTTACTCTGCTTTGTGATTCAATCAATTCACATGTTTCATCACAGGTATTATTATTTACGCAATCCTGATCCCCCCCTGGCGAACAGCGCCTTCCTGTCAAGCTTCCCCTTCATCACCTTTTAGCCAAACCTTCCCTCCCATGTACATGAATAACTTGAATTGCTCTCGAAGTTTCTCTTCTTGCGGCTTCCCCAACTTGCATGCCAGATCTAGCCATGACGGAATCGTAAGATCGCGTAGTTCATACGGTGCGAACTTTGATTCTGTCACCCCTGGTTTTCGAAGCGAACTCGGAAGATGTGTCAAAGGAACGGGAGGCTCCGTCACGTTGTCCATAGGGTGCAGACTCGAAAGTTGGTATGTCAGGTATTCGAGTTCGAACTCTGGATCGTGCGTCTCGTCATACTCGCCCACATGTGGCATGTAATACTTGATCCGTTATCAACGCCAAATTTGATGCATACCAAAAATATTTCTGACGTACCTGCGCATAACCCAAAGGTGACCACAGAGAGTTTTGCCGTGACGGAGCACGGCCATCAGAACGCCAGGGGTGAAATCGTTTGCACCTCCACGAATCCCGATAACTCGCACTCCTGCATTGCGAATAATTATTTTCGAGGTTACCATGGCGATAAGGTAAATGCTTCCATCGGGTGGCTCGTTCCATCTTTATCTTGTGGACATACTCGTCTTCGCTGACGGCACCCACCGACGTCGCCTGGAGCCCCGAGATGTTGTAGTTGAATACTCTGAAGGTGGGGACATATGGATTGGGTGTCAAGGACGGACTGACGTTGACTACTGCATAATCATCGTAGTTCAACTGCTTTGATGTCTTTGGAAGAGCTTCAAAGCTGGCCAAGAGGTCGTCATAGATTGTACCATTCTTGAAACTTTGGGACAACTGCGTGACCCCTTCATGGGGGACATCGAGATCCGCGGCTTGAACATAGAAAAACTCCGTGACGATCAGGCCGGAGTTTACTGGACCAAGAAGATTGCTTACATGATCAACATTCAAATGCTGGTAAGTACGTGCCGTTAACACTTTGCTTGGCAGCATCAAAGTTTAGAAAATGCAGTACTTACACCAAATACGCTTCCCAGAATTATATCCTGATATCTCAGGCTCAGCTCCGTGTACCGGTAGTACTAAACCACGTCAGTACCCATCAATTTGCAGCACACAGAAGTACTTACACATTCATCAAAGAACCATTCGGTGGTTGGAGGGACATGCCCTGGAATCGGACATCAAGAAAGGGAGAGTGTATGCAAGAAAGACATACCAGTGATCCACACCTGTCAAATCAACCACATGTTATTCAACCACCTGTTAATTATGATGCCTCCTCGTACCTGCACCTGCCGGGCCCGGAACATCTCAAGTTGCTCGTCCAGCCATTCAAACTGCAAGTTCGCGGGGTCGCTGGAGTTGCCGAATCGACAGCCCCCCGCAGCTGTCGTCTCCACACGTCAATGAACAAGTTACGCCGGGGAATGGCAGTCGTCAGACTGTCTGACCTTTGTTACGACGATAGAAATACAACGTATTCAGGCTGATTGCTGCTACTGCATCTGGTATCACTTCCACCGCATAATATGCACCTTTCCGAAAAGACTTGGAAGCTGGTGGAATAAAGGCATTCCATATGCTGTGGCGGATATCTCAGCAATTGAAAGCATGTCATTAAGGTACGCACGAAGCAAATTCATTCGTGATATTATTTGGACCTTCGTGAAATGTTGACGTCAAGCAAAGTCGAGCCGTCAGCGTGAGCGACGCTTACCTGGATAGAATTCATTCTTTCATGCAAGTTAGAAAGACAGAGACATGCATTAAGACACGAAGAAATCACTTACATGCGCTGCCAAACCAATAATGAAAGTCAGACAGTTAAGAAGACTCTAAAATAGTATAAGCACTTACGCCAGATATCATTGTTTCCTATTCGCGAGAAGAACGGCTTCGATTAATCTAAAATCCCGGCATGGCGTAAAGAACATACCGATACTAGGCACGACGGGTATTCCTTTCCTGACGAACACATCCTCCATTTTCTTCGCCACGGCGCGATTAAGATCTAATATTTCATCTAGCGGTCGAGGTATCATTTCATCTTCATCATGTCTGCACGACTTTCAGTCAGATGATGTTCCTAAATGAGTGGTGTGGGTCTACCTGGCGTTATCACCCGTCCCTACGACACGTAAAGTTCAGCGCGGGAAAGGAAGTAACAGGGTGCGCACATATAACAAAGTCTATCTCGGAGCTCCAATGCTCATCTAAGAAGTCGAAAGCGAAATCTGTTAATACCGAAGGCGAGTCGCATGTGATGCTGACAAGAAGCGCGAGTTAGAGCATGTGGTCAGTGGTAAAATTTTGGCTGACCTATAGGGTGAGCCATAATACCCTGCTAGGTGTTCATCATCTACATCTCTTCTGTGGCATTGGGAAGATTGAGAAGAGCCCTGTATATAGTATGGGTCGGTGTGTATATCGGTGATGTGTAAGAAGCGTCCATGAAGCTTTCGATCAAGTCGATTCAGACCTTCGCTTCATCGTCAAAATGTAACGTTCCATAATGGACACAAACGTACCGCTGCCCGAACTGAGGACAACTTGAGACGGTGCAGCAAGGACATGCACACATCCTAACATGAAGCCTATTAACCATGAAATCCGTTTCTTCATTACTGAGAGAGTGGAGGATTGTGAAAGAGTCCAAGCATCCAGTTCGTTCGGTGTATTAATAGGAATTGCAAGGCATGCGTGTTCCTGCAAGTACTAGCGGCCCCGGTCATGAACCGGTCAGCTTGAAGTATTACTTTCCGGAATCCGTAGGCAAAAAATAATGCGGAACAGGATAAAACGCTGGTTTTATCATCAATTTCAAATTTCAAAAAAATCGTAATCTGTTCAATAAACCATAAGATATAGTGGTTTAATATTTGCACGTGCACGTTCATTGGCTAGTCCTCATACGATTATATAATATTCGGCATACAATAAACGTTTGCAAATTCAATGGGAAAAAAAAAAACAGCATTCCTGCTGTCAACGGAAACGATTAATGTCAACGGCACTGAAAGTCGAGAACTAGTCCGGACAGAAAAATAAAATCGTTAGCCCGCATCACAGAAATACAAGGGCTTTAAATGTACAGTCATTTGCATTCGAAAGTATTATATAAATTTACCGCGTGAAGTGTGAAGATAAGTAATGTGCATAGTGATGCCAACAGTATTGTCCATACCAAACTCCTAAGAATCTATTATCTCAGCCCAGAAGACAACGCCAAAGTTATACCCCGATTGCTGTAATGGTACGGCTCATCTCAATAGCCACAGGAGGGTTGTTGGGTCTGTGCCAGGCGAGCAGTTTCGTGGCATTGTCATTTGTGCTGAGAATACTGCGGATGGACTGTTCTGCTACATGGCAAGTCTGGCGACTGGATCAGCAGGCGAACAACTCACGGAAACGAAAAAATACCCTGCTATACCCTCCAGGATTTAGCACTTGACGAGATCTTGATATTGCATTATGGATCGAGTCATATGCATGTCGACGTCTGTGTTGGCAGTGTTAACACTGACTGCTATGGGAATGTCTGTGAAACACCCACAGTACTCGTTCCAGCTCACTTGAAGAAAGAGGGAGTATGAAAATATCCTCTCCAGATAAATAACGGTCCAAAGCATGATATGAAGCGCAGTGGGCGACAAGGAACTCGTCAAATGACTGGTTGTTGATGTCCCAGTCAAGCCAATTCTCGCTGGGGGAGTCAACTTGGATTTTAAGATGTGGCATAGTAGCATACCTGAGCCTGGAGTGGGCCACCGCTTCTTTACTGTGTGGGGCAAGAAAGTAATCCATGGTTTTAATTTCTGCCATCTGGAAACTGCTGGAGCGACGAGCTATGGCAATATTCGTGTAAAGGCAGCTTTCTTGTTGAAAAGTAATGATTCTTGAGTAACTGAGGAGCTTCTTCTTGTACGACTATTACTTATAGGGGCTTGCCTCGTCGGGATGACACCATTTTATTTTATTTTATTTTACATACTCGGGAAGGGCCGCTATTTTTTTTGTACATCCCACTTATCATATCATGACTCGGAACCTAATTCGTGTCAAGGTTATCATATGCAAACGCACATCTCTT
>Ga0153976_1000572_pt1 | contig 12766 bp, 11 predicted proteins | sample TSGA060MetaG_FD_104717 | JGI IMG/M metagenome (GOLD analysis project Ga0153976, IMG submission 104717) | Attine ant fungus gardens microbial communities from Georgia, USA - TSGA060 MetaG | ecosystem: Host-associated > Fungi > Mycelium > Unclassified | place: USA: Georgia, Yuchi Wildlife... | reverse complement strand
TATAGTAAATCTATTTACAGAGGGCTTTTGGGGTGCATTTTTTGCTGGTTGCTCTATACAAAATTCTCTTCTAAGAGAGGCTCTGTTTCCTTCATAGTAACTGCATTCTTTAAGATCATCAGATCTTTGATCAACTCCTCCCTCTACTCTGCTATTAACTGTTTTATATCAAGGCAGTATGGACAGTCCTTGACATGGTGACTGGCTTTTCCATAGTAGTAACAGTTATGTGAAGGGATGGATCTCGACTTTTGTACTGCATTAACATTCATGGATATGCTTAGAGACAGAGGCAGAAGTGGAGGAGGAGAAAGAGGTCTTGGAGGTATGGATGTAAAGAGGACTGGAGAGCATACCATGGACAAGAGGGCTAGATGGAAAGCAGAGATTCTAGACAAGAGGGAGGACACCAAACATTGCAAGAACTGGAAGATCTTGTTGACTAGCTGGACCTGGTACCATGTTTCAGAGTCAGTGTTGGTAGGTCTTTTGTAAGGTATGGTAGCAATCTGATTCTGAATGTTTATTCAGAGTCTTTATTGAAACCTTACTACCAGGGTCTGCAGGTCTGTATAGCTAGTGTTAGAGACTAGGGCTTAGAAGCTGTTTAGATAGTTGTCTACTATCTGATTTTCTTGGTGGTAGGATGTTCCCTCTAAGATATTTATGGCATCAACCTCCATATTAACTAGAAAGAATTGAGTTCAGAAGTACTAGTCAAAGTTAGCCCAGATTTGTAAAGGAAACACACTAGTGTCTAATTCCTGTTGAAAGAGGTTTTTGGACTATTTTGTGGCCCAATCTCCTTTGAAAAATGTTAAGGCTTACAGGACCTTTTCTTTCTTACAATCAAACTGCTCTAGGACCAAGTATATATACAAAGTGCAGGAATTGAGAAATACTTGACTTGTATTCTGCTCTCCATAAAAGTTAGAAGGGAATAAAAGTTTGGAGTGAGTCCGAGATCTTGGAGCTACTAGAGGGGGATTGGTGGTGTAGGCACTGGAAAGAGGGCCATTGCTGGGGCCAGAGAGTGAGGGCTGGAGACTAGCTATATAAGTTGCTGCAGCTGTATAGTCAGAGTAGAAAGGATGTTATTTATGTTGGTTTCCAAGCAGTTTTGCCTTTCAGTGACTTTCTGTAAATGGTGTTGTAGATAGGCCAGGATGTTAGCAATGGTCTGGGGTATATTTACATGTAACATTTGTATAAAATAGAGTAGTTTTCTAGAGGGTTGGCTGAGGGTAGTAGAGGGCAACCTAAGAGAGGCTGTTTATTGTGCTTCTTCCAAGGCTCTATTATAGAGATCCTAAACCACTGTAAGGGTGACTGGAGCAGAGTAGACTCCAGAAGAATTCTTAGTAATATTATACTCCTAAGTTATGTTACAACTCACCTCTAGGAGAATTCTTAGAGTTTAGGATAAAGCTTTTGGGGGTGTACTCTACACTATATATACTACTATAGTCTGTTCATCCCTGATCCTACAGTCCTACCAGTCAGGGTCAGGAGTTGCCAAGTCAAGCTAGAGACAATTAAATATTACATAGTAATATTTAATTAGGTGCAGAGTTGCTCCAGGGGTTGGTCTAGTGTTCCAGGGATGGTATTGGTAGGGTTTCCTTACACTTATAGCATATGTCAGGGGTTAGTTACTTTTTTTTGTAGCCATGGACTGTTATTGTGCTCCACAATATAAATTGTTGATTTAAAAAACAAAAACCACTTATACTAACACTAGGATTGTGACATAGCTGAGACAAACTAGACCATGGCAAATGCACACTAGTCATCTATCCATTCAGTACTGTATATATAGTAATTACAGCACAATAACTACATTGTCCATTGTATTAATATAATAAAAAAACAAGAAACAATTATCTGAGTTGTTGCTTGAAATACAATAGTCCATTATTCAACACATTGGAAGGTGATTTGATACAGAGTAGTGCTCACTCATCAAATCTGATAATTTCTTTAGTAGTCAATACAATAAATAAATCTTCTGCCTCAATTACATGATTTGCTGCCTTCCAAAAGAACTGACTGGTTTCATTGTCATGGGGAGTTCGAAGTTTGCTGATGCCTAAGGTGCGACTGGTCAAACCCCGAAAGTGGCCAAAACCACGTTATGTAACTGACACGGACCAGAGCAAATCGGGATACTCCGATGGTACTGCATATTAATAAGCCACTATGGCTGTGTCGACGATCCCCTCGTCGAGACGAGTGTTGGTTTGTGCTAGTCTTCAATCCTTTCGAAATGGCGAAATCAAAAAAGTGAGCATACAGTATATAATACTATTTGGATGTTTATGTTGCACAGTCACACCAACCACAATCAAATCAAAAAGGCTCATCGCAATGGCATTAAAAAGCCAAAGTCGAACCGGACAAGGTCATTGAAGGGTGTACGTAAACTATCTTGAAAGCTCTGAGGATAGTACTGATTTCTCGTTCCAGGTTGATCCCAAGGTTCGATCTCATATGTCTGATATATCATTTGAGATGACTCTTATCGGTAGTTTCGCCGAAACGCTCGTTTCGCTCTCGTGGGGTCGGTAAGTAAGTCAAATTTACCTGAGTTTGCTGAAATCATTGTATTATTCTTCCAGCGTAAGGCTCTCCTTCAACAGAAAGCCGCGTCATAGGTCGTAGAGGCAAAGAAAGTAATCGAGACTTTATGCACACCACCCATTGATTTCAAATTATACAACATTAGACAAGCTTGATCGATTAACTCTCGGATCCTGTCCGCCGACTTTTGACGTTTTGATCGAGGACAGCGCGTAGTCGTAAAGCCTACATGCAATCAGAGTGTTATTTTGAAATCTAATCTTGCAGACTTACTGCAGCATCTTCTGGACGCAGTGCACCTTTGGCCATATTGTGTTTTCCGGTCCGTAATCTCTGACCCCTTGTTATAATCGTTGTCTTTCCTGGCATCTCGGTAGCTGTGAGTATCGCCTGACATTCTTCGTCGGTGGCGATACGTCCGTCGAGCAAAGAAAAGAATTTATGTCGCAGAATTGCCTTGATTTTTTCGAAAGCGTGACTGCTGTACCAGCCATCTCTTTCCTGTCAATGTATCAGATTCTGTACTTGATGCATCTGTGCTACGGCGTACATGACAAACATCTCGCAGATCTTCAGGGTTTTCGATCATGGTTTTGAGCATGGGATCATGGATATCACACAATTGGAATGCAGCTGTTTCTTGATTGATTGTTCGTCCATTGAAGATGTGTGATTTTCTGGCTAAAGATGAGTAAGATCGAACAGATGACTTGGATACATACCTTCTATCAGCATCCTGATCGCTGTGCTCTAATATACTCTGAGCTTGGTTACTGGTCAGGGACTGACCTTGACGACGCGTCACCACAGAGGGTTTGGAAATGGGGTGATTTGCATTGCGAAAATACAGACGTTGATAACTGTTTTTCGTCAGACATGAAATCCATCATGGAGGTGACTCACAATCTCGCCTCAGGGTCTATACGAGGATCGTATTGAAACCTCACCAAGGTGTCGCGCCAAGGTCCATCTTGAAAGACATAGCACACTAATGGTAACAAGGGCTTCGCGCTGGTGCGATAGAGTTGAACGGCAGGTCATAAAACCATCAAGACGACTTACTTGAGGATATCTCTCGCTTCTGGCAGAGAAAACTGGTTTAGGAGAGAAGATCGGGTCCAGATTGGACGTTCGCTGAAGCGCTGTCACGAAATTGAATGTCGTTTTTACCTGACGCGGATGTATATGCTAACCAGTATAAGCTTCGCCAACAAACTTTGATTAACAGCATTCCGTTCATCTTCTACAGTGGGTGGAGGGCTCTGCGGAATCTAGAGAACTTGTGAAATGAGGTTTCCAATGGTGATAAATTTCTCTCACTTCCGCATCTGCAAACATTATAGCCGCAGGGCCGTAGCCTTTCCACCTCATTCTATTGATCATTCGCTTCTTTTCCTGCCCCGTTTCCTCGTCCACGACGCTTGTCACGACGGACGCGGGATTTGCACGGAAACTGATAGCTTGATTGTTGAATGTGCACCGTGAGGTGAGACCGCCTACCTGTATGCCTGAGGAATGCCCTGACGACTGAAGAGGGGAGGAGGGAATAGCCTTAAATTGCTCTGGGGTGCAGGCAGATCCATGTTGGGAGGTGCCAATGATTGGCTCGTTGGCTCTTGCGGAATCATGTATTGACGGATAGCATCAACTAGTTGTCCTCATGTTGTTTTGAGAGTTCTGAAACAATTGATCACGTACACACCGTCCATTTCTTGCATTGACGTTCGTAGTTTGGAAATGGGATCAGTGCTTTCAGGTTCGAATTGAAAGTCAACCATGCCTATAAATAATTAGATACCATCCTGTATATTGAGGAAAACTCCAATACTCCTGAAGCGTACAGTCTTGGAAATCACGCCAACGATTTCAGCCTGATATTCACCGAGAATGCAATGCTGGGTTTTCCCCAATTGAGATTTCTTACGCCTCTTAATTACTTTTAGAATTAAATTATTGGTTGCAATTGCATCTCCAGGAATAGGATGTGCAAAGATACTGTTGGGGCGAAGGGAAAGCTCGAGAAGGACTTGCCCCCCGAGAGTATTCCGGCGAAATACACTGTCAATCTGAGATTGGCCGCCTAGGTTGAGAATAGCAGTAGAGATGGAGGCTGGCTGAACATATCCAGGGTACTCGATAGAGTAATAATGAGTCTGGGAAAGGGGTACCTCTGAAGCTCTGTCTGCCATGGAGGGAGGAAGGGAAAGAGTGCTCTACGAATCAGTCACGTGTGCCCATCTTTTTTACAAGTTTTATGACCTCCTGCTGCATCGTGTGCAGAGAAGATCAATGTGTTGTACAAGCAGAATCATAGTCAAAGTTACATGCCTCGCATTCCAAATCTACACCAGCTTGGTGCAATTCCTTCTTGATAGAAGTGGTAGCCGCCCAGAAGTCTGACCGCATCGTCAGATACATCAACTGCTTGACAGTTGGAGGGGTTTCCGAAGTCGGGTCAATACCTGTTGTGTGTATTAGACCATAGGACTCAGACTGATTCGCAACAACCTTGTTCTTGCAGCACTTTTGCCAACTCTGCCATGGCAGCGACGACCTCAGGTTTATTGGTGAGTTGTTTAAGGGAAGGCGAGTCCTCGAAAAACTTTTCAAGTGCCTCATTGTTTTTCCAACTTGAGAAATGAGATGGTGTCAGGTGTAAGGGCCTTCTCGAGCATAGAAGGAGTGGCCGAGCAACATTTCTGAAGGCAACGAACATGAGAGAAAGGAAAATCTGACGTAATGTAAATCACCACAATAAAGCTGATAAATTCATTTTTTAAAGTTGCTGCTCTCGCGTTGTCTTGTTAGGATGTACTCTGACTATTTCTCTGTCGACGGAATCCTTGCAGAAAACCAGGTACTGTTCTCCAGCTTCCGTTGGACCCTACAGTCGATCCGCTCGTAGAAAATTCAATGTGCGTTTAACCACAAGATCCCCGACATGGGTCACCTGGCCGGTGGTTCGGAACGTGATGTATGTCTTTGCTTCGTTTGCTTGCTCGTTTCTTATTAGGAAAGCAAGATATCCGAATCACAAAAGATACAGCTTCCTATCTGGCTAGCATATCCCATGCTATATTCGTTCGTATCTACCTTGGCCCTGGGCAATAACTGACGCCCATCCAGTCAATGGGCAGATTTCAATATGCCCGGTCCCTTCGGTCAGAGAGTCCGTAATGCTCTACGGGCTGAAGCCTGCAGCATATCTTTGTCCAATCAGGTGGGTGCAGGCGGCACATGGTATGGCTTTGGAAAGATGATCGTGGACTTGTAACTCCTCCAGCTATCTACTCGCCTCCGCATCTACTCACTTGATGCGTAGGTTAGATGATGAACAAGCTGCAGATCTCTCCCAAGTGTTGTCTTCCGTGAGTATGAACCCCATTCACATAGAATTACCTGACTGCTGGCCCCAGGCTTTCCGCTCACGCCTCCCTGAAATCATCGATCAAGCACATCATTTTGCAGCGCTGAGCTCCACATCAGGGGCTGGACATCAAACCAATGACGCCGCTCGACTCTTCCGTGAGGGATTGGACGTTACGGAAAGGGAAAGTAAGAATGTCTAGTATTGTGTGATATTCTCCGGATTTTGACACCTATCTCAGTTTTTGCGCTTGCACAGGACAGTGCGAAGACGATGAAGAAATGGTATGAGGAAGGCGATTTGCACAGTCATTGATCCTTCTTTTCATCTTCCTCCTGACTTTTCTTCAGTTCATGAATGAACCTAGAATACATACATGGTCATGGATTCTTGTACAAATAACAATATCTCAGCTGGTGCTTACCACTTGACACTTGCCCATAAGCCAAGCTCGATAAACATCAAGGCGAAAATATGTAGATTGCCTGATGTTACGAATGCCAACATGACGAAGACCAAAAGCAATGCCACGAATGCCCCATCCAAGATTCTCAGAAAGACTGGGTTCAGGGATGAGCCAGGCTGAAGTATGGTCCCGATGAAATCAAGCTGGTCCGTTGAGGACATATAGACAGACCAAGGAATGTATTTGTCGGTGTTGATAACCATGCCCTCTTTTTTTCCACCTCCTGGTCCATTACTTCCTCCTTTCTTTAGTTTATTGGTCACGGGTGCTTTTCATCCATCAGCTCTGCTGCATCTTGCTATTGGACATATAAACGAGTCACCTCAGAATGAAGTCCTTATCCTATCCCCTTCACGACTACGGCTTGAGCAGAAAATAACCTCAGATGAATGGCTGTTTTCCTCAGCAACTTCAAATGAAGCGAGGGTTGTTCTGTCTAAGATTACTATCATGTTAGAATCCATCTCACTGCTCGACGTCAAAGCTGAAGGCAACTTTCAGCTATCCTCCTTCCCCTGTACACTTCTCTCTTTTGATCACGACTCTCGATGGGATTCAATCCTCTCCCGAATTGTTGAGCTTGTGGGCCGAAGTTCCCATCATACCAACTGAGAATCTCTCTATGATCATCATAGATGGAATTTCTTCTTATTTTGAGGCGACAGATCAAGTATGCCTGTTTTACAGCGGCCATTCCACTCGGCTAAAAATCTGACAGGCTGAACTTTCAATGATTTCCCTGCTGAATCGTGTTATGCAATCCATCAGTCGCGTTTCTAGACATTATAATCGCGCGACGTATGTTCTAATTCTACCAACGCGACAAACTCTAACCTGAGATCAGTCCTATATCTCTTGCATGTTTCGAGTCCACATTGTTGGATCCCCAATTGCCCGTCCATATGCATACGAAAAGTATGATCCCGGGTCTTTTCCAATGGTTTTGTCATTTCGAGGGCACAGAAGGTCTGTGTTTGATCTTACCACCCCAATCTGATCTTTGACCACCTTCAAGCACTCGTAGTCCAGGGCGAAGGTGCTGCTTCAAATAGGAAAACACAGGCACAGAAGACGCTTAAACTGATGCCATCGCAGGGAGGAACAGATGGCACGACCGTTGTCGAATATACAGAAATTGTAGAGTCTCGTCGAGATGGCTCTCTGATTCAATTTGTGTGGTAAAATGTGAGCGTGATCGTGTGACAGACAAATGCATCCTTTTGCCTCCTACGTTCTTCGAAGCTATTACAAGGCTACAGGCTGGAACGAGGACAACCTTTACGCAAACCTCACGCGCTCCTCAAATGGTAACAATACTTTTCTGCTTAAGGTCTCTCATACCTGACTCTCCGTTAAGCCATTCTCGACTTCACTGTCACCAAGGGCCTCCATCTCTCGGTATCGAAATCACCCAATCCTCTCTTCAAGACAACGTATTCGATGACTGCAATGCCCTCGCTCAGTGGATCCGTCGGGTACATCTTCACCTCGTGTGACTTGAATGTCAAGTCTTCACGTACCGTTCCTCTCAAGGATATGATCGAACGCTTTCAAATATACGACCAACCTCGGAAACCGGAGGCCGAAGAAGAAGAATGGCTAGCTGGCGAGCGCGTGAATCGACGAAGTATCTGTTCTATGTCCCTCCGCACTCCAAGGCGATAACAACTGCTGTACTGCCAGATTATCTTATGTACGGTCGATTCTATCTGCCCACCGGCAGACTGGACGCATTATATTCTACACGTCTCTCACCGACGGTCCAAGCAATGCTTGCAGCTATTTCGGACCCACCCTCCAGTACTCGAGCAGATGTACACAGCCGCACTACTAATGTCAGCAATGTAATGTTAAGCTTACAGCATGATATCGGAAAATGGTGTACCGAGTATAGTTATTCGGCTGAGGATGGAATGTGGGGGATACGTCTACTGCATAATTTCGGCAGGCTAGGTACCCCGGCTGAACCATGCCAAGCATCCTCTCGGGTTAAAGTCAAACGCGTTGATGAAGAAGATTCGGTCGAAGGCGGACTAAAGGGTCGAGTTTCCATTGGAGCAGAGCTCTATTTCAGTGCAAAGGAAAAGAGTGCTGGAGGTCTGTATTACAAGCGTACATCTTGCCTGCCTTTCTTCTGACCTCTGGCTTCCAGTCTCGACTGGCATACGATTCACAACTCTTCCGGATGCTACGCCTCCATCTGCTGAGCTTCCATCTTCTGACTCGCCACAAGCTTCTTTAACTTACCAACCCCCGACGACTGTGACCTGTCTCTTTAATCCGATGCTAGGACACATCTCTACTGCATATACTGCCAAAATATCACGAGACCTTGCTCTTTCTACGAGATTCGACTTCAACGTGTATAGTTTCGAGAGCGAGTGGACCATGGGTGCTGAATACTGGGTGCGGCACAAACTACATTCGGATGAAGGAATCGTTATGGCAGGGCTACTCCCAAATTCACCTCCAAAACCAATATACCATCCAGATGCTCAACAGGATGTTCAAGGTGTCCTCAAGGCCCGAGTCTCAACCAACAATGTTAGTCCCTCAGGTTTGATCATCTGCGGAGGCTGAAACTAGCTATTCTCAGGATATTTCTTTGCTCTGGGAAGGCCGGATACGAAATATGCTGTTAGGCCTTGGTCTTGTTTCTGAGCTTTCAAGTCGAGCAAAGCCTATCAAAGCTATCGGTATTGAATTGTCGTATTTCAGTTCGGGGAATTCAGAATAGACTAATGAGAAAGTTACCCAAGTCATAAGACAATTGTAATCCATCAAATTCGTCCAAATTCAAATTGAAGAACCAAAAAAATAATACAAAGATGGTAGCACAAGTATCCATGAGTTGTGTAAATGGGTATCAGGGTCAGTGAATGAACGCCAGTTGATAGGTGATTCAGTCGTTAGTAATAGTTGCCTTGGATGATGGAGCAGTTGTATTTCCAACGACTTGAGCGAGGCGAGAAATGGCAGCACCAGTCAAGATAGGTCGGGAATGTGAAGAACGGTGTGTAGAAGTGGGTGGGGATGCATGATTGCGCATGTGATGGTTAGGAGAACCTCCACGTCCATTTCGATTGGAAGGTCTTCCAACAATATGATTGCGATCACGTCCCTGCCCGTGGCGCAGCACGTTGAGTTGAGTGGGAGTAGCAATTGAGTCCATGATTTTCTGAGGGGCGAAAATTGATGCTGCCAAACTATCTTTTCCCGGGTCAGCGTGAGTTACTGGGGGTGCATGGATGGATTGTGCAAGTCCTCCCAAAACGTGGTTGACAGGTGTATCCAGATCCTGCGCATCATCAATTGGGGTCGAGGCCTTGTCCTTTTCGCAAGATTGGGAGAGCCTATCCTGCTCTGTAACTCCTTTAGAAGTCGGTGTAACCTGGGTCGAGTTTTCGGCAGGTTGCAGAGATGTAGATAGAGCAACATGAGCGCTAGTAGCGCCATCGTGAGCAGCGGAAGGGGTCAATTCTGGGAGGGGTTTAAGGCCACTAATGATGATGGGCGACATGGCTGGAGCCTTTGAATCAGTTGTGGAAATGGCAGTAATGCCCCAGTCATCAAGGTCAGGCAGGGTGTCGTCATCCTCTCCAGCCCAATCAATGTGGCTTCCTGGAGTAGAAGGACGATTCTCAGCCATGGCAACTGCTCTGACTCTCTCAACAAGGGCATCAATGTCCTTGTTCGAATCACATGAGGTGATGGGGGTACGTGGATTCCTGGGCACGAGGTGTGGAGGAGGGTCTTTGACCGGAGCTGTATGAGTACTGCTGTGGGGTCTACCGGGACGTTGCGAGCTGTCCTGTTGGATGGGTAGATTGTTCTTCAGAGTTTTGGTGCCTCTGCGGGCTTCCGACCTCTTCCGGCGATTTCGAGACGACATAGGGGATACTGAGTTTTCTACGACTGGATTAGAGTGAGAAGTACTGAGGGCAGGATTTGTTTTCAATGGACAGCCAGAGGCATTTTTTGGTCTCATTGTGTTTGAAGAGCTATGTGAAGGAGTAGAAGACATTGTTGGCTTTTGCAAGTCTGATGGGCCGTCATTGGCTTTTTGATCGCTCAGCTTGTTATTTCTGGCTCCAGCACGGACACGACCGGAATGAGCTTTGAGCAACTCAGAAAACTGGCTAGAAGCGGGCATACAAGAGAGATAGACAAAACTAAGTTTAAGTTTAAATTTAGATACAATGGGGTTAGGGTTAGGAGAGCGGAGCGACATAAAAAAAAAAGCCTGCTCAGCCAGAGTGGCCGAAGCAGGACAGGAAAATATTGAGACGGTGCATGAGCCAAAGCACATACAAACCACAAAGTCCCTCTGCGGACAAGGTCGCCGTGCTATGAAGGTTCTCCATGGCCCACAAACCCGGATCCATGAAGGAGCCTGTGCCATCAAGGTAAGTATGACTTGCTCACATGATCACCGCCCCGCTATATCCTTCTTCGAGATGCGCACGGACCAGGCACATCACGTGGACTGCTGCTCACAAAAAAAGTAAAGTAGCCTGGGACGGACTATGCGTCTCTCCAATGCACTGCGGCCACCGCTCCTCGCCATCTCCTCTCGCAGACAACCCTCCTCTTCCCTCGTCGACCACCTTCCTCCAGCAGAAGACAGTTTCCTTCAGAGTCGAATAAAGTCTCTGCGTCGTGCCCTGTGGTCCACAGGTGACCCCTCCCGCATCTACACATACTACACCAACTTTGTAAATTTCTTCAGCCCCAGCTCGCTTCCCCTTGAACTGCACCAACAAGTCCTACGGCGCTGCTCTCTCGAGCCTGCTGTCCTTCGGATTCTGGCTGCCAAGCATCTCCTGGAGGGTCGCAAGCCAGAGAGACCTCACATGCATGAGGGCAGATTTCAAACCATTATCGGCAACATTCGTGCTCTTGGACCTCTTCCGTCTCTCGACGATTATCATCATGTTCTCAAACAGTTCGCTGCCGTTGGCCACTTTATAGGCTCCCTCCAGGTTTATCAGGAAATTATTCACCTTGGTCTGACGCCCGAGCCAAAGACCATCGCCCTTTTCCTCCAAGCGCTCGCACATCGTCATTCCCTCCCCATCCTCAAAGCTTACAAGCCTCGTCTCGCCTCCCAAACTCGGAAAATCCTTGATAGTCTTTTGTCCGACATGCGCAAATACAACATTTCTTTCAACCAACCTATTCTCGAGCTGGCGCTTCGAGTATTCAAAGAGTCTGTAGATGAAGATGGATTCGACAAGCTACTCAAGTGGGCATATGGTATTGATTTGTCTAATCCGGACTGTCCACCCCTTGAGCTTCTTCAAGGCGATTCTCAATCGTCAAATCATGTTATAATACCTTTTTCAACACATGCCCTAAATACCATCATTGATACCCTCGGTCGCTTTGGTGACGTCTCAAAGCTTGTCCAAGCATTTGAAGTTCTCACTCAGCCTTTACCACAAGCCAGTCAATACCGCTTTTCGTCCTTTGACGATGACGATAATGTCCCTGTAGAAGAACCGTCGCCCCCTGAATTCGCCTATCCCTTTGCCGAGCCTAATACCACAACTTATAACATGCTCCTTAGACACATTGGAAAGGAAGATCATGGTGTTCTTGCCCGTCACTATCTTATTCAAGTCATGAGGTTGGATAGGGAAGTGAACTGGAGACTTGTACAGCAAATCAAGGCTGATGTGCCGTTAGAAAATATTCCGGCGCCTCGATTATCAGTAAACCGGAGGATGCTCCTCTCAGTTTTCGGGCATAGTAATAGATGGAAGAATCTTGCTCTGATGCGTTGGTTGTCTACCAAATTGCCCAAAGTACAACGAAACAAACAGATGGATCTGGATTTCTATACTGAGGTTCGAGACCGTCTTGGTGTATCATCTTCAGAGGAGACATCGTCAGATGCTCAAAGTGCGTCGACACCACTACCCTCCAACGAGTTCCAGACTTTGCTCCCTACGATGGTGAAAGCTCAGGCGGCTCCCTCCCAGAAAATTTCTGTCGATTCTCGAAATATGGGCAAAGCGTTCGACGTCGACGTCGACGACCTCAGCACACCTCAACCACAGCCTGCGAAAATGTTTGATATCGACCTTCATATTCGCATTTTGACTCGAGATATCGAAGAGATTGCCGCCTTTGCTAAGAACCTCGATTTTATTTTGGGTCGAACGTACCAAAGAAGAAAGGAGCGTCTTGGCCGCCGCGTATGGGGGGATAAGGATGTATATCTATCCGATGTGCATCAGCGCACGCGCATTTCTCGCCAGAAATGGCAAGAAATCGTCGGTTTCAGACCTCGTCGTGAATTTTTCCCAAAACCAACTCCTCACTCTTCTCACAAGAAGGATGTTGCACCG
>Ga0153976_1000571_pt1 | contig 12796 bp, 15 predicted proteins | sample TSGA060MetaG_FD_104717 | JGI IMG/M metagenome (GOLD analysis project Ga0153976, IMG submission 104717) | Attine ant fungus gardens microbial communities from Georgia, USA - TSGA060 MetaG | ecosystem: Host-associated > Fungi > Mycelium > Unclassified | place: USA: Georgia, Yuchi Wildlife... | reverse complement strand
GTCAACTGGGGCCCTTTGGAGTATGAAATGCCTCAGATATAGCGAGCATGTCCATGTCACTGTGATACCGATTAGGACAAAAATTTGTCGATGGCAGAAGCGAAGAATGGCTAGCGAAAAAAAAAGATCTCCAGATTGTATGGAGGCTACAACAAATTGAATCATCGTGATCATTCTTTCAAGAGGCTAAGTAATTGGGATTTGTCCCCAGCCGATTAACAGAGGCAAAAGACAGTAGTGTCAACATTTTATCCGTAGAGCTAGAAGGCACTAAGAGTTCTTTAACAAAGATTCTCACGATCTGAAGCCTGAATTAGACACTTGTGCGACTGCCACAATGGCCTCGCCTCATAGTGACTCCAAAGCACTTGCAATGCCTCAGGGTCAGATACCAGAAAGTCCGACTTGCTTGTCCGCAGCGAGTGATGGTGAAGACGATACATGCCAGGTCAATGGTTATTCGCGTGAGGGGCAGGAAATTGAGTCTGGCGAGGACCGAAAAGGTAAAGATGATCAACAGGATGAGGACGCCGAAGAGGAGGAGGAGGATGATGATGAGGCTGAAGATGACGAGGCTGAAGATGACGAGGATGACAAGGACGAGGATGACGAGGACGAGGACGAAGAGCCGGCTTTGAAATACGAGCGGATTACTGGGGCTATTCCGGATCTTCTTAAAAAGGACTCTGCGTCGGTATTGGCAGTATCTCTCAAATTTATGGTATGCCTGAATTGCCGTTGAAGGCCTGTCTTCCTAAATGATGCAGGTACTAGGAACTCACGCCGGTATAATTCATCTACTAGACCCCACCGGAAACCGTATCAAGTCGTACAAACCACATTATGCGTCTGTCATCGACATATCACTGGACACGAATGCAGAGTTTGTAGCAACGGCTTCCCTAGATGGTTGGCACATTACTTCTGCTTCACGGACATGCACCAATGACGTAGAACTCCATAGGACAAGTTGTCGTTCATTCAGTGAACACAACAGAGTCATATATATTTGACCTGAAGCGTCCCATGCGCACCGTCGCTCTTGAGCCAAATTTTGGCCGAAGGAATACCCGTGCTCTGGTTTATGGTGGTTTGGCTGGGAATCTGACGCTTCAAGAAAAGGGTTGGTTGGGACATAAAGAAACCCTGCTTCACTCTGGTGAGGGACCCATTTGGCAGGTGCGATGGAGAGGGAAACTAATCGCTTGGGCCAATGATGCGGTGAGAAGTCATATTCTGATATTATTCTTCACACTGACTGAAGAGTATCTATATCAGGGGGTAAAGATATACGATCATGCATCGCAAAGCCGGATTACATTCATTGACAAGCCACAAGATAGCCCAAGAGCTGACCTCTTTAAATGTACCTTGCACTGGCAAGATGACTCTACTCTTCTCATTGCATGGGCTGATTTGATCAAAGTCGCCCGTATTCGTGAGAGACCACGGACAACCGCTTCTTCAGCTACCGCAAACCTTCCTCCTTTCATAGTCGAAATTACTGCAGTATTTCAATTGGACTGTATGATTGCTGGCATAGTACCTCATCCAACACCCAGTCCGAATGTCTCTTCCGACGTGTTACCATCTACCAACGGCTTGCATGACGTCAAATCATCAGAAAAGCATCCAACACTCCTTACGTCTTTCCTTATAGTTGCTTATAGCCCTCCAGAAACTTTTACGGACGAAATGACTGAAGACAGGGCGCGACAAGCACGTAAGCTGGCAGACCGTCCCGAACTACGTATTGTATCCCGTGCGGGTGAGGAACTCGCGACAGATGCAATCACCGTTACGGATTTTCAGAAGTGGGGATGTAATGATTATGTTCTTGTTGAAGGTGTTAGCAGCGACGACCCTGCATATAATGACTTGGAAGCAAGGAGCTATGTGGTACTTAGTCCAAAGGATTTGGTGAGGGTTATGCCAAGAGATAGGAGGGACCATGTGGCTTGGTTACTGGAAAGGCAGCGATATGAAGAAGCGTTGGAAGAAGTGGAGAAGATTGAGGCAGATGGACTTCTGAAGAAGACAGAAACCATCGGCGAGAGTGAGAACATCTTCAGTGCCGTCGAAATTGGACAGGAGTATATCCGCCATCTTGTCAATGAAGGTGGGCTTCTGATTGAAATTGAAATTGAAATTGAGCACATCTCATGACAATCTACTCATAGGTGAATTTATGAAAGCTGCTCGATTGACACCGAAAGTTTGTGGGCATGATTCCAAAAGATGGGAAGATTGGATATTTGCGTTTGCGGACAAGCGACAATTACAGGTAGCTATGCTGTTGTATATGACTATTCGCCAACTTATTGATCTCAGGTTATTATTCCTTATGTTCCGACCGACTCACCAAGACTAGATCACCTCGTGTATGAGATGATACTTGCGCACTTTTTGACCCATGACAAACAGGTACCGGAGCTCTACTTGTCCAAATCGATCTTTGCTGAATTCTGATGAGGCTTTGCGTCGGACAATCGACGAATGGCCAAGAGAAATTTACGACATCAGCGCTGTCATCATTGCAATTCGCTCAGAGCTCGACAAAGCCATGTCTGAACCCAAGTCTATGACCTCACCATCGAACACAGTGATCCTTATGGAATGTCTAGCTGATCTGTGGGTTACACTTTGCTTTCCATTACCCAACCAACCTTACTGACATGAATAGATATGCAGCAAATCGACAACCAGGCAAAGCCTTACATTTCTACCTTCGACTCCGACGACCAAATGTATTTGAACTGATCAGGGAACATAACCTTTTCACGGATGTTCAGGATCAAGTGCTATTACTCGTCGAATTCGATCACGAGCTAATGGAGAAACGAAAAGCGACAGGACAGGATATAGGGCAGAGCGAGACAATTACCTTGTTAGTAAATAACACACATTCTATACCTGTGGGTCATTACCCCTCATAGATGTGGCTGATAACTGATGTCATTCGGGAGTGCTAGGTCATCCGTGTCGTGCAGCAATTACAGAATAGGCCATATTATTTATTTCTGTATCTTGATGCGTTGATAGAGAAAGATACTCATCTAGTCTCAGAATTCGCAGACCTGCAAGTAAGTATATTGCTCTCACACTCTCCAGGAGGCTTAGGATGTTCAGGTGAAATTGTACGCGGAGTTCGCCACTTCGAGATTGATTGATTTCTTGCGCGCAAGCAATGATTACAATCTTGAAATGGTGGGTCAACAAGAGTATTTTTAAAAGGAGCCGGCTGATTGGTTTATCTCCGACAGGCGTATGGAGTGTGCAATGAACGCAGCCTTGTACCAGAGATGGTTTTTTTACTAGGCCGTATGGGCAATAACAAGAAGGCTCTCCACCTTATCATTGAGCGGCTGGGTGACGTGCAACGAGTAAGCTGTCATAATCAAGCACACAAGCTTCATTTGCACTAATAACACCACTCACTCAGGCCATCGAATTTGCCAAGGAACAAGCCGACGACGATCTCTGGGAAGATCTGCTTAAATACTCTGAAACACGACCTACTTTCATTAGAGGACTTCTGGAGAATGTGGGAGTTGAGATATCACCCATTCGGCTTCTCCGGAGAATCAAAAATGGATTAGAAATCCCAGGTCTGAAAGAAGCGTTGATCAAGATCTTGCAAGACTTCCACTTACAAATTTCCTTGTTGGAGGGCTGTGGTACAATTTTGGCCGGAGACTGCGCTGATTTGACAGGGAGGTTGCAGAAAGGACAAGGCAGTGGATTCCTTTTAACTGGTATGTGTCTTCTCTTGTTCTATCTTCTGTGTGTTGATGAAGAACTGCCCCAAAGCGAAAACTGAGTGCCCGATATGTAATAAGCCGATGCAGGACAACTTGCAAGGGCTGGTGATGTTGTTCCTGTGTCGACATGTCATGCATGTTTCGTGCGTTCGCGGCAGGTATGCAGGTGGGGGAGAGAACAATGGACTTATGAGGGGCTTGGAATCATATTTCGAAGAGAGCGGGTTTACAGGTGGCGGAAGGAGGGGGATCAGTGGGAGTGTTGCTATGTGAGGATTGACTGTTTCTGTGTGGCATGATACTAACTGTCCCCTGATGAAGGGAGTCGGTGATCCGTTCGAAGCTTGGAAAAGGGTGCCCCGTATGCCATAAAGCAGTTGAGGGGCAGAGGTCATAAGGTGGAGGTTCTATTTCGGGATTTTGCGTTTCTGTTGTCTTCTACTCTCGGCTCACTTGTCATTTTCCCTCAGTATATGTACATCACCGCCATCATTGTATATACCCGTTCAACACTTGACTTTTCGGCGGCAACGAGTGAATACCCTAATCTTGTATATCTGTAGACAAGCAGCGGAGAAAGGCTATGAGCCTGGCAACCTGGCTATACGGTATTGGATATTCCCACCTCGATGGTGTCTGAATTGGGCAAGGTAGGGCCATTCATTCACGGTGATTTCATGGTTCTCTGGTGCATGAAGACCCCTTATTCCACCCCATGTGCTAGACTCTAATTGAAGGTCCTACAGATGACTACCATCCTGAATTCCATCCTTCCAATGGAAATTTCGATTCTTTCCTCTTCCTCGCAGCCATGAGTCATTGGATATTGACGAAGGAGGCGTCATCGCGTTTCCGACCTACGTGCTCTCAGGAGGTCGAGCTCTTTCATTTCCCTTTCCTCCGTTTGCTAATCCCCCTTTGCAAATGTGGCTGAACCTTTTTTGTCGATTTATCAAGCAAGCTGACATTGTGTTTCCTTGGTTGTCGTCCTCTCCACCATGCCAGACATTCAGTCAATGCTTCGACCTCCCTTCTTCCAACCGTGCTCCTCTATGGAAGTGTGTCGGTCCAGAGCAGCGTTATTTCAATAATGAACGACTTCTACTTCTGATTGATCTGTCTTACTCAAAATCCATTCGCTATGGAGATATCATTATCCCCTTCATCTGCTAGGCCGAGGTTCATCGAGGCAGGACTTTTTAATGCTTTGGAACATCATTAGATTGTGTTGATGTGGGTCCTTCTGATGGTCATCCTTTCCTTGTTTCTCCTGTCGAGAACTGAACGCATCGTGCCCTGATCTATCTTCCCGTAACAAAAATTTGCGCTCTGTGTGCCATGAGATAATTTGTGTGTGAGTCCCCTTTGTAATTGCAGTACTCAGTTAAAAAACAAGGAATTATTGATGAATTTGGCCTCGGTGGTCTGCATCTGCTGCAATTTACTTTTGAGTGAGTAGACTTATTTTTTCAAATAATCAAGTGGTCGTTAGTCGGCCAGGACACAGAACAAGATTCACTGGGGAAGGGGGAAGTTTACGTTTCTGCTCGGGAGCATTTGGAATTCTTGGATTTCTGCGCCTAGACGGTTGTACCATGTGTGGGTCACATTACCTCTACAACCGCGCACACTACGAGACCGAAATATCTTGGTTTGTACGTTACTACAGACAGACAGACAGGAGTGAGTAGGGTGCCGCATGACTCAATGGAGACGCTTTTAATTACCCCCACAGATGACGACTGTCCTGATTAAAACAATTCCTTGGTCTAAATGTGATTTCTCAATTACAGCGGCAAAGCTAACCGTCAGGTATCAAACCATGATTTTTTTTTTATAAAAAATAATAGGAGGGGGAGGTCCTTGTTCGTCCAGCAAGGACTAAGCAAATGGAGCTCTATTACTTACGAAGAACAATTCGAGGTCATTAAACCAAAATCGTGTCAGTCAGGACCTTTTGGAAAATAGATAGAGAGATCCACGGACGACACAAAACAAAGCAAAACTCAGAAGAGTCCTTCCTTCCTTCCCCTCCAAAGCTTCAGGAGCTGACGTTTCTACTATCACACCCAGCGGTTAGATATATTGAACTGCGCCTCCGATACGCCCACAACTGGGGCTGCGATGCCACGTTGGGTGGAGCTGTGGAGCTATAGCTATACACTACACCACCTACATTACACTACCAGAGGATGTCTTACTACCCAGTCGATCATCATGTCAATCAATCCAGTTATCTCCCCTCTTCTTCTTAATTGATTAGCCCCGGCAAGTACGATCGCGACCTGATGGTATGAATGTATGTACGTACTTGATTCGTGTCTCACTATCTTTCTGGGGTTATGGAAAAAGAAGTGGTAAGATTCCCAGTTAGTTCCTCTTTCGCTTATCCAGTAATTCAGCGCGAGGGGAGGGGGGAAAGGCAGTCAACTCTTCTTGACTCGTCATCCAATAACAATAATAACAAAGTGAATGTATGTACCTAAGTACTATCTCACTATCTTTTGGGGCCATGAAAAAAAAATAAGTGGTAAGATTTTTTCAGTTCTTTTTCCCTCTTTCGCCTACGCAGGGACGAATTGCACCATGACCATATGTCCATCCAATAACAATACTTCAAACACGAGAGACATAAAACCTTCTCTCCTCCTCTCGCTTCTCTTTTCAAAAAAAGAAAAAAAAAGAACCACTTAATCAAGTCCAACGACAATCAAAACGCCATCAACCCCTTTTTCGTCTCAACACTCAAACAAAACCCCTCTCTCAACATCTCTCTAAACGCCAACTTGGTCTCTTCGTCGATCAGCTCTTTTAAATCTTCCACTGCCATCTCTGGGGCACGAATATCGAATGCTTTTAATTCTGCCGTTGGGAAGTACTCTTCTTCTTCTTCTTCCTCCTTTTCTTTTTCTTCTTTTTCTACTGCTGCTGCTGCTGCTGCTGCTGCCGTGTCCATTCGTTCTTTTCCTTTTCCCACAATCTGAATCCCACTCCCAATCCCGCTATGATCAGCATTGATAGTCATAGGCTTGGGAACACCCCTCGTCCCTGTCCTTCTCTTCCTGCTCCATCTCGCGTATATAGTTTCTTTCAGCACTTTTGGCGTGAACGAAAGCGCACCGCGATACGTCATCGCAGTGAGATTCGGAAGCAAAACTTCATGCAGTGGCACAGACCCACCCAGAGGAATCTGGACGACCTGTTCAACGACGTCTCGAATTTCGTCGTCGTCGCCCTCGTCGCCCTCATCCTCATCTCTCCTTGTCGGCACATTCACCGGAATCGCTGCTTGGTCGCTTGCAATCCCAGGACGCGTGCTCAAAACAGATGTCGAACAAGAAGGGGAAGAAGTGAGTTGCTCCACAGGAGGACCAGGTCGTAGGTTATCCAATGGATATGAATAAGGCTTGATCCATCTCACCCTTCTCTCCGGGTTCATCTTGATCAAAAACGAGTCCGACAACCCCGCCACGTCAACTTGCCAGCTCTCCAACACCAGCTCCTCAATCATATTTTGTATCCTCGCCGTAATGGCATCATCATCCCCAGAACCGGAACTCACATCTCCAGAACTCACATCAATGCGCGAGCGTGCGTCAAACGGACTCATTAACCATCCCACGATCGTTTCCTCCGCTACACCCACACTAGGCACGCAAATTTCCAATTTTTTCAAACGTCCAGCATGATGACGATCGTCATCGTCGTAAAGCTCATGCCAACCACTTCGTTCTCCCAATTTCGTAATCTCAGTCAACACACCACCAATAGCGCCCGTCGTGCATTTAAAGCCCAATGCACAAAGCACCGGCGTCACCAGCGCATTCAGAAATCGCGATAGATTGACATGATCCGAGAATACACTGAAATGTCTCAGTTCGTTCAATTGAATGCGCTGGCATTGCAGGTGCCCATGTCCAGACGTAGTAGACGAAGACGACGAAAACGTGGTTGAAAGATTGACGAACGATATGTTGATCGACGAGGGAGAAAAGATGCCGTGAAAGGTGAACGACGTCATACGGGGCGTGCATGACAGGACGTGTAGACAGTCACTGAGCGACACGGTTCTTAGTTCGAGGTAGGTGAGGTTCACCCAGGGTAGTGGGATATCGAAAGGGGAGAGCGATTCGGGGAGGATGACGGTTTTGAGAGAAGGTGTTTTGGAGAGCATGAACCATGGGGATTTTATTTTGGGCGGTGAGGGTGAAGAGGTATTTGTCGTTGGGAGGTGGATAGGTAAGATCCCTTGACCGTTCGGAGGGCCACCATGGGTCTCTCCATTAACCATAACTCCGTTCACGAAAACCCCGTTCACACTGGGCCCAGCTTGCACGACGACATTGGGTCCCTGCCCGCCAAGACTATGTAGACCTCCAGTATTCACATGGATCACATTCCCCAACCCAACTTGAAATGGCGATCTCCCCGACCGATTCAACACCAAAGTATCCAACCTCCCGAGGTTCCCATACACGCCCTTGAACAGATCCTGAAAACACAAATTGGGCAGTGTAGAATAGAACGTGTGCCATTGGTGGCTTCTTTTATATAATTTTTCCAGTACGGCTCGTGGTGGGCAATTTTGGAAATGGTAAAGTTCGGAATCGTCGTGGGCGAGTGTGAGTATGATGGACAGATCTTGAATTTCGCCTGCACGCCCTAGCCAGTCGTCGAGCAAAGCAATCTGGGTGTCGTAGCGCGAGCGGGAAACGGCGAGGGGTATGGTTGCCCATAACTCGGGAAGACGCCGCGCGAGACACCGCCACGCGGAACATATCTGACCTAGGATGAGAGGAACAGGGATGCGCTGTGGCGGAGGATAGACATCCGATTCGTTGATTTCTTTGATGGAAAGCTGGGTAACCACAAACATAATCCTGCTTATAACTTCTATAGGTAAGCGCCATGTTGCTGAAAGCGAGTTTCGATGGTTTTTGAGCAGGGCAAGATTGCGGGTGAGTGTGTGCAAGGCGTCTTCGTGGGCTGAGATGGCGGCGTCTAATAAGTCTATGTTTTTGGATGTCAGATAGTTGTCCTCGAGAGTGACAAGAGTTTGAAAGGAATTCTGTTCGGGACGAGACATGAGAATGGATTCACGAGTTCAGAAAGAGAGAGAGAGATGCTGTATTCATAAGGACACGTGATGATACAGCAGATGTATACCCAATTTTTTTTTTCAATTTTCGGGCTAGATAAAGCCTCGAGCAGCGCCTCGACCACCACCATGCCCCCGTTCCTTTTCCACTACAAATATCGCATCCCGCATCGTCACAGTCGTCCGTGTGTCGTCCTCGGCCGTTGCCTGAGTCAGTGTAGCAGATGTTGATTTCTTGGTAGGCACGTAAGGTCTTGCCCATGAACTTGTAGTCGTATTCGAAGTAGCCGTGCTCGTGGTTGCCGTAGCACATGAGATAGCGATAGACGCAGCACCGCCTGTCGTCGTCAGTGTGGTCGTCGATGTGGCCGCTGTCGGTGTAGTTGTACTGGCCGGACTCATGATGGCAGCTGCTGGTGCTGGTTTGGGCTTTGGTGCGGGTGTATTGACGTTGGCAGCGTTCATCCAAGCATATTTGCCACCGAGCCCGGCAGCCTGAGTGGCAACAGCATTGGACATTTTCTTCCTGACGTCTTCAGACATATTCCTGGCCGTGACGCCAGGACCGTCCTTCTTCCTCTTTTTCTTCGCACCGCCGTCCTCGTCCATCGCGCCACCATTTGCGCCACTGGTGTCAATACCGAGTCCACTAGCAGCAGCAGTTCCATTCGCTTGAGCGGCCAGGACCGCGGCATGAGCAGCCGTCATCTCTGCCCTTTCCTTTCGCTCTCTGCGGACTTTCATTTCCTCTTCTCGCTCGACTTTTTCGAGTACAGCAAGCTGTTTGGCGACATCTGATCGTAGGCTGATCTTCCACATGGGTGTATCGTCGTTATAGAGCGATGCGGGACGGTCGAATTGAGTGTCAGTGCGGTGATGAGAGGCGGATATCATGTTGGTGATCAAGTCTTGAAGACGTGCTCGGAGGGCAAGCGCAACGTAGTTGACGGCGTCGTCTGGGATTCTGGTTACTTTGTGGGAGATACCAATGGTGCGCATCTTGGTTCCAAGGTGGACCGTATCGAAGGAGGGTTTGAATGCCTGTTTGCGTGATCTATCTTCATAGGGCCTGTAAGGCTGGTGTTGGTCGTGGGACCGCTGCAGCGACTCTTCCTCCGCCTGTAGACTATTCAGCACAATGACAACGCACGCACACAAGGTCAAACGTACTCTGAGATCGACCCCGGCACTCCCCAGAGCATCGTTCAACGTCGCAACGTCGGTGTTGTCGACATTCGCTGCTGCGGTTGCCGTGTTCGGTACTGGGGTTGTCGTCAGCGTATTGCGCGACAGAGTTGCCTGGATTGCCTGGGCAGCAAGAGGGGCGGGGTATTGGTAGTGGCCATAGGCAGCCTGTGGGTAGTGGGAAGAATAGGCCTGGTAGGGTTGGTATGGAATAGTCCTAGAATTATATTCAGTGCATGTTTTAAACAAAAACAAGAACTGTTCACGTCGTAGGGGTCGCACCTGCTGGCCAGGTGAACGTCGAGGTCGAAGCTGTCGATGAGCTCGTCGCTGGGGCTGCCGCAGCTGGCGTTCCGGGCTTTGTTTCTTCGCTTTTCGGTGTCGACATCAGGGAGGCTCTGAGCCACGTGACACCAACCCTCTCTCCTAACGCCGCAATGGTCAGTTTTGTTTCTCTGTTTTTGTCAGTCTGCTTAACATAGTTTCAGGTCGTATGTCAGTTTTTTTTGCGTGGCTCATGTAGATTCGGTACTAGTTGTAGAAACGAACATCCCCCGAGGCAGAGTGGCTTTGGCAGTATGTCCATCCTTTTTTCAACCGTCCTCTCACATCCACGCCCTCACAGCTCACGGCTGGTCCAACAATAATGCATCAGCAAAAATCACGGTCATGTTCACGTACGTGGATCTACCTATCTGCGACCACTCATCTCATTTCTTTCAGTCAAGACTCGATGAAATCTGACCTGTCTTCTGATAAACCTCTCTGGCCATTATCGTGCTACGGTCCTGCAAAATTCGAGCCAAACATCATATCTGGCCTCGACGAGTCCATGGAAGAACTCCGTGTCCGCGCCGCCCTCGCCTTGAACGCAGGCAATTCCAACGAATACGTGAGCCCCCAACCCTCTATTCCGTCTATCCATTATAACAAAAATTAGGTAACATATGAAGCCAGCAGAATACAAGCTGCGGACCAAGCCTTCGCAGTGAGTCCTCTTCCCTCCCATCCGCACTAATATCAATCATTATCTCTCTTCCAGAACGCTCGTGACCATCTTGGCTCAGCATATCAAACTGCCTTGAACCAAAGCACACATGCCAACAAACCATCCTCATCCTCAACCTCAGCTTCAACTTCCGCCTTTGGATCCTCCACACAACAACCATCCAGCGGCCACACATTCGGCCAAACCTCGTTCGGCCAACAACCACAACAGTCAGCATTCGGTTCAACCATCAAGCCTACTTCTGGCGGTTTCAGTGCTTATGCGGATGCGTATCCGAGCTCATTTGCCGCCGCTGCGAACCAGAATCGAACTTCCGAAAGTAGTGGATTCGCAGCTTTCGCCGAGCCACAGAGCGCGTTCAGTGCCGGTGCTTCAGGGACAAGTGGGTTTGGTGCTCCCGCGCCTGTATTCGGTCAACCCGCATTTGCAGCATTACAAAACCAACCTGCCAACGCTTTTGGTCAACAACAGAGCGTTTTCGGTCAACCGAAAGCGCATCCACAATCGGCTTTTGGCCAACCGACGAGTCATCCACAATCGGCTTTCGGCCAACCGACGAGTCACCCGCAGTCGGCCTTTGGCCAACCGCAGAGTCAGGCGCCATCGGTGTTTAGTGCGCTATCAGCTCAATCACGGTCTGGTTTTGGTGCCTCTTCGCTTAACAATTCACAGCCATCGTCGGCGTTTACGCCTTTGTCTAACCCTGCTAACCCGCTCAATGCACCGTCGTCGTTCAACCCACTCGAGAGTTTAGGCCCCTCTGGTGCGTTTGTGGATGGTCCAGGGGGTCCCATCACCAACGACGCTACCATGGCGAGTCCCTTCACTCCGACATTTTCCTCTTCTTCTGGCGCTGCTACCACCACAAACGCGTCATCAACCAATCCACTCACGCATCCCAAAACCAAACCCGACTTTGCGCGCTTGTTGACCAAAGTGAGAGCCAAGCCGGGGTATACGCCGTATGATAGTTTGTTGGGGCCTGAGTATGCCAAGATGGTGCCGCAGAGGGTTATGGAGGTGTTTATGAAGGATAGGTTTGAGTTTGGGCAGGTGCCGGATTGGGTGCCGCCTCTTGAGGTGAGGTGAGGTGAGGTGGGGTAGTTAAGTCTTGAAAAAAAGTTGAAAACTGTTTTGTGGGTGTAGGTGTGGGTGAGGTTTGGTGGTTTGAGTGTTGTGTCTATTTGGTTATTGTTACTGCTTACTGTTACTTATCGTAGAAAATGTAAACTAATAATAATGCCTTTTTTTTGGGTCTGAGAAAACAGCTGGTTTTTTTTTTAATCCTCATCCTATGCTGCCTGAAGGATTTGGCCTGCAGACTAAATTGATTGACACTCCTCGTCGTTTGTTGGTCCCGCTGCGAGTCTTTGGCTTGACGGTAAACTTGTAGTAAACATCAACTTCGACGCTGAAGAAGAAGAAGAGACACTCCTCGTCGTTTGTTGGTCCCTTTGCGAGTGTTTGGCATGACGGTAAACTTGTAGTAAACATCGACATCGACATCGACGCTGAAGAAGAAGAAGAACATCATCACCATCTCACCGCTTGCTCGAGAAAGATGAGGATGGAATTCGTGATAGGACCAACTACGAGTGCAGCCTTGGGAGGTGGTTCTTTCCATGATGAAATTGATTGAAGAGGGACTCATTGGATAACTCATGATCGGAGCGAGCACCTTATTCACGCTGACAAGTCATGAGAATCATAATTTGCATAGGAAACAAAGGCATAGACATAATC
>Ga0153976_1000567_pt1 | contig 12823 bp, 13 predicted proteins | sample TSGA060MetaG_FD_104717 | JGI IMG/M metagenome (GOLD analysis project Ga0153976, IMG submission 104717) | Attine ant fungus gardens microbial communities from Georgia, USA - TSGA060 MetaG | ecosystem: Host-associated > Fungi > Mycelium > Unclassified | place: USA: Georgia, Yuchi Wildlife... | reverse complement strand
AGGAGGCAATTTATGCAGTAATCAGTCGATGACCAGCGTGAGCGCTCAAACATTAAACGCTCAAGGTTGAGAAACAGCACAGCTCCTTCCAAAATGCTGTATTACGAAGCGAAATATGGCGAGCACCATACAAAGAAAAGCAAGTGTGCGGCACAAGGCAATCCATTGTCCTTTTACTCCTCAACACACGACACAATAGAGCATCAATATGTCACAAGATTAACCATGGCAGCTTCTTCCTACAGGAATCCATGTGTATCCGAGCTCTAGACAAGCATAGTACCGGTAAGTAGGTAGTCGAGCCTGTGAAGGCAATGACTAGAAACGAAGATAATTGAGAAGAGATAGGCTCCTGACGTACGCGCAAGTCCAGCTATGTACTGAGAAGAGGATGAATGTCATGTAACCATTCCCGGCTGCACTAGCCCCGCGCGTCAACGCTCTGTGATTCGAAAAAACGGTTAAACGAATTTCATAAAATATGTTAAAATAAGACTCACGTTATAACAGCAGCCAGAACAGCCTGGCCCCAGAAACACCAAAGTCATAAAATAACACGATGGCAGGTGCCCATGTTCCAACATCCATTACGCAGTTTCAATGGTTCTCTGACAAATCCGTGTATCTCTGTCTACGTAATCCGGCTAATATATGGTGCATCAATTTCCTACTACTACTACATCGATGTGGCAATGAAGACTGGACTCGCATTCCGACTTGTAGAATTTCGTCTTCAGGTAGGACAACGACTCGGGGCGAAAACGCGCCAAACTAAACTACTCTAAGTAGATAGGTATATAAACTAGATACCTCGTGTACTACACGTGACGTACACGAGTCCGTTCGATTGATATTCCAACACGACTCCCCCAATGAAAATTTCAAATCATGATACCAAGTCACATCCAGCCATCGACATGACCGGGTCAAACTATAGCGACTAAGTAACAGCCAGGCTCGAAAGACGTCTAACATAGTCCTCCATCCACCGGCATCAAATAGACATTGCCCACCGCCGAGACGGTGTGATGGCATAGTACCCGCTCAGTAACACTGGTGTTGCCCATTTGCTTGGCGGACGACGCATCATCGCATGTTTGAATGACGACTCACTCAGACCATGGGACCTGGAGATTAACGCATCAATAGGCCCAGACAGGCGAGATGCGAGAGAGAAGGTGAGAGTGATCACCTACGAGGGGACAAGTTGCTGGTCCTTCCTTGAAGTCATATTCAAAAACAACTCATTGCTTTGCTCGGCACACGCCATCGTGCCATCATATGTCTATTGATGGTCGATCGGTAAGTACATGTAATTCGAGATATGCTTGCTTTGTGGCGAACAAAAATAAGTGATCTCTGTTTGGCTAGGGACTATTGAGACGGGTCATCATACTAACATGGGATTCAGAAGGAAGGCTTGATGAGGGTCGAATTGCTTGATTCGGCGCTATACAAGCTATGCACATTGCTAGCATGGAGATTGGACATCAATGGTTTACTTGGCAAGGACTATGCTTCGCATCGATTTGAGGAGGTCTGGACGTTACCGATGACCTATAGACCTGCCACGCGAAGGGAGCCTGCGGAAGTGGCGATGACGTGCAGTGTATTGGAAATTTGTCAAGACTGCCCCAGGTAAACAATATGGCTAAGATAAAGATGCACACAGTGCGAGCGCGCTAGAACTCGGGCGTAAGCGCTTGATATACACAGCATTTGGTTGATTGTGTAACGAACACGACGATAAAGCATGAGACGCACCTTACTGAACCACTTCGACGAACACACCCAGCTTCAGCCACTGCAGACAAAACGTCGACCGTTACAGTTTTCACGCCGTCCCTCTTGTTTAAGACTGGTATTGACTGCTGAACAGTGTTGGACGTATGTAGTAAATTCACACCTTGGGCGCTTTTGCCAGGTAGAGCTCACCACTGCACAGATCCTCGAAAGGTGGCCTACGAATTGTCTAAGGGAGCCGCAACAACAGTTTTATAGGTAGTCAGAAACGTCTAGTGAGTCAGGATCGATTCTTTCCAAGCAAACGTTCTGATGAGGAATGCTTCGTGCGCATATATTGATAAGAGCCGAGGTGAAATACTCAAGATAGGCGCGTCGACTGACCAGAAACCTCTGCCTTCCGAACAACTCATTCCGCTCCAAAGACCTTAGCTGGCTGCTCTCGCATACGATCAAACATCGTTGAGGCGCCCATTATGCCTCCTCTACTCACTTCTAAGATGAACCATGCGTCTGCGACAGAGCCCTGCCAGACGATGCGAGGACACACTGGTTGGGTAACAGGTATTGCGCACCTGCCCAGCGACCGGCGCATGATCACATGTTCGGATGATGCCGTTCACTTCGACTATGGGACCTAGAGAGCGGCGTACAAATTGGCAATGACTGGCGTGATGGTGGGAAGGGACTGTGGAGCATAGCATTGTCTCCAAACCGCAAGTCAGTTGCTAGCGGAGACAGGGATGGAAAAGTGAGATTGTGGGACGTTGAGACGATGAAAGTCGTCGCTAGATGCACCGGACATGCTGGTGCTGTGTGGTCGTTGTACTGGAGTGTAGATGGTGAGCGGTTGGTGAGCGGGTCTGACGATGGGACGATCAGAGTATGGGATGTCAAGAGTGGCGACACAGTTCTAGGTCCGATCCATACCGGGCACCAGTATCTGCTCGTGGTGATGTACTCACCTGACACAACAAAGATTGCGAGCGGCGGTCGCAACGAGGATGCATTAAAAATCTGGGATGCAAAGACAGGCAACCTGCTTTCCACAATCAAACACGATTCTTCAGTTAACAGCTTCGCATGGACCTCAGATCAAAAGAAGCTTATCACCGGGTCAGAGGGAGGCTCGATTAGGATATTGGACACCGCCACATGGCAGCAAATCGCTATTCTGGAGCACACATCTATTGTTGTCTCTCTCTCCTTGTTGCAGAACGACCGCCTCCTTGCGAGTGGATCACAAGATGGAACGGCGCTCCTATGGAATCTCGACACGAATCTGCCAATCGGCCCACCCCTACAGCACGAACGCACACTCCATAGTGTAGCCATTTCTGGCGATGGAAAACAGCTAGTCACGGGCTGTGGTGACAACAATGCTTACGTATGGGACATCCATGCCACCCTACAGGATGCTGGCCTTGAAGACCTCTTGTCCATTCACGATGTAAACACATCAACTAGTGTTTGATCACAACACTGACAATGTTGACTCTCAGATGCCGCAAGATCACTCGCATGTCACAGCTCGAAAGTCGTTGATGGACGTACGTGATTCACTTGCTACCCTTGACCATGAATGTAACTATCGACATTATAGACCAATGCTGCGCGACGTCCAGCCAAGCCCGAGCACGCCTATCGACTACCGCCACGCTTTTTTGATGCCGTGCGAGATGGTGTTCAGGTACGTTGTGGACGGTCAATTCATCGCTTCTTTGTCCAACATCCGCGCCCTCAGATGTCCGGCGCTCATTCTCATTCCTCTGCACCTCGCCCCCCTAGCTCCTCGCCATCACCTCCACATACCCTCTTCAATCGATTCCCCTCTCTCTTCCACCTATCTCACAACACAAATCAATCAATGGAACTCCAACAGAGCCATTCTCGCCCTGTCGAAGTCGCTGCAGTTCGGGACAAACAGGTATGTCTGGTTTGTTTGTTTATTGTCAAAGCCTAATAACCCCTGTTTAGGCATTGTTTGTTGCTCGGCGACGAGAGCGCGTCAGTGACATGGCAAAGCGCATCAAGAATCCCACATGGTGGACTCGTTGCATTTTGTTCATCTGCTGTGTATCTATCCCTGAAGACGCCAATGATGCTCAAGGCACCAATCACCCCCAAGATACTAATAATGCTCAAAACACCGGCGGACATCGGTAGAGTTGCGTGACACTAACCATTGTTTTCATTATTGCAACAAGTTCCCGTGTACTTTTAACTTCGTTGTTGACATTTTATTCTACCTCGTCGATCATCGATTACTGTTCTTATGTTGCATCGTGTTTTTGACACTAGTTGGGAGGTCTGGCTAATCTGTTCTATCTGTTGCGCTCGTGGCCAAGCGGAGAAGGGTGCGGAGGGCGGCGGGGCCTGCCCTCCATGATCAAGTCCACTTGCTTTGGGTCGGCATTATAATAAAATGGATGACGTTTGGTTGATCACGATAAAGTAAGGGGTTCATCGATTCATCGTGGAGACGACATTGGAGTACAACAAAGAGGCATACATAGATCATAAGAATGTCGCTGTTAAAAACACAAAGTAACATAAAAATTTTAACCGTCAGGCTCACACTCGGACATAAAAATAAAACGAAAGGTGCTCATCAGAAGTCTTTGTGTTTGCTCTCGTGACGACATTCTTAGTGAGAGGAGAAGGATGTATGCATTGATTGCAGAGTTAATGGAGTTTGGGCGAACGCCCCAAAGGACGAACCGGCCTGAGAGTGGCCCTAGCCTGTGTGAGGTGATCTGAGGTGAGCTGCGAATCCCAAAATATTAGGAGTGAGGAACGACACAACGTAGTGAACCTCGGATCCCCTAAAATTAGGAGCTGCGCGCGACGCATCGAGGTGAGGCTACAGGACCAATTCGGTAGTAGGAAGGTAAGATGCAGGGATGCATCTTCCCCACGAGCAAAGGTGTAGGACAGTGCCGCAGCGGCACCATCCACAAGAGAAAGTGAGTAGTGGGAAAGTAAGATGCAGGGATGCATCATCCACACGAGTAAAGGTGTACGACAGCGCCGCAGCGGCGCCATCCACCAGAGAAAGTGGGTATCCACATGAGGGGAGGTAGTGAGTCGACTACCACGAAAATGCCGCAATTGGCTGGTTGGATGGGTGTTTCCTTGCCTTACCTGGTTCTTTGCCCAGTATTGGGTGAGAGAACCTGGCGAGAGTTCGCGACGACGAACTTCCTGCATGAGTAGTGATTGAGAGCAGCCCCTCAACTGTTCTCTATCCATGGCCAGCTCCCCCACTGGACTTTGCTTCATTGCACACGGATGTATGCAAGGATCTGAGCCCTCAAAGCCCACCGAGTTGGAAAGACGCAATTCTACGCCGCTTCGTTCCTCGGCTGCTTAGAAACACACTAATCAGGAAGGACAAAAAGAACAGAAAACAGAAACTGATGCTCAGCATTCATCCTCCTCCACAACACCCCTGAATCCAATTTTCCATCCCCCACCGCCTCTACCAACGCCGTCACCGCTCGGCCGTGGCTTGAAGCTCTCCTTGCGAATCCGTCCCGTCGTCCTCTTAGCTCCTGGCTCTCTGTGATGGTTGGGCACCATCGACCCAGAATTGTACGATCGCAGTGGGTTCGTATGATATTGAGACGAGCCAAGATGGCCGCCTGCAACGCGCGGTTGCGACACTGAGCGAGGCATACTCGAAGGATTGCGGCCCCACCACAGTGCTGCATACCCCTGCAAATTGTTCGACTGAGAAGGTATAGGCACTTGTAGAGTCGCTGGACGAGGGAGAGCTCAATTGTTGCCGCTGGGTGTGCGGCCCTTTGTGGGGGGTTCTACAATGCGATGCGCGCTGTCAATGAGCTCCTGTCGTTTATTGGTGCCGTGGATATTCAAAAAACATCGAAGAACCTGGTCGAACAGCAGGCGTCACCACGCCGTGGAGAACTGCGTTAGATTTGCCAGGGACATAGCCTCCTTTCACAACCCCATTTGTCCCATTGCTGGCGGCGGTCTTCAGGCCTTGCGCAGCCCCCTTGTTGAGCGCCTGCATAGAGTACTGAGAAGTAGGTGTTCTCCTTCGATTCTTCTGCTCATTCGATGATACATTCTCCATAAGCAGCTGCAACATGCTTTCGCCATGCACGAGGAATGAGTGTTCAGCGCCCGTTCCTTTTCTCCCATGTGGGCAGTAATGGAAGTAGCTGTTGTTCGAGCTGTTGGAAGCATATTAAATGGAAGGACAAGACAACAAGAACAGAAATTGACAGACCTTTGGCTTCTCCTTCCCTACCCTCTCTCGCATCTTCTTTTCCCGAAGCAACCTTCCAGTATCTCGTCCCCCGCCCCATCCTAGAAGACGCGTTTGATCGCTCGCTATTCGCTCCAGCTCCTTATTTTCTTCGCAAATCTCGATGTACTTCCTGATCAACGTGAGCAGGGGCATTTTGAGCTGGACTTCCGCTTTCAGCCGGGCGATCTCATGCTCATGCTGGCTCAGCAAATCCTCCGTATGTTCATCTGTATTCATCTTCATCAGATTACAAGTCCGCAACCGGGGGGGAAACAACAACTCACCATCAGCAAACGCCGCAAAATCATCATCCCGCTGTTCATCTCCAACCATGAGTTCCTCCCACAAACTCTCAATCTCCGTACGAGCATTAGCGATAAACTCGCCCATCCTCTCCCGTCTAAGATCGATCATGCGCTCGAGTTCCTCTTCATACGCTTGAATTACCGCGCCCGTCGACCGGCGATTAGCCTCCACAAACCCTTCGATACCGTCCACATCCACGCCCATGCGTCGCCACAGCGCCTCAAGCTGCTCATACATAGCCTGGATGTGCACTTCGCGCCGCCTCTTCAGCTCTCCCAGTTCCAAGTGTAGTCTATCAGCCAATGCTAATATCCCCTGCGTCGGTTCGATGCCACAGGTATTTATAAGCTGTCCGATTCCGCGCGACGGGTCTTGTGACGAGACATCGGGTACATTGATGAACTGCCCAAGAGACTTGAGGTATTCACGTTTGTTGGGTGCGTTCGTCGCAATGAGATAACTACTACCCGCAGATGAAGTGTAGGCAGCAGAAAGTATGCTTAGACGCTGGGAGGGGACATTTGATGGCTCGAGGGGGTGCGCTTGTGTAAGTGGAAGGTGATGGAGGGTGCGTTTGTGTGAATGGACGGTACTGGGAGAGTGGGGGAGCATTTTGATAAAGGGAAGTTCTTGCGTGGCGCATTTGGGTGCGGGTTGCTGGAGGTTTCTGGAAGGCTGTGGGGCGCAATTTGGCGAAGGGAGGTCGCTGTTTTGGCGCATGTTTTCGCAGTAGGGTTGTTGTCAAGCTGGGGCATGTCCAAGTTGCTGGTATGCTTATCAGGGAGAAGGATGTCAGCCATAAAGGCATAGCCCAGACTCCAGAGAACTCAAGTGAGCTGCACATCGTGTTGCTGTAGCCCGTTCCAATCGCATTTTCATGAATATACTTATCGACAAATTTGGAGCGCGCTCACACGCACCATCAACAGTAACATAAAAAGAGGCTGCAAGATGGAATTGAGATTTACTGATAGAATGGCATTAGAAAGCGTGAAATCAGTGTAGTGTATTGATCAATACTGAGACAAAACGTTGATTCGATACAGACGGACCGCGCAAGCCGCTATGTTAGTTTCAAACTCCGCGACGTCCTATCTTTCTTCGTCTTGGTTCGACTCCCCGCCCTAATCATGGGTAATTTGCATGGAATTATCACACTTCCTTTTTCAAGACTGACAACTCCCCCATGGTAATATATCTGTACATGCGCCTGTCACGCTTGAAACCTGGCTGCGGTAAAGCAGGGTTCGACTCCCAATCATAGTCAAGCTTGAAACGTGGCTGCGGGAGAGTGGGGTTCCCCTCTGAATAACTTTGTTGAGAAGCTATCTTGGTTTTTTTTGTATCGAATTCAAATCGCACTTCCTTATTGGACACTAACAACTCACTGCCAGTAGTATATTGGATAGGTACATTCGCCTGTCATGCTTGAAACATGGCTGCGGGAGAGGATGGTTCGACTCCCCGCCACAAGCCAACTTCGTTTTTGTTTATTGATTGTTGTCCATTATGTCTTGATCTTATATGATTATCAAATGGCCTTTTCGCCGATCTTTTCGGTCGTCCATGCTCTTGGACTTGTGCGTTTGATTTCTCGCTGTTATGCTGTGCCTCAGGAGTCAGTGCTCTATGCACCCCAATCGCTGTCTGCTCGTGCCCAGTTTGCCGATCCCGTTCGCATTCCCGTTCGTCCTTCCTTACCCTGTTCTTGCCTGCATCACGCTGTTTTACTGCTCATCGGTCTGTTCATGTGTTCATGTCGCGCCACTGTGCGCATTCCGTCCACCTACATCCGCATTCCGTCTTCGTCGTGTTATCGGGCTTCCTTCCTCACCGATAATACTAGTGGGATTTCTTGTCACGTCCGTCGTTTCATTCGACATGCTGTTGATAATAATCGTGTTATAGCTGGTCATTCACTTAACTTTCCTTCACTCCTTGAGTGGTGAAGATAAGTTCGGATAATTGTACTACGTACAAAACATAAACCCAAGTTATCACCATTGTGGTATTGTGAGAACTAATAAGCTATGGAACATTGTTGCATGTTGACAGTACTAGTGCGATAAATTGGACAAAAAAAATTGGCAAAAGTCTCCTGCAGCCATGTTTCAAGCATGCCTACGTGGAGAGTCGAACCCTGCTCTCCCGCAGTCATGTTTCAAGCATGACAGGAGGGTGTACTGATCCAATATATTATCAGAGAGTTGTCAGTGTTGGCATAGGAAGCGTGATCATTTGATACAAAAAATAAAATAAAATAAACTTATCAAAAAAAGCTCCTTGGCTGGAGAACCCCCTCTCTCCTGCAGCCATGTTTCGAGCATCGCTAGCCAGCGAGTGATGGAGATTAGACATCTATGGCTTACTTAGCAAGAAGGACTGTTCTTCGCATCGGTTTGAGGAGATCTGAACGTTACCGATGACCTATAGACCTGGCACGCGAGGGGAGCCTGGGGAAGTGGCGATGACGTGCAGTATATTGGAAGTGTGTCAAGACTGCCTAAGGTAAACAATATGGGTAAGATAAAGATGCACACAGTGCTAGCGCTAGAACTCAGGCCTCAGGTTTGAGCCCTTGTGTGCACAGCATTTGTTGGAATGTGTAACAAACACGAGGATAACGCATGAGACGCACCTTACTGAACCACTTCCACGAACACACCCAGCTTCCACTGCTCCAGACAAAACGTCGACCGTTACAGTTTTCACGGAATCCCTCTTGTTTAATACCGGTGTTGATTGCTGAACTGTGCTGGACGTAAGTAGTAAATTCATACCTTGGGCGCTTTTACCGGGTAGAATTTACCACTGCCCAGATCCTCGAAAGGTGGCCTGCGAATCGTCTAAGAGCACCGCAACAACAGCTTTATAGGTAGTCAGAAACATCTAGTGAGTCATGATCGATTCTTTCTAAGCATACTTTCTGATGAGCAATGCATTGTGCACATATATTCATAAGAACAGAGGTGAAAAACTCAAGATAGGTGTGTCGACTCACCAGAAACCTCTGCCTTCCGAACAACTCCTTCCACTGCAAAATCTTAGCTGGCTGCTCTCGCATACGATCAAACATCGTTGAGGCGCCCACTATGCCTCCTCTAACCACTTGTACGAAGAGACCGGCGTCTGCGACACAGCCCCGCCAGACGATGCGAGGACACACTGATTCGGTAACAGGAGTCGCGCACCTGCCCGGCGGACGGCGCATCATCACATGTTCGCATGATCGTTCACTTCGACTATGGGACCTACAGAGCGGCGTACAAATTGGCGACGACTGGCGTGATGATGGAAAAGAGCGAGTGTGGAGCATAGCATTGTCTCCAAACGGCAAGTCAGTCGCTATCGGACACGATGGAAAAGTGAGATTGTGGGACGTTGAGACGAAGAAAGTCGTCGCTACTATATGGACCGGACATACTGATAGTGTGAGGTCGTTATGCTGGAGTGTAGATGGTGAGCGGTTGGTGAGCGGGTCTGATGATGGGACGATCAGAGTATGGGATGTCGAGAGCGGCGACACAGTTTTAGGTCCAATCAAGACCGGACACCAGTATGTGCGCGCGGTAATCTACTCACCTGACACAAAAAAGATTTCGACCGGCGGTTACTACGACAGTGCATTAAAAATCTGGGATGCAAAGACAGGCAGCCTGCTTTCCACAATCAAACACGATTCTGCCGTTGTCAGCTTGGCATGGACCTCGGATCAAAAGAAGCTTATCACCGGGGCACATAACTCGCTTAGGATATTCGACACCGCCACATGGCAGCAAATCGCCATTCTGGAGGGTCACACAAGGGCTGTCAACTCTCTCTCCTTGTTTCAGAACGACCGCCTCCTTGCGAGTGCATCACTCGGTGGAACAGCGCGCCTATGGAATCTCGACACGAATCTCCAAGTTGGTCCACCCCTACTGAATGAATACGGAGTCTATAGTGTAGCCATCTCTGCTGATGGAAAGCAGCTAGTCACGGGTTGTGCTGATGACAACGCGTACGTATGGGACATCTATACCACACTAAAGGATGCTGGCCTTGAAGACCTCTTGTCCATTCACGATGTAAACACATCAACTAGTGTTTGATCACAATACTGACATTGTTCACTCTCAGGTGCCGCAAGATCACTCGCAGGTCACAGCTCGAAAGTCGTTAATGGACGTACGTGACCCGCTTGCTACCCTTGGCCATGAATGTAACTATCGACATTTTAGACCAATGTTACGCGACGTCCAGCCAAGCTCGAGCACGCCTATCGACTACCGCCACGCTTTTTTGATGACGTACGAGATGGTGGTCAGGTACGTTGTGGATGTTCAATTCGTCGCTTCTTCGTCCAACATCCGCGCCCTCAGGTGTTCGGGGCTCATTCTCATTCCTCTGCACCTCGCCTCCCTAGTTCCTCGGCATCACCTCCACATTCCTCGACATCATCTCCACATACCCTCTTCAATCGATTTCCCTCTCTCTTCCACCGATCTCACAACACAAATCAATCAATGAAACTCCAACAGGGCCATCCTCGTCCTGTCGAAGTCGCTGCAGTTCGGGACAAACAGGTATATCTGGTTTGTTTGTGTATTGTCAAAGTCTAATGACTCCTGTTTAGGCATTGTTTGTTGCTCCACGACGAGAGCGCGTCAGTGACAAGGCAAAGCGCATCAAGAATCCCACATGGTGGACTCGCTGCATTTTGTTCATCTGCTGTGTATCTATTCCCCAAGACGCCAATGATGCTCAAGGCACCAATCATCCACAAGACACCAATAATCCTCAAGACGCTGGCGATCATCAATGAAGTTCCAGCGAATGGACCGTTGTTTTCATTACTGCAACAAGTTCTCTTGTACTTTTAACTTCGCTGTTGACATTTTATGCTACCTCGTCGATCATCGATCACTGTTCTTACGTTGCATCGTGTTTTATACACCAGTTGGGAGGTCTGGCTAGTTTGTTCTATCTGTCGCGCTTGTGAACCGGCGCAGAATTGTGCGGAGGGGGGCGGGCCTGCCCTCCGTGATCAAGTCCAGTTGCTTTGGGTCAACATTAAAATGGATGATGTTGGTTGAGCACGATAAAGTACGAGTTCATCGATGAGTTCATTGTGGGGACGAAATTGTCCAACGATAGAGTACAATAAAGAGGCATACATAGATCATAAGAATGTCGCTGTCAAAAACGCAAAGTAACATGAAAATGTTGACCGTCAGGCTCGCGCTCGAACATAAAAATAAAACGAAAGGTGCTCATGAGAAGCTAATCAGAAATGACAAAAAAAAAACAGAAAACAGAAACTGATGCTCAGCATTCATCCTCCTCCACAACACCCCTGAATCCAGTGTTCCATCACCCACCGCCTCTACCAACGGCGTCACCGCTTGGCCGTGGCTTGAAGCTCTCCTTGCGAATCCGGCCCGTCGTCCTCTTAGCTGCTGGCTCTCTGTGATGGTTGGGCACCATCGACCCAGAACTATACGATCGTGGGTTCGTATACTGAGACGAGCTGAGATGGCCGCCCGCAACGCGCGGTTGCGACACTGAACGAGGCATGCTCGAAGGATTGCGGCCCCATCCCAGTGCTGCATACCCCTGGAAATTCTTCGACTGAGAAGGCACAGGCACTTGTAGAGTCGCTGGACGAGGGAGAGCTGAATTGTTGCCGCTGGGTATCCGGCCCTTTGTAGGGGGTTCTACAGTACGATGCGCGCCGTCGATGAGTTTCTGTCATTTATTGGTGCCGTGGGTATTCGAAGACATCGAATAACCTGGTCGAACGGCAGACGTCACCACGCCGTGGAGAACTGCGTTAGCTTTACCAGGGACATAGCCTCCTTTCACAGCGCCACCTGCCCCATTGCTGGCGGCGGGCTTCAGGCCTTGCGAAGCCCCCTTGTTGAGAGCCTACATAGAGTACTCAGAAGTAGGTGTTCTCCTTCGATTCTCCTGCTCATTCGATGATATATTCTCCATAAGCAGCTACAGCATGCTTTCGCCATGCACGAGGAATGACCATTCGTTTTCTTTCTCCCATGTGGGCAGTGATGAAGGTGGCTGCTGTTCGAGCTGGAGGAAGCATATTAAACAGAAGGACAAGACAACAAGAACAGAAATTGACAAAACCTTGGGCTTCTCCTTCCCCACCCTCCTTCGTATCTTCTCTTCCTGAAGCAATCTTCCAGGATCTCGTTCCCCGCCCCTTCCTAGAAGACGCGTTTGATCGCTCGCTATTCGCTTGAGCTCCTTCTCTTCTTCGCAAATCTCGATGTACTTCCCGATCGACGTCAGCAGGGGCATTTTGAGCTGGACTTGCCACTTTCAGCCGGGCAATCTCGTGCTCATGCTGGCTCAACAAATCCTCCGGCGTATGTTCATCTGTATTCATCTCCATCAGATTACAAGTCCACAAATGGGGGGGAAACAACTCACCATCAACAAACGCCGCAAAATCATCTCGCTGTTCGTCTCCAGCCATGAGCTCCTCCCACAAACTCT
>Ga0153976_1000565_pt1 | contig 12848 bp, 10 predicted proteins | sample TSGA060MetaG_FD_104717 | JGI IMG/M metagenome (GOLD analysis project Ga0153976, IMG submission 104717) | Attine ant fungus gardens microbial communities from Georgia, USA - TSGA060 MetaG | ecosystem: Host-associated > Fungi > Mycelium > Unclassified | place: USA: Georgia, Yuchi Wildlife... | reverse complement strand
CCAACTGCGACATGTCGACCGCTACTTTGCCTCGGTTCTCTGAGCCTATCGAAGACCTGGGTGGCAGGTCATAGTTGTTGTTCATGACCAACTAATCTGGGTTTAGTGGACTATGAAAATCTGTTTCTACCTTCTCTTCGTACTTTTCCTGAACCTCACTCAAGAGATGCGCATTCACTCTTTGCAAGCTATGGCCAGCCATTATCATCGGTCTACGAGTGTCCGAATCCGCGATTGTGTCTGACTCAAATAGACCAACTTGCATCCAAATCTAATTCGATTCGTTTGGTACCAAATTTATCCTGTGGTGTGCACCATGCTCACTCGTTCGTAAATGGTGACTTGTGTCTAAGGATATATCTCTGGACCGCGGTCTAGAAGGACCTCAAAATCATTATCCTCTTTAAGTCGGAGAGCAAGGTAGCTGATATTGATCTCCTCGCTCTGGTCTCTCTTAAATAGATTCCTAGGCGTCCTTGTTAAGCGATGCCAAACATTAGTAGGTCAAGTATCATCTGCTCAAAGCCGTTTCCGCGGTACGTTACTGTTAGAAGTCATTTTTTATAGGTATCCTACATTTGTTCCAGACCCAGTGGGCTTCATGCTAATAAGAACATGAATAAAAAAGAGAAGCGTATAGTATATTCCACTTTCGTTAGGGCTTCTAACATGATACTAGTTCAGTATACGAATGTTTCCCAGGCTGTCAAAAGCGCTTCTCTGTCTCCCCAAACGCTAGGCATTTTCACCCTACTTTTCAATATCTCATGTCGTCGAATCCACTGAAACCTTAGTCGCTGCAGCGGATTTTGACTCTCCGCAATTTTGAACAAACCCATGGATCTACACTGGGTGTTACCTGGTGTTGGCAGCCGAAAATATTATAGATCACTGCTTCGCATGGATTCTCTTCCTTTTCCTTATTTAGATATGTCCAACTTTGTGCCTCTTGGTTTCATATGGCCCTACCCTCCATATATTCATGAGCCTTACAAAATTAGAACGAACCTTCCATTAATATACTTGGTCATGGATAGGTTCTGCTTCCCGTTGAGGTCTGCAAACCTAACTTTTCCACTATTCTACCAAATTGATTAGGGTGTGCATTTCTAGTCAACCATGAGTACATAGGGAGCAAAAGAAACCACCTTGCCTGGTTCATGTATCGACCAGCGAAGTAGCTCATGTCTCCGCCCGCTCCAAACGCCAAGAAAAACTCGTTGAGCGCTACATACTGTGTGACTTAGGGCGCTCCCAAACTTTCTAATGTGTTCCACCTGAATGGATATAGAAAGGACTGCCATGTGAATAGTTTATCTATATACCGTTGTATCTTCTCCAATGTGCTCCTCTTTTCCCGATCATATACGGGCGAGTTTGATTCCAAACTCCCGGAAATCAATCATCATAGCGATAAGTTTATGATTATAAATTAGATGATGAGACGTCACCGATGACAGTTACCGCAACAGTCATCCTTTGTCAGTTGATGGATGATACCAATGTGTTTAATCTATGGCCACGGATCCCGGAAGCAAGATCGAAAAGTTTTGCTAAATAGCCCTGTGGGTGTTATACGGGCATAATTTCAGTCTGGTAGTGTTCATGCACCGCTTCGTGTCACCTCAAGAGGGCGAGAAATTCATTGAATCAAAGCTATGAGCAGTGAGCGGTTTAGACATTTAGATAAGAGGACATTTGTCATGTCCGTCTCGCCCAGGCTATTTTCAGTTATACCAAATACATCCTCCGGAGAGATCCCCGCAGTTGATCATGAGGCATATAAGGAAATGTAGTTGAGCCATTTTAGGAACGACAGCCATTTTAGGATACATTTTCGGTCAAATTCGATTAGGATTTAGCAATTCACTACGTGCCGAAGAGTGATCTAGCGTCATTGAGATTTCGCACTAACCCTACTACTTCCATCTATAGGCTGGGAAACATAGACAAAAGACAGTGGGCGTCAAAGCTCACCCTATAAAAGTCAAAAATGGCGAGAGCCCCTAGTTGCCGCTCAATTGTTTTTGCTACTCGGGACCCATGCAAACCCATCATATGTTATCATTCAGATGAGACAAGTGCATTCTAACATTTCCTCTTTTACCCCTCTCAGTCATGCAGAGCCATGCCGGCGGTCTAGGCTTGATTCATTTGGTACGCATATCATCAATTTTCGAAACCATTATGCGTGAGACATATCGAATCAAAGTGGCACATGCCTTGGTAATAATGGTGATTCTCAGGGATGCCACGATCCCCGGTACCTTTTATAAAACTATTGACTTAAGACATTCTCATCTAGACAGTAGTTCGCTTCTTCATCACACATAGATGGACAGCTGGATGGCAGCTGCCTGATTGTAGTTTGCCCACCCTGAAATCGATCGGCTATATTGCAGATAGCTAGGTAGCTTGTGTGAGTTAGAAAAACAGCTGAAACACAGCAATAAATTTTTCGGAGAGGGCAGTGGGGACAGCATGCACGGCGGCTGGTCCGTAACTAATCTTGCAAGCTTCATCAATTGTACCTCGTGGGCCAACGGAGCTAACGCAATAAGGCACTGTTGTAATCTTGATCCCTGACTCACAGTCTTTCATCTATTTCTGTGTAGTCCCAGATAAAAGCCGCCTGTCAAATATTCAATTAGCTCGCTGCCTCCCATCTTCGAGTGTCACCGAGAATTTTATCATCACAACATCTTCCTGCACCAACACTATGAAGTCCTTCTCTTCTCTTCTTACCCTACTCCTCGTCACTTTCACCCTTGCTGTTAATGCAGCTCCCGCTCCGGCCCACGAAGACATTGCTGCCAGAGTTCCTTGGGGTGGCAATAGTGGTCAGGGATGGAGGCGTGAACCGAGCAACTGAGCTCAGGACTCTTCTTTCGAGAGAAGTCAGGACGGCTAAATCATCTGGGAAGCAAATATCGTGGTAGTGGGAATGAGGCTGTTGAGGTGATGTTACGTTGGTCGGTGAGAAAACATAATTTCGCCTTCTTTGTTCAGAATACTTATTCCCTTGATTGATTAGGTTCGAGCTTGCTTCTTTGCGTGATATAGTTGAACTTGTATTGGACTCACTACTGTTAACAAGTGTACTCAAATATTTTATTGTACCTGAAAAGTATCAGTTAAGCTCATATGACGTGGCCCAATTGTAGGGTTTGAAAGAAAATATATTTTATCCTTTCATTAATTGTTTCCCCAGTTGACTGGCTTCTTCGTCTGACATCCCACATCGTGTTTTGAGCTGCTCGATACCTTGTCCAGCGACTTGCTTGATTTCTTTGATTTCCCTCGGTGATCTACACCATCCTCCTGGCTCATGAGATACTGTGACTATCTCCTGGAACCATTGAACGCAGTGCGGTTGCCAAGGTTGCCTTAGGAAAAACCGCTGAATCATGACTAACATCTTCTCTCTCGACACCTTATACTCGTCATCGAACTTGTGTGTACCGTCTCGGCTCCGCCTCCCACGAGTTCCGGCCACGCATGCGTGACCAATAGGGCTAATGCCCTGAGCGTGAAATGAATCTTGGTTTTGAATCCACCAGGCGTCCATGTTTTCTTCGCCTTCTAGTCCAGTTATAGCGATGATGGCAGGCACTTGGCGACGACAAATAATTTCGTGGAAGAGAGTCCAGTTCTTGGCTGACGCATCTTTGATTCTTGGAGCTCTCATGACGAAAATAAGGAGGCTTATGCCATCGTGCAGGCTCATGATGAGACGGTACAATCGAATGACAGCCTCCACGTTTGGAACGCGACCTCTATCGCCTTCGTTGAGTCCTGCTGTGTCCCAAAAACGGAACGATGCCCCTGTTGGATCGGTATAGTCATAGGGAGTGGCGTGCAAGGTGCATCCATTGGCGGAACTAGAAATAGCAGCAACATTGCCTCCACACAACAGGTTGATTAGGGAACTTTTCCCTGCGCCAGATTCGCCGAAAATCACCACGTTGAAAGGCATGGTCCTGGTTCAGTCATGGCTCACAAGATACTGATACTCAACAAGAGGAGAAACTCACTGTTTGACAACTATATCCAACGTGTAGGAGTGCTGCGCAAGTCGAAGCTCTTATACGTTGGCATCCAACAATGCACTAAGTAACGAGCATAACTGGATCTTGAGAAGAATAGTTAGTTCTACAGATGCTCAATTCCGCAGAGAATAACATCTCCGTGACATCTCGCGTTGGCGGTAAAGCCCGAAGTAGATTATCCTGGGCTATGACTTTTGAGCGTTCGATCACGTTCCCTTGGAGGGTTTTCGCAGCAAAGAATCACACAGAATCTAAGAACAGGCAAATTAATTTAATTCTTTCTTGGACGTGAAGAAGGATGTAAATAAAACAAATCACACTGTTACCTGATGTGTCGTGGGTGAAAGAGGATTTTTATTTTTGAGATTCAAAGCTTAAGCTGGTATATCTCCGAAAATGGACACAGCTACAATATTCGAAATTCATCTGAGAAGCTAGGGAGCCTGTGTACTGTTTGATATTATAACTTCGGGAGCTGAAAAGATATAGGCCAAGATCCTCCAATCTTCGAGCTAATCTATCTCCTCAAATTAGTGGTTGAAGAAAGATGATTTCAAATTAGGCAAGACTAGTATTACTTTGTGCTACACGTAGTGGATCAAGGGCGAATCAAGGGCTCGAATCAAGGGCGAATGAATCTGATGTTCGGTATTAGGTTGCTGACCAAGTAATTATGTAAGGTCCTGGCTTTCAGGTGTCGCTATCTCAACTCACCACCCTAATGGCAACCCCTGACAGCAAGTGGGAACTTATCTCTCGGAGACTTCAGGAAATCTTAGGCGCAGATATCATCAAAGCCATCCTGACCGAAGGTCGGACGCCGAAGGCTTACTGGGGTGTGCGAGCTAATTCTCATGTTGGTGTTAGTTCCTGATTAGTCCTCAACGCCCAGGAACCGCACCTACTGGAAGACGTACGTTTTTTTACATGTAGTTTCTTTCCAAAAAAGTATTAGTCTAAACCTTAACACTGTAGCACACATTGGATATTTTGTGCCCTTGACAAAAATCGCTGATTTTCTCAGAGCGGGGGTAGAGGTAGGCGTACGATCTGTTGTCAGGATCAATCATTTATCTATTCTACTCAGGTAAAAGTATTACTTGCTGGTACTATGATTTTTTTGCGATTTTCTTCAACACTCACACTATCGACGATAGATGTACACGCTTTCCTAGACAACATGAAAGCTCCGCTTGAGCTTGTTGCTTATCGCACACAATATTACAAGTTCATCCTCACTGCAGTTTTCACTTCCTTAGGCATCCCAATATCTAGACTACACTTTGTCCAAGGCTCTGATTACCAGCTGACAAAAGAGTATAATATGGACAACTACAAACTGTGTGCAACCGTCACAGAACACGATGCAAAGAAAGCTGGAGCAGAGGTTGTGAAACAAGTTGAAAGCCCACTATTGAGTGGTCTGCTATATCCCGGTCTTCAAGCCTTAGACGAACAACACCTCGATGTCGATTTTCAATTTGGCGGCATAGATCAGGTGCGAGTCCGTCGGTATCAAACTCACGGTCCCTATTCTTATCTTCTCCAGCGAAAAATTTTCACGTTCGCTGAGCTCTACTTACCACGACTTGGGTACAAGAAACGTGCCCATCTCATGAATGCCATGGTTCCTGGACTTGCTGGTGGTAAAATGTCTGCCTCCGATCCCAACTCCAAAGTCGACTTTCTGGACGCTCCTGAAGTTGTTCGAAGAAAGATCAAAGCAGCATTTTGTGAAGAAGGAAATGCCGAGGAAAACGGCGTTCTATCTTTTGTGGAAGCCGTTCTTATTCCGATCAGTCAGCTTCGTCTCGACAGATTGAAGGGAGACTCCATTCTCGAAGCCGGTCTGGGCGATCAGAGACCATTCATATCAGATGATGCTCTAGAGGGCACAGTGTTCACAGTGGAGCGTGATGCGAAATTTGGCGGTAATTCGCATTATAAGTCATTCGAAGAGATGAAAGGCGAATTCGTGGAGAAGAAGCTTCATCCGAAAGACCTGAAAAACGCTGTTGCAAACGGCATTAATCGGCTACTTGAACCTATCCGGAAGGCGTTTGAGGATGATGAAGAGTGGCAGAGGATTACGATGCTTGCTTATCCAGACCCGAGCTTAAAACCGGAGAAAAAAAAGAAGGTACGTGGTGCTATATCTGTACGACGAAATACCTAGAACAATCCACCCATAGGAAAAGGTTTACCATCCACCGCCTCCCGGCAAAGGCAAGAATAAAAAAGCAAACGGGGTCGATCCCGTGGTCTCATCTTCCATGCCTTCATCCGAAGTCCAACAAGTAGTTGATGAGGCTACCAAGCAGGCATCAGAATCACTGCTTGTACTGATGCCATGAGCCCCTGTCTTGTAGAGGAATCTATCTCAGTTTGAATACGCTCTATATGAATCCCTGTAACAGGGATGACACATCGTCCACGAATCTTGAAGTCATGACCGGTCATCATTGTTTCAATGATAGTTGGTAAGACCTATGTATCTTCTATGCCACGCTCCCGAAGATGATATATGAGACACAAGGAGACCGCTCAATAGACACGACTTTTTACGACTTTTCCTGAGACAATCTTAGTTAATATGCATAAATCAATCAAGTCTCGGCGATAAATATTTATTTCCAGTCTGGCAAGCTATCTGGCATCCTAGATCCAGCTTGCATATGACTGTGAAAGGTTTCAGAATCAGTTAGCTCTATCTCGCAACATTTCTGGCTGTGGCAGTAAATTCTGAATATATCTTTGATTTATTACACGGGGCGCGTAGGCAGACCGTGGTAGTACAAATGACTACTTAAATACAACGTAAAGAGATTAGAATAAATGAAAATGAAATGAAGTGCAGAATGAGACCACTTGGTAACGGAAATACATAAGTTGGACCTGCTGCTGTAGGGCGATATGTCGAAGTGGGGGCTGTGGGGCTGTGGCAGCAATTGATCGGCATATATTGAATATTCTACATCACAATGCCTTGCTATTGTTTACTGATCTTAACAATAATGTGAATATTTGCATTGAAATGGTATCCGTCTATTGCTTCTGCTTCCTAATGGTCTTACAGTTGCAAATTGTTTTAATGGCTCTTTCCAGTTTTTGACCAGTTCAATTCACTTCACACTTTATTCCCTAATTTTTGGCTAAGGCAAAGTAATAGCTAGATTGTGCAACTATTTGTCAGACTAGTTGCCAGACCAGGAATGAAAAAGCAATGTAGTTTAACATATTACTGCTATCTTCCAGAAATTGATTTTTCTAGACGTAGGTGATAAAAGACTGTTTTCATATATTAATTTAGTGCATATATCTAACCATGATCAAATAACACAGATTCCATAACAGGAAAGAAATAGTATCAACTACCATTCACAAAAGAAATTGCCCCCACCCAGGATTGAACTAGGGACCTTCTCATTGCAACGCAAGTGGGTACAAGTGAGACGCGCTACCACTACGCCATAAGGGCAGGTAGATCATTGTATTTTGCATATCCTATCAATTATCAAGGCGTATATTCTCAGCATGACGGACTGTCTACAAGTTCCTGTGGATCAAGCCAATAATCTATGCCACTAATCAGCTTGGTTACACGCATCTCAGCATCAGAGGTTTTTTTGTATTTCGAAGGCTTCCCTGGTATAAGTTATTGAGATATCAGTCGTGCAGCAGCTTGCAAGTTGAGAGGGCGGGATGAGGAGAAGCAGGACAGCCTGTCAAATTATGTTGATTCCAATGTCAGACAAGAAGCGCTGTACACATCATTCATTGAATGAAAGTATTGACAGATAACGGGAGCTATCTCTGCCCCTTTTATTATAACTGTTGAGAGCTAACGTTTGATACTGCGACTCAGGATCAGTCAAAATCATCTTATACCAAATGACCAAGCGAGAAGTGCTGTCTTCTACTGTGGGATCTGGTTTTTTTGTGCGGTACATCACCCAGAAACCGCGAGGTTGATACAGGGAGGAATATACATATTGTGGCATGCACCACAAGCTATATTATGCAAGGCAAAATCAAGACATTTACAAATCAATCATGACGATCCAAAGGCAAAAGCCAACGCGGAAGTTAACATCATGCCCATAAAAAAACGAAACTTATTAACTGTTGAGGATTGCCCATCATTAGGCTCACTGAAGCTTGGGGATCCATTGTGATTATAATCGTCATAGTACTCTTGGATCCGCGTAGTAATTCGCTGGAGCCAGGCATCGCTACTGACGACCCAAGCATCAGAAGGGCACTTTACCTTTATCATCTCTCGGAGAACCACCTTTGATTCTTCGTATTCTTCTTCGAACATATCCCTCTTTCCTTTTGTAGTTGTCACACAGGCATGTCCATCAAACAACATTCTCCTTGAGGCAAACTCTTTCTCATTTTCGATCCACCAATCTTCCATTCGTTCTTCATTCTCCAGGCCAGTTATGACAATGACGATAGGAACCTCGCCCTGGCAAATTATCTCTTTGAAGAGGTCGTAGTTGACCTTGATGATATCGCGATACCTTGAGCCACGAATGCAATAAACAAGAAGACTCAGTCCGTCATGTAAATTTTGCACGAGATCATGGAGATGACGAAGGGCAGTGTCTGCCGGAATGGAACCCGAATCACCTTCGTTAAGTCCAGCAGTATCCCAGAGGGTGTAAGAAACACCATCCAAGACAATCGGGTATGGATTACTCTGGAAAGTACAACCCACGGCAAGGTTGCTAACTTCAGCGATTTGACTGTCGGAGAGCATATTGACCAGGCTGCTTTTCCCAGTACCTGTCTCCCCGAAAATGACGATATTCCGAGGAGAAACCCCCTGTACCTTCCTGAAAAGGGGCTCCCTTAAATTCCGCACCCGTTTCTGGCGGTAGCCAGCTGGGTTAAAGGAGTCTAGGAACATACGAAGGTGAGAAACAGAACATAAACGAGAAAAACTGTTTTCTGACCTCTTTGTTCACGAAATCCAGTAGATCCTGTACCATTTGTGAACGGTTAGATATATTATCACAGAATCAGTTATTCTTGTACCTCCAGGTATGTTTGATCGTGGTTGCTCATAATACGCCGGATTTGGGACAGAATATGGATTTGGCGCCCAATTCTGACGGACATCATATGTCTGGGACGGAGGAGCACCCATCCTTGTTCTCAAACGACCCTGCTCGCTCGTCGATGATTCTGCGAGGATAATAAATTAGGAAAACTGATAATCAGAGTGGGATGTCTGCTAACCAATGTCTGACTGGGTTAGCGGTATATGGCCATGCTCCCTTGTTGCTTGGAACAAATGAGCTATGATGATTCATTTAACTGGCCCAAGAAACATACATGTAAGGGTCCTGGACCTTTCATTCTGATACGGAGAGGATGGGTGATCTCCCGAGCTTGGGACCCGAGAACCCGAGGCATTTTGAGAGTCCTGATCTTCTGTAGATCGATTCTCTAGTCAAACCATATAGCAACATTAGTTACTTGACACAATTTCGTTCTTTATGCTCATACTACTGATTCCACAGTAATTCTTGAAACGTTTCATTCTGGAGTGATGGTCTACATGTTCGTCGTATTTTAGCGGATCCTTTTAAATAATCGAAATCGAGCCATTCGGCAAGTTCCTTCGTCGTGCGAATCACGGAGAGTGACTCATTCTTTCTATATCGAAGTGTTCGATAGAAGATTCAGATTTCAGCAAATTCATTGATGACCTGGGAATTATCGGCTGCGCACGGGTTCCCAGTCTAACCACCCAGACTTCACGGAATTCGATCTGATAAATGGGTTTTAAGAGCTTCTTCGACGGCTGTGACATCCAAAGTCCAGCACGGCATTCTCGTCAGCCACTGAATAAGAAGCAGAAGTGCATACCATGAGGACGCCACCATTTGACTCCCGCTGAACGAGGATGGACCTAGAACTATCTCAGAACGAGCAAGTTGGTCAAATTCGAAGTGACATGATACAACCTGCAGGAAGACATGCTGTGTACACAGCGGTCTCTTGAGAGGCCTTGAAAATTTGAGGGTTCTGCTGATCAGAAGAGATTGGCTTCTGATCGACCCGATATATATAAACACATTAACTGTGAAAGGCACCGAACAATTCAATGTAGTACTTCCCACAGCATGAGGATCCTTCACACATCAAAGTGGTTTGCTGTTGCGTAAATCAAGAGTCTGGAACCAGAAAGACACGCTAAGCGGCTCTACATTGACATACTATGCACGGAGATAATTGGGCGATAAGTTGAAAATATAGCCGATACTCACAATACACGTCATTGCCATTGTCTCCGCCTGGCTTCTGACAGCTTGCGCCTTGTGCAGCGGTTCTTGATGGTGACATCCATTGTTCCGGAAATTGTACTTGAGGGTTAGTTCAAATTGAGTCATCTTCAATGGCATTAAGTTATATATGCTTTCAACCCTAAGTTCAACCAACCACACTTCAGGTCCTTCAATTTCATCACTCCCGCAAAAAAGCTGATGGCCACTAATAAATCCAACATCATATTGTTTGGGGAGTCTGGGGCTGGAAAGAGTAGCGTCGTGAATATGCTGTCAACCGACGAGCACGTCGCAGACATCTCTAGCGGGGCGAGGGGCTGCACATTTGAAAGCCGCAGCTTCGACCTCAATGTCCTCGGACATCCCATGACGATTTGGGATACAGCCGGACTTGACGAAGGCGATGCCGGACGAATTCCAAAATCTGAAGCAATCGTCCTACTTTATAAGCTCCTTCGTAGTCTCTCCGATGGCGTTAGCCTCCTGATGTTCGTGATGCGTGCCCCTAGAATCAAAGGCTCCGTTCCACAGAATTGGAAGCTATTTCAAGAGATTATTTGTCAGAAGAAGGTACCCATTGTCATCGTGATAACCGGACTTGAAAACGAAGAAAATATGGATGGGTGGTGGTGGGAGAATAAGGGTGCTTTCCAAAATTATGATATCCACCCTACAGGATTCGCTTGCATCACAGCATCCCGGGGAAAGAGGAACAGAGATGGGAGGTGCAAGTTCGATGACGAGTATGAGAATTCGCGGGAAAAAGTCCAGCGGTTGATACGATCAACTTGCTTGACTTCTCCCTGGTGTGTCCCAGCGGCGGAGTGGTTTAAAAATATCATCAATGTGACGTTCAGGCCAGAAGGTTATTTGTGCGGTTTAGTTAAGAAGAACGTACGGCATGAGGAAGTCCAAGAAGTGGCAGGGGAGGCATTGAAACAATTAGTCAGTATTTGTGGCATGTCGGAGAAAGAGGCACAAGATTTAGCTGCAAAGATGAGGGGTATTTAATTACATTGATACGTTTTCTATAATTCTTGCAATTCGGCGGTATCATGAGTTAATCACACTGGCATCGTTCTTGATTAAGTTCTGGTGTTCTTTGAATCTTTCTAGACTATATCTCATAGCTTCACATTGAGGATTTCCTTCAATGATCGAGTACGCCATCGGTAATGCCTCCTTTAAACACTTTTAGCAATCAGTTATCAGCCTCTTTAGCGGGCTTTTGTTCAGAATCAAAATACATACTCTCGCACGATCTTTAGAGGAAGGGTGAGTCACGAAGAAACTAATCTTGTCACCACTTATTTTATCCAAGCGCTCGTACATTCTACATCATAGATCGATTACAGCAGAAATAAAGTTATGCAAAGGTTATCACTCACTCAGGGACGGCTCTGGGATCATAACAAGCACGAGACATGAGTTGGAGACCAATAAAATCCGCTGAGAGATGCCACCAACCGTGAGGAGAGAAAAGTACTTCATTGGTTGAGAGAGTCACCTTTGACTTCTTGTGTACGCGAATTAAGGAGTTCAAGGAGATATTTTGATATCATATTACCAAAGATCAAGTCCAGGCCCAAGAGAGATTGAAAAACAACGGCCAGGGAAAACATTATTGTTTCTGAAGATACATTTTCCGCGGTGTGACGGGCAACTACATGGCCGATTTCTATGAGACGCAGATAAGTGAACGGTAGTATTTGACTGAAAAAACTAATGACCATGTGCCAGCACAGCGGCGAGACCTTCTTCGTTTCTACATACTGGTAATATCCCGGTGTATATCGTGATGAGACCTTGAGATTCCGATCAATGTTGTGCAGGGTGTCGAGATCACTTGCACCAACCAGGCAAGGCCGAGGCATCGACAATTCTCAAATCGTGCACCACCACTATCTCCCATTCTTTTTCAGGGCTATGATTTTCACGCGTAGTGACCGCGTATGCATCTCCTGGAGTCCAAATGCTGCCGACAACAGGTTCGTCCGTCTCCAAGAATCTCGTTCCTCCTCATATGTGGCCGAGGTTGGAGTGTTTCAAGATACGTGCGGTCACTCTGTGAACGTATATAGATAACGGGTGATCGGATGGTAGAATTCGATCGCGAAACGTGTGTTTGGTTTCTTTACTCATCATCTCGCCATACTTTGCGTAGCATTAAACCTTTTCCAGTGTTTTATACGGCGGATAAACTTGCCTCGGCTTCAGTCTGCATACTTGTATTCATGAATCTCCAACGACCAGTTTCTGGTACCTGTTCTAGGCTTTTGTATTATTGAGAGAGGACACTCTGGTTGACATAACAGCTGCTTACTGCGCTACGTAGTAGATTCCGCAACTTGCAGCCATGCCTGCCCCTATCATGACTACTGAGTCCCAGCGTCGCCAGTCCAGCAAGTCTTTATACGGTGGAATACCGTTAGAGAATCGTTTGTATCTATACTGGGTAAGTCGCAATGTGGTCGTCTGAAATCCTCTCTTCGGTGAAGTT
>Ga0153976_1000564_pt1 | contig 12852 bp, 13 predicted proteins | sample TSGA060MetaG_FD_104717 | JGI IMG/M metagenome (GOLD analysis project Ga0153976, IMG submission 104717) | Attine ant fungus gardens microbial communities from Georgia, USA - TSGA060 MetaG | ecosystem: Host-associated > Fungi > Mycelium > Unclassified | place: USA: Georgia, Yuchi Wildlife... | reverse complement strand
TCTCGGTGGTAGGAACAGGCGTTGGATCAGAGACCGCAATCTGAGCCGGTTCAGCGGCAATGGAATCATTTGCAGCAATAGGCTCTTCTTCGGCTGCAACGACGGTGGGGACCTCAGGCTCCTCGTCAGCCTTCTCTTCCTCTGCGACTGGCGTACCGGCTGGCTCTGCAACGGCGAGCAATACTTCCGTCACAGGCGCAGTCTCTTCCGTCGGATCCGACTCGGCTTCTGCGGTGGTGGGCTCCAAAATGGCCGCTGTCTCTTCACTCGGTTCGGACTCGGCTTCTTCTAGAGCGGGTGGCAGAGTAGGTTCCGGCTCCGGCTCAGTGATAGCCACAGTCTTCTCCACGACTGCCTCACTCAACGTAGAGTCAACGGGTGCATTCTCAAGTGCCACGGTTTCCGGCTCGTCCGAGGAAGATGGTAATTCCACGGGTTCAGCTTCGACTGCTATAGGTTGATCTTCAGTGGTGATATCTGCTGCAGGTGCAATGGACACCACGGGTTCAGTCACCGCAGGTTGTTCTTCCATAGGGGAAACTTCCTCTTCCACTTGACTTGCTGCTGCCTCAATAGATTCAGAGGTATCTTCAACAACAGCTGCTGCTGCGGAGGGTATTCCCTGTATTTGGTCATAATGAGGGGTGAAATGCATATTGGCAACGCGATAGCTCACCTGTGCTTCAACAGCAGGGGTAATGGCCTCTTCAAGCACCTCAGCAGACCTGCTCATCTCAATACTCGGATCACGGGTGGGCGCCTCCTGAGATAGAGAAGGCTCTGCAGTAGTAGTGCTCCCGACGCCGTTTATGGAAGGTTTGACAGCGTCTGATACCGCATTCTCAGGGCCAATGCTACTGGATATAGGAGGTTCTCCGCTCTCTACAGAGGCTTCTAAAGATTGCACAATGGCTGCGTTAACGTCGACGGACGGTGTTTGTGTCTCTGTGTCGTCTGTGACGGGTATCTCGTCCTATAGCTAGTTATTAGAAAATCGACGCGTCAAAAGCGTGTTTTTGTATTCACAAACCTTGGTTATCTCTGAAATTTCCGCGTCAGCGACTTCATTCGCGTCATCTTGGGTGGACTCTGCGAGAGCAACAGGTTCCTCCTTGGGTACCATCGTGGAAGTTGTAGATTGTTCGTATGCTTCTACGAGAAGAGATTTGATTTCTTCGTTAGTTGGAGGCTCGGAGTCTTGGATAATGATGCTATTCTCGTTATCAGAGTCACTGGTATCCATCAGAGGTGCCTCTGGATCTTCATTGTTGACCAACTTGTTCTGGACAATAATTCAGCCACACAAGAGCAACAGGCTACCAGAGAGTTGACACGCACCACGTTAAGAGCCTCAACAGATGTTTCTGCTGCAAGAGTGTCATCAGAGGAAGCTGTTACCGACTTGCCGTCGTTGTTCTCGTCGACTCCGGGTACGTCTTCGGAGCCTGCTGCAATCTCTTTCACACAATTTGCGGCACTATCCACGACCTCCTTATCAGTCGCCAACTTGCTAGAGATCTCGAGAGTATTGAGATCATCGTGCACGGGTTGAACGGTCGATATCGGCTCGTCCGCAACAACAACTTCGTCGGTCACGGCGGACATGTGTTGAACAAGGAAAGTAGAGAACGTGCTGGTGGGAGTGAGAGAGAGAAACCGTTCACTCTATGAGCAAACTCGACAAGTCGCAGCTAGAAAAACTGCAAGCGACCTTCGCAAAGAAAACCACTGAAATCCGCTTCAAAGGTCCACGCGACTAGTCACGTGCCACCAAAACCTCCACGTAACATTCATTCATTGAATGCAAAATGAAAAGACGTTCGCTTCAATTTCTAGTCACAAATGAACGGTCCTGAATATTTATTTCTATCATGTACGAAAAGGAGCATAGGCTACGCACATGCCAACAGAAACAGTTGGAAGAAGTATTAAAAATATGGATATCAAGAGTTCACAGCAAAGACAGGTGGTATGTCAATGTAAGTATCAAGTATAAACAGTCCGGAATGGTACCGTGTCCGTCACGCGTCACCGTAGCTGGCGTCAAGAACTCACTTAAAAGAGAGCGGCACCGACAAGACCCATCAAGCCGGCAACACCCATCCCCGAAGAGACAGACAAGCTGGAGGCTGCACCGGAACTCTTGGCGGTAGCCGAGGAAGAGGTCGCACTGGAGGAACCCGAAGCGCTAGAGGTAACAGATCTAAGTTTGGCCATGACTCAGTACTCGGTGAGGCACATGCAACGATGGAAACTTACCCCGCAGCAGTGCTGCCAGTGCCAGTGGCCACAACGCTGCCAGTTGACGAACCACCTTCACTGACAGATGTGTTGACGCAACTGATTGAGCTGCCAGGTTGGACAGTGACGATGTCAGAGTATGCCGTGGTACCGGTACTATCTTTTAGAGCGATGGTGCTTTACCTCCGTTAGCTGCGCAGTTCAAAAGCCCATTTAATATATAATTCGACTCACATGAGGGTGTTAGCTTGAAGGTCAACAGTCCAAGTGTAGGAAGTCCCCGTTTGGGTAGGGAACGACTTGATCTTCAAACATAATCTCAGGATGGTCAGACGCCTGTGAAAAAATGATAGCTTACAGCTGCAGCCGTAGACTGGCCACCTATCAAGTGAAGAAGACTTAAATCAACGAAAACTAGTCAGTAACGCGAAACTACATACCAGGGAGAAGAGTCAAGTAGTAAGGTGCCTGTCCACCTGACCAGGTGATCAAAGTAGGCTCTGGAGGCATGAACAAGGTCAAGGCGTGAGATACAGACATTAGAGGGTGTACATACGACACTCGACAACGCTGGCCCTACGCAAGACATGAGTACGCACGAGGGCGGCGAGATGCAAGGAAACTTACGGAGTGTTGACGGTGAGGGCATAGACTGAGGAAACGACGGAGGCGAGAACAGCGAGAACAATTGCAAACTTCATGGTGGTGTGAGTGAAGGAGTGCGAGTATTCTAAAGAAAACAAGATACGCGAGAAGAAACCGAGAAAAATAAATGAGCGCCCGTGTAACGACGGCACCCCGAGCCTTAAGGCCTGTCGGAGTCTAAAGTAATAGTTGTCTCGGCATCACGGCAGAGCTATTATCTGCTGTTCCTTGAGCTGTTGTCGTTCGTAGAACTGTCGATTTCAATCGATCTGTAACTATGCACATAGCTGACACCACGGGTTTGAATGTGAAACTTGAAGTTTGTTAGAACAGCAACTGTTGCATGATGGGGATCGATCGTATTAGGACAGTTATGTTTTTGGAAAGAAAATCCTGTTAGGTAACATTTACAAAGAGCTTCAAGGTGATAAGATCATCTCCTGTATCATGTGTCAGTGTTCCATCATAATCCAATCCAACTGCTTCGTCCTCCAGGATTGTGCAAGGAGGTCTGCCCGATTTTAATCACGCCCGCAGTTGACCTCAGTAATTCTTCCCCACTCTTGCGAGTCTCAGTACGCTCTAAAGATGGAAATGCGTCCACAGCATCGATCACAGGGCTCGGCACCGCCACATGCGTCGAGGCACATGCGAAGAAGGATCCATCTCCTGACGCATCCTCAATGTGTTCAGGTGGCGGTGGAGCATTGAATACAGGTAAAAATGACTCGGCGTACCACTCGTACCATACCTGCCGCTCGTTCGTAAGTCGCCAGATTGATACGTGCAGTTCCGAATTGCTGGGAAGGTACAGAGGATCCTGAATGAATGAATGTCAGGAAGAGCCATCACAAATTGACAATGCCAATACCTACTTTGAATGGGAAGAAGAGCGGGAACCAGCTCAGCATGTCTTTTGACACCTGGTCCTTTCGATGGGGATGAATGCTGAGACCAACATCCCCGTAGAGGATGGCTTCGAAATATCCAGCAAGCCCGTGCATAACACCTGCATGAGGGATATGGAATGAAAGCTTGGCTGAGCGGACATTATGACTATTTGTCAGCGGTAAGCCTGGAAATCGGTAAAGTTAGCCTCCGCCTAGTCGATACATTAAGTACTCGGGAATACCTCGCTCATCGACGGTTGCATCCTTTCGCGGATGTTCGAACCCCCAGCACGGTTGAACCTTGCTCCCGCAGCGGCCTGATACTCCTCCCCCATCTCCACTCAGGATGTTGACGTTCTGGAACATCACCACGTATGGTGTTTCAACGCCTTTAATGTCTGCACTAAGACGTGCGTTATTGTACAATTTCGAGGAAGATAACGGTGCGAGATGAGCGGTGTACGACGAAGGTATAGAAATGCCATCAGCTGGAGAATGGTTAGTGAATGCGTCGATAACCACTGAAATCCGCACGTTTCAAAAACCTCATTGCACCGTCTAGGCATTCCGGACTTAGCTCGTTATCACCGAACGACCCCAGTAATTCACTGATGAGGATATCCACTAGCTCAGGGAGCTCTACGTGCCTCATGTCGCCAAACAGCAGCTGAACAGAGTCACCCCATTCCTTCTTTTTCCGTCCCTGAAGCCTGCTCACAATCAGTACGTCAATTTAAAGACGATAACAGCCAGACGGACGTCACAAAGGCATTTGGGTTCTTCTCGACTGCGTATACGAAGGCACTTCTTCTTGATCTTTTGATCGCCGTCAGACTTCGCTCGACAAGAGGGCCTCGACCCGCCCCAGCAACGCAAATCACACTGCGAAGAAGGGTTAATCCTGGTAATGCATACTAAATTTGTGGCGCACATGCGATCATTATCAGGCCAGTCCATCAACGCGCGATACACGGCCTACAAATTTTCACGTGTCATTGTATACCGTCGCTTCATAACAAGTCACACACACTTCTTCATAATTGCGATATTTCACAGGGTCTTGTTCGAACGTCTGGTACGTAATGCTTTGGAGGTTGTCCATGAGTGGCTACATAGATATCAGTACAATGGTAGGCGGGAATGAAGTGAATATATAAACCTGCAAAGGGTTCTGGAGATAGTCTTGATATCCCTGAGCGAAGTGTTCAACCGTCCCTGCCGTCATTGCTGCCTGAATAGCCGTGCTTGTCTTCTCGACGTGTCTCACATATTGCGCATACGCTGATTCGCCTCCTTTCGTATGTAATCCTGAACTTACTCCTGACATGATGATAATTGGGCGATGCTAGCCGACAGCTGTTCGTCATTTATCCATTTTCACAAATATGTGTGAACTCACCGTCATACAATTCCGCAAGAAGGTTTGAGTGCCTTTGGGAAGGACAGGGTAGCCCTTAACATTCGCGATAAACGTGGAGGCAGGGAGGAATATGTGTTGTACGGGTTCAGCCATCCATTTGTTGAGGATACCCGCATTAGAAGGTAATGGCGGGGTGAGATCGAGGGCTAGAATTCAGCTCGTCAAACTCTGCGTCCGACACATAAGGTATATGCATACTAAGAGTCAGTCGCGTGTTGTAGTCACATATCGTGCGTATTACGTCCCACATCTCCCAAGTTGCATTCAGCTCTCCTTCTGGCGCCCTGGCGGCCTTCAAAGACTTCGGCGTGGAGACGCGCGGCATCACAATTTGTGGCGTTGAGGGTGGAGATGTGGTAGAGGACTTGCTCGGCGTTGAAGCATGAGAAGATGGTGATTCCTTTAGTTGGAAGACGGCAGGGTCGTAGATTGGAAGACGTATTGAGAAGTTCATGTACGTCGAACTTTTGAGGCATTCATTAATGGCACGGGCATATGACGATACATGTGATCTATGCCTGGGTGGGGGCAAGATAATTGTTTGGACATTGAGGTATGATGCGTAGGCGATCTCCTGACGCAGTGCCTATCAAGAAAATTCAAGTCATCGACATTATGATCTGCTGCGGAAAACGATGATAGCTCCGTGTAAAACGTCATATGAACTCACAATTTCAGAGTCATGGCGAACCCAGTCATCAGTTGAGTCAAGCTGAAGCCAATCTGATGCCATCACAAGGAGAGGCGCAGCTTCGTCTGTCACACTACTGATGAGCATCGAGCACGATTCGTTGAGAGATCTCCGTTACCAAGTCTCGAGATGGTCACTTCTTCCAACAGAAAAGAAGGTGCATTTCTCCATGCCTCTGCCTGCTGATCGATAGTAGCAGTTTCCTGAGTGTCATCTGTACTCGCCGATGGCACGATGCACATATTTCTCCATCGCTCCCTCCATTTTGGGGTGGTTAGAGGGATGCATACAAAGTCATATCCTTTGGCGTGACTTTCCTTGATAATTTTGAGAACTGGTGTCTTATCAGATTCATCTGTGCGTATAGATGCCTGCGAAATATCGTCAAAAGTGAAGAAAGAAGCTAAACTTGCAGCGCCAGCCATCTTGGAGGAGGAAAGAGTTTTCTTTTCTCCGATATCCTAAATAGGCAAATCTAAGACGCGTGTATACGCGTCTTGTCGCGCTTTTTCCATCTGCCTCGCTTCGTTCAGCACAACCCTTTCCAACACTCATATTCTATGTATGTCGCGGCATGCATGTATCAATCTCATATTCCTGCTTCTTAGACATGTCATGATTGATGTCCGAATGCTACCCAAAACACTCGCGAACATCCATACCCGTGGATCTCCATGGAAATTTACAAACAGATCTCCGCCACGAAATCCGATCGATAATCACTCCCAAATTCTTCCTCTTGGAGGCATATCAGAACTACAAATTTATTAGCCCAAGAGGGTTACCAGTCATGTTCGAAGACCTTCGAAGACTCAGTCCAATTTGGGCCGAGGCTCGGAATGTATACACCCATTGAAAGTGCCGAACATTCCAGGTAATTCATTCTCATTCTGGGTTTCGAACGTGAACAATTATGCTCATTCAAATAACATCATTAATGGAGCAAATTGCACCCTCTGGCACTGGGCAGTGCATGCGCCCATCGCTCTCGGCTGCGGAGTTCCGAAGTCCCATCTAGTTCCATAGACAAATGGAACATGCGCTGCATGACTCGAAAAAGTAACTGTTGCCTCCGAGGATGGTAACTTTTTGTGGTAGCATCCTCGGTGTGACAGCTGATTTGATCAACTGTGATCATGATCAGAGTGTTTAATCCTTTCGGCGATCATCCGATCGAGTGATGAGTACAGAACACGAGTGGTGTGGGATCCACGGTTGGTGGCGGACAAAGCATTAATGACTACCATCTGTGCGTGGTCTCTTGACCCCATTGGGTGAGCCAGCTTCAGAAGTATGTGTGGCTTCGCTATCCGCTGTCATTTCATACCCTGCTATAACCCCCTCCAACACTGTCCTACCAACAACTTGCCTCAGCTCCTCATCAAGATCTCGGCCTTCTCCTTCAGCTCGTTCCATGATGCCACGGACAGAATGCATGAGGGATGATGTAAGGGCGTCCGTTGCGATGTTTTGCTGATGTTGAGAAGGTTGGGAAGACGACGTCACCGAGGATGTCAGACACGAGGATGGATCTAGGCGTGAGTGCAGGTATGAAGCAACTTCGGGGAAGTCTTCCCGCAAGTATTCGATAGGCTAAGATTTATTTACGTGCTATTAGCAAAAAGGTAACATTATTCGCAAGTACAACTCACGGAAACACCCTCATTATTTCGGCGGTCTAGAGTGGCGCCGTGGTCCAATAACCACTGTGCCGTCTCAAGATTTTCTACAGTGTATAATGGTGTATCTCCGTCTTCATCGGTAACGTTGACATCTCCACCTGTGCTTGGGCAGTGAAGACATGTGATTGCCAAGGCATCTTGTCACTGACCTTGAGAGACCAGGTACGCTATAATCTCAAGATGACCGTAGGATGCCGCAGCGTGCATGGGGGTGTATGTGAATTGATCTGGAGCATTGGGCGAGACAGCTGGAAGGAACCGGGATCAGACTGGATTCGGTCAGGTTACCATAATATAACCTGCATTGCTGTTCAACGAGTTCCTGAAAGGAACGTGATAAGCTCAGCAAAACATAGCGTAATTATGAAGAAGAAGAAGTTACGTACTCGAACCCTGACTAAATCGCCATCGCTTGCAGCGACCCAGATGTTCTTCTCGACTTGAACTCTCGCTGGAACGGGCATCGATGAAGATGGAGTTTAATCAGTGGTGACATCGGATCGACTTAGTTTGGGCAAAGGACGTCGATTAAAGAGAAGACGTCCTGAATAGGGAATTTAGGCATAAAAAGTGGGACAAACTTTTGCCACAATGAATGGAACGAAACGGGTTTGTCCGCTTCGGCACACCAAAAAAATGCACAGTCGACAGTCACGACACCCACAAGAAACACTTCATTTCCGATCACTTGGGGTGGAGCATAAGGCTTGCACCGAGGAGGTCGCAGCGCTAAGGAAAGATTGATTTGCTTCTAACGGTAGGAGACGCGTGCAAAGTAATCTTGAATCGGATCTACACTGATCGGACCTTTCCCCGAGAGCTCGGCACCGTCGTGAGGAAGAAATATGTCGGAGGAGAGCAGCATGCGGTGGTACTGCCTCTCATAGATTTATGAGGTGAATTTTACGCCTTCTGTGGCATGGAATGCGAGTTTTTTCAGGCGAAATAAAACAGAAGGTTTCTGAGTTCTGATATAATATTATTCAGCGGAAATATTTAGTTTCAAACCAAGCTACACTAAAGTCGAACCTGAAAGTCGATTTTAAGACTAAACCGCCGGTTGCTGTCAACTATCGAGAGGCGTCAAGGCTTCCGAGCCCCCCCTCCCCCTGGCCCCCCTCCCCGCAAACGAATGTGCCCACCTTCCATTTTCCTGCTCGATCGATTACTGTAACTCTTCAAAGGTTGATCCCGAAGCACCGTTCCGCTATTCGCTCAAGATTGTAACATACTGTATACTATTATTGGTGGTCCCATTTACGGACTTTCATTCCAAACTTTCTGGCCATGAGCTTCTTCATGCCAACAAAACGTGGTCTTGAACATGTAACCCAACCCATCGGCGACTTCACTCCCATACATAACCAGCCAAACAGATCCCATCTACCCCTTTCCTCCTTGGAAGGGTACCCTCACCAGGGCATGTCCGCCCTTTCGACTTCAACATCCTTTCAAACATTCTCTGACGATTCAATGCCTCAGACCTTACCAAAACTTGGCGAAACCAGATGCTGTGAGTTTAGAAATTTCATCATTCCTTAAAACAGTCTCCGTCCGATTGTCGCTCCTCACCCGATCACAATCCTGTAATTTTTCTCGATCATATCAACGATTTACTGACCATACGCTTTTGCACTTCGTTCTTACTTTTAGACTGGTCTTTGCTATCCTCGGACTTAGATTTCATCTATTTGGATCCAGCTTTTGCCAGCCACCTCGAAAACCAGGCTGACTTGCTCATTGGCAAGTCCCTCCTATTCTTTGTGCATCCCGAAGAGCAGGCCACTGCGCGAGCCGATCTTGCAGAAGCTCTCGAACAAAGGACGATGCATGGTAGCGTTACAAGGTAAGCGATTTATCTTCTCCAAGTCAGATTGGGATTTACCTTGATACCTTCTACTAGAGTCAGGTATTGCCGCCTAGCCCGCATCCGTCGCATTCTCGGCCACCAAGGACCTTCTCCATCGTGGCCTGATGGTGACAAGGTTTCGGTGGATGCCTATTACACGGTAGTCGACATCGTCATCAACTGGGCTGCAGAGGGCCTCGTGTTATGCTTTATTCACGCCGTCGTTGATCTCGAGCCTGGTGACAATGACGAAAACCACAGAACACCCTGGACAAACTGGTGTGGCACACCATGCATGCACCCAGAGCAAATAGCTCTCTTACAGCAGCGGCTTCTTTATTACTTCCCTCAATCAACTACTGCACATAGGGTTTTTCAGATCTTGCTGAGCTCTAATTACAGTCAGCCAGAATGTCGTCTCCTATTGAGCTGGCCGCCGGACAATAGCCAAGAATACCCTGGTATGGCAGGGCCAAAGGAGTTCGCAAGGCGAGCGGCAGGCATTCAGACGTCAACTCGGGATAACAGTGCCAAGACTAGTTGCACAAGACGCTGGAGAATCCAAGATACAATGCCTGGTATAGGTGAAGTGGAAAGCGTGTTCATCCCTCATGGTAAGACCTTCTGTGATGGCGATCTATATGCTTCTATTAATCAAGCGGATATAGGTTCAATAACGTTTGCATGCCACACTATACAACAGCCAGCTTCGCGGAGCTTGTCTGTCTCTTATTCTCAGTCTCAGCCATTCACGAGGTCAACAGACGCTTACATGCCTGCACACAGCCAGCATCACCCCTATGACCTGTCGGCAAGCTCCTACACACTCCCGCCTGTGTCTACCACAATGCCACAGTCTTACGGGCAGCAGTACACATCGTCTGTACCATCCCAATACCCTTGGAGTTATTCGGAGACTTCATCGTCACTTTCTCAATTCAACCGATGGCCCACTGAAAGTCCCGCTCAGTCGTTGACTTCCCTCTCATCGAATTCATGCACTATACGCGAATCACCTTACTCTAAGCCGTTGGCGTCCCCAAATTATGGTGAGAGTCGAGCGTCCTTCAGTGGCTATCACCCTACCCCTAGTCCTGAGGCGGACTACAGCGCCAAGTCAGGGTTCGAGGCTAGTATATTGCCTGGACTCTCCGGTACCGATGTTGTACCTCCTCCCAGGCACCGGGTGAGCCCCGGGACACATAGGGACTCCCTAGCGCGTTCCACCAACAATAGACCTGTTGGTGTTCTCAAATGCAGTAGTTGCAAGGCGACTTCCAGTCCTGAATGGCGGAAGGGCCCCAGTGGCAGGAAAGAGCTGTGTAACGCGTGGGTGGCGCCCCATCACGCGACGTCCACTTACTAATTGTCTCCGTTTTATTGATCCAGATGTGGCCTGCGCTACGCCCGTTCCCGTGCAAAGAAGGAAGGACACGTGGTGTCAACGCAGCAGCGTCGGAAGAAAGAAAAATCCGGAGCCGTTGCGACCAAGGAGGAGCCTGCGGCACAACCCACTCCTCCGATACTTATTGCTGGTGCCGCTCCGGCGACACGTCACAATGGTCTTGAAGGCACTTCATTTGCTTCAACGTCGTCTGTCGGGTCCGGATCTGGTAGTGAAGCTTACTCTCAAGCAAGCCCTGTCGCACAGGAAGATCACAGACCTTCACAATCACCTCCGTCAAATATTTTTGTTCATTATAATCCTTCTCAACCCTCATCAGGACCGTCACATCATCAATCACGTATTGACGGTCGTCCGTTCACCTATCACGGTAGCCCTTTCCAACCTTCTCCATCTCCCTTATCGTCGGGTCAGTTGACTCACCGTCCACCACGAGGACAAGATGATGTGCCTGTATCAACCCGTGGCGGGTTCAATCATCCTTACCCCTCGCCCTCGTCAAATTCCACAAACTTTGAACGGGTAAAAGCGGAAGATCGCAATCTGTATTCACTGCCTCCTTCTCCGGAGCGTAGTAGATATGAAAGTTTCCGATGACCACGCCTCATTAATTCGAACAAGCTGACTGGTGCGTTATGTGACACCTTCTCCTTTCTTCTGTGAACGCCGCGTTTCAAGTATTTTTATGTTTTACGGTTGTGTCTTTCAACAATGGTGCTAGCACACCTCCTGCCCATATATTTATTGACACAACTCGACTTGATTTGTTCTTCTCGGACTTGCATAGTGCAATCATCACATGGATCTCACCCCGTGTAGTTTTATTGTACTGGACATCCTAATTTCATTTCGATCATGAGATCGACGAAGAGGTTCAAATGTTGGACTGTTGATTGTGAGTTACAGTACTAAGCGGCCTACATTCCTGCACTGGTTGCAGAGTCGAACTTGCTGCATGTGTGATTTATATGCTCCGCTATCCACCCTTTCGACGCGGCAACAATAAAATTCTCGTAAAAAGTGCAATAAAGCTTCCTTCTACACAGCCACGAGAGGCTCCGCGAGACGTTACGTAACCGATTCGTTACTTGGCCACTCCGTCACTACTGCATCAATGCAAACGGATGTTGAACCACCATCGGCGAACTGCACGGATCATAAAGAATCCGTGCTTGTAGAACGGTTGGCATGTTTGTCTTCTGCTCGATTTCAATTTATCCTGAATAGTTGTTAGCACAGCACGCGTCGTGTTACCAACCCAGGAAGCTAATGCCGACTCTGATGAGGAAGCAGAGGAAGACGTTTCGCAGACAAATGATAGTGATTTATTGGAGGACTTTCCAGACGACACTGACGTGCGTACCCTACCACAGCGTTTCGTTGTTCCACTCATCGAGGCATGAATGACTAGGAATTAGACCTCGTGCACGCGCGCTTGAGTTCCTTGACTAATCTTCGACTTCATCGTTTTGCAAAGCACCTGAGGAAGCTATGTCTAAGACAAAACGCTATATCGCATCTAGATCCCGAGATATTTAGGCCGCTAACGCAGCTGGAAGAACTTGACCTGTACGACAATAAGCTCAAGACTGTAGGAGATGCATTGAACGACATGTCTGCTCTAACGTAGGCGACGTCTGTTAAAGTCTCTGATGGTGTCCTCAAATCGCGCAGCGTTCTAGATCTTTCATTCAACCTTCTACGACACGTGCCCGAGGCTCTGCTGCATCTACACTCCTTGAAGACTGTTTATTTTGTTCAGAACAAGATCTCAAAGATCAGTGGCTTTGGATCGGTTGGGGCCACATTAAGGAGCCTGGAACTTGGCGGAAACAAGATACGGGTATTTGCGCCCACCAAAAATTATTCACAGGAGTAGCTCACGCTAGTACTCAGCATATCGAGGGACTGGATGCATTGGTCAACTTGGAGGAACTATGGCTTGGAAAGAACAAGCTCACTAAGCTAGAGGTGCGGTGCATCGCATTGTCGTGGCCAGGATGCTCAACATTATATGGTGCAACAGAAT
>Ga0153976_1000561_pt1 | contig 12868 bp, 8 predicted proteins | sample TSGA060MetaG_FD_104717 | JGI IMG/M metagenome (GOLD analysis project Ga0153976, IMG submission 104717) | Attine ant fungus gardens microbial communities from Georgia, USA - TSGA060 MetaG | ecosystem: Host-associated > Fungi > Mycelium > Unclassified | place: USA: Georgia, Yuchi Wildlife... | reverse complement strand
CTAGTTGATGACCAGCCTTGGCAATACAACCAAAACCTGGCGACGAAAACGGAGATTCAAGCGCCCGTTTCTTCGAGATATTTATGCCGGGATCTGGGCGGAAAACTCTCATTCTATTCGAGTTGTCTATGGCTGACCGTCGATCCTACCAATACTCAAGTATGCATTGGACCAACATTTCTGCACCTTATCCTCCTGCAGCCAATTATTCCCCTGTCGAATATCAGGGCATTGCGCCTTCGGCTTCTGCTCAGACAATGGGCCAGATCTACGATGGGGAAATCCATTCATCGACCAGAGGCGAAGGCTACTCGTCCTCGTACTATTCGAACTCAAATAACCACACAAATGCCTTGACTGCAGGGTACCATGCTTATTCATCTACCCCGAGCCACGCTTCTGAAGATAACGCCACTTTACACGGCCAACGCCACACTCATCATCCATCAGTCCACCAACCACAATCAACGCGTTCCTATCCCACGACCTATGGCCGGTCGGCTTCACAGTCTTATGCCTATTCACAGTATTCATCATTGGAGGGGCGAACACAGGAGAGGTCCTACTCTCAAATACAGGATGCATACATTTCGCAGCCGTCGAGCCCGACATCTTATCAGACGTCACCGCAATATCCACCTCAAATTCCTCTGACACCAGCGCCAACATCGCCATCCCAATATTCAGCATCTCCCTCACGCCCATTTTCATGTGACTTGTGCACATTGTCATTTAATCGCCAACATGATCTCAAGAGGCACAGAGAGACACACTCTGGCGAAAAGCCTTATTTCTGTAATGGAGGCTGCGGGAAAACCTTCACGAGAAAAGATGCACTAAAGCGTCATCAGGTGAGAGGAATTACACATAGTGTAAGCAATCGCTGATATACTTGTCAAGCTTGTCAAGGCATGCGGCAAGCCGGAGGAGCCATGGTCTTCATGAACTATTCAATAGACCATCTAAAATTCGGTTAATATCTTCAGCTTGGATATCTGTAACTATTGTACTTTACATAGAAACATCTATATAATTATGCGCACACCTGCATGGTTTGTATCGACCTTCAATGGTTTCTTCAGCTCGACCTTCAAAGTATTTTCTCGAGCACCCAGGCGTCATGAGGATCGATTCTCCTATAATAGCCCTCGTGTATTTTCACTTCTATGAATCCATGGCGTTCATAGAAGGCTTTGGCTAGATCATTGGACACTTGTACATGGAGGTAGACTTTTGAGAATTTGGGCTTAGTATGATTTTCCGCGGTCTCGAGTACTGATTGAAGGCTTTGTGACCCCAGGCCTCGGGATCTGTATGGCTTATTTGGGTTAATCAGGGGTCTGCTTGCACCTTTGAGGGAGATAATCGACTTACGGCCAAGACGCCCATGGTCATGATATACAAACTTGTCTGATCATCCTTATTCTCTATCCGGCAGCATATGATTCCAACCTTCGCAACAGAGGTACATGATAGATACAAGCCATGAAAGATGGACGACATACTGGGATGTCATTAAAATAGACTGAAATGATTCTGTCAGTGAAGGTGGTAGTAATGATGTTGGAAGTCCGCACTGAGCTTGCAGAACTCTTCCAGCTCTGGTTTGAGGATGTCACGATAGAATTTTTCACTATACTTAATTGGGAAGAGGACTGAGTTGAGTTTACGAACAGTTCCAAGGTTGTTGGGCGTGATTGACGCGAAGGATATACGAGGGGATGTCTCAGTTGTTATTGTCGACATAGATGAAAAGCCAAACAAAGCGTGGGATAGGATCACCTCCTGTGCCAAGTGATATCACCCTCTCGATACACAAACCGCCCCAACTGTGATTTGTAATTCCTGTGAGTACAGCTTGTAGGTCTTTACGTTTGCTCTTGGGACCACTTCAACTCCATTTATGATGACTCACACATGAAATTATTGGTCTCCACTCCTGAATTCCGTGGCCTCATGTTATCTTTGTTCAAATTGCTCCTCGGAAATTGTACAGGCGTTCTAAGTCACTACTCGCAAGGTCATCACCGGTCCATGTTGGAGTCAAGTTTGCGAACTCGACATACTCTCAGATCTATGTTTGGACATGGTCTGGAACATTGCCTTGTTTTTGCCCGTCAATATGCGTCGCTTGATCGGGGATGGGTCAGCGCATGAGGACCCTCAAATTGTAATCAGTGTACTATAGGAATCATTGAATACGTCTGTAAGCTATCTTTTGGGAGACGGGATGCTTGTTCTAGTGCTTCTTAGACAATGCCGTGAATCGCGCGAGAGATTCACCGGCGCCAAAGTTTTGGTGTTGCTTCAGTTTCTGCTCGACTCGAATTTCGTACGCACCGAGAGCCCGAGATAATGGGAAAGATAGTCCGAACATCTTGACAACCTGCCTGTCTCGGGCATTGTTCCATTTTCACACTAGCAACTATGAGAATTGGCTTCTTTCCTCGTATAGTCTCCTGATTCACAAAATCAACGCCCGTAAATCTGGAGCTGAAATTAGCTAGCGCCGCATTCCCGTGCAAAGTTTGTCTCAGAAATCAGCTAGGGACACTCATCTTTTGGCAGAATCTCCTAGTTGATTTTGGCAGAGACCATATCGGTCAACATATCGCCACCTGTTGGACCGAGTAATTAACTGGCCCACCTGAATTAAACAACCGGGAGATGCCAATGTGTTGGGATGTTATGTTGATACTTTTAGACATGTCTTCGTGGTCCGTTTCATATCAAGGAAGCGGACGAGGTTGAGAATAAAGTAATGATCATGCCGCAAAATTAAATGGCCTTGTCAATAAAGGGTTGCTAGCTTTGATAGTGGTAACTAGTACTTTGGTTGATCGCAACTGTCTATGGATGTGTTCACAAGCTGATTGGTCGTCACGATGTGATTAGACTCTTGCTTTTTCAAGTGACCGACTGACAATCCGTCCGATAGCTGCGGAATACAGTGAGTGGCATCAAGGAGCTCAAGGAGCGCATTAATAAAGCTAAATTGCATCCTGATGGCTTTGAAATGATTTAGTCATAGGAAACGACAGATAAAACCCAGTCGTGATCATCTACGACAAATTTGAGGGGAACATACATCGGAGCAATGATAATATATTAAAGGGCATCAAATGCTTTGAAGAAGGAATACAGGGTATTTGACAGCACACTAGCTTTTGAAGAGACGGGTACATAGAGAATGCAGCAAGAATAGCAGTGCAAGGCAAGTACGAAGCAGCTAGCTGTAATAGGAAAGCTCCTGGCATATAGCAAAGTTAGGTTGCAGAAAACGAGGTCCTATGAGTACAAATTAGATAGTGTAGGCGGCAGATGCAGATATGAACAAGGCAATCTGCAATAAACTCGATTATGAGACCAGACTTCTCTGCTGCGCAAGGACACGTACCCAACCAGAGGAGCCTATATCCTGACGTGAAGATTTTGACCGCTTGTTTTTTTTCCTCGGAGTGCGGTGGAGCTTTTCCAAGTAAACATCATCATAACTACGAAAGACACAGGTGGGCAGCTTTTCGTGGCGCTCCTCCATACAAGCCCATATGCAGTGCCAACGCGGGTTCTTCTCCGAGAATTTGAGGGCGAGACCAAGGTGCTTTTATTCCCAAGAAACTGAATTTGATGAATATCGGGTATACTTGCAGTCAAATGCAACGTCGTGTAGTGTAACAAACGCGCAGTCTATGACCTCGAGGTCAAGGGACGTGTTAGCGGAAAGGATAGCGTCAAGGCCATCGTCCATTTCGAGCTGCTTGGGGATGCCGCGATGAATGGGATCATAGCCGTCGACAAGAACCTGAACAGTAGTATGATCCGCGAAGTCAAGAGTGATCGTAGGATACGTAGAAGACTGTCGGGCTCTCCGAAGGACTTTGCCAATGATTTCGCTAGGGTCAATACTGGGACGGAGGTGAATGAGTGTCCCAGACGGTGAAGCATAAAAACGCACCCAATGTGTGTGGGTCGCAACGCGTCAGGTCGCCTGCGAGCGGCAGTGGGCGTGGAAGACGTGGATGACACGCTTGAAGATATAGAACGGGGGGAGTCGGAGGTCATGAGGTCAGAGAAAGAAAGAAGAAAGAAAGAAAGAAGTGATGACAAAACAAGGACAAATGATAGATTGGTCATACCCTTATACTCTTGTCCACGTCTGTCGTTGTGCCACTGAGCTTCCACAAGTTACCATACTGTCGTCCATAGTCTCATCCTCTACATCCTCTCATCCAAGGCAAAGGATGGAGAGGCCCGGCGTCTCACGACCAGCCGGTCCCCGTGGTCCCATCAGGACTGGGTCGCCCAGTGTGTACAATTCACAGCGCCCAGCACCCTCCATCCCTCCTAGTTTGAAGTCACCTGAAAGACCTGCTCCTCAGAGGCCCCCTGGTCTTCGCTTGAAAATTGATGGGACTGCCCCCATCACCTACTACAATGGCGACCCTGATCTCCAGCCCTCTGAAAGACCTGCTCCTCAGAAGCCTGGTCGTCTTCGACTGAGAATTGATGAGACTGTCCCCATCGATTACTACAATGGTGGGCCTGATTTCCAGCCCCCTGATTACGGGTCACCAGACGATGCGCCCACCTTACGGCCCTTCCGGGACACAACTATGCCCAGTCGTACCGCCTCTGAGCCTCTGGACAGTCTTGATAGCTTGATCAAAGGAATTGACAACTTGACTACTCAGCCTCTTTCCCCCCAGGACGACACTGACCTCGAGCCCGATCCTTTGGCTGCAAATCTTGGTAACTGGTCGGATGAAGTGATTGAGGAGCTACAAAGATTGGGTGAGGGTGCTGGCGGCGCGGTTCACAAGGTCAAAGACAAGAGATCAGGAAAAATCATAGCGAGGAAAACCATCACTACACGCCAAGCGCCCAGGCAGCTGTTGCGTGAGGTACATATCATGACCACTACTCAGCACATCAATATCATTCGCTTTTATGGTGCCTACATCTCTCCATCCACGAGTGAGGTCAAAATCCTCATGGAGTACTGTGAGGGAGGTAGTTTAGAAGCAGTCGGAAAACGGCTTCGCGACCACGGCGCCATTGTCGGCGAAAAGATTGCTGGTCGCTTAGCTGAAGGAGTGAGTTTACGGCCCACGTTCAAGTTTGTGTCTTGCCAATCTCATTCTGTGCTCAGATTCTTCAAGGGCTTGCTTATCTCCACCGGAAAAAGACTATACACCGAGACATCAAGCCTTCCAATATTCTCTTGACAAATCAGGGTATTGTAAGACTGTGCGATTTTGGTGTCTCTGGGGAACTCGTGGACTCGCTTGCGAATACTTTTACGGGCACGAGTTTTTACATGGCTGTCAGTATTCTTACTTTGCAATTGTAAAATCGATACTGATCTTGTTTTCTCAAGCCGGAAAGGATATCTGGGGATAAATATACAATTAGATCGGACGTATGGTCTACTGGTATCACTCTCCTCGAATTAGTTCAAAACCGATTTCCCTTCCCAAATGATCTACCTCCTATTGAACTGATGGTTCATATCACTCAAAACGAGGTATACCAATTCAGCATAGTAGGACTATTTCAGTTAATTGTTTCACATCCAGCCTCCCCGCCTCGAGGATGAACCAAATGTTCAGTGGACTCATGACATGAAGGATTTCATCAAACAAGCGTATGTTCTTTTTATTCCTCCCTATCAGCGTTGATATCAATTGCTACAAGTCTGGTCGTTGATCCACAATATCGTCCAGCCCCTGGGCAAATGCTGGAACATCCTTGGATCGTCAATACGATGAAAATGAGAAAAGAAGGAGATATGGCTAAATGGATTAGTGAGGTTTACGGTTGGCCGAAGAGGAAACCAAGCGACCAGTAAGTAAATTATCTTTCGCTGTGGCCCTATCTTATCTTAAGTTCTCAATCCAGGCCCTCATCAACCCGTGCCGGATCTTCTCTATCAAATCATAGCGAGCTGTGATCAAGTGACCCTGTCCAGCTCACCTCAACACAGATTTCCTATCCCACACTACTGGTCATGATGCCACTTTGTTACCCATTCTCTATATTTGCATACCCTCGTCCTGAGCCCAGTCGTCCAACTTTTTTCACCGTTGTTACTCATGATCTGCTTGTTGCGTAACGAGCGCTGCTTCTGTTTGGATATACAGTATGTACTAGAAACCTTACTCCAGGCTGACAGTGATAAAAGGTCGTGGATTATGTAGAAATTTTTGTGAAATGTACAAAAAAATATGGACTTATCAGTTCCTTAGGCGTGATTGTGTTTCACTCGGTACTCGGTACTGATGAAGACGAACACCACGGAGCAGCCAATCAAACAATGTAAGGAAGGAATTACATATGCAGCGGGATCCTCGTCATAGACTCTTCCCCAGATTTTTGGTCTGAATTTTCCGGTTTTGTCCATTATCCAGGGACTTGTACTGACAACAGCTGAACAAAATGCAGTAAAATGAAAACACCTTTTCATACTCCTAGGGAGAGTAGAATGATGTTTCACAATGTCTGCATCACTGATCTGAATCTTGATATCTCCGACTTTGTTGGATCGTAGCGCATCCTCAGCTGAGATGGCTCGTTCCTTGCTTGTATTGATAATATTCTTTATATGCAGCGGCGCACCTTGGCAATCTAATCAGGTCGGATGCAAGGGCGCATGTTCTTGTTCGACGTAAGTGATAGCACAGAAACTGAGGACAAGGGAGTGGATAAGATTCACCAGTACCTTGTTGAATGTTTCGCATGTTAGATCTTTTCTGACACTTAAAACTCGGTGCTCGATCGCAGTCCGCGGTAAAGTACACGGTACTCTACGATCATTCCTACTAAACAAAGAAAAGAAAAAAATAGTTGTCGCATCCTAATGAGAAACGCTAGCCCATGCGAACGCTGTTGGACTGTCTGTAAGAAAGGCAATCAAGTTCTTCGAAATCATCCTGTCTTCGTGCTTGTATGTGAACCGGTGGCAATTGTTTATTATTATGTGGGCTTTAGTCTCGAAGCCACATGGACACGAGTTCTGTTTGAGATGAATCTCTTCTTATAATTTCCTATGGGAGTGTGATTTGGGATAGCTCTTGTGGCTCTGGCGCATAGAGGTACAGAAACACCCATGCGTTTTAACCATCCTCCCTCTCCCTTGAGGTATGATGGCCTCATGAGTTTTTTTTCCCTGTCAATCCTAAGGTTCAAGAGATGATGGCCCTTGTTATGTGATCCATTGGTCGATAAACGAGTTAGTGTATCGGGCGGAGTGAACGGATTGTGGTTGTTAAACACAGGAATATTTTTTGGCATCTTCATTGACTTTAATGTAGAGAGACCACCTAGCTTTACTCGGGCAATCTCAAAATTCAATGGAATTTGAAAATGCGATTAAAAAAAGCTTTGAGGTACTTGATGATGACGAGTGATTGTCCTGAATGATGGGAGTAATTGATAGCGTTTCTAGCCGATGGTAGAGAATTTGTGATGTTGACGATGTGGTTGACATCCATATTTGCAGCCTTGGTAATGCCAAGTCAGATAGCGACAAGTTCAGTATTCAGCGCAGTGATTCCACCAGATGCTGCTTTAGATGGGAGGATTTGTTGCCCGGGCTTCCACTCGTAAGCAACAAATATCGCTTGTAATGATCTATTGACACTTGCATTCGTGACAACAAAATTAGTTTGTTGTTCAAGAGTATATTGACACAAGCGGTCGAGAATACGTGCCTTTGTCACATATACCGTAGTTGTTCATAGGGTAGGTCTTCGACCTGGTTGATACCATATACCAACCAGGATCGTAACAGTCGACTGGTTATCCCCTTTTGTGTCCGAGATCGGAAATGAGTTTCGGGGTCCTAGTAAGCCTCCGAGGAAATCATTCGGACCAACTAAGAATATTTTATCTGATTATTCAGCAGGAAAAGACAGGGCCTGCCACAAAGGTCTCACAGCTGGTGATTCCCTCTCTCATCTCCGCACTATCTGAGAGATGGAACTTCTGTATAGCTCGTCAAAACTCATGGTTCCCGTGCCCTTTGATTATGGTGCAAGGGGCAATTTGGTTCATCATTGTGTAGTGAAGGGGTGCCATTTTTAATGTGAGAACCAGGTGCATACTACCCAACGCCTTACTGTTGGTAGAGCGTAAGTTACCAAACCACTTGCTTCCTCGGGGACGATTATATCTGTTCCAGCTTGCAGGCTACAGTCTGCTTTTCAAGCCACGTCTCAATGTTAAATTATCGCCCTCCTTCCCGACGAGTGCCTCCTGAAAAGCTTGGCTCCCTTAGATTAATTAGGAAACAATGGATCGCTGTCGGATTGTCGAATAGGTGATTTGCTTCTCCGTTGACTTCAGGGATCCATTGGATCTGAAATTTCTGGCCTCAATCTCGACGTGGAGATGTGCGCAAGCTCACTGATTCAAACAGACGCAAGGCACTTTTCGAGTTCCAGACGAGCTGTTGGAGAGAAAAATGATGAGATGACCATGACACAGAAAATACCCTCTTCTACCTGAGCAACAAGTCTGATCCTACGCGTATCAATGATGAAGCCTTCTCTGCCAAATGGCCTGTCGCACAGCAAACTAGACGAGGGTTGCTAGGAAAATGGAACATTGTCGACAGATCAACTACGGTCCAGAGTTTCAACTGAATAGCTGCGAGGACATCTTCATTTCGCTCCGCGGGATGTGGCGGTTAAGCACTGAGTGGTTACAAATTGTGGACATTTTTGTCAAAACAAACCGGTGTATGCTTCAAGAATTTCAGGATTGCGTCAGTATTCGGATATCCGACAACCTGCCTAGGATCAGGGACATGCCTTTCTGCTGAATACATTACTTACACAATACTTGCGACCATGATAAAGGTGTTCATTTTTCGGTCCTTGTCAAGGCAACACAATTAAGTCCTTACTTGATGGCTCGTTTAAGCAGAGGTGGCGCGAGCTTATCGAGGATGGGCTTAGACTACTCGCAAATACAATGCTTTGGGAACACACCCGGATAGTTTCTTTGCCTCGACAAAAGATACATGCGTTGTGGTATGTCTGCAACTATGCTAAGCGGACCAAGCGAGAACGGTCCAGTATCTGCAGAAAGTACATAAGCTCAACAGCAGAGGAATAGTCACCCCTGGTCCTCACATCAGGGATTCCAACGATAATAAGCATGCCGGCCCAACACTCACAACAGCAACAATTGTATTTCACCAGTACCGCGACATCTCTGAGTATGGTCATTGATCCTTTGCTCCAGCCTTTTCCTCTTGCAGCCACCATGATCTGATACTTCAAGTCCCAAGTCAATGTTCAGAAGACTAACTGCAGGTCTGAGTAAGAATTCAGTGCTCATGTCCTGTCCATCGGGGGGAGTGGGTGCCATACGATATAACTCATGCGACTCTGAATGATGGGCCTATTGGTGCAATGTGCAGAAAAACGCATTGAAAGGGAAATCCTCGGTGTCATCAAAGGGTGATTTCCTCGGTGGGGCGGACTTCTTACAACAATCGCATCATGGGGGCCAAAAATACTCCGCTACAGAGAGTGGTATCCGTAGCCGTGTTTGGCCCCTCGTTTATCAGAAATCAATGGCAGAAGCAAAACTCATCCAGAGTTGTCAATGGACCGTATGTGACAGCAGAAGACGAGGCCAAAGTAAAAACACTTCCACATGTCAGGTGGTGAAACTCTGCGATCAAGTCAGCCATTTTTGTTTGAGCCTTCCCGGATTTCGGCGGAGATAGCTCCATTTTTGTCCCCAGGCTTTGGTCACCCCGGAGTAATCTATTAGATGTTGCTACTTGGTCTTTTAGTTTTCAGCCAGATAACTGATGGGAACGAGTCGACGGCTCCGGTAAAAGACCCAAGCTGAGCGAGTCGAGTTCGATTGGGTTTAGGAATTTCTCTATGGACACGAATTCATTAATCATGCCATTTGAACTTATCAAGGAGCCAAACTCCTCGCGTCCGATGAATTTATAGTCTACAATCTGACTGTACCTGATATATGGGGTGAAGAGAAGCTTTTGTTTTCATAGAACAAACAAGATCACTCTATACATGGCATCTCCTAGGAATTTGGAAGATATGCAACAATTACAGGGACCCCAGATCTGATGAACTCGGTGATCTACCCTGATTGGTGACCACCAGGTCTTGTTCAAAAATGTCATTCGCAAACATTTATAAATGCTACGCGAAAACGCTGAAGTCAAAGGCTTCTCCCTCTTTGTTTGTCCATGGCCGACAGCATCTCATAGTTTGTTCGCTTCTGCTTCCTCCTCATATTGTTACTAACACCTTCATCTCAGTCCTGCAGCTTTCCAATATTTTCCTCATGCGCAATACTATTCGACGCCTTCCATCGGTCATAACTATGTTCACCATGTTGAACCACCTCGTCCCGAAGTTGCTCCCAGAAAACGTCCCAAGTACACTCGCAGTAAGACGGGTTGTTTGACATGTCGAGTCAAAAAGATTAAGGTGAGTCATCGACTGTGAAGCTGTCTGATTTGATTGAGATACTAAACTACTTATCTAGTGCGATGAGACAAAACCGAAGTGCATGCGCTGTACTCATGGCCAGAGAGAAGTGAGTTACATCCCGACAGTCAATTCAACGGACACTGAAAATTTTCTAGTGCACTTGGCCTAATGGTGTCCCTGCACGAAAGAAAACCTCCGCTCGGAAGAATTCCATCGACGGAAGGTCTTCCACCACTGATTCTTCCATCTCAGAAAGTTCTGGCACTCCTCCCACTCGAGAGCCATCTCCGCGTCATCATCAGCAACATGATATTGACCTCAATTTGATGTCTCTTACGACACGAAAGAGACTAAAGTAAATATCCCTTATCTCTATCCTAAACACTTTCTAAGCGTGGCTTAGTGATGCATATCTACAACTCCAACCCATTCAAACGGACCTGGACGTCGTATATCCTTCGATGTAAGTCCAATACCATGATCATAATGCCATGATAAACTAATCACCACTGAGGGACATACCCAGGTCAAGTGATCCCCTTCCAACATACCCCTCACAATACGATCCCCTTCCAACATACCCCTCACAATACAATCCCTCTTCCAATGTGTTCTCGATGATCACAGAAGCTTCCTATCAATCTTGCTATGACCCTTATCCCAGTCCCGTTCAACGAACTACCGCTCCTCAAACCTATCGCTCTATGACCCACCAACATCTTGCTCAGTGGAGTTCTCCGGACCAGATGAATTCTTATGTGTGTCTGGAACATCTATGAAGTGGTGCTATGCCTTTTGATGCTATTTGTGTTGCAGTACCCCACCCCTAAAGATCGTGCTCTAGTAGCACATGTGTCAGCAAGCGATTCTCATAGATACTGATGATGCTGTCTTTTGACAGTGGGTTCTCAACCTTCACTACTGAATGGATGAATGGTCGATACCAACTACGAGCTCAATGATGGCATTCAAGTTGTCAGTCTGATTTATGTCTACTAATATGGACTGTGCATTAATTATTAAGAACCCATGTATTATCCCTTCACTGGATCGGCTTTTTTTCTGAGAATACCGATTCTTTTACAAATAATCTACTGGTGATGGCTATCTAAGTTGTCCCCTCTTCCTATGTTGAGGAGTAGCTCACGGTAAGAGACAAGGGAAATGTGGTGTCTGAGTAGATGTCCTTTCCTCGTGTCTAGGCTTCAACGCCCTGACATGTGGTTGCAGGACTACTAAGCCCCCCCTGGTAATAGATGCCGCCATTGATCGTGCATAGAGAGGGATCTTGACTCCTTACCTGCGGACATGCGGATTCTGGTTCTAGAATTACTTGCTATTTCCGACGATCCCAGGCTAATAGAATAGGGACTTACTGCATGAATCCCTGTCGTATGCCATTCATTGAACATGTTGAATTACACTCGAAGCATAAATAATCACGCCTTCACATGCCTGTTTGAATGCAAAGAAGCAAGTCGGAGAACCGTTGAACAGACCCTGCTTCGAAGCTTCGCTGAAAATCGAGTTACCAATTTTAGTTATGTTCATAAGATAAATATGATAGGAGTTTGCGTCTGGCCAAGTCAAAAGGGGATGTCGCTCTTACTAAGTGTGCCTCAAGGGCAAGGAAAGGATGAATATCTGTTACAAGCGTTTCCTAACCCGTTGACGCTCGGCTCAACATAGACCAAGAATACTTGTGTTTGAAGGGAGTGGGAAAGATGTGCGTTTGATTGTCAGGCTGGGAACTAGGATGGTTATAATCTAGTAGTTTGTTTTTAGCCTACGTTGTAACGCGATGCTCGGTCGCAGTCTGCGGTAGAATACAAGTCCTCTACAGTACTGTACATGGGTGCCTCAGGGATCATCTTGTTAGAATTGATTCGAAAGTCGATCTATTATCATGATATTACATAATTGATTTACCACCGTCAGTGATATAAATAATCCACAATTAGATAAATTATAAACGTATGGATGGAGAGTCGTGCGCATGGAACAATGAGTCGGATAGTCTTAAAAGACTGCGTTGAAGGACCATATAACAAATTGATGGTTTTCTTTTGAAAAATAGTATCAAACACATCAAGTAAATAGAATTCTTAGTAGAATACTTTGTTATAACATAGCTGAAAGGGGGACCATGAACACTATTGGATTAGACTGGATTGATTTGTGACTGGTTACCTTGTGTTTTTCAGGCATAATTTTACAGTTTGGTGAAATCTTGTGACATTTTGAGAACGAGCTCTGATTTCAGCAAGGAGTTTATCCTATGTGTTTTCACGTCTCCTGTTGATTTTTAGCCTGTTGCCCAATTTTATTCTTTGATGATTTATATCCAGATTCTGACTGCTCAATAATTTCCCGAAAGCTTTTTATGAGAT
>Ga0153976_1000559_pt1 | contig 12879 bp, 22 predicted proteins | sample TSGA060MetaG_FD_104717 | JGI IMG/M metagenome (GOLD analysis project Ga0153976, IMG submission 104717) | Attine ant fungus gardens microbial communities from Georgia, USA - TSGA060 MetaG | ecosystem: Host-associated > Fungi > Mycelium > Unclassified | place: USA: Georgia, Yuchi Wildlife... | reverse complement strand
TCCTCAACTGAAGAGTGACCGCTTGTCCCTCCACCAGCCTGGATTGTGAGACCAAGGTGTTCTTTCACCCTGTTATAATTTCGTTAGTCGATGTCACGGATTCACATCAGGAACGACGCACAGATCCCTTAGGGAACGTCGATATGGAGGACCCGCGCGATGCGGGAAGAGAATAGCTGTATCGATGCACTGATGATGAACTATCCGAAGTGTGTTGAGATCATTATGAAGGGCGTGACCGATGACGATCGTATCATGGCTGATGAACGCGTCAAGGGATTTGCGTATAGAAGATAGTGAGAGTGCAGCCTGCACATGCTCTTCTTGGGTAATGCCAGAGAATCGTGTATTGTAATCTCTGTGTGGAGGGTCAAGTTCAGAAACACCGAGATGCGGAAACAACTGACATCACATCAACGTCATCATCCATTCTCACTAGTTCATCCAGAACTTGTTTCCCAGAACCATCAACTACTGAAACTCGGGCGACACGCATGCCTCCAGTTGTGTAAACCATTTCGCAATCTAAAGCCACGACGTCTAAGGCTGTATCAGTTAGATCCTTGCCTACATCAACCACTGGTGGACGAGTAAATGAGAACGCATGACGGGAGTGCAAATCTTCCGCTCTAGACTCGTAGAAAACGTGGGGGCCTCTAGTACATCCAGCTTCCTCCGCTGGCTTAGAGCAGCAAGAATAGGAACGCAGACGCTCTCCTTCAAATAATGTCAAAGATTGTCTGCTGCGAATGCTTCGAGAATTGTCTACCGTTGACTTTGTGCGTGAATAGCTTCCCCCAGTGATAGTGGCATTCCTCTGACGGGGGATCGCGCTTGACCATATATGGCTGGGCACATCGTTCGCATTGAATGACTTGTCCTACAGCACTTGGTTTGTCACCTCCAATCCCTTCAGGCACTTGGGTGATAAACCCCCATGCCTGCAGGTCGTCTAAAGACATCACAAGTGATTTCAGAGCATCCCGTGTTAACCTGAGGTCATCCAATTTCTTCCTCGACTCTGCGCGAGCTGCTAAATCGTCTTCAGTACCTACAGATGGATGTGAAATAGATGTCGGTATTGAACGTCGTTTCAAAGCTGCTATTGAATTTATGACAGCCTAGATATATATAGGTTGAAATGGGCGAACTCGCAGGATGCAGATAGGGCGCACGTTGCGATATGTCAACTTAGTTGACTTGGCGTAAACCTGTTCCTCTTGACGAAGGGCGTGTTCAGATGCAAGGGTAGGGTGTAGTGGCAGTATAGTGTCGTACAGGACGACAAAGTGCTCGTACAGTGACTTTAGCAGGGCTTGACGGACGGGAAGGGCAACTTGAGATTGTGCAGCATTGATTTTGAGGATTGGTACGCCGGACTATAAGAGAAGTAATTAATGGGCTTCAGTGTTGAGAGCCATGAGCATACACTGGTGTGGGATGTGGCGGGAACAGCAGCTGGCTTCTGTGCGGTGCCAACTTTGAGACGTTGTGCTGGGGGTTCAGTAGGACTTGGAGACGCGTTGCGATTTGAAGTTGGTGGTTGCAGGAGATTATGAATGGGTCGCTTGGATGAGGTGGATGGCTGGAGCTTTGGGTGTTGTACGGGGATATTGAGGGAATAATTTGGATTTAAGTCCGGATTATGTGAAAAAATACATGATGGACGGTTGCAATTATTTCTGTGTGGACATGGCAATGATTGAAAGAGACACAGGGTAGAAAACATGAGGGGAGGGGAGGGGGATGAAGGCAATCAATTTACGATGACATAATAATGACCATGTTATGTATGATATTAGCTCCAGGGGGTTTGGTTGTCAATTATAATAAATTAAATAAATCACGAGAGATTTCGTGTTCAATATCAGCTTCAGCCACAGTGTTTGCAAAATGGAAACCCGACAGTCAAACATTGCTCAGACGTTTTGACGAGTCATGTGAGCGACATGTGGTGCTGTAGGTCTCTGCAACATCCCCATGCCATCATGTCATAACTTTTGTCTGCCATTCGATTCAAGTTGATATACGGCGAACCATGTGTGAATGTTGGGCGGGAGCGGCCGGAAGTTATATGTCTGTCAGACAATTGGCGCCGTTTGGCGGTGTAGTTCGACCGCAGCTTGCCGCTGCTTCTCCCCAAATTTTTTTATTTTTAACTGTCAAAATACCCCCTCCTCTCGAGCTCGTTGGTTGGCTTGTCCATTTCACGCATCTCAAGCCATGACCACGCACCCATCTTCCGATGAAAAACTCAAGCGACGTCCTCGCGCTACCTCATTGCGTTGTATAGAGTATGTTTTCACCCTCCTGTCTCATTCATGTAAGTTTATCCCCTCCCCCAGGACTGACAAGGGACACCATCTCACAGGACCCTTCATGACCCAGACGTAAGTCTAAAATTTTGTCCGTAAAATCTCCTGTATGAACATACATCGTCAGACCTTCCGGGTCCAATACACCAGACTCTTGTAATTCCCCCATTTCCGTACCCCGCAGTACTTTTCTGGGTGCCAACATGAAGGAAGGCTTATTAAGGGACCTCATTACCTCGAGATGGGTGGTCAACCCAGGTCTGTCCTTCTCCATCCTAACACCTGACCCACCACAAACCCTCTTCATAGCTTCGTCCTTCAAGTTGCTCATGATACCCATTGTATTGTACATCAACTGGGAGTTATTGGCGCCATACGTTGCTCCAGATGTGCCAAATCCAATCGCGCCTCTCATCTTCATCTCCCACCCCATTCCTTCTTCATCTCCTGATGACCCCCGTTACGCGAAAGGCTATTTAGACCTCGTCTTTCTTGCATTCCACATCGTCTTCTACTCTTTCCTCCGGCAATTCGTGACCACTATCATCTGCTGGCCCATCGCTCGCTACTTCGGGATAAAGAAGCAAGGTAAACTCGACAGGTTCGGTGAACAAGGCTATGCTCTACTTTATTTCACGATTATGGGTGCCTGGGGATTCGTAAGTTCATCACTGTGTTCTCCCAGATTTTTCCTAAACAAAACCCAAGCGTATCATGGGACAACTTCCGACATGGTGGTATCGGACAGAGTACTTTTGGATTGGTATTCGACTTTCCTCCAACACGATCTTGGTTAACCCCTATGACAGGATATCCTCACTGGCAGATGAAGCCCGAGCTCAAACGTTACTTCCTGATGCATGCCGCGTACTGGTGTCAGCAGCTTATGGTCCTGCTCCTACGTCTCGAGAAACCACGCAAGGACTACAACGAACTCATCGCGCATCATATCGTTACCCTGTGGCTAATTGGGTATATTTCAAAATGCTTGCAAATGCCTTGATGACCACTAATTTTGGACAGATGGGGCTATCTCATTAATTTGACATTGATAGGACATGCAATCTACATGAGTATGGATATACCGGACGCTTTCCTTGCAGTTCGTTTTCTCACTAATCACATTTTCATGGTCTGACGTTTGGTTTCGTAGGTTTCTAAGCTGCTCAACTACATGGGGTGGCATAAACTGAAAGTTTTCTCCCTCGCAATTTTCCTCGTCTCATGGACGTGAGTACTCGCATCATATTTGTTTGCAGTCATTGAGCGAGCCTTCAGTTACTTCCGCCATTATTTGAATCTCGTCATCCTCTGGTCCATATGGAGCGAATTCGAACTTATTGAGTACGTACCCTTTTATCTCCGTCGCATTCACATTCTTGATTTCATTGCTTGCCTGCAGCGAGAGCAATCGTGTATGGGCCCCGGAAACTGGCGCTTGGCTCACATGGTGGATGAAATACCAAATGTTGTTCCCCATTTCCCTCCTCCAGATGCTCAATCTTTTCTGGTACTTTCTCATCTGGCGCATTGTGATAAGGTCATCCACCAAGTCGTTTTTATTATTTCCTTGCTCATCATTTTACAGATCATTGAGGGATGTCGAGGTTGACGACGTCCGGTCTGATGACGAGGATGATGACGACGAGGATGAAGACACTAAAGAGGATTAAATCGACGCTAACTACTAACATTTCAGACGTATCTATCCTCACGAGTGATAACATGAACATTGCTATACTAATGTCATTTGCGTACTACTGATACAACGAGCAATGATAGTGTTACAAGAAAGTACACGCGTGATGACACCAGCAAGACTTCAATTTGGTCACGCAGGCATCTCAGCCTGGATTTCATCCTCGTCCTTGGTTTTATCAATAATGGGACCACCAATACCTTCCATGTCTGAATAATCGCTATCTTCCTCCCAGGGATCGAATCTGACCTTCACCCCAGCCCCGGTCTGAGGTGCGGAGGGGTGGGAAATGTTACCTGTTCGGTTGGGCCATCTCTTCTCCCGCTGCATGTCCAGAGGGCCGCCGGAGGCCATTTCCTTCATAGCAAGCAAAGTGTACTGAAGATGGTGTTACTCGATTTCGCCCTTGAATTCAACAGATGAAACATACATGCGCGTCATTACCTGCATTGTGAAGGAATGAAGTGGGAACCTGCAGGTGCCTGCATACTCGCTCCAGAGATCGTCTGTTATGTCCTCCCTCGCCCTCCAGCGCGGCAAATAGGTCGGAGGTATCTATAACAAAGATACCCTCGTCTGGTGTTGCTTCGGGGAGCAAGAAGCTGAGATTCGGCATGTTCACATTGACGGCGGGAGATTTGAGATATCTACCAAAAGGTCTTAGTGGTTAGACTCGTCAACTCGGAGCCATCTTCTCACTTGATGTCCTGATTGTTATCATGAAAAATCATGAAAAGCGGACCACCCTTTTGCACGTCAGCGAGTAGGTTCTGGATGCGTGTCTTGAAGGTGGCTCTATTGACGATTTCGCTTTCCCCGAATGAAAAGTGCTAGATACGTTCAGTCACGCGGACCAGCGATATACCCGCATTTCCTACCTCGCGATTGTTCTGGACAAAGGTATTTGTGTAATTGCGGTATTCCTTCACGATGAGATGACCTTGTTCTTCAACTGGCTTGCCATCGATCCATCGAACAGAGCTCCAACCAAACTCAGTGAGCATGGTATGGTCTCTGTCCCATGCTTCGAAGTCAAGCGACAACCAGATGCCGACTTTCTCGGCCCAGAATGCGCGAACGCGTTCAAAGATTTCGCGACGGGTATTCAGCATCGGATCTGCTCCCTTGAGGCGCTTGTTGTTCTTCTCAATTTGCTGAGGGTTCGTGCAATCAGAAGTGATGTGCCGATGTGCCCGGCGCATTGACAACATACCTTGAGAGCACTCTTCAGTTCTTCCTTGGCCTTGAATGTAACGGGTGTGACATGGCGAAGGCTAGATTCGGTCAACAGGCAGTCTGAGTAAGGGAGAGATATCAGATTTTTGGTAAGACCTATGGCGTGCAGCCAGTATCTGATGTATTCTACTTGGGCTGAAGAAAAGAGCAACCGCGTCTCAAAGTTCTGCAGTGTCCCTAGTAGATGTGCCAGATAAGATATGGGATGCTGCATGATGCATGATGCAGCGAGATCGGTTACCCAAGTAGAGTTCGGCGCCTTCGACGCCCTCCTTGTGGAGGGGGTGATCTGGATGAACAAGAGCATCCTGAGCTAGAGTCGCCTTCAAAGGACTCCGATCTGCCTCTGGTAAGGCTTGGTGCCTGCGCAGTCCACATCTGTTCAATCAGCGATTTACTTGTGACCCAGAACGATCGCACCATTCAAAGAAAATATCGGTATAACGATAATACCCTGTCACAACTGGGCCTGGGGAAACCATCGATGGAGGAGTAAAGGCAAGCTGCGATCAAATCATTCTTAGCCTTTATAATAAAGTTGATTCTTAAATATCTTATTTACCATAAATGGAAAATACGTTTCATTGTTGAATGTTCAACTAACCCGCCACACCACTCCCCAGTGGCTTTATATCGTTAGCCGTACAACCTACAGTTCTCTCTCATCCTTTTCATTTTGCACTATCGAACTCGAATGGCACAAACCGTGCAAAAGCGCAAGAGACCCTCAGCTGCCACACCAGATCACGACGGTTCAGATGAACCTGGACCCTCCAAGCGGCCCAAACACCCAACGGCGCGTATGAGCACTGGCAGGGAGAAACCTGCCCCCGCCTCTATGCGAAGCAAGGGAAAACGTACGTACGCGTCCAGTTGCGTCCAGACGCGTCTTCACCCTTCCTCACAGGCCAATCCAACGCCGATGAACAGGAAGAACAGGGAGCGCAGCGGAAGAAGCGTCGGTATCGCCCCGGTACACTTGCATTACGCGAAATACGAAAGTATCAGCGGAGCACGGACTTGCTGTTACGCAGGCTCCCTTTCTCACGCGTGGTATGTTGCTCAGTCGCGTTCCCAACGTAGTAGTACCGAACAGGAGCTCCAGGTACGGGAAATCGCCCTTGATATGATGACGGACACGAACTACGACATGTCGGACGCTGGTCTAAGATGGCAAAGTTCAGCAATACTAGCCCTACAGGAGGCTACGGAGGCGTTCTTAGTTCATCTGTTCGAGGATGCGTACGTTCCAGTCTCGTCTCTCTCTCGTCTCTCTCTTAACCAAATGACACAGGAATTTATGCGCCATACACGCAAAACGCGTAACAATCATGCAGCGCGATATCCAGCTTGCTCGAAGAATAAGAGGGCCATGGGGCGGTTTGGGGTAGGGGTAGGGGCCCATTGAAGATTGTGAATTTAGAGATAATCATCATCTGTTTCACGTACGCACTTGATAATCATTCATTGTAATTGCAGGCCAAATTCCAGAACATGAATGATAATACGAAGAAATGTGAGTCACGTTTTGACCATTTCAGATTTTCCGTCACCGCCTGGCGAAGTCTGCAGGCAGTGGCGACACTCTGGCTGAATACCATGGCTTGTCCCTAGTAGCACTGGCTGGCGCTTCAGAAATGGACCAGTGTGACGTCCAGAGCTGTTTGCTTATCCTGAAAGCTTTTTATGCAGAACTGGATGATATTTTCTGGCTTCTCGCTCAAAAATTGAGTTTATCCTGCTAATCGCTGGCAAATAGTTGGGCGGGGTGCTATGGAAGTGCAGGAGAAATTGTTGAAAGGTACCACATTTGCACTGGTGGAGAGGATACAAAGCATGTGAACGTAGGGCGATATCTCATGGAGTAGTGAAAGTCAGATGGAACGTGTTGGCCATCAAATATTTTTAGTCTCCACCAAGGTAGCTAATCGAAGGACGGATCGTTTAAATACTTCAACAGGAAATGATGTGCATTGTACATGAAAGTAGATAACTACATGAAAGCATCCTATGCCTGAAGCGCTACCAATGTCAAATGATTACCAGACGATTAATACGTTGTGCGTATTGTGCATAAGAATAAGACTGAACATGAGCGGTAGAACTGAAGATGTTAGTGAGTGAGTGATTGGGGGTATCCGTCAGTGAATGCAGTGGTGTAAATGAGCGTTCCAAAACATCAGAGTATGGCAATAAGGTAATGCAGAATGAAGAGTCCTGAAGAGTCCGTGATCGATTGAATCGTTCATCCAGTACTATGAGTACGCGCTTTGATGCCGGGTTGGTGTTGAGCGAGGTTGGGATGTCGAGACCGGCCTTGCAGGTGAAGTGTGGGAGTGGACTGACGGAGGTCGTTGATGGGAATGATGAAGGATGCTGCCACGGGAGATGTGCGCATCATGCGACGACCTTTTGTGCCGCAGGTCTGTTTGGCTTCCGTACGGACGATCAGCAAGGGCATTGACGCTTCTTGAGTGCCCGCGTGCGTCATCGCTGGCACGCCGCTGGTGGGCAGAAAAAAGTCCAGGAGAATTGGGAGCGGCGTGAGATGGACGATGGACGCTGTCTGCGCTGTGGTTTGAAGAATTGTTGTAGGAAGACGAAGAAACTTGACTTTGCAAAAAGTTGTTTGAGCGTGGTCGATTTCCAAACTGGTTCATCATGAAGGGAGGGGAAGGGGGAACTAATGTGTCCATGGGAAAATATGACACAGGCGTCATCATGGGGGACACGGGCATCATCATGGGGGACACGGGCATCATCATGGGAGACACGGGCGTCATCATGGGGGCGACGGGAACCGGTGTCATGACGCCAGGAGGAACTTGCATATTTATACAAGGGTTGTAGTTGTATGGCATAAGCGATGCATGGGGATTCGGCAGAGGGGATTGTTTCGACGAGTCAAATGCCAGGGTGCTGCGTCTGCTGATGCGTCGACCATCGCGAGCTCGTGCATCTTCTGATGATGTTGTGTGAGTTGAGTAGACTGACGGAGGCCTTGAGAAGCTACGCTGACTCCCCTGCGGTGTTGCAGGCATCGAGCTGGAAGGAGAGCCATCGTAAGGGGAAAGATTTGCAGTAGGGACCAGCGTACGCTGGCGAGGGGATGGTGAGGGGCGAGCATCTCGAGAAGCAGACCTATCGCGTTCCATGTCCCTAACGAGGGATGATGATGAGGAGATATGGCCAGCTCTAGAGGCTTCACTGCGAGCTCTTGAAGCTTGCAACTCCATAGCGTAGTTTTGCCGTCGTTTTTCTTCCTCCATTGCCTTCTTCTGAAGTTCCAAAACTTTGCGTTCCTTTTCCTGCTGTCTCTTTTCTGCTTCCAACAACCGCAACTGGCGTTCTTCCTCCCGCGCGCGCTTTCGCTCTTCCAATTCTCGCTTCTCACGCTCCTCACGAAGGAACCTTGCTTTCTCCTCGCGTTGTTTCTTGATGCGCAGAACATAGCCAAGAGGTATTTGATCATCTTTGTCATCTTCGGCGAACCTAACTCCCCTTTTGACACGAGGTGCGGCAGGCTCCGCTTGTTTAAGACTGGTCTTTTCCTGTGTAGACTCTGACGTCTCCGTGGAGTTCGGGATATCAACTGCAAGCGTGAGTAGTGCCTGTGAAAATTCGGAATTTGCAACGGTAACGGAGGCAGTGGATTGGTCGCTCGGTGGCAACGCAACAGCGGCAACTCCTGCCCGAATGATGAAAAACGACACAAATAATTAACTCATTGGAACGTACCAGAGTCGGGTGGAGATTCGGGCTGAAGCTCTGCAATTGGGTCAAAGTCGTCCTCGACGTCCGGCAGATAACCTGCCAATATATGTAATGGCTCCGAGAACTCGAGAGCCGCCACACCGAACTGTGATCCCGCGACATCGGCACTGACGATTTGACCGGACGGTTCCTGGCGAGTCCAGACAAGAACCCGGTCTTCGAAACAAGGACGAGTCACCCAACTGCCGAGACCTCCGCTGATTCTCCTTAAGTGCTGTGCTTTAGGCCACGTATCGATATCGGGATTGTGTGCCTGTGCTTCTTTCACCAAAATAGCAGGTCGAACGCCCAGAGGTGCTATACTGCGTGCTTCCGCGGGAGTTTGGGACTCCAACCTGCGCAGCAGCGCCGCTTTGTGCATCTTGGATTCCATAGTATTTCGGCGATGAACATGTCTCGAAAGGAGACAAGAGCGAGGGAAGGACGAGCTTCCTGGAATATCCAAAAGAGGAGGGCACGAAGGACGATCAACAGAGCTATTGAGGATCATTGCCCTCATATTATTTCGCGCCTGGGTAATAGATTCCACGAAGTTTTGGACGGGAAGATCGTCTTCCAATTCAGATGACGTATCATCTGTATCGTAGATTCTCGAGGGAGGACGTAACGCAATAGCTGATGTCGGCGGCAGGTGTACTGCTGCTTTTAGATCTTCATTTTTGTGTTTCTTTGCCCCTAACCATGATTTCCAGCTGCCCCTCTGGCTGAGCGTACGTGGTAGCACTTCGTCCACTGGAGTGCGCGGCTCCGCAGAGCCGGAGGATGCTGAAGATGAAGAATGAGCTGAATCGCTGGCTAAGAGGGGTACCGGTCGCGATGGGGGGGCAAGTTTTCGAGAGAGTGAATTGAACATTCGCACTTTCCGCTTGTTAGCATCTTGTGAGAGAGGGTCGGTGTCGGTGGAAGACGTTGTGGACGGTGCGTCAGGCTGGTCCACACGTCTTGCGACGAAGGAGGCTATTCGACGCATTTCGTGGTTGGAAATGTGGGGAAACAACAGCAAAAAGGGAGCGAACGGAAAGCGTTTTAGAGCATTACAAATGGAACTGAATCAAGTGAAATGGAAATGTAAAATCAATTGGGTTCAAAATATTGCTGCAGGCGAAAGTACCCGAATTAGTTCGGGACCCCTTTCCTCACGTTCACGGTCACCGCTCACCGATTGGCAGCGTTGAACTTGGCCACTTATAGCTGAACTTGACAAACCTGGGTTGTGCAGGATGGTGACCGGGAACGTGCACGATCTTGGGAAGTTAGAACGCTTCAAGTGCGAGGGTAATGCGGTCTGCACATGGACTTATGTACTCCCTCACACGAAATTCAACTGTGCCTAAACTTGCCGGCAACTTCGTGTGAACGACCCTGCAGGCAACTTCAAATATAAGTAGCACTTTGTTATTTCTCATGACATCAAAGAATGATCGCTCCCATCACCACGATGCATCCTTGCACTAGTAATCAAGGCTGGTCATGGATTTTGTTGACGTCCGCTATTTTTAATGGAAGGAATCCATTCCTTCTGCTTCAGCCTCTGCTTTCTCCCTCTCTCGTTTTCGCTCCTTGTGATACCACCGCTGAAGTCTCCGCTCGAATCGCTCAACTACCCCGCACAGGTAATCATCGCTGACACCGACCCATTTTGCTGACCGCGTGATGATTAGCGCCTGCTCCTCTGGAAGGTTTCCCAGGACGTCACGAGAATGGTAGATAGTGTATGATTCTCCCGGTTGTAGATCATCACCTGGTTCACCTTCGTTGATTCTTGTCGACACCAGTCCTTGAACGATAGTAGGATAATCTGTCACGTTCGTTCTACCATCAATATTTCCCGTCAATAGTGGGAAATAATTGTCCACAATTTGATCTGTTCGGCACCCTATTATAAGAACCATGCACTGCAGCGAAGTGAAACGCCTAACCCGTTTCACCGTTTTTGGATCTAACTAACGATCTTTCGCAAAAGTCAAGGAATTCATCTAATGTCGCATCATCCATATTGTCGGTGGACCTGCTTGCTTGGTTAGCCTATGATGAGACCTCAGTGCCTGCCCCCTCACATAGGAACCTTCGAGCTAAAATGCTTTTCATCACACCGGCTATCGGCTTCATCCATTCTTCTGATGACTGACAGGTAGACATGAACATCTGGAAGGGCGCAAGCGGGATCCGTTGCAACCCGAGGGAGCCTAGACCTGTGTTAACTCCACGGGTTCTTAGTAAAGTGGAACAATCACCGTATTTTCCCATCGAGGCCGTACACAAGTTTCAATACGACGATTGCTGTGGCCACAAGGGCTAGCTCAGGCAGGATGCTGTCATACAGGTGGCTTTCGGGATCGCCCGGTGCGACGCGTTGCAACGAGGGTGCCAGAGTGTGGTGAAGCGTCAACGGCAGTGACAAGATGTAACCGAGCCTTTTTGCGAGCCTGTACAATATAGCTGTGGATATAAGCGTTCATCACTGGCACGCTTTGCAACTTCGGGGGTGGAACATACGAGTGGAACCGAGGCACTGGTGCACAACTCGCCATAATACAGGCGACGCGTTTAGCTCTGGTATGAATACGCCATAATTCGCGTACATGAGCTTTGCCAAGCGGGAGGCAAGGCGGTGGAGGTAAAGTGCATTCGGTGAAAACTGTGTAAACGCGTTGTGTGTTAGTTCAAATGCGTATAAAATTTTGTCGTAGTTACACGAGGAGAAAGAGCGTGAACAGCGTGCTTCGTCAGATGACAAGTAATATCGGGAGGGAGGAGGCGAAGAAAATCCAAATAAGGAAGTTCATAAGATTCAATGATACTATATGGACGGGCAGGATGAATTGCGAGACAAGGGGCATAGATGCCAAGACTTACTCGATGAAATCCTTGTACATGACAGGTAAGCGCATGGCCCAACATGCGACTACGAGGACCGCGATGCAGTTAACGGGTTGGTCGTACGTACCGATGAATCGGTAACTCTGCTGGAGCCCTTGCTTCGTTGTATGGCGGGAGGCATGGCTCTTGTCCTCGTCGGAGGAACTGAATTCTGAGTTCTCACGTAGGAGCTCTACAAGTTCTGGGTCTTCCTCTTCGCTACTAGAAGAGGATGATTGACGCTCGTTAATGTCACCATCATCATCTGATTGAGACTCTTCGGCGTTATCTAATGATAACTTTGTATCACCGACATCAGCGTCATTGCCCTTTTGTTCTCGCAGGTAGTGATAAGGTTCCGCAGGTGGTGGTCTTGGCAGAAGGTTCAAATGTAGCATCCATGTATCTCTGCACACAATCTGATGTCAATGAAGTGACTGCTTCCGAACGATCTGGGGACACCGACTTCAAATTCGGACGGTAGATCCCAGAGTGCAGTCAATGCTGCAATCTGCTTGCGTAGGAGCAACTGCAAACATTGATAGTAGTGAAAGCGAGCACGTTCACCATGATACACTAATGTACACCCGGTGAACATGTACATTAAGCAAGAAGAATCTCTGAATCACTCACGCTTCGGATCCGCTCTGCTCTGTTTTGTTTTGTTCTTACGTCCAGATTTTAGCGTGCGCTTCCTCATAGTGTAATTTCCTAGGTCGTCCGCTTCGCCTGATTCATTCCTGTAGTTCTGGCAATGCCACAAAAGGTGTTAACTTCTTGTGTCAGGGGATGAACGGGGACACACCTGTATGACATGACCTTCGCTGCAGGCGACGAGGCCGCTTGAAGAGTCCTTATGCCATTGCTTTGACCCACAAACAGGACACTTGCGTCGAGGAGCCATGGCGTTCGGGGTGTAGTTGTACAAGCCACAAGAAATAGGCGCTCAAAGACCCACGTGATGAAGGATGAAAGCTTCCGAGGTCCGCGTTCAAC
>Ga0153976_1000558_pt1 | contig 12889 bp, 22 predicted proteins | sample TSGA060MetaG_FD_104717 | JGI IMG/M metagenome (GOLD analysis project Ga0153976, IMG submission 104717) | Attine ant fungus gardens microbial communities from Georgia, USA - TSGA060 MetaG | ecosystem: Host-associated > Fungi > Mycelium > Unclassified | place: USA: Georgia, Yuchi Wildlife... | reverse complement strand
AGCTATTGTCGCAAGTACAAGTTGCTGGATGACTTCCGACATTGCAATCTAAGAAATGTTGGTACGATCTTGGATCAGAAGCTGATTCTCTCTGCAGTCATGTGACCGAGTGCTAGCCCATAATCAGATGCCTATGACTTTATGTAGCCGCGCTTTCAATATATAAACATCGTTCTCTTAACCGATGACTGGTTCTCTTAGAACTTTGGAGAACGCCTGGCGGACTGCCGCGCCCAAGATAGCTTCAATCAGCATTTCTCTAAGTCCTCATGAAACCCCAAAACAGCGTGTCGTCCGTGTTGGACAGCTTGATGCGGTATTGTTAGACCAAGAGCTTGCGCAAGTCCTAAAAGAACCCATACTCAGGGCCTTTTCTCTCGTTAGCGTGCGTAATGTACTTGACATACATACTTATACTTGACCGGCTCATTCAGCATACCACTAAAGCTGGTATTGAGCCGGAACTCGGTCTACTCATACAACTTTTTCTCTACAAACTGTCGGTATGGGATAATGGAGGAAGCTACGGTGCAAAATTGCAGGATCTTCGATATTTCACGCCTCAAACTGTCAATCGATCTCTCGCTCGTACGTATCCACTTTCGGCCCTCGAGCGTGACCTGACCCTCGTCTCAGCATCCGGGTTGCCACGCATAACTCTCCTTTGTCATGGATTTTTGACCATCCTTGTACCATATCTACATTCACGGATTAGAACCCATGCCCTCTCGCGAGCCTGGCCAGATGCTCCCTCTAAAGACCGACGACGAATAGCATGGGATGTACTGACATCGACTGAATCCTTACACACTCTACTCGGGTTGTTGAACTTCCTGGCTTTTTTGTGGAGTGGGCGGTGAGTTACTGTTTCCAACTGTAGAGCCTATGGCTTATTTTTGGGTGATTCAGATATCGGACGCTCGCAGACCGGCTCTTGCGATTGCAACTTGTTCCTTCGAGGAGTCAAGTGAGGCGTGATATCAGCTACGAATTTATGAATCGTCAAATGGTCTGGCATGCTTTTACTGTAAGTATTATTTCTATCGACCTCCTCTCCTGATATATACTCTATACAGGAGTTCTTGATATTCTTGTTACCTCTTCTTCATGGTCGGTCGGCTCGGCGACGACTCAATAAACTTTTTTCATACCTCAGCCCATCCAAGTTGATTTCTATCATTCCGGTTGTCAATCGTCCCAGTGCTTCAAGCTTGCAGAAATCATCTTTGTCCGGTACAAAGAGGCGTGGCAAATTCTGGTCTTTACCCGTCGACCAATGTGCCATCTGCGCCGAAAACGCATCTTCAAGCTTCAACGTGTCCGAATCCGCGACTATTCCCGGTACCACTCTCGTTCCGCGTGCTTCTGCAGCGGAGGATCCAGAACTTCCAGCATATCCTATCAACATCCCTTACATAGCTTCTTGTGGAGATATATATTGTTATAGCTGCCTAACTGAACGACTGATGGGAATAGCGGACGATACAGATAAGGAGCATGGATGGGAGTGTTTGAGATGTACGGAGGAGGTAACTAGTGCCAACAGATATGAAGTCGAGATTACAGGCTCAGGAAGTGGGAGCGATTATGAACTTAGCAGCGATATTGATCTAGATACGACAGACATATCTGGGTCGCTGGGTAGCTATAGAGAGTCCGTGTTATCTGACGACTATTAGACTAAGCGTCTCATCTGCGGGGTGAAAACATTAATGCGTCTAGCAAAGAAATTTTTATCAGACCAACTCGGCCTGAATTTGCTCAAAAACTGTGGGATCAGCTTTTACAACAATAGTTTTGAAGAATGCAGGATCAGAATTTCGCTCAGCCTCTTGAAGTTTTTCATTGATGAATGTGTTGAGTTGGATCCTTCTGACAGGGTCGTTATCGTAAACCTAAAATCATCAGCAAGCGCTCCCATTGATTTCAAGTTGCGTTATACATACTGCCTTACGTCGCTCATACTCAGGCGTACCCTCCGTATTTTGGTAGAACCACGAGGGAGCTTCGTCAACATCCCAATAGCGTTTCAGAGGCGGCGGAGAACTAGAAACAGGTAAACAGTGAAGGGAAAACCGCCTGTCGACGTACCTATCACTGTCAGCATATGAACCACTTAAATTCTGGGCTTCCTTGATCTCGCCAAAGACGTCCAGCCAAAGGTTGAATATTTCACCTGGCAATCGGGCCAAAATTTCCGTTTTTCCAGTGGACAGAAAAGAGGCAATTCCCATGGCAGTCAACTTTCTATGTCGAGGCTCACTCATATTATCAAACTGCCGGGACTATCCATTAGCAGATGCAGGTGAAGAAAAATGAAGTATCAAACCTTGCTCCACCACTGATCCAAGAGACCCTCCATCAAATAGCTTTCCTTCTGATTCAATTGACCAGCTGCAGCAGAAATCAGCTGTGAGAAAACTTGAGGGTCGGCCAGGGCGATCCGAGCGAAGACATAGATAAATTCAGTCATTACCAGAGTATTTGTCTGTCCAGACAGTCAGACGCAACAGTCATATTCATTTGCAAAAAGTCCACCACATACCTCGTTCTCGACAATCTTATCCAGAAGCCAAGCAAAAAGCCCAGAGGAGTGAAGGAGTGGTGCCCAGGCAGTGGGCGGAGTGAGCTGAATGCAGATGCACGTGAGACCGGTAAGGCTCTTCAGATTCGTAGGCAATGCATGAGATTTTATGGCCCGCGTGAGTGCTTCGAAAAGGAATGCACCGTATATCTACAAAACTTCGTAGGCACTAAGGAATCAACGAAAACTGACCCTACCTGGATAACCCCTAAGGCATCAAGGAAGATATACGATTCAACGATATTAATTGTTGTGCCAAGTACGTCTTTATCATCTGCAAGAAGCCCCAGAGCACTAGGTATGAGGTCTGACAGAGCCGGGGCACCATCAACGCTCGCTATCGTCGTGGTATTCCTAAGAGCCGATAACCAGAGATTCAAACCATCTTCTTGAAGCACCTGGGATGAGGTCAGCAAGGTTGGAGATCATTAGATCAGGAAACAAACGTTAGAGAAGCTCTCTTGAACAAGCGGGACAACGACAGCACCAAGCGTATTCGATTGTTCTTTGATGGCTTCAACAAGTTTGGTGACCGTAACCAATAGGGATGCTTTGAACAACCAGTCATCGCCAGCAGATGACCCTATCAAAAGTCAATCTCCAGCACAACTTTGTCTGATCAGCCACCCACATAGATGAGGAAGGGGCTCAACAATCATTGACACGAAAGGTGATATCTAAGGTATACAAGTAATTGATGAAGCTAATTCAAAAAAAAAAGGATCAAACATACTCGATGTCCAGCTTGCTCGATCATGGTGTTGAGCGCAGTATCTACACAGCGTTTGCTTTCAAGAGTTTCGGCTTCTCCTAGCAGCTGCACAAGCTGTCTTATTGTAGTTGCAAGATGCGGGAGTAAGTAATTCATAGAGTACCCAAAAATCTAGTATTTGAATCATGGTGAAATAGGATTTAAGAAAAGGAATGATACGACATACGTCTATACAATCCTTCAAAGCGGTTGCCGCCGTCAAACGAACAACAGTGTCGGTTGAAGGACTACGATCTCCCAAGAGATGTACAAGAACATCCCAAATCAAAGGATTGTCTGGTGAAGCACAATCCTCCGAAACCCATTTTGCAATCAACCAGGCAATGCGACGTTTGATAATAGGATAGCTATACTAGTTGACTAAAGGTAGAAAACTCAGATCGTCAAAGTCGTACCTAGGATTAGTAGATTCCTTAGCTTCAACAGCCAGAGTGTGCTGGAGCCATTGGTCGAAGGGGATCTCCTTCTTGAGGTGATGTGCACAGCGCCCTAGTGCACAATAGATCGCTTCCTTCTGAATGACAGCGTTGAGATCAACCGCCGGTGTCACTGAAAGCCACATTGAATTTAATTGTGAACAGGGTTGGAGCTGGGAGTAGACGCACTAGCAGATCTGAAGATCTCGTACAACAAAGGAACGACATAATCGCTGTAATTGTTTATCAAAATCAACAACACTCGTTCGCTGCAAGGCTAGATAAGAGGCTCAATCATACAGTGAAAGCACGTTGAGCAGAGGTGGCTTACTCGAATTTCAAATTCCCACTGGTTATCTTCTTTGTCCTGGTGAATCAACCACCCTTCAGGATCAGCCGACCAACTTTCAAGGTCCGTGGGATTCAAAGGTATGAAACGTGTGATGAGCAGTTGTACAGCATTCTGCACAAATTCCTGTGTTAACGCTGTAATGATATATGAAAATATTCCTCATTACGTGCATGATATTCTTACTATTTGGATTTCCTGTCCCGTCTCTGCGTATCGGAGCCCATTGACTCAAACTCTCTTTAAATAGAACCATGCCCTGCACCAAGATTTGAGTCGGATAAACAACCTCATCTGTATCTGATAGGCAACTGATTAGCCCAAGATCTGCCCAAGTCATTCCAAACCTACCAGCGATTAGTTCGAGAGAGTTGTCTGTTGCATCCACAACTTGTTTCCAGTGATAGAGAACCAGATCACCGCACTGTGGTAATTCTACGAAACGGGATGTATCCAGTTGCTGCAGTCTACGAAAATATTTTCCACAGGTGCGAACATGCTTCGTGAGAGCTCGAAGGGGCTTATGGGCCTGGGCGGTCTTCCCGTCTCTGGTCAATGCAATCACAATGTCTTTTCGGAGACTGAACAATTTTTGGGTGAAATCATATGAGAACGTGAAGAGTTGAGCTTGCTGAGATTCGTTTATCAACAGGCCTAATAAGAAGCAGTAAGGTTTAGTCACTTACCCAGATATTTGCGGCTGCTGCCTCTTCTTTTGAGTACTTATTCAACCATTGCCACGACCAAACGGCAATCTTGACCAAAATTTTGTAAAGGAGATGAGTGATCATGATGTCTTGAAGCAATTTCTCTGTCAGGATCGCGGAAAGATTGAGTGTTGCCGACAGAGTCAATGCTAACGTCCCAAAGTAACTAAAGAGTCGGTCTCTGAAAGTTTGTACAATCTACGAGATCATCTTCTAACCAGCAGCTGATCAAATGAAATTTAATACACACGTTAGCCATCAGCTGAACACCGTTTGGCCTTTTGATGGTTGTGAACTGCTTGATGAGAGTATTCAAGATCTCAAGGCCCCTGAGTAAGATCAGTGCATCTTGTTGTTCATCATGGCCTGCAGAGTAACGGCTAGTCAGCCTTAAATCAATTGTGACTATGAGATTGTCGAAGAGATCCGGCCTGAATGACTTATTTTTTTTTTGACTTTTTGAACGATTGCGGGAAGTCTCACCAGTTATGAGGAAAGTCCAGGCGAGCTATCGTGGCGATGACAGTCCTGTTACACTGAGAGATCTGTACAAGAATTTAAACGGATCACACTATAAGATTGCGATTGTCCCCTACAGCATCATCTGCCTCGTCAAGTAGGCCCAATGTTCGAGCCCGAATTCTCATGCGGTGCTCATCTGAAAGGATTCTAGTTGTTAAATCAGCATTGTTTTTGTGCTACCGTCGCCCACAAGTACCTCCGTGATCTCCATGACGCCGACACTGAGTTTTTGAACTGTATGGCGGCCTGTTGCCGTATTGGTAAAGGCAGGCTTCTCTGGATTGCAATTTCCTGTAGTGCGTCGATCGTTCCCAGCATTCGAGACATCTGTTCCAATCGGGCACTTGAGGAATGCACCCTAGAAGGGTTCTGACTGGAAGCATCCACTATCGCTTGGTACAGTTCTTGTGGGTTGACCGTCTGTACAGGAGCTAGGTTTCCGTGTTTACCAAAATTCATGATTGAGCGTTTTTGATACGTCCAAGGAATTGACAAAGTTCAAAGGGACACTACAAATACCATCAATAACACCTGATCCTAAGGTCAGTGGTTCAGATCCCTAGGGATCCAAATTCTCATCTCGGTTCTATGTGTCTAGATATTGTTGTTCTGTTGCATCCTGTACAACAGGAGCATTATTCCTAGCAACAAAGGAACAAAAGATCAGAACTCGATTTATATATTGTCTAGTTTTCAGCTGCCCAAACTGATCAATAGCAGTCACAATCTTATGAGCATTGGCTCAAGCTGGTATGTCTTGGAAAAAATGCATCGGAAAAAAATCACGTCAGATCGGGGAACTATTTGAGAAGCTAGGTCGAAGAAGCTGCATTAAAGCCGCGGCGATGACAGACGCTTGCGATCGATGGCACCAAATATATGATGTGCGATTGTATTTAGGAAACTTGAAAGCGCCAAATCCATGCGATGCAGAGGATTGCGATCGCTTACCACCTGAGTGGCAAGATATATATGTTGGCATGAATCTCCCCGAACAAACACAAAAATTGTTTTATTCACCCACTATAGATGAACATTAACGACATAGACACATCTCTCAGGTCCAAGACACGAAGGACAATTTGAGACTCTACAGGTATAGGCTTGCCGTGAGTTGGAACAAATTCAGAAGAATTGCTGCCGCAAGCGAGCGGAGTGACAATATTATTTACCTAAGTGAGCTATAATACCCGGTTACAATACTGTATACGAAGTAAAATGACAAAGTAGAGGAAGATCCCTTAGAGAAGGGTGTGTAACAATGATCTCGTGACACGTCAGCTGTCACACGCCACCGATGTACCGCGTCGCGTCGCGCGTCGCGATTTGTAGGTCACACATGTGACTAAGTGACATGGCGCGCGTTGCATGGGAGCTTACGAAAGCGCACTGCTTTCTCTGTTATACGCTCTTTTGGTAGACAATCAGATGGTGAGATCATGGTCATAGAGGAATTAGAGCTAGAGGGGAAGGTCAAATGCACGCCTCGGAGAGCTCAAGGCAGGGAGTTGGCCCCAGGCTCAGATAATTGTATGGTCATAGATTCTCTGGCTTATGCTACTATTCATAAAGGTCATACAGTACAATCTGAGTTTTCACCAGAGCCCCTTGAAGAACTGCCACGTTCATCCCTGAATAAGTTTGCTTTTCAGGTTCCATTGTCAAGAGGCACTGTCCGTTCTACTCCACGGATCTTGCCTGAGAGTGAATCCAATGAATCCACAAGGGGCACAGTTATACGCAATCGAAAACGAGCACGTTTGTCTGCCATTGGCGTTTCAGAAAACACCATGTCCAAACTCCAGCGCTGTGTATGCTGCGAGGGGCAATGGAAAATCAAGAAAAGCATCTATGAGAAACTCAACCATATAGAAGCTTGTGCCAAGCAGCATGCACACACTCTTGAGATGGTATCCATCCTTATCAAAAGAGAGCTCAAAATGACTGTAGAAACTTCGAAACAAGAGAACACTGATTTACCGAGATCTCATCTCGAGGAGGTGGTTCAGGATGTTTCGAAGAGGAAAAGCAGGTCAAAGAAGGAATCCACGTTGGAGGAGTTTAGTAGTCAAAAACGAGTGGACGCTATGAAACGCCTTCGTGCAATTCTCCGGACATCAAATTTGGATGACATTGACATTGGTCTACCTTCCTCCTTTCCAGTGACCTTTCTTCCATCACGACTTCTCCAGTCTCGAAGACAAGCCGAGCTCTCTTTATCTCCTGAAAAGACATTCCATGTGAGCTGCCTCTGACTTCATTCTTGTTGAGGCTCATGATTCACACAGTTATCAAATCAGAAATGACCACGACTGGTCTAAAAACACTCGGTTCCCTCTTTCCCCTAAGGCGTGAACCCACGAAAAGAGAAGGAGAAGGATGGTCTGCAATCAACAGTAGCGGTGTCATGGTTATCTGGTAAGGATGTATAATATTTCGATGAGCCAGTCCATCTTGACACATTTGTATGCCTTGCGTCAGTACTAATCTTCTGAAACTCCAAGGCATCATATCATCTTCATCAACGCTCGTCATTCCATCCATTCTCGATATATCCAATGAAACCTGACAATAGTGTATTGTAAATAATTAGTCGGCTTGTAAGAACTAAAGAGCGATTTCAGATAAGTCTGCGACCTCTAGCACACCGCCAACCAGGTGTAAACTGCCTGCCACAAGAACCTTCATCGGACAAGTTCCATCGTGTAACTTCTTGATCTGACTAATTGCATGTTCAATTGAAGGTAATACATAAATATTCTCCGTCGGATATTCTGGTACAAGAGAAGACCACGCAGTCGCGAGTTTGTTTTGAGTAGTTAAATTCGATAATTCTTCGTGAGAAATGGCCTTTGTTGTTAAATCTGGTTGTTTATGATTTAGGAAATTTTCATATTGAATACATTTCCTGACTTACCATCCTTGAAGCGCCCGTCGGCGTAGGTTACATTGGTGCAAAAGACAACATGGTCGAAAAATCTAGATGATGACTGCCCTCTCTCTTTTGTCCATGCAGTAATCTTTCCATCTATTGTTTTGAGGAAGGTTTGACCTGAGCGTCCGCTCGTGCAATTAAAGATAAGGACCCTTTTTGTCTGTGAGCTAGAAACAAAGGGCTCAGAATCCTTAAAACAACTCTAATTCAAGTAGGACATACGAATTTCCTTCAAAGTCAACACCAACACCGAGATTGAGAAACCAGTCCATGCAACAACCCAGGCTTTCTGCGGTATGCGCACCATCGAGATACCAGGTCAAATTGCCGTGGACAGGATCAGCAACCGTCTGGCAGCGACCTGGCCATCTGGCTGCTTTGAGTCCAGCAACAAAACTCGGAGGAAGCTCAGACGCGTCTTCGAGAGCCCGACGCTCCTGTAGAAAACGTCGTGCGAGCTCGACTGCAATTGTGGCATTCTGAAGCTGATGTTTTCCAGCAAGACCTGCGGTCATATGTAAGTCCTTCTTAGAAAAATATGGGATTAACTGACCCAACGGAATCTTGGATAAAGTGTCGGATGCCTGTAGGACGCTAAACGAAGATGACTGACCCTGAATTCAGTGTCTACATCGTGCATGTGTGATACAGGCACTAACACAGAGCTCTTTCGCTCGTTCCTCGAGCACTTTCAATCCTTTAGGTGGTTGGGTGACGGTGATCGCTGGAATACCTCGCTGGTAAAGTTCAGGTAAGGACACAAACAATGCATATGGAACTGACCTTGAAAATCCCACCTTTCTGCCATGCAATCTCTTCTAGTGTCTTGCCCAGTACAGACACATGATCGATTCCCAACGCTGTGATTCCGGTCACCACAGGTTCGGGTACAATATTTGTACTATCATAAGCTCCACCAACACCAACCTCGAGGACGGTTGCATCCACCTTCATTTTCAAGAAAACATGGAAGGCAAGGAGTGTCATAAAGCGGAAGTAGCCTGGCATCAGAGTTGTAAACGGAAGTTTGCGCTGTCAAGTAGATGAACCCAAGATATTTGGTCAACTCGGAATACTTACCTTGTCGTTCTCCTGAAGCTTATCCCATACTTCAAAAAAGTATTTGGTGAAGTCATCCTCAGAGATAGGAGCACCGTTGATGCGGATTCGTTCCCGCACTGCAACCAGGTGAGGTGAAGTGTAAAGGCCTAAAGTTTACGATATTAACATAGGATTTTTAATTGAAGATGCCTCTCATACCAACTTTCCATGATGGTTGAGAATGTTGCAAGATTGAATTCACGAAGGCGCTCGTGGACCCTTTGCCTTTTGTTCCAGTGATATGAATAACATTTAAAGCGTTAAGTTCGTTGGGCTGTCATGAAGAATGTTCGGGTACCAAACCACACTGGTTACCTGAGCATTACTGACGTACTGAGTAGCCTATCCGTTCAAGATACTCCAACATTTCTGGAATAGCAAACTCGCTCGAGCGTCCGCCGGAGACACGTACAGCTTCCAGCGTTGCAACATTAGACTGAAGGCTGTTAAGATTATCTATGGCATCTCGGTAAGTTCGTATTGAAGTCATGAATCGACGAAGAATGCGTTCAACAATAGGACCAGGATAGACAGTTCTAAAGATGGGTATCGAGAGAAATTTAAACATGCCGATTGCGATAAAAGTTGTGTCACTATGTGATTGTCGTCACGGTCACGCCCAAGACACTGACGCCCGTAAATGTGTCCCTCAAAGTGTCCTTGTCTTTCGCGCCTAGCACTCAATTCATTTTTTTTATACTTTGCTATAAATGGAGCGCTATTTTCCTAAAATTGCCAAAACATCAACCTCAAAGAAGACTCGGTACCATCCTTACAGCCAACAGAGTCCTCTGACGCCCAAAGAAAAGGAAGGAAGTATGTTTGGACGTTCCAAGTCTCGCAAACATAGACACTCAGATTACGAAGTCCAGGCGATAAGCTTCAAGCCTACTATAAGGGAACTCAACAGGGGACTGCTGTGCAGCCTCAAGAATGAAGACAATCCGATTACACACTCGGATATAGGCAAGCGAACATATGGTTAGGCTATATAAACTTGCAATATTCATTAAAAATAAAATAATTTGGGTGATAGACCGTGTTGTCTCGGTCTCAACTGGGCATCAGGTTGCAGAAGAGCGGCAAAATCGGAGACTGTATCTTCAAGACAGGCAAGGGAAGCTAGATGCTCAATGGGCTCGAAATTCAAAATCCAACGGAATATTCCAATCGGTCTGTGTCTATTTGAGCGGGTACTTGAACGGTACGACGGACATTGAGATAAAACGAGTCATCGCAGAAGGGGGTGGACAAACTGTGTAAGCACACTTAACATATCACATTTTATTTGCTGAAACTCGGCCAGCATGGTACCATCCCAATGTACGCATATTGTCACTTCTCAGTGGATGAGTGGATCAAAAACGCACCGACTTCTGACGACAAATATGCGAAATAACCCCTATATTGTACGACCAGAGTGGGTTTTCGAGTCGATTGCGAAAGGCAAACGACAGCCAGAACGGACGTACGCGATTTTGATAGATAATAGCCATAAATGCCTACAAATGTAAGAACAGTTGTGTCGGTAACTAAAGGTAGCTGTGCTAGTAGTCCAAACTCGGTCATTGCATGTCCTAAAAGAAAAAAGGTTAGAGCTTGAGATTAGAAGGGCAAAGGCAATCAAGGTCAGGGCAATCCCGTGCGTATAAGGGGAGCCTAGGTATTGTTCGTCAAAGCGACACTTGGTCTGGTGCACAGCAAGAACACTCATCATGAAAGAGCAAAAGGATAGCAAACTTACCAAGACAGTGGTCACCTAGTGAGTGACTTAGGTTGGGCAAATATCAACTGTGTGACTTTTTTTGAATTGTTCCCACGGGCATCGTTTTCCCGACGTCACATACGTTGCACGTCTTTCAGGGCGTTGATGACATAGCCTGCACTGGTGACTCGCAATTTTACTTCCCCTTTTCTTCTCTTCCAAGCTTCTACGCCAGTCTGTGCGCAGTGCCTTCCATTTCGTCCATGCATATCTTTACCCCCAATCACGTGCAACTCCTCAATGCTTGCTATCCGCCCTCCTCTGCACTCGTTGCTGCTCCAAATTACGCGCCCAGTTCTCATGAGCTTAGTCGTCTAACCTACTATGCGTTAGTACCACAAAATTTACTTCCTCCGCCTGTTAACCTCAGAACTGCAGATCTAATAATCGCGGTAAATTAACGAAGCTGGGTATCGAGCTGGAGAAGCGCTCAAGGTCCGAATGCCGGAAGGCGTGTAGCGGAAATCTTCGTATGAGAGCGTAAGTCTTACTCTTACCAGTTTTCGGCCTGTATTCTGAGACAGATTGATCAAGGTCGCTTCTGATTACACTTTCAATATTCCGCGCTCTGGCGATTGAATGTAAAAGAGACATAGCACTTCTATCACCTTTTCTGGTTAATTCTGTCGATACAACTCTATCCTCTTTGATCTCCGACTTGGAAGTCGTTGCAAGAGCAGCCAGCGTTGTAGGTAGTTCATCCACAGCTTTCACACTTCTTACAAATGCTCTCCTTGTTTAGTTTACTGTTTGGACCACATACACTGACGGTCATCCGATAGGTGCTGATAGCGCATTGGCTGCAAGTTACCTTTCCACCCTTCGCATCTTTGCCTCCCTCAGCCGAAGTGACATCGCTGACATTGAAACCCGAAATCGGTCAGTACACTTACCGGAGAAGCTTTCTGGACCCTCCTCATGTAGCTGCAGCACGCGTTTGGTTGGGTTTTCGGCTGTGACGGCTGCACTGAATTCAGAGGCTCTGTTCAACGACTTCGTCCAATTTCGAGCGCAAGTAGCTGTCATTCTCAATCCAATTATCTTCATCTTGCTTCAATCAGAGGTATCGGAACTCAATGAGCAGTGCGTGCGTTCTTTGATGAAGCTACATAAGTATTTATGAGTACAGAGCTATTGATGTCACTGATAAAGTGCCAATCTCCCCTACACTCGCCGAATTTCGCCAGTGTCCGACATACGAGCGTCGCGCTGCTTCAATCCACCTTCACGTGGACGGTGAACGAGGACCGTCGAGCAGACAAGTCTCGGATGCTGCCCTGAGGGCTTTGTTCTCCCTGCTTAGAAATGCAAACAGTCCGCAGCTCGGTTTTATCATGCAATCCACGTTTGACAATTTAGATAAACTTTCGGGCTGGATCGAGAAAGACCATTGTTGCTGGTTGGCCCAAAGAATAGCTGATTGGGCTCAATATCAGTATCGTTATGTTGTTCCCACTTGGCTTGTGGAACGGTTACTAGAAAATCAAAATTCAAAATCAGTCACTCCTATGCATCAAGCACTTACTGCCATGATCACCACCGTCCTCGTTTCGCCTACTAGAATGATAAATCTTTCGTCGTCTGATATCATTTCGAACCTGACAACAGTTCTCATCCGACGCTCAACTATTGACCCGGAAGACTCCCTTATTCAACTATTGGAAAAGTGCATAGCATCCCTTGGGACTCATGTCTACTATTCTGACCAGATTCAAGACTTGGCGGTATGTAACTGATT
>Ga0153976_1000556_pt1 | contig 12905 bp, 11 predicted proteins | sample TSGA060MetaG_FD_104717 | JGI IMG/M metagenome (GOLD analysis project Ga0153976, IMG submission 104717) | Attine ant fungus gardens microbial communities from Georgia, USA - TSGA060 MetaG | ecosystem: Host-associated > Fungi > Mycelium > Unclassified | place: USA: Georgia, Yuchi Wildlife... | reverse complement strand
CCCTAAAGTCTTATTGCAGAGCAGTCTACCTAACACTCCACCCCGAGGTGATCTACTCAATGTACGCTCTAATTCTTTCGCTCAATTACGCCACTTATTGATCATGCATCTCTCACCATTACTCAGTCTGATGCAACACGCCGTCCTGCTGCCATGCATCCGGCGCCTGTCATATCATTCACCCCTCTCCCACACAGACCCTCCCCTACAGTACACCAACAACATCCTGCCTTTCTTCGAACCCTCCGCAAATTCATCCCCTCATTCTACAGGAATGGATTGCCCCAAGTTGGGAACAACGAGTCTCACGATCCCCTAGATGTATGCATCTTTCATTTTTTCCTCTCCACAATGGACATGACGATCGCCCTGCAGTTCCCTGCTCCATCTTCCTTCCATCTGAACCACTCCCTCTCAGCGCAAGCTGTCACTCATGTGCAATCAGGCGCTCATTCTGGCGAGAATGTAAGTCTCCAGTCTTATGTCCACCATTTCATATTAACAATTCTTCAGTCTCGAGCAGCGGCTGTCGCCCAATCTTCTTCAACCACCATAAAAGCCCGACTGCCAGGCTGGTGGCCCATTCATACAGGTCGTGCACCACCACCTATCATCGATGTTCCCCTTGCGCAGGGTAAGAAGGTAAGCTTAACTAATCTTCATCACTGTCTTTGAGGTCTCATGCACCGATCCGTAGCGCAACGCCGCAGCTGGTGCTCCCAAAGGCAGCGATGACTGCGTGCTTGATGAAAACTTTGATTCTCGTCCACCTTCACCAAACCCCAATTCACAACTACCGTCAGGTGCAGCTCAGACAAACACCGGAGTGCATGCCAACAGCTGGTCGTGTTTCTGCTTGTAGAGAAGTCTGGTCGTCATTCCCTGACCATAGTTTTTTTTCAATCTACATATGCACATGGAAGTGACGTTGTCGATATTTGGTAACCACCATGTCACAATGCATTGTCCTCTCTGATCATGATGCAAGAGCAAATCTTGATGCTGATCTCGATTTTCGCTCAGTTTCATCATTCATGTACATTCCTTGGAATCACTCACTGAAGATGAGCTGTTTTTGACGTTCCACACCAGCTGGGATGCACTGCACCGTGTCTTTCGTCAGATACTCATGTACGCCGCTGTCGAGATGTCATACTCAGGAAGAACTCTTCAGTGCACTTTGTAAGGTCGAGTCTCGACACACAAATTGACCATCACATCACAGGCTGTCGCCTAGCTCTGCAAATTGATACAACGCTGGCATCAAGTATGTATCAGACTCCGTATTGGGTTAACTGGGGCCTTGTGTCTATCATTCTTCAGCGACCTTGAGTCATGATCAATATCAGGAACGACGCTTGAACGTCAGTACGGGTGCGGTGGTTCGTCACCTGGCAAAGCACCAAGAAGTTTTGACTTTCTCAACAACACAGGAAGACAAAACGGCTTTTGCTCATCTTCGGGGGCCGGGCCGTCGTGGTCATCCACACTGTCACCCACACCCACACCTGCAAAAGAGCCCTGAGACCAACGCGCACCAACGTGGTTACCAGAGGTTGAGGGGTTCGGTATGGAGTGGAAAGAGGAGAGGTGGATGCTTGCCACTGCGAAATGTAGAGAATTGTTTGACTTGGTGGGCAGGTTCTGTGGTATCTGCCCGCATGCATGAATGAGTGGATTCAGGGTAAAGATGGGAGGTGAAACTCACTGGACTTGTCACTGACTCTGTGTGATCTGGACGTGTAAGCCTTGAGGCAGCAGATACCGTGACTTGTAAGGAATCAAGAGGCTGTTTTTTGATTGAGAAATTAGACGTTTGGCGATCTCGTGTTGCAGAGGAGTTGTTGGTGATCCGGCGGGAATTCCTATCTGCCAAGAGATCGATTGTCAAGTTACAAGGCGTTAAAGCCTTTTCTCGATGTGACTAGACCATGCTGACACTGAACGGGTGCTCCCTTAAAAATTCGCTGTGTTTTGAACATCCACAAGTTCCCTGATGCCAACAAGGTGGGTTGAAAAGAAGTCCAATCGCATTCCACATCGTCATAATGAGAATCATAATCACGTTGTCAGATTTGCCAAACGCCGTAGAAGAGATGCGTAAGATAAAAGAGGGCGACTATAAACAAAGGTGATTACTAAGTAAAGAAAGTAAAGAAATAGCTAGTAATGAGGATAGAGGTCACATATGCAACAACATGTATATATAAAACCACGAAAACGAAAGAAAAAGAAAGTTGCCTGTGTTCGCCCGCGAGATCCAGGACAACTTCCATCATCAACATCGTGAATAAAGCAGAAAGTCAAGATGTCCTCCCTTACACCGAGCGTCAATAAACTGACATCACTCGAGCCAAACGACACATGCCAATTTTGTCCCAACCCGAACCGACAGGCTTGGGAAGCGAAAGTCAAGAAGTGATGCCAGTGTCGTCTATTTTGTTGTTGTTATATTGTACAACGGGGCCAAGCGGGCCCGCGGGTATGTCAATGGATAGCATGATTTGTGCGGCATGTACCAGACTGCAAGAGGAAGACATGGTGATCCTCGCTGGACATGTGCAGTTTGTTTGCTTGTGTGTTCCATGATGGTTCATTTAGCGTTCTTGTGTACTTACTGCTTGCTGCATAGTTCCACAATGCGATTTCTCGACTTGAGTCGGAGATCTGGATTTTCCGTACGTCCGTTGTTGCCCTCGCCCATAATAGTCCTGGGGGTACAATGCAAGGTTTGCGAGTTGCCCGCAGAAATAGCATGCTTGGAATAGTGCGGACGCAGATCAACCAGCTGTGGGCATGCTGGCACGACGCAACGGGTTTGACGTGGATCTTGCCTGAGCAAGGGCGATTGCAAGAGGGTAACTGCGATGCGTCAGATAACGACCGGCGACATGACACTGCAGATGAATAATGATTCCTCCGAGTTACCGAGCTCCATCCATACTGAGGAAAACAATGTAAATGGTGAGCCTCGACCTATTCATCTTGGATAAGGCAACCATTTGGTTACCTTCGTTTTAAACATCCTCCACGGTGCATCTACTGAAGGGGAAACATTTTAGCCCATGTACTACCTGTTGGATAACCCTCTGCTAGTTAGACACTCCGATGACCGAACGCTCACCAAGTCCGTCATTCCGCTGCGTCGTAATTATACAACGCAGGCTGAATGGCGAAGACATCGCGTTGTCAGCATTGCCTAAGAGTGAATCTATGAGTAATATATGCGTGCTGAGTAGAAGTGATGCCATACCATTAAGGTACCCTTAAAAGTGCGGCTGGCGGTGGCTTACATACGACAAGGTCGTCGAGTATGATCACCAGCAGTAGGGGATATTGTGACCCAGAATTTGTGATTGTGATGATCATGGGCTTACAAGGTGTAGAGTACGAGTACGGATTATTGCTACGATTGGGGTCCTAGAGTGAGGCGAGTGTCTGTGCCAATGGGACAGTGGGTTATCAAACTGTACGATATGATGAGCCAACTTGAGAGATCCATCAATGAACATTTGAGCCTGGGCATACATCAAAGGTGTATTAGTAGGATGACGCACGCGATGACAGAACAGAACGTACGATACAGCTGCAGAGTGCTAGTGAGCCGCACGCGCACAAGACATCGCAAAGAAGCTCTCACGCGCTATTTTTTTGGCGCTCTAACCAAGGAAGCGGTGGGATAAAAAAAAACAAGCTGTGCAAGGCACAATTAGGATAAAAAAGAGGTATGACCACATCAGGTAATCACTTTTCTTCCTCTCTAGTTTCTTGGTAACAAACCACATCTGAATTACCGGCACAGATGAACTGATACTTAGATTCCGCAGGCAGACTGCCGCAAAGCAACAAACAAGTAAAAAATTCAGATATAAAGTACTTGACCACTTACCGGTGAAGACACTCAGGCTGGTCATGGCCTCCAAATCGACGCATCCCGCAGCATTAACAGAGGAATTAACTGTGGTGATGACCTTGGAGGGTCATGAACAATCACGTCCGGATGACAAAATTTATCCTTACCGCCTAAGCCCCGTAATCATTTCCTTCGTTCCTGGCAGCGAGCAAATGATAAGCTGCTCGGGCGACAGGGCTGTGCGGCGATGGAGTTTGCAGACGGCCAAGGAGATTAACGAAGCAAGGTTTGTTTGTGAGAAGGAAGTAAACGCAGTAGCAATTTCAAGGGATGGTCGATGGATCATTACTGCTGGTGCACATCGCACTCCCTACGATCCTGCCGATGTGGAACTCAAAATCTGGGAGGTTAAGACTGGGATGATGAAAACATTTAAAGAGAACACACTAGTCACCTGCATCGATATTTCCGCCGACAGTAAGCTGCTGGCGAGCGGGTCGGCTGACGAAACAGTCAGAATATGGAACTTTGAGACTGGCAAACTCGTGGCTGGTCCATTCCAGACTGCTGAATGGGGGGGCACAGTTCGATTCTCACAAGACTCGAGGAAACTTGCAGTAGAATCGGGTCTTGGGAAGTGCCTTGAGGTGTGGGATATCCAGGCACAGAAATTGCAGCGCAGAATAGGGAAACAGGGTGCTAGTGGACAAATAACATATGCACCAGTGTTTTGGACGACGAACGACAAATCTATCGTTGTGGCATTTACATTGACGCCACTGCTGGACGAACCCAAGACGATCTATGAATTCGACGCGTCAACGCTGGACACTGTTGGAGTTCCCTTTGAAGGGCATACTAAAGTCGTCACCAGTCTGGCACTTTCATTTGACTGTGCTCTCCTCGCCAGCGCGTCCGACGATCACACAATCAAACTCTGGGCTTTCGAATCCCGTCAGCTCCTTGCTTCCTTCGATATTCGGTATCTCAGCGCCCTTATCCTCTCTCCAGACTTGCGTCATTTAGCTTATAAGGCAGGCTCTGAGCCCAAGATCTATATATGCAATGTTCCACCCAAAATTCTCGCTATCATCCGGTCTGCACAAGATGCACAGTCTGGAGCTGTATGTATTCACTCCGATACTTGTGCGATTCCTGCGCTAAAGTCTTATCGCAGAGCTGTCCACCTAACACTTCACCCCTCGGTGACCTACTGAATGTACGCTCTAACTATTTCGCTCCATTACGCCACTCATTGATCATGCATTACTGCAGTCTGATGCAACACGCCGTCCTACTGCAGTGCACCCAGCACCTGTCATATCATTCACCCCCCTTCCACACAGACCCTCCCCTACAGTACATCAGCAGCAACCCGCGTTCACTCATGTCCGTCCAGGAATGCATTCTGGCGAGAATGTAAGTCTCAAGTCTTGTAACCACCATTTCACATTTACAGTTCTTCAGTCTCGAACAGCGGCCGTCACCCAACCTTCTGCCACCACCATAAAATCCCGACTGTCAGGCTGGTGGCCCACCAATATGGGTCGTGAACTGCCGCCTATCGTCGATGTTCCCATTGCGCAGGGTAAGAAGGTAAGTTTAACTAATCTTTATCACTGTCTATAAGGTCTCATGCGCATATCCGCAGCGCAACGCCGCAGCTGGTGCTCCCAAAGGTAGCGATGATCTCGTGCTTGACGAAAACTTTGATTCTCGCCCACCTTCACCAAATCCCAATTCACAATTACCATCACCTGCAGACCAGACAAACACCGGAGTGCACGGAAACAGTTGGTCATGTTTCTGCTTATAGAGAAGTCTGGTCGTCATTCCCCGACTCATAATTTGTTTCAATCTATGCACATGGAAGTGACGTCGATATTGTGGTAACTACCATGTCACAGGGCGGTGTCCCCTCTGATTCATGATCCAAGAGTAAGTATTGATGCTGATCTCGATCTTCATCCAGTTTCATCATTCATGTATGTTCCTTGGAGTAACCCATTCACAATGAGCTGTTTTCGACGCTCCACACCAGCTGGGACGCACTGCATCGTGTCTTTCGCAAATACTCGTGTACGCCGCTGTCGAGATGTCACACTAAAGAAGACCTCTCCAGCGTACTTGGTAAGGTCGACACAATTGACCGTCACATCACAGGCCATCGCCTAGATCCGCAAATTGGTACAACGCTGGTATCAAGTTGTATTAGACGCCGCGCTGTGCGTTTGCTGGGGCCTTGTGTCTATCATTCTTCAGTGACCTTGGGTCACAACCAATACAGGGAGCGAGACTAGACTTGAACGTCAGTACGCATTCATCGCCGGTGCGGTTGTTCGTCACCTGGCAAAGCACCAAGTAGTTTTCACTTTGTCAACAACACCAGAAGACGAAACGGCTTTTGCTCATCTTCGGGGGGCGGGCCTTCGTAATCATCCACACTGTCACCCATAGCCACACCTGCAAAAGGGCCCTGAGACCAACGTGCACCAGCGTAATTCGCCTGAGGTTGAGGGGTTCGGTATGGAGTGGAAAGAGGAGAGGTGGATGCTTGCCACTTGCGAAATGTAGAGAATAGTTTGACTTGGCGGGGAGGTTCTTCGGTATTTCCCTGCGTGCATGCATGAATGAGTGGACTCAAGGTAAAGATGGGAGGTGAAACTCGCTGGACTTGTCACCGCCTCTGTGTGGTCTGGATGCGTAAACCTCGAGGCAGCAGATACCGTGACTTGCAAAGATGCAAGAGGCTGTTTTTTAATTGAGAAATTAGACGTTTGGCGATCTCGTGTTGCAGGGGAGTTGTCGGTGATGCGGCGGGAATTCCTATCTGCCAAGAAATTGATTGTCAAGCTACAAGGCGTTACAGCCTTTTCTCGATGTGACTAGACCATGCTGACAGTGAACGGGTGCTCCCTCAAAAATCCGAACATCCGCAAGCTCCCTGATGGCAACAAGGTGGGTTGAACAGAAGTCCAATCGCATTCCACATCGCCATAATCAGAATCATAATCATGTTGTCAGATTTTCCGAACGCCGTAGAAGAGATGCGTAAGATAAGAGAGGGCGACTATAAACAAAGATGATTAGAAAGTAAAGAAAGTAAAGAAATAGCTAGTAATGATGATCGAAAGCCATATATATATATATAAAACCTCGAAAACGAAAGAAAAAGAAAGTTGTCAGTGTTCGCCCGCGAGATCCAGGACAACTTCCATCATCAACATCGTGAATAAAGCAGAAAGTTAAGATGAGTCCTCCCCTATGCCGAGCGTCAATAAACTGACGTCACTCGAACCAGACGACACATACCAATTTTGTCCCAACCAACGTCAGGCTTGGGAAGCGAAAGTCAAGGAGTAATGCCAGTGTCGTCTATTTTGTCGTCATTATATCGTACAACGGGACCAAGCGGGCCCGCGGGGTATGTCAATGGATAGCATGATTTGTGCGGCATGTACAGATGTGGATCCTGAATGCTCCGAGTCATATATGTTAGCTGTGTCATGTTGCGTAGTCTATTTGTATATTCGTCTTCATAAGTAACGGTCAGGCATATCAGTTAAAATACACACCGTATGTGTCCTCAAGGCGTAAAAGCATTTTTTTGTCATTGTTATTGTATCAGTGAAGAAAGAATCGTTATAAAGTCGTATCCAAGGCGTGCCAACAGTTCGGATTCGTTTTCGTCCTAGCGCGCGTGGAAGTCATCCGCACCACCATCTACGATCCAGCTCGCACGGGATATCTGCGTCGCAGTCGCACGATCATCATCTTGGGGATCGTCCTCCTGAGTTCGCATGCTCGTTCCATCCTGGCTATCAACAGTGCAGAACGTCGTAGTGCTGCGCATCCGATTATTCACGAGCTATACGATGAAATGGTTAGTGACAGCACAGCAATTGAGCGGAGCGAAACGGGAACTAGAATGAAACAGTACCCACCCCTCCAATGGGTCGCGAATAATCCTCGAAATCCCGTAAACTTGCGTTACTCCGTCCTTCGACATTCTCGCGCAAGCGAGGATCTAGAAGTCCCTCAGCCGCAGAAATGCGTGATCCAAACGTGGGTGCTGGGGATGGAGGTAGCATGTTCGTTTGTGTGTGTCCGAGCCACGGCCACGTGGGAGGCCGCAAGTCATCCTCACGTCCCTGCAGTGCTCCTTCTGCATCGACGTTGACGTGCGGTGAAGGAGGCTGTGGGTCGGGGTTGGAAAGGATGAATCGCGGGGATGTTGGCACAGAAACAGGTTCGGGAGGCGGGGTTGCAGGTGAGAGAACAGCTGAGAAGGTTTGCGGGGAACTATGCAGTCCCGGGGCATCCGAATTCCTCTTCTCGCTGGCTCCTTCGCTCTCCAGGTCCCTAAACGAATTTGCCTTGGGACTCGGCGTGTTGCGAAGCCTAAGACGACCAAGGAAGGTTCGTACCCCCGCTGGTTTATCGTCCGTGGAGCTGCATGCAGATGCAGATGTAATAGACGTACTGCTCCCAGTGCTCTCGCGCTTCCCTTTTCTCCATCTGATAGCGCGCTTGCTCTTATAGCTAGTCGGGGCTCCATTGATCGCAAGTCCCAGGGCAGGTCCCCGGTGTGATCCAGTGCCTGACGATACACTCCCAAACCCAAACTCATATCCATGCGAAGACATGCTCCGCAGCGCACCCCGAGACGAGACACTCCTCAGGGCACCAAAGGAAGAAATTGTATTGCTCCGCCTACCCGAGGACGGTGACGTAGGAGAAAGGTTATGCCCATTCAGACTTCCCTTAGGTGAGCCGAACGCCGATCCGAGTCTAATTTTGTTGCCAGAATCGAGATAAGACGATCCGCTTCCGACTCTCGTCAACAACGGTTCCTCACTGCCGGTTCTCGTCCTCGTGCCTGTTTCCGTTCTGGTAAGAATGTTCGAAGTAGAAACAGAGTGATGCGATGTTACTGAAGAAGTAGGGGCGATGTGATGCCCTGCGAACCATGCAGATGCATCAGGACCAGGGGAACTTCTTCTCCGTGGACCTTTAGAAGAGGGCGGAACATATGCGGACGGTGGAGGCACAGGAATGTACGCTGATGGAGGCGGGGATAACGGGAATATATACAGGCCGTCGTTATGGCTCTCTCCTGGAAGTGAATAGAGGGGCAAAGTGGGAGAAGAAGAATGGGGAATGGCCAATTCTCCTGATACTTCCCCACTAGTATCTCCTTCAATATGGGCATTCCTTCCCGCACCCATTCCGGCCTGGAGCGCAGCGAGGATCCCTGCATAAGGCTCTTCCATGTCTACTTCTGTTTCGAGTGGGCCGCCGGGAGCCCATTGAGGGATAGCGCTTGCGTCACGAATGAGCTGGCGGTGCCGGCGACGAGCACAGAAAAGCCAAAGAGTAGCAAATGAGATAGCCCCGAGGATACCGAGGGCAAGACCTGCAATCGAACCAGGAGAACGGGAGAGCCTATCGTGATCATCGTTAGCGCAACTGTAGCCGGTCACAAGGTCACGAGGACAAAGAACCTACTCATTTGTTGTGTTACCTACTCCTACGGTGCTGAGCACCCCGCTCGTTGTCGTCGTCCAGGTAGTTGTGCCGGAATTCTGCAAGACAGATGTGAGAATCAGTGTTGATGTCCATGGAGTAGTGGCCGACGTAGTGCTGGATCCATCGACCTTGGTATTGGAAATAAAGATCGTGCTTGTCGAGACGGACACTGTAGATGAGCCAAATGTAGAGGCTGCATGCGATGAGGAAAATGAAAATGTCGAGGACGAGCTTGTGATAGCGACAGTCGAGGATGCTGTGGAAGTGGATGCTGGGAGCGACGAAGGTGGCGAAGTAGAGGGAAAAAGGATGGTTGGAATGGTGGAATATGAAGCAAAGCCAGATGTGATAGACGTATGTGAGACACGAGACGATAAAGTGGGCACAGACGAGGATGGCAAGAGTTTGTGAGTTGATATTGGAGGAGAACCGGCAGACGAACCATAAGAACTTGACATCGAAGATGACGTGGGTATACTTGAACTTGACCCAGTACTCGTGATCGTCGACTCGGAGCGCGTAGAAGATGATGGAGAACTATAGCTGGAAGTTGCATAGCGCGCCCAAGAATCTCGATAGAACTCACCTCAAGCTGGGTGACATCAAACTGGTCAGTGGGTTAGACCCAGTGCTGATGGGCAGTGAGGGCGTAATGGTTTGTTGTAGATAACCATTTCCAACATCCGACGGATAAAAACTTGACTGAAATGATAAAGTTAAATGAGGAAGGGCAACAGGCATCAAATCCGCGGAGAATGAGGATTATGTGTTCAAAGCGAAATGGACACAACAGTGACAATGAGGGTATACGTTGGTGAGGACAGTAGTGTCGTGAATGGTGACAAGCGTAAGGGATACGTACGGCGCCAAAGAAGACGTCGGAGATAATGAAAGAGAGCCAATGTCACTGAGAGAGATGACAGAGAATGATATGCAAAACACACCTGAGAAACCATTGGACCGGATGCTGTACCTGATGAGAGTGCCTCCGTAGAAAACGGGAATGGTTGTGACGAGGTGACTACCTGGAAAACCGAAGACGCCTCGGTGCTTGACCGAGACCCGGTACTGCTGGTACTTGACTGAGAAATGATCGATCTAGACTCGGTGCTGCTGGTGCCTGACGTAGACAAGGTACTTGGCTGAGAGCTAATGCTCGACGGTGATCTGGTACCAGTGCTGCTGCTCCTGCTACTTGACAGAGACAAGATACTGCTCAAGGACGTGAACGGTATCGGAGGCGCAAAAGAGGGTGTAACAGAAGGACCGAGGTCACCAGTTAAACTACCGCTGGATGGCAACAAGGAGATCGTCGTAGTTGTCCCGTCTGTGAGTGCACGTTCAACAAGGAACGGCGTGTAGCTATCCGACCAGGGGAGCACCATGTTTAGATGTTCGTGTACATAAATAGTTGGATTGTTGGCGCTCAGCGTACGGTAGTATGTCTTGATGATGGTGGAAAAGGACAACGGAGAAGGTGAGGTGAATCGTGTCTTGTTCGTCACGACGGAGGGAGTCTGCTGAAGGATTATGGTTGAAAATTGACGGGGCTAGAATAGGTGCTTACGAGAATGTTTTTCGAGTGCAGGATGACTACCACCGTTTGGCAACGGTATATAGTGGTATAAGCACCGGTAGACGCAGCGACGACAGGGCTCGCTGTGTCTGACAACGGAGCTGAGCCCAAAGGGCTGTATTACTCTTTGTACAGGAAAGAGGTCAAGATTCAAACGACGACTTCGAATTGAAGACTGATTTGCAGATATGAGCGCTTCGCAGGCATCGCCGCCAATCAAGCATGGAGCGAACAGTCGCGGTTCTGCGCTAACAAAGAGAAGACTCCGTAAATTACACATTCAGAACGTCATCCGGGTCCCCAACATGGTTCCTGGTCAATCTCCAACATGGTTGCGATCTGCATTATTGTTCCGTCCAAAGTTTCGCATGAAGAGTGGACATGTCAAACAAGAAATGACGTCAAAAGGACCACAGGGAGGGAGGGCATGTCTTGGAGGCACTGGAACAGACCTCGAACCTCACGACGCTGTGTCCTTACACACCTGCCTTTTTCGATCAGCACACTTTCCGGTCCGCATGGGCACATGACTGCCGACCGCAGTGTATTCTGTTCGGCCCACCGTGACATATGATGTTCTAATGTTAGCCAGAAAAGTCAGTCTGCGTTTTATCCTCGTGTCGTCCAGCACACGTATCATACCCACTCCGATGGCACTGCTCTCAGGCTGCCACCGCTGTGGAGTTCTGGGTGACAATATATGTCCGACAATTGGCCACGCCTCGTTGACTCCTCGCACTGTTTTTTTGGCACATCCTTATCCACTCGCCTGGGCAGGAACGCACGCATTGAAAACCAAGTTTTTTTACTCGCCGGACTGTCGACGGCAGGGGGGCCGTTATCATTACTCTCCGAAGACTACGCAGTGCTCCACAACATTCTTGTCATTCATATAAAGCATCAACGATTCGCTTCCTGTCGGGTGCCCCTATTTTACTGGGTTCTAGAATGTCACCTTTGATTGCGATCGAGTGAAGTGAAATGTTTCTGTTGGGTTATCACGCGTCCAAATTCTACATAAAGCGTTGGCAAAACGAACTTGGTGACTGGCGCTGCGTACTCATCGGCTTGCCGACACCCCATAGACTTCCCACAGATCGCACAACGATGATGATCGCTCCACTGCTGTGATTTTCTGCTTCGTTATCTAAATCGCCTACTTATTAGCCTTAGCTTCAGAGCTCGCTATTTGATCTGTGTTCTTGATTCCTCGATGACGAAAAGCACTAGTCGCTATGCCATGCCACTACTTACTGGCGGTAGTGAAACTGCCGAGTTCTATCACCGTTCTCTTAGTATATCAATATCAACACTGGCCGATATCATGTGCAACACTGCTTCTCAAGGAGAGCCTTCAAGATATCTTGCGTTGGAGGACTCGGACACTGCACTAGGATTCATACAGGCCCCTCCGACTTTGCAGTCTGCAGGGGTTGCCCATGCTCGGAAATGGGCGAATTGCAACCGAGCGTGCGCATCTTCCCGTAACACGATCACTAACTTCTCTCCTCTTCTTTATGTAAGGTACTCCGCTTTGGAGTCACTGGCACTGGGGTTTTTCCCCTCTTCTTCACGTCTAAATAACCCTATTATCCCCTTGAGGTGATCTTACGTCATCAGGGCGTAAATAATATCTGGCACGAATTTGTACTGTCGGCGCTACATAGGCTGACAGCTATTAGCAGCTTTCGTCTTGTTTTTCGATTCTGAACATCTTATCTCGCCTCGTGTGCTCGGAAGGTGCTAGCATACATTTGCTCATCCCGACATCTGCAGTAATTGATTCGGATCCTACTTATGATATCGTACCTCGCTGACAGGCTTCTTCCAGGTCGATATGATGAGCGCTGAGCGGGGATCACGAATTTGGTTATCAGGTCTTATCATATCTTATCACTGACACATTCTTGCGCAACTCCCCGGATTTCGTCCTTCAAAGCCTCATGG
>Ga0153976_1000553_pt1 | contig 12939 bp, 13 predicted proteins | sample TSGA060MetaG_FD_104717 | JGI IMG/M metagenome (GOLD analysis project Ga0153976, IMG submission 104717) | Attine ant fungus gardens microbial communities from Georgia, USA - TSGA060 MetaG | ecosystem: Host-associated > Fungi > Mycelium > Unclassified | place: USA: Georgia, Yuchi Wildlife... | reverse complement strand
GGAGAACGCAAGGACATCGGACAAAACATGGGATGGAAACAACCAATCGCTGTTAATTGATGACGTCCATGTCCAGAACCATGTGTTTGACGGAAGTTCCCAATCTAAATTATCTTCCCTGGTAATATCCGGTGGTTCAGGCGGAAATTCCATATGCACTGCATTCGACAATGCATGTTTTGTTCTTCCGGTCTCGGATGACGGTGGTTCGTCCAGTGAGATAATAAGGGTACTCGGTGGACCATCTATAGGTGCATGATGCACTCCATCCTCAGCTTCGGAACCATGCTGATGCATGCAGAAATTAAGGCGACGTTCGCTCAAGGCTCGTCAGATTAATTCCTCCGGCCCCTCCCGGGTCGCCTCTCGACGCCGTGCGCACCCTTTTGTCTTACAGATTGCCAGCGAACGTGCTCGAAAGTGAAGCGCGTGATGAATGGCGGAGTATCATAGAAGGCCACAGTCCACTCTGGTCAGGCATCCCAAACGATCGCAAGGAAGTCATCCGAGGTAATGCCGATAATATGCGCCAAACCCAGACACGTTGACAGGTTTAGTTAGGTTTCCTGGTATACTTCGAGAACGAAATCCTTAGGCGAGCACACAAACACTTCTCCTTCTTGAATGGAAGGTCCGTGGTTGTTTTTGGGCGAACCACACATTCAGAACTACGCCCCGCAGCATAGGCAACTACCTCCTGGCAGGCGCGCAGGGCTTCTTCCGGTCCTTGCCGTCCGCTATATTTTTATTTTCTACTATAACAAATAGCCAGGTGTGTGGGTCATGAAATATATGGATGAAGAGAAGCGCGTCCCTGAAGCACGATCTCAAGGCGAATATTCTACCAGTGATTGTGACGAACCATATAACTACTATTGCAGTAGAATTGGTTCGTGGCGATCTTCAGATGAGGGATCTGACCATTTGACATTACTTATTTGGAATAGGAGAACGGTGCGAAAATCCTCGGTCAATGTCAGATATCACATCCAGTAGCTCCAGTAGTTCCCACTGACTCAGAGCTGCCCCTCTTGGAACCATTATCTCCCGTTGATGGGATAGCTGAGACCATACCACAGCATCGATTCAATATTATGTACAGCCAACAAGCCAAAGAAGGCGGCGACTATGAGCCTCTTCATTCTCGGATATTTAGTGAGCAATCTTGTTCAGGGTCTCATTCGCGATACATATCCTGTTAGGATTGTACTATATTAATGGCTATGGTCACGAAGTGTACCCGAAACCAAACCCTGAATTTATCAAGAACCTATCAACTTCGGAGGTTTTGGTTTACTCATGTGGATCATTGTGGACGAGGTGAGTACACGATCGTAAGAATTCCAAAATCTTCCTAATCGATCATGCTCAGCATCATCCCATGCCTGGCTCTCCGCGGCGTGGCATCTGCGATCGCTGGATCTCGGTTCCTCCGCGTCAAAGTGCTTATTTGTAAGTCCTGCCTCGCTGTCTGGGCACTCTGACCCAGCGCGTTAATCGTCAACAGTGAATGGTAAGAATGATAGGGAAACGGATGGATACACTGCTGTTGACTATATCAGGTGATTCCGTATTCCGCCCCTGGATCTTGATCTCAATCAGCGCAGAGCTATCGCCTCGGTGTTGAATTCGCAATACTTACCGGGCGGATTAGGGAACACTACCACGTATCCGATCTCAGCATTCATCACGCATCTCGTGTATCTTGAGGGTACAACGATTGAAGTAGACGTGGAAGCCATAACGGTGAGCTGCTGCCTCGTGTTTGCACCGCTGATTTCATCATATTTACCATTTGTTGCACCCGACAGACACTCGGTGTCAGATGTATCTTAGCCAGGAAAACGCCCGGACGCGCAACACCGCAATACGATGCTGCTGTGGTTCGGCAAGCGATTGAGGAGATTCTGGCACAATAGTTGACTGCGTACTTCCTGTATCAACCGCATAGACACATGACACTCGTCGCTTTATGGGACATCTTTTGGTCTTTCTGATTTATTGTTTGATCCGGCAAACTCCAAAAACTACGTGGATCCTACTGGGGAGTGAGAATCTGTGAGATATAAGCGGCAACCACGTGAGCGAGAATATGTTCCCAACAGTAGTACAGTACATACAAAGTACATACGCCATCACATCAACGAATTGGCTTTCCCTAGATATGAGTTTTTTGCTTTTCCCCACACGTGTTTGAACGTTGAACATTGACTACCATCTCAAACTACTCGCATGTGTCCTGCAAGCACCGTAGCGAGTGCCGCGCTTAATGCGCAGATGACTACAATTCAAAATGGCGACAAGACTCATATCGATAGTGCCAAAATGAAAGGTGCGTATGTGACTATGACATTTCCGGTTTAGCTTTTGTTGACCTCAGGCAATATGTTCTCACCCCGCGTCCTGACATTGATTTCTCAGTGGAGCCGGTGCTCATCCCGAATCAAGAACACAGACAGAACGAAGGGAGGGGTCCAAGGGGTGGCCGCCGCTACAGCTCGAACTTCAATTCCGAGGACGAGGATTATCACGAGGCCACCATCGATTTACTACGTCGTTCCAAAAAAAGACGTTCATCGCTTGATGCACCCCGACCCTTTGTAAGCTTGCACGTCATTATACGCAATATGAAGTGCTCAGTCAGTTCCAACGCATTGATTATAGTCAACAGTGTCCGGGGATGAACTCCAGGGCTCTGGCCCACGCGTCCACTTCCACTCTCGTGTTCGGATAACGGCTGGCATGCGGGGACGCAGACGGCTTTCTGATGGGCAGCCGTCTGCTGCATCGTCGATATCAGGTTCACCTTGTTCATCAATTTCCGCACCATTACGCTCCGCGAATGCCGCAAGCTCCAAAGGGTGGGGCCCATTAGGGCAGCGAGTTAGTATACTCGCCTCACAAAGCTATGCTTCGGAGCCGTCACCTGACGATCGGCGGAAGACACGACCCAAAATCGACCCATCAGAATCATATCACAGTCCTGTGAATGAACACACGCCACTTATGCGATCTCCTTGCAGGTACTCATACGCGAGAGGATATAATGAAGACGATTCGGTGGATGATGATGCGGAGAGGGAGCGCGAACGCCGAGAACGTATGATAGATGAAAGTTTTGGCAAGTGGCCAGGCAGACTGCTGAACCGCCACGTGAGGAGCCAGTTACTTACGCAGCGTGGATTGCTCATGTTCTTTCAGTGGTGGTGGTGGCAACTTGAGCCACTTGTTTGCTGTCTCTGCGTGGATTGCACTGATGTCGAGGAATGACACCAAAAAAATTTATATGAAGTCCCTTGATCTTAACCATGTCAACGGATTGGCATAATTTCTTGCTTTCGTGCTACCCTCAGTCATCCAACTTTGTATACTAACATCACATTATATCCAATGCCATGCAGATGTATTCTTGTTGAAAGAAGTCTATAACTGCTACCAATATCATTGTTCTATTACCTTTAGCATCAACGCGATGGCATCACCATGCTAGGTGGGAGGGTCGTGATTGGAGGAAGCACCCCAGCAGTGGTCTTGCGTGCGTTTTGAATGAGTAGTTGGTCCATGACGACAATGGCTGCCATGGCCTCAACAATGGGCACAGCACGCGGGACAACACAAGGGTCGTGACGCCCGCGAGCAGCGAGTGTTCCTTCTGTACCATCGTACTGCGCTGTGTGTTGTGCTTGTGATATAGTCGCAGGTGACTTGAATCCGATCCTGCACGAGTCAAAAGTGAGTCAAGTATGACTTGAGAGGTGGAAGACCGCACCTAAAGTAGATATCTTCGCCGTTGGTGATGCCTCCTTGGATACCACCGCTCCAGTTAGTGGTAGTGCCAAGTTTACCGTTCTTCAGGACGAAAGCGTCATTGTGCTTGCTTCCGGGGACCTCAGTTCCTCTGAAGCCTGAACCAACCTCGAAGGCCTTCGTGGCAGGAATTGACATCATAGCTTGTGCAAGCTTTGCTTCGAACTTGTCGAAGACAGGCTCTCCAAGACCCGACGGGACGTTGCGAATAACACACGTCACTGTTCCACCAATGGAGTCCATCGCCTCTTTAGCACGGATGATGCGCTACGGATGATCAGGAAGTTGATCAATAATTTTGACAAGGATCGGGAGATAGAGTAATAATAACCTTCGTCATGCGTTCTGCGGTTCCTGGGTGAGGGCATCTTGTGGGATGTTTGTCGACCTCTTCTCGGGTGATCGTGGCAAGTAACTGTCTAAATTCGGGTGATAACGCATCTGCCACTTCATCGTTGTCCTCGTCTCCATCTAGTGGCGTGAGGGACGGGGGAGCTACATTAGAAGGCAGATGGATCTTGCCGACTGAAGTAACAAAAGCGACGATTTCAATGCCATACACCTGTTTGAGGTACTTCTCGGCAATCGCACCAGCTGCGACACGACCTGTAACAAAGAATATGAAACGGATTCGGAAGAATGGCCGAGGAGTGAATTTACCGATAGTTTCTCGTGCACTGCTGCGGCCGCCTCCACTGCTAGCTTTGATACCGTACTTTTCGAGGTAGGTGTAGTCCGCGTGACTCGGGCGAGGGTAAAAATCGGTTTCAGAATAATCTTTTGGACGTTGATCTTCGTTTTTAACGAGGAGGCCTATGGGCGTTCCCAGGGTAACACCACGCTCGACGCCAGATTGTACATGCACGAGATCCTTCTCATCCCTCTATTGCCGAGTTTAGGGTGAGTATATACTACATAAAGATGGGAGATCTGCTCACAGGGGTGGTAAGATCGCTCTGACCAGGTCTTCTCCGACTGAGCTGAACCTGAATGTCTTGTGCAGATAACTCCAACCCCTACACCATACACCTTCAGTATGAAGATAGATTAAATGGACTGAGTGACCCATACCGGAGGACAACCATCGATGATTGCGCCTACAGAAGCACAATGGCTTTCACCGTAGGTAGTGACACGGAAAAGGGATCCAAAGGTTGACATTTACGATGGAGGGTAAGAAGAGAGAGAGCGAGGGAGAGAAATATAAGATTATCGTATGAGGTTACCGATTTTATGGAGTTCCTTTATCTGTGTTCGGTATAATGTACTAGACCGAACTAATTGCGATCGCCTGGTTGGGCTTTAGTACAGTGCTATGACGGTGCTAGTATGATGCAGAGCCTTGTCAGACGTTAGCTGTTGTCACCCGAACAGCTTCAGAGAGCACATAACATATGATTAGCCGAGAAAGATTTACCATACAGTGGCGAGGCCCGTGGGAATAACTTGAGAGAGCAATGTCAACAGTAGCAGCTACATCGTCGACCAACGCTGGTTCGACATCAGGTTCTCGCTCCCGTCCTCAGGCCCGCAAGAAGCCAAACGATGACGCAGCCTATTTTGGAGCAACAGGAATGAAGAGACAGGCCGTGGATAGGCCAGAGGGGGAGCCACGCTCGAAGAGAAAGAGAGTAGACCACGGCAGCGCAATGAGCAGAAAAGCAGACAAGTCAACTGCAGATGACGACTACAAGAGCTCAGTGAGACGATTCCGTCATTCCATACCTCTCTCGTCACTAAACACCCTCCCATTAGATTGACTTCAAAATCATGCCTCTCGCAGGGCTGTATCGCTACCTCAACTATTTCAATCTCAATCCACCCGTATATCCATCACCCTTAACTGCTGCTGATCCGCCTTCTCCCGACTCCCTCCTTGACCCTGTACGGCAGAATCTACGAGGTCTCAGTCCTTTCGCCATCCCCATTCCCGGGAACAGGCCAAGAAGGGATCCAAAAGATCAGAGTCGACGTCGAAGTTCACGCTTACTGGAGGAAAACGAATCTCGTACACCCATTTTGGCAGACATTGCCGAGTTCCAAGCAGTCCTGGCTACCATCGCAGAGAGACATTTCCAAAATCATGCGGTCAGCGAAATAGACACTCTAGCATCATTCATGGTCAAGACATCGACTAAGTACGAGTAGGACATACTACTGTATACTTGCTGTCCTGTGTCAATATTACTCCTCAGCACAAGTACCGTCGTACCGTGGAAACCAATAATCGCTCGTCCCTTGTAGTTGTCAGATTTGGCTCTCACCTCCCAGGTGGTCTTTCATAGATCTGTCCTCTGACTGCCCGTAGATCACATCAAACAACTAACTCTGGTATGGTTGCCAAATTAGACTCCTCGTAGACCGGCATTAAGTGCTCATTTCATTATGCTAATTAGTCCTTGTCAGACAACGGTGACTGACCGATCGTGGATCCGGTCTCCTTGACGTTTTTATCCCTGGGAGGCTTTTTTGACTGGTGGATTTCATTACATTGATCTTATCAGACAGCAGTTGCTAGTCTTGTGTTACTTACTAAGCAGTTGCTAAACAACTCATGCCAAGCTCACGTGTTTTGTTGCGATGTCCACATCCCAAATTTGGCAGTAAGTTTCTTCTTCTCCATAACATATGCTTTGTCTAAGTCTTTGTGAGCAGCACTTACTTCAAGAATGGGCGCGCTGCCGAATGGCCGTCGTGATGCGGCTGTTGTAGCTTTTGTCTTTATCCCCTACTGCAGTTCCCGTGGTGATGCTGACGGATTATGGAACTTCATCATGTACCGTCGCGGTATAAATGTCAGACGTTCCTCTTGGTTTTGTTCAATTCTTTTCACATTCCTTTTTCCAGCAGCTGTGCCGCTTTTTTGTGAGTGCTTTTTGCTTTCCTTCATATCAGAAGACAATGAACGCGAGTGCAGTTATAGAGGTTCCCCCTCCTGAACCTTCTTTCTCAGCTTCTGCGAAGCTTGTACATTTACTTCGACTATGAAACTCTGTTTTCGAGCTCTTCTTATTTTGCTCCCTACTCTTGCCTCGCTGGTCGCTGGCCTCACTGTTCCTGAGTCTGGTCTAGTTGTTCGTCGATTAGGTGATGGAAAAGGTAACGGAAATGGAGGCGGAACTTCGTCTGGGACAACAACATCCTCTATTTCCTCAGTCACTTCTTTTGCCAGCGGTGGCGGTGGCAACAATGGTAGCAATGATCCTCAGAGTTCCTTGAGTATGTCACTTGTATTGCACTCTTATTTATTTGCATGACATTTCTTCATTCAGCTCTTGATCCCGCGGTCATCGCAACGGGTTTCCAGAATAATGGCCAAAATCAACCTGCTGCTGGCCAAGTCGCGTCACTCACATCGTCGAATAACTTTATTAACTTCTGCTTGACGGTCCCCAATCAGCCGATCTCCAATGGTCAGCAGATTGCTGGTGGATCTTGCAACCCCGCACCTATGGGTTCCATCCCATCCACAGCGAACATGCCCTCCGCTAAATTCACCAACCCGAAGAACCTCGACGTCATTCCTCCAAATCAGGCGTTTACGGTCTCTCTCGCTATCCAGGGGATGGAGACCGGTCATTTTGTCAACGCCCAAGAGAACTACTTCTCTGCACCCCAGCAGTTGAACAACCAAGGGCAGATTCAGGGGCACTCCCATGTCGTGATCGAGCAGCTAGATTCACTGTCACAAACGACGCCGACCGATCCTACCAAGTTCGCGTTCTTCAAGGGCCTGAACGACGCAGCTGTTAACGGCGTCCTCACCGCCGATGTGACCAACGGTCTTCCTGCAGGTACATACAAGATTTCGACGATCAACAGTGCCGCGAATCACCAGCCAGTCTTGGGTCCTATTGCACAGCACGGATCTTTTGATGATGCTGTCTATGTGTGTTCATTCCCGCGACACATGTTTTCCATGCACTTATTGCCCACATAGTTCACTGTCAGCAATAATGCCAACGCCAACGGTGCTGCTGCCACTTCTGCAGGTGGCTCGGGTGCAGCGGGTGGGGCTGCTGGGGCATCTGGGACTGCAACTGCGACCAGCTCTGCTGCATCATCCACTAGCTCCGCTGCCCAGGGCGGTAATGGCAGAGGAGGAGGCAACGGTGGCGGAAATGGGCAAGGAGGTAAAGGAGGAGGCAATGGGAATCGCCGCCACTTTCTTTCTCGCAGAAACATGTACTAGTGGCGAGGGTCATAATCAACTTGATAGGTCCATGCACGACGAGAGCGCCTTGCCCACTTCGCTTGGTTCCTGTTAAAAAGTACTATTTTTTTTCGCTTAGTGCTGGCACTCACTTCTGTCTGTACCTGTATCGTTGCCCGTGTTCATATCCGAGAGCCGCCGTGTTTATTCAATTGTCCTTTCAACTAGTCAGTCTAACTTAGAACATGAATTGGATTAATCATCAAAGTCAAGATGTAGAGGTATAAGAGCTATACTGAGCGATATTACGAGTATCCACTCGCCCTTGCACTCGATCCTTGAGCTAGCCAATGCTATTGAAGGGGATCAGTGCCCTCTTTCTTCGATTAATGTGTAGTGCTGGCTTCATACGTTCAGCCACACAGCAAGGGTCCGCCACTGAGCGGCGTCAAAGTTTCATCTATCTCAATCGACAATCTCATCACATCCTAAAGCATCATAGCACACACCATCACTGCGGGACCAGAGCTTGCAATCGCAGTCGGTGTGATCCGGCAGAACGATCAGCAGAAGCTCGAAAGAGGTAACAGGATAGCTAAAAGAGTTTAACGGGCTTGCAGAGGCGTGCAGCATGTCCTGAGAGTGATATAAGCCACCCTTTTAAACAAAATAGATCGTTGTTCTGATGGAAATGACGAATTGCAAAGAGAGGTTGTCCATGGGGAACTGATAGCGGAAGCTAGGGCATCCGCGTGGCCATATATGCCTTCGATGACAGACGCCAGACCCTAGCCCTTGGTACATCCCGCCTTCACTACTCCTGTGCCCGATGGCATCCGTCGCATCAGCAGATCGTGTGATTCCGAAGTAACTCCACACATAGGAAGCGTCAGAATATTATCGGCGAAAAGTTGATAAGGCATTCGATCTGAGATCGCATGTGTGCCTTGAGGTCGAGCTCACCGAAATGATAGAAGAGGTGGTGCTGCGGCGCACGAACACGAGGAAGGAACTTTGGCTAATTCTTGGGAAGCACTGCCTGATACGGCAAAGGATATTTAGCAAATTAGCATTCCCTCATTCGATGATGCTCACCGGTTAATGTTGCAAATATGGCGCATCATCCGGAATCACTCCGTCATCTGACAGCGTTGCAGTAATCTTAGGCGTACCATCCTATCATGGATAATGCAAGGCGATTACACGGCCTTCGCGTGGGCACTTGTCGGCCACAGGAAATGAAAGGAAACGAATCAAGTTTAGACACGCATGACAGGGATCTGCAGACGATATGTGAATGAAGACATTTGTTCCTCACGGACCGTGCTGATTATATTCCACTCAAAACTTGAACAACCAGTTTGATATGTTCACAGTAGAATATAACTAAAAGGAGGATTAGCATCATTATCTCCTTCACGACTTTTCCGGCACCGAGGGAGCGTGTGATTTCGAACTTCCATCGAGGCTATTTCGTATGCCATATAGATCTTTCAGCAGGGCATAGTGTCAGATCATGCAAGTGATATTCTCAATGAATTGAATCACGCTGCGACATGTTGGCACCAGCAAAATAAATCGATTAATTAGGGACACGCTGACCTGGGAATTTACCCTTAATACACCGATCGCCATGAACTTCTAGAGACGGGGATCTGCGACCTTACATTTTTGCGATGCGCGGGAGGTAGGCTTCAATACCACATAGTTCAGGGGAAGTAGCAGTAAAAATTACTACATTCGCCATCAGTGCATTTCACATGCAAGGAAAGTGCTGCTACCCTACCGTATCAGCGAAGATTACACGGGCGTAACAGAATACAAAAAGGGTGAAAGGGGCTTCCATTGCTACGCATCGCGCCCATCGGCAGTAGAATGGCTTTAAGTTCGCGTATCATGCAGATGAATCGCCTTCGGAGCTTGGCCTTTTCTCTAGAATGCCATCAACAATTCCAAAGTCAAGAGCTTCTTGTGCTAAAAATGTTTTGTGAGAGATGCATGGACATTATATATGAGGAAACTTGCCTGTCATAAAATAATCTCGCTCCAGAGCCCTCTCTGAACAATAATTAAGATGGTCGCCTAAATAAAGCGAAAAAAGAACCAACCGAACCGCTCAAGCCCCGATAACTCATTCTCCTCTACTTTGGCACAATGCCGTTGATATATACTTGTCAGCAGGTGCCTCACACGCAAAATCTCCTTGGCGTGAATTGCAATGTCAGAAGCCTGTCCAGAAGCGCCTCCAGAAGGTTCTGCAAGGAAGTAATGTTGGTTCATGATATCTACTACTATCACCGTCATCACTCACGGTGGATCATGATGCTAGCATTAGGAAGACAGTGACGTTTTCCCTTTTCACCTAGACCACTGTGATGCCTGTTTGAAATGAAAAACTTTTTGGGGACATACCCGCTGCTAATAACAAGGAGCCCATGGAGCATGCCTGTCCGACACAATACGTGTGTATCGGAGAAGAAACGTACTGAAAGTGGACGAGCAGGCGTCAGAACACGACTAACGTCGAGCAAGCGGGCTTTCAAACCTGCATCTTTGAAAGGTTAGATTAGTTATGAGATAAAAAAGCACTCTCACTGTATCATAAATAGCTAGTCCTGCAGTCACACTTCCTCCTGGAGAGTTGATGTACAGGTGAATTGGTTTAGAGGAGTCTTCGGCCTCGAGGAACAGGAGTTGTGCAACAGTCAGGGCTGAGTCTGTATCGCGTATCTGGGAGGCGATCGAGATATATTAATTCAGCCCAAGGTTTCGAAGAAATGGCAGACATACAGGCCCATACAACATTATTACACGTTCGCGCAATAGGCGGGAGAAGATGTCATATGATCGTTCACCTCTTCCCTACATGCCGAAGCGAAATGTATGAGCTGGAGACAACCGAGGAATGCAGGGTAGCTCACTGTCTGTTCAATGACTATTGGCACGAGGTTCGCTGACGGGGGTGTCCATGTGCTAGAAAGATGATGCAATTTGCGTGAAAGCGGTAGTGAGCGTGCCCTTGTCTGAATTCTAGTAGTGGATAGTACTGCCTTCCATGAAGCGGCACTCATTGTCAACATTGGCAGGCAATGAGCTCAACGCTCCGTCTAAGTTGCAGAAAGCTTGTCCACAAAAACACGTGATGAAAAGAAATGAGCGTGACCTAAAGTGACGGGCAAGTTTGTAAATTTGTGACATACGCGTCTTGGTCACGCTCGTGTTCCAACGGTTTCAACTTGCACCTAACGTGTCTTGTCACTTGTGGCTTCACTGTGGCCTCTTGCACCAACGAGCATTTATTTGGTACCAGCTCAGCTCAAAAATCATATCTTGTTCTGGCACTCTACTTTCACTAAAGCGCCCGTGACGTGATGAACACTCGCCTGCATACGCAGCGATCGACGGAGGCTCCAATGGACTTCGACTTTACGTCTCGTCCAAGCAGTAATACGAAGCCAGTCTGGGCTTCCGATAATGGGCTAAGCACCCCACGAAAGCGTAAGTGTTCATGTCGTTTGAAACTTAACCTAATTGACCAAGTCTCTTAGGTCCATTCGATGTCCTTCAACCTGCCAGCCCAGCATTCCCCAATCCACCTCAAACTCCTATATTCGGAGAAAATCACAATGTGCCATTTATTTTTCAGACTCCAGTACCCCAGACTCCTCCAGTTCACCCATGGGCGCCTCCTCTGAATTTCTCACCTCAGAAAGCATTTCCTCCGCTTCCAGCGCAGGAACTGCGAGACGTAGATATGTCCGAACCTAGCCCGCCTAAACCCGCGGCTTCTAACAAAGATAGTGGGAGGATCGTTGCCACAGGGGCCCTCAGAAGGGTTTATAACTCGAGGCAAAGGGCTCGTGCACAAAACCATCTTCATGCATCATTACACGACGACCCAGGGTATGGCAGTGGGGAGGAAAGTGATGACAGTGCAGGTCAGGTCGGTCCTGTGACACAAAATACGTCAAACCACTACACCCTCAACATGCCATCTGCCCCGGCGCCGCAGTCAGACATGCCACATGTCCTGTTAGGGTGAGGTCGTTCGCATTCCCACCCTCCGAGTACGCTAATCATGTTTTCCCAAGATATCTCCAGTTCTTCTTCAACCTATTTCTGGTCGCGGTGTTTCTTTATCTTGTGGTTCAGTTCATTCTCACAGTACAACGTGACGTTGAACACCGGATCTCGGAATACTCGATGGGTATGATCTTCATCCTAGCTGATGCGCGTGCTAATATGAATTATTTGTCAGATATCGTGCAAGAGATTGGCATGTGTGCCACACAATATAGGAACAACCTCTGTGAGAATAACCCTGTGCCTGCCATGATCCAACAATGTGCATCTTGGAAAACATGCATGGATCGTGATCCAACCATTGTTGGCCGTGCTCGAGTCGGTGCGGAACTCATTGCTGAAGTCGTAAATGGCTTTGTGGAGCCCATTAGCTGGAAAACCTTAGTGAGTGGATGCGAGTCCTTGCAGACGTCCGCTGATTACATATTTGTGCACAGGCTTTTACATTAACGTCACTATCTTTTTTGACGCTCTTTGTCAACTCCTTATTCTCCTTGTACCGCACACGTCATGAAGCTGCCCATTCTCCGTATTCAGTCCCCCCTATGGCACAATTTCCTCATCATTACATCCCCTCAGGGCCCACACCTCGGCGTTCTTGGTTTGGGAATAGTGATATCACGGAAGATGCACCTCGCAGAAGGCGTCTAGAGGGTGGACAGGCGATCAAAGTCAAATGATAGATTTCTTTTCTCCACTATTAAATAATCTACGGATCAGAATGCAGTATAGACCTACCTGAAGCATTTTTGTTCTGTTTCATGAACGCTCCGATCCAAATCTGGTCTAAAGTGGGATTAATGCGCATCACTGATTGCGGCTAGCGAACTTCATATTACTAGGTTTTGAATGTATTAGTGAGTTTCCTCCTTGCCCCTAGCTGATTCTGAAAGGAT
>Ga0153976_1000551_pt1 | contig 12953 bp, 10 predicted proteins | sample TSGA060MetaG_FD_104717 | JGI IMG/M metagenome (GOLD analysis project Ga0153976, IMG submission 104717) | Attine ant fungus gardens microbial communities from Georgia, USA - TSGA060 MetaG | ecosystem: Host-associated > Fungi > Mycelium > Unclassified | place: USA: Georgia, Yuchi Wildlife... | reverse complement strand
TTCGCTAACGGCCATGACAGCTGCTAGAAGAGCCTTGACAGCATGGGCTAGCTCGGGATCTGTTGTCCTCGCAGACGCTTCTAATACTTCTAGTACAGCGATCTGAACAGTAGTGTCGGGAGACGAGAGAGGCTGAATAAGGAATCGAAAGTTGTCTGCGACGGCTTTGACAAGTTCATGTGTCCTTGACCCTGCGCTAATTTCGAGAACTCTCAGCGCAGTGACTTGGGTAGTGGGTGGCATCGAGGGAAGAAGGCTGGGGATACGCGAGACGGCGGCGGAAAATTCGACAAGGATGTCTTCGGATCGTGCGGCAGCGTCGAGCAATTCCACAGAAGTCGACTGGATAAAGGGATCGGAAGAGTTGAGATCGTTAGAGACAACGTCAACGATCGGGCGGGTAATCATTAATTTAACAATGTCAGTGGCACGTGGAGACGCCAGGAAAAGTTTGAGGGTATCCAAGGCTGCGTAGTGTACTAGATTGTCTTGGGAATCGAGTAGTATTTTAGCCACTGGACCGAATGTTACTGACATGTTGTCGGTAAAATTAGGATTCTGCCATTCCGCAGCATGTACGAGCAAATGCAGAGCAGCACATTGCTGCTTCGAATCGAGTTCGGGGTCGGATGAAAGAAAGTCGCTTACACCTCGCAAGTCGAAGTTATCACCTTCCATACACTTTATCAGTGGAAGCACATTGGTATCCGGGTCATCGAGAGGAGCTTCCAAGCTCGGAGCTAGAAGCATGCTGATAAATAATTGTGTGTCGTGAGGGCGGGAAGAGGCGATGCTAGGTTTCACCAATATTGGTCGGTTTTGTTAAGACTATGACGACGTAGTGAATACCGTGAGGTACGATCGTGGTGATGCGTGACGCGTGACAACCCAAGGAATAGATAGAAGGCTTAATGATCTAGTAAACTATAAGAGCGGCGATGCGTGATGGAATCCTTGAAATACTATGCTTAGTTTATATACTATGCTCCTTGGGAGATCTCGGATGACTTTAGGGGTACACTCGGATATCCGAGTGTCCGAGTCCGAGTCACATGACACACCAATTCCGGTTGCCTCAATTTGGATGAAACCACGTCCGCCCGAGCTTTTGCCGCTGGGTGACATGCGTCGCAACTACGTCCAACACAGCATGCTGCGCCGGGTAGCCATTCTCTAGACTCATCAGCTCAGGCTGTATGTGACCGTCTTGGATTCATAGTAGTATAATCCTTTGTCCTGACACTTGGCACATATAAAGTAATAACCCACCAGTTGTCAGATCTTTTGTATAATCCAGCCCATGGTCTTACGCGGTACCAAACTTGAGCCGTCTGGATGGTAGTACACTGATTCAATCGAGTCCGTCTACTATCATCCAGACGGCGAACACACGTGCTGCTGTCGTGCTACTAATGGCAGGATGAACCCCGCTTCTAATATGGTGTTAGGAGTAGGTTTTATCCAGCCATTTGGACTTGGAGAGCGGAGAAGCTCGACAGCACGCAGAACAGCCTCAAGACGACTGAGACGGAGCTGTCTGGTTATCGGGCGAAAGTGAATGAGCTGGAGATGCAGTTGTCAAAGGATCAACGGACGCTGCTGAATTCTGAGAACCAGTACTACCACGACCAGCTGACTGAACGGAATACGCTACTGCTCACCGTATATCAGTACATGACAAACTTCTCGGGGTGGACAAGACGCCTGTAGGGGTCGTTTTTCTTCTCTTTCACGATGCACTCTGCTCATCGAGCCCTTTTTCTTTCCTTCTTTCTCACAGAAGAAGGTACTCAAGCTGAAACGAAGCCATTCACCACTTTCAGCGTCTTCCACGACAACCTGACCACCCGCCTCAAAGCTCTCTCGCAGATCCAGCTCGACTTTAACAAACGCGTCAAGGAAGCGGAGACAAAGTTTTCCGAGAAGCTTGCTGATATGCGGAAGCAGCTTGATACGCGGTGGAAGCAGTCGACAGGTTCGAATCGAGCGTCAAGGGGTATGGCGAAACCAAACCTACTTGGAGTCGTAAATCCACAGCCAAGGAGGGCGAACTTGAGGCTTTAAAAGTAAACGCATCTCATTTTTTTGGACGGGCGATTGATACTATCCATATCCATCAACTTATCAAGGCCACCAACACTGAACTGACGTCGCAATTGGCGATTTCGAAACGACCGGCTCACGGAGACTCCAAAGAAACCCAAACACTCCTTTCTCGCGCTGTCAATGCGGAGAAACGCTTGGTGGTGGTGTAAAACCAGCTTCTGCTGAATGAAGAGAAAATGGCTAATGTCAATCAGAGAACGACGAGTGCGGACCAGAAATTGGAGGCTCGCGTGAAGGAGTATGAGGCGTGGTTGAAGGCAGGGGAGAAGTATAATACGAGCGGCAGGGTGCGAAGGAGAGGGTGCTGGAGTTAAGGTTTGTCATCTCCCCACTCACTCGACGTTTTTTTTGTTGACGCGACGTGATGTGTAGGGAGTCTTGAGCGACAGAACGAACTCGCGCAAAAGCGCAGTGTTCCAACTTGATAATGTCGCAGAAGCGAACAAAGTTGCTCCTTCTCGATCATGATGAGGTTACCGATACCCCATTCCATGTCATGACCGCTGATGCACGCTCTATTGAATATGTACTCCAGCGCTTTCGTCCGATTTTGATATCCTGTATCAATCAAGTATCGTCCATCTCATGTATTTTTTTCCTTCAGCTATAACTTGATGATCACCGGCTCCTGCTGAACAATCGTAATTGACGTCACACGTCTGTATCCTACCTATTAGTCCAGGAAACGCACAGAACAAACAATTCGAAAAATCTCTATTGGGGGGTAATGCAAAAACTGAAGTGTGTAGAACGTGCCATATTGCGCGGCCTGTGATAACTGTCCGAACGCTACTCAAATTGTGCTAGGTATTGTCAAGTAAAACAAGCTTCGAGTTATCGATGTCATTCAATGGGGCATCGAATGGCCCGAGTTCGTATTTCAAGAAGTTGTACGCTTCATCAGCAGACGGGCGGAAGGATTTTTGTTCAAATGGCGACCAACACCGTTGGATAAATGCCCAGTGTCGATCACTGATTGGGGGTTCCTCTGGGCGGGGTGGTGTTTCCCCTCGACTAATCTTGATTATCACACTGGTGCTGTGCCTCAATTCATGATAAGGTATGACGCCCGACAAAATCTGGAACTAGGTGTTGGTCACAGCTATGAAAATAAATTCCAGACTCACGTGAAACATGATGGAGCCGAAGGAGTACATATCGCTTTGCAATGTATACGACTCCCACATATCCTTAGTGGGAAGAAGATATTCTGGCGCCGCCCATTTTATGTTCCTAAGTATAAATTTGGGGTTCATACTGTAATCTGCGAGTATTATGGAGTTGCCGAAATCTGAAAGTTGCGCCCTTCCTTGTGCAGAAACAAGAATGCTTGACTGTTGGCTTCGTCAGAAGTGAATAACGAACAGTACAGCCCGAATTATACATACGCCAGTGAGGTCTCCGTGAACAATAGATTGTGAATGCACTTCAGTAGTTGGTTTGAGATTGACCCTCCTCAATAGTGTGAGAGTACCTACGATAACGGAGACCAGCAGCGACGTCATTGAGCTAGCATATAATTTAGCACGAAGCCAAACTATTCCTTAGAACCACTCACCAGCTGCACCCGATGGCTTTCACTCAGATCACGGCGCGAAGCTATGAAGTTGGTGACTGTTCCGTTTTCAAGCCATGGACAAACCATCACAGTAGTTCCTAATAGATTGGCAACTCCGAACAGTGGCACGACATGATCGTGGCGAAGCCCAATCCAGATTTTGAGTTCTCTCTGTGAATGTTGTCTTCATAAAGTTTTTCTGAACGACAGGAGGACAAACTTTGAGAGATTCTCTGAATTCATGTTCATCGCTTTCCCCTTGCTGTTTAATCTTGGCAGCAACCTGGGTAAAAGTTCAGTTGTCAAATGCTAAGTCGAAGCTGCCGAGTGACCCTTACGAAAGTTCCACCCTTGTCCCAATAGCATTTCTTTACACCTCCAAATCCCACCTGTGTGATATTGAAAAGTTGTCCAGTCAAATCACAGATTCTGCACGGACGGGTCAATTCGACATGTGTGCAGTGTGTTGATGGCGCACCTCAGACTCCACGCCTCATCATCCTCGAACGATCGCAGAGACCGGCGCAACCTCGGAGTAGTATTGGATTGGAAGAACCCCTCGATCGCTTCGAAAAGGCTGATAGAGAACCGTTCACTGATCCCCTGGCAACACCAATCTGTCATGATTCGTAATAGATGCAAAACCAGCACCTACATCAATAGGATCGACACTCTTGTCACTTCCCTGACTTACTGGCCGCAAAACCTGTGATTTTCCGTGAACTACAGGAATTCGTTTCAGTGAAGTGGTCTCTACTGCGTCAGTTAATTCATCATTATGGGTGGCCGCTTCCAATACTTTTCTTGCAGCCCTGCGAAAAGCCTTGACAGCATGTGCTAACTCGGAATCTTTTGTCCTCGCAGCCGCTTCCAATACTTCTACTACAGCGATCTGAACAGTAGTTTCGGGAGAGGAGAGAGGCTGAATAAGGAATCGAAAGTTGTCTGCGACGGCTTTGACAAGTTCATGTGTCCTTGAGCATGCGCTAATTTCTAGGACTCTCAGCGCAGTGAGTTGGGTAGTGGGTGGCATCGAGGGAAGAAGGCTGGGGATACGCGAGACGGCGGCGGAAAATTCGACAAGGATTTCTTCGGATCGTGCGGCAGCGTCAAGCAATTCCACAGAAGCCAACTGAACAAGGGGATCGGAAGAGTTGAAATCATTAGAGACAACGTCAACGATACGGCGGGTAATCATTGATTTGACAATGTCAGTGGCACGTGGAGACGCCAGGAAAATTTTGAGGGTATCCAAGGCCGCGAGGTGTACCAGATTGTCTTGGGAATCGAGTAGTAGTTTAGCTACTGGACCGAATGTTACTGGCACGTTGTCGGTAAAATTGGGATTCTGCCATTCTGCAGCATGCTCGAGCAATTGCAGAGCAGCACATTGTAGCTTCGGATCGAGTTCGGGGTCGGAAGAGAGAAAGTTACTTATACCTCGCAAGTCGAAGCTATTACCTTCCGTATACTTTATCAGCGGAAGTAAGCTGGCATCCGAGTCATCGACAGTAGGACCCAAGTCCCGAACTGGGTGCATGTTGATAAATAATTGTGGATCGTGAGGGCGGGAAGAGGCAATGCCATCCCTAGTTTTCACCATTGGTCGGTTTTCACTCTATGTTAAGTGATATGATAAGTTCAACACGGTACTAATCCAGTCAAGACGGATACATACGGTCAAAGTTACAGTGTTTCGAGAAAAATGGTCCTCGATGACCCCCATCTCGCGAAGCGATGAGCTGAGAGAGGACAGCTGCAATTGTATCAATAGTCAAAGCCGCACTAGTTGTATGGGAATGTTCTATACCTCACTTTCACTGGACGCTCTTGCCTCTCTGTCATCTGGCGGATGTCGATAAGGCCCTACCTGCTTCTGGGGATGAACTTCGTTCATTGCAACTTCAGGTTCATGCAGTGACTTCGGCTACGGTGAGAAATGTAGTAGGCGACGTGTACTGTTTTGTTATGTAATAAGTTAGTAAGTGCTTTGATAGGATTTCTAATAGAAAACCGGTCGTTTGGTGCCTCAAGGTCTCCAACTTGGATGAAGCCATGTCCGCCCGAGCTTGGTTTCCTAGCAACTTTTATATAACATAACATATGTATCAGCATTGTCATTCTCAACTGCAGTTCGCAAAGCTTGGATCACTGATTTGTAGATCGGATCGAACACTGGATCCTCCTCATGAAAGCCATGTTGACGTGAAAGATGAATGATTTCCCACATAACTAGTAGGCTTATTTTAAGCAGAGGTCAAACCAAGGCAAACATCTCCTCGTGTTCGAGTTTGAAACATTTCTGCTCTTTGATATCCTTTAAATTATACCATGGCCCCAGTACTTGTGGGACAAGATCAGCACGCTGTGCCGGGTAGCCATTCTCTAGACTCCTCAGCTCAGGCCGTATGTGATCATCTTGGATTCATAGTAGTATAATCCTGAACTTAGCACATATAGAGCAATAACCCACCAATTCTCAGATCTATTAATCCAACCCATAATCTTCGGCAGTACCAAACTTTCTGCAGTGTCGAGTCTGTCTACTATTATCCAGACGGCGAACTCACACGTGCCGCTGTCGTGTTAGAAGTGGGTTTTATCCTGCCATCTGGACTTGGAGAGCGCTTCGGTAAGTCTACAATAGCTTCTTGTAGTTAGTCAACTTGCTCTGACTTGCTAGCAGTATATGCGTTGTTTCCCACCTGTGTGCCAGATACCCGGTTGGATCGATTCCCAGAGCAAGATGAAGTAGTCAACATGTCTGAGTATAATACAACCGATGCACATACACTCTCCCCTAATGTCCAAGGTGCCGGGGTTGGGATCTCTCTTGGCTCAGTGTCCCATCAGGTGGTCAGGACATTTTATGGACTTCTGCGCCTTCTGCCGCAGAAGGAAAGCCATGACATAATCAGGTGGTTAGTCGTTCCACGCAGGTCTCTCTCGTATGGCTTGATAGAAATTCTGAACGCTCAGGCAATTCGTAAACAACAAGAGTAATTGCTTCCCATCGTGCGTCAGACTTCTGCTACTCGTGGAAGGTAATGGATCTCCACGTTTTCCATTCAACCTCGAGATTCTCTCCACTTTGAAAGTGCATGTTCAAACGAAATCGTGGCACAGGTGGACGACTAAATTCCAGCCGGAGGACAATGATGGCTGGAGTTTCCAGATCCAGAATGATTATTATCCCGAAAAAGCAAAGAGTTTCCTACACGAACATCAAAAGCCAAGAGCAGAAAGGAATGCCTCTCAGCTGGTGGGGATGCGTGCAGCAGTGATATCATATTTGGAAGAAGTGAGAAGATAGACCTTGTAGGCACTATAATATCTGTAGGCATTGATTATGATACCATATACCATTAGTACAAATTTTGACATATCATAGATCTCCCAGCTGAGCTCGAATGATCCCAAAATGTCTTTAGCCACGATTCCACGAAGGTCGAATTGATGCACTCAAGAAGGTTCGAAGTCCTCCATGGAAACGTCTAAACACTCAGATTGGCAGTGAGATGAATTGAACGGCGAGCCACACAGGCGCAACTCTGATTTTGTTGGTACCTCATGTGTCTAAGAGGGACCGCATATTCGGTGAATATTACTAGGGGGAGGTCAGGCGTGGCCACTCTTTAGATTACTTTGCTGAGTACAACGGCGGCGACCTCTATAACGATGATTGAGCCACCGTCAACCGGTATCAGGAATCGTCAGCGGAGCCAAGATACTGGTGAAAAAGCACTCCGCGCCATAGCGCGTTTTCTTTCTCTATGACATCCACATAGTCCTCAAAGCTATGAGACAATTACCGACACTGAAAGGATGTTATTAACTGTGATTGTAAAGGGAGTCCTGATAACTTACTATGCTTCGGTGGATGGAACCGTTTGAGTTGACGAAGGAGCCAGGAGGTTGTGGGAAAGTGTAGCTAGCAGTAGTCACTAGTAAACAATCTGCGTGTCAGTACATAATAGCCATCAAATTTTCAAACGTTGCCCGCATGTCAGCACCTGGACATCCGCAGGGAGGGGCAGACCATTGGCCCAAAGATCGCTAGTCATAATGTGACAAAATGGACACGCCTGTACCAATACAGTAGTGTAGTCTGGAAACAAGTGTAAGCTGGTGAGGTACAAACAATTAAGCAACTTACCTTTCGGATACCCGATCCACCTATGGGAGCTCATTTTTCCAAACTCAGAACATCGTCCAAAACGTTGCTCCAGGTGTGCTCCAAGTGTCCATGGCGGTCTGAAACTGTCTGGCAGAGGCGAGCAGGAATTCGTAACTGCGCACCATGCGGTCGCTATTCAATACACCGAGCACTGATCTGCAGGAGATGTTGGCCTTGAAATGTGAACGTCGAAAGATAGGGCTGTTTTCAGACAGGTGTTAATGACCTCTTCAGAGAAATGTGTGAAAGGGCTAGATTCACCCGAAAAACAACGTCAACCAGGCTTGTATCCAGAAATACTTGTGACGCTCCTCACGAATGTGATGAAGGAGTTGGTGTCATTAGCGGAGTGGTATCTGTCATGTATTTACTGGGTGAGGAACCGCCTTTAGGGGAGGGCAGTGAGAGGAGACAGCAGTGTAGGCTTACTCAAAGCATTTCAGGTAGCACTCGTTGTTGAAGAGCAATGACCTCGTTCTTCCTTCAGTAGCGCTTCTGAGCTGTTATTATCAAGTAGTCGACTAACTCGCCCAAGTGTTGCATAACGCCGGTACGTGTTTGCCCGGTTACAAGCTTTGTTGACCAAGGCAGGCAACATGGTGAACATCGCCTAGTGGCATTGAATGATTGACGCGCGTAGTGATCGTATTCTTTACAATTCTGGAACTTGTATGCGAAGAGAGATGGTCGCTCGTGCAGCCCGATCCCTCCAATGTCTCATGCTTAGTTGATGTCTAGCGAGTCCAGCATGGAGGCGCCTAAAACCCCGATTGTACCTGAAAAAACCGCATCGGTGCCCCATAATATTACCCGCACGTCTCCCCAGAGATCCATGAGAAGCGTGAGTAAGTTTGTTAAAAATCAAATACTTAGAGGTGGGATGAGAGTTATTTGATATCGAAGGCTGTTTCCATTTGGAAAAAAGGCTGGGCCACACACCAAGTGAAGATGTCTGTTACTGGGCGTTTCTCGGACTGCAAGGGTATGTTGTCTGTGCTCGCACATATACCTGGCCCAGCATGAGCGTCCTATTTCTCGTCAAAAAAATTCAACGACCGGCTGTAGAAGTAGAGACACGAGCACCCCGTTTGAAAAAGATCGCGGCCATGTCAAATGTAACACTCAAAAAGCCTTGGATACGTTCCGAGTCTGAAGGCCCCAGGAAATAAAGGGTAACCACGTGCATGAACACGGCCCTAGGATGATGAACGTTAACGGAATATCGACAGACGAGGCTTTCAAATTTCAATGAAAGAGTGGAAAAGCGGGGTTGAGTGCCAAAGAGAGAAGTGAGGAAAGTTTCCGTGCTCCTTTCGACTTTACATAATCTCTGCGGCTTCGGTGGAGCCTGGCACGTCCGGGTTGTACCGTCTTTTTGAACCAGGACTCGATTTTCACCATTCGGTACAGTTCACGTGAAGCTAAAAAGGTCTGAGCCACATTGGGAGTACGTCTACGCTTTTTTCGTTGTCTGTGTACCAATTTGTTAGGCTCATGGCCAGGCGCCTTGTTCTGGACAAGACGTTGTGACAAGTAGAAGAATAAAGTTTGCCCCAGCGCGGCGATTACTTCATGAGTCTTTCATCGACGTCTATGGGATTTAGAGCCCCTAGTTTGTCACTGGTAGTTTGCATGCGTTACGAGGACTTTATACATGTTCTGTGCCACTACATCATATAATATTCGATCCGTTTTGAGGACGTCAGCTGAAATGCGTATATGCGTGCTTCACTATAGTAGGAGGCGGTAGAGAACAAAGTAGAGCGCAGAACCAAGTATGACCCTCAACTATGTCAACAGCGCAAAACATGCACACCGAGCCCTAGGGGGGCCTCGCAGATAAGAATTTAAGCAACCAGTAATTACACATGAAAACAAGAGGGGAGCACAAACACTGCAGTCGTTAGGAGAGAAGATCGCTTTAAAACCGAGATACCAAGCCTCATTCAAAGGCCCTGAAGAAATTGCAGTACGTCATCCACTGATGGACGGGCTTTGCTGTCGGCTGACCAGCACCGCCGCATGAAATTCAGGTGATTTGGCTGGATTTGAATGGAGGAGTTGATAGGTTCCAGGTGCTTGAACTTTGCAGTAACAACGTGTACAGCATTCTTAATCCACCAATAAGGCTGTCTCCCATGTAGGACCTGTAGCGCATGTTAGTGTCACTAACAAAGCCAACGAGAGATTAATACCTGGAGCATGATGCCGCCTAGAGCGTATATGTCGCTAGACTTAGTTGCGCATTGTATAATCCGATCTTCGGGTACGATCATGAGCTCTAGAGCGACCCAACGAACTGCACCTGTATGGAAGGAGTATGTCGGGTTCGCCTGCATGACGATGTTGGAGACACCGAAATCTGCAAGGCGAGGGGATCCGTTGGCAGTGATCAGGATATTGTTCTGCAAACATATTCAGAGGGCCACCAATGAACAGCGTGTGTAATCTTACACTGGTAAGATCTCCGTGTATCACGTTGTTATCGTGTACTGTCCAAATCATGGACAATCAGTTATGTTGGTTGTTTTAGCCAATCCACTACTCACGATACTTCAGCCCCTCAGTGATTTGTTTAAGCTATTGAGAATATAGTAAGCTCTTGCAATGGGTTTCGTAATTAAAACTCACAATGCAAAGCCTAGTATTCAACGTTGCGGGGGTCACACTCGTACGATTAAGGTAGGAGTCCAAATTCCCATTTGGCATCCATGGGAAAACAAATGCACGAAATCGGCCAAAACCTTCTACTGTGCCGTAGAATGGCAATATATATTCATGCTCTAAATTAGCCCAGATATGGGCCTCGCGATCAATGCTCTACGTTTCAGAGAGAATGAAGTTCAGACATGACAGTTTCAGACTATACCAGACGTGCCTTGTTGATTTTGGCCACTTGACCACTACTCAAATCTGGGAACCGAGGAGATTTGACCGCGACCTAAATTCAGAGTGAATATAAGGAGAGGACAACGAATCTATAAGATACCTCATCGAGACCTGCATCGCGGTTCCACGTACACTTGTAAACATCTCCAAGACCACCCGAGGCGGTTGGGTAGCTGCTTTGCTTGATGATAGCAGTCGGTTGAATGCATAGAGGGCTACAGTCCGATGCTTTACGAAGCTCTGGCCCGGTATGAAGATATGACTTACAAGTCCTTTCTTCGTCCATAGGAATAATGGCTGTCAGAGGTTCTATCAGGGGTGTCGGCAATCGAGACCTGGCTAACGGAAGCACCACAAGATGGCTGGGCAGGAGATGCTTGGCTATTTGGTGCCCGATCAACCTGTCGCTTAGAGTGAGACGAGCCTCGATGCATGTGGCCGAACACCGTGTCCTCGCTGACGGAAACATGAGCAGAGAACCGGGTAAGAGATGCTTGGCCATTTAGTGCCCGAGTATTGGGTGGGACGAGCCACGGAATCAACTTGGGATAGCTGATAGTATCCCTAGGGAACCGTTCGCTGATCTTCTGGCGACATCAATATGTCATCATTCATATCATAAAACCAGTATCAATAGGGTCAACACTCACGCCGCCTTCCTGACCCACTGGCTGCGAAGCCTCTGATTCATTGTGAATGGCAAGACTTTTAAATCTGGATTTATCGGAAGATGGAGGGAGAAAAGTCGATGAAATGGTCTCCGCGTCAAATAGCTGAGCGCCCGCTTCCAGCACTTTTCGCACCGCAGTTTGAACATCGGTTTCGCGAGAGGGCAGAAATTTCGCGAGCACTGGTAAAATAGTCTTGACAGCGCGAGCTAGCTCGGGATTTTTTGTCCCCGCACCCACTTCCACTACTTTCAGTGCAGCGATCTGAACAGTGGTCTCGGGGGAGGAGAGAGGTTGGATGAGATAGTAAAATGTGTCTGCAACGACTTTGACAAGTTCATGTGTAATTGAGCCTGCGCTATATTCTAGCACTCTGAGTGCAGTGACTTGCGTGGTGGGTAGCATGGAGGGAAGAAGACTCGATATACGCGAAATAGCGGCAACAAATTCGACAAGGACTTCTTCCGATTGTGAGGCAGCGTCAAGCAATTCCACGGAAGCCAACTGAACCAGAGGCTCTTTTGAGTTGAGATCCGTAGAGACAACGTCAACAACACCACGGGGCATCATTGATTTGACGACGTCGGTAGCACGTGGAGATGCCAAGAACAGCTTCAGGGTATCCAAGGCTGCGCAGTGTACTTGAGTGTCTTGGGAATCATCGAGTACTAGTTGAGCTACTGGACCGAAGGTTTTTGACATGCATTCCATAAACTTGGTATTCTCCCATTCTGCAGCATGCTTGAGCAATTGCAGGGCAACGCGTTGCACGTTCGGGTCGGGGGAGGAGAGAAAGTCACATATACCTCGCAAGTTTACGTTGTCACTTTCGGTATACTCCATTAAGGGACGCAAGCTGGAGGCAAACTCATACGATTCATCGACTGCAGGACCCAAGTCTTGGACTGGGTACATGTTCATATATAGTCGCGCGTCCTGAGTATGGAAAAAGGTAAGGCTACTCTTCCATACTAGGAGCACACCCGCGAGGACCATACTTTCTAGAATGTCCTGCTTCATCAAGGGAAAAGTGGATTGAGTGAGCGGGGACTGCGATGATGGTATATCTTGTACTTGAGGGAGGCTGCAGTTTGACGGGTTGGAAACATAGTCACGAACGGAGGAGTGATAGATGTTCACGGGGAGACTGTTGTCGGTAGGAATATCTAGAACAGACCGTAGCTGCGCGAATACCCCTTCGACATCCCTGCCACGAACAGGGCCAAGTTGGTTCGAGATGTCCGAAATTGGTAGAGGCTTTGCAAGGGTAGCAACATAGGACAAGAGGAAGTATGCTCGCTTGGGGTCGGGACACGTGGAAAGGATACTGTCATAAAACTTGTACACCTCCGTTCCTGGTGATAGTTCACTCCTCAGGTCAAGAATGAGCTGTAGCCGCTCGCGGGGGTCATTGTATCCATCATCGATAAATTTCATCATCGTAGATGCTACGATGAAACGTCTGCCTGCTCGGGCCGCTAGCCAGGCAAGTTCATCCTTCGTTGGCTGCGGGAAATTGGGACTGCGACTTTGCAGCTTCCTGAAGGAATGTTCC
>Ga0153976_1000548_pt1 | contig 12975 bp, 10 predicted proteins | sample TSGA060MetaG_FD_104717 | JGI IMG/M metagenome (GOLD analysis project Ga0153976, IMG submission 104717) | Attine ant fungus gardens microbial communities from Georgia, USA - TSGA060 MetaG | ecosystem: Host-associated > Fungi > Mycelium > Unclassified | place: USA: Georgia, Yuchi Wildlife... | reverse complement strand
TGGTCTGACCAGGCATTCTTTCAAGTTGGCATGGAGTTCACAAATACACTTGATCTTGACCTCACTTCTTACAATCCGCCTGTCCACTTCCCTATTGCATATAGGGGCCTCTCTATGCCTCCTATGCACCGTACAGCAGTTGTCAATGGGCTTGTGCATGTCCACCAATCACTCCACCAAATCAATCAGCGTCTTAGTCGTCGACAAGGCCGGTACAACTACGTCACGCCTCGTCATTACCTCGACTTGTAAGTAAAAAAATCTCTATCTTGCACACCGATGCTGACGACGAGTAGTATTAATCATTATGTCAAGCTATTTACCGAGAAGCGCGACGAGTTGGAGGAACAACAGAGGCATTTACATGTTGGCTTAGACAAGCTTCGTGACACTGTCACGCAGGTAGAAGATCTTCGCAAGAGTCTTGCCATCAAGCGATCTCAACTTGAGGCTAAGAACAAAGAAGCGAACGAGAAGCTTCAGCGTATGGTTGCAGATCAACAAGAAGCCGAGCAGAAGAAGGCGGCTTCAATCGAGATCCAGGCAGCCCTTGTTGAACAGGATCGTAACATTGCTGAGCGGCGTGCTGTGGTGATGGCTGACCTCGCAGATGCTGAACCCGCAGTGTTGGATGCGCAAGCAGCAGTCAGCAATATCAAGCGACAGCATCTCCAGGAGGTCCGTACCATGGCTAACCCACCCGAAGCAGTTAAAATTGCCATGGAATCCGTCTGTACAATTCTCGGTCACAAGATTGATAGTTGGCGTACCGTCCAAGGCATCATTCGTCGAGATGATTTCATCCAGCGTATCGTGAACTTTGACACCAATACACTTACCAAAGGACTTCGGGAAACAATGAAAAGAGAATTCCTTAGTCGTCCCAACTACAAATTCGAAACGGTCAACCATGCCAGTAAAGCCTGTGGACCACTGGTCAAATGGGTTATTGCCCAAGTTCGCTTTTCTGAGATCCTTGACAAAGTCGAGCCTCTGCGTAACGAAGTGCATTCTCTCGAGAACCAAGCAGAGACTACGAAAAAACAGGCAGCGGCTATCATTCAGATGATTGCAGAGCTTGAAAAGAAGATTGCAAGGTATAAGGACGAATATGCTCTGCTTATCAGCGATGTGCAAGCTATCAAAGCCGAGATGGAGCGCGTTCAGGGCAAGGTTGATAGGAGCATGAAGTTGTTGGAGAGTCTTTCGTCTGAGAGGAATCGTTGGGAGGCAGGAAGCCGTACTTTTGACGTCGAGATGAGCACCATTGTCGGGGATGTCTTACTATCCGCGGCTTTCTTGGCATATGGCGGTTTCTTCGACCAGCATTATCGTGAGATCATGTGGCAAGAGTGGTCGAGTCACCTTGCAGATGCAAACATACAATTCAAGCAAGAGCTTGTGTTCACTGAATACCTTTCTACCGCCGATGATCGCCTCAGCTGGCAATCCAAATCACTTCCATCAGATAATCTCACTACCGAAAATGCTATCATGCTTAAACGTTTCAACCGTTACCCGCTCATCATTGATCCTACTGGACAGGCTACTACGTTCCTCTTAAACGAGTACAAAGAACGTAAGATCACAGTCACTAGCTTTTTGGATGAAGCTTTCTTGAAGGTCTTGGAGAGTGCCCTTCGCTTCGGCAATCCGTTACTCATTCAGGATGTTGAACATCTCGATCCAATTCTCAATGCAGTTCTCAACAGGGAAATTAGACGTACCGGAGGACGTGTGCTTATTCGCCTAGGAAGTCAAGACATTGATTTTTCTCCATCATTCACTATGTTCCTGTCAACTCGTGATCCATCCGTAGAATTCTCTCCTGACATCTGTAGTCGTGTGACTTTTGTCAATTTCACCATGACGAGAAGCAGTCTACAGAGTCAGTCGCTCGACCAAGTACTCAAGGTGGAACGGCCCGATACAGAACGAAAAAGGACAGATCTTACTAAGATTCAAGGAGAATTCCGCCTTAGACTGCGTACTCTGGAGAAGCTACTCCTTCAAGCTCTCAACGAGTCTTCTGGTAATATTCTAGACGATGATAAGGTCATTGACACCCTCGAAACGCTGAAGCGCGAGGCTGCAGACATCACTCATAAGGTCGAAGAAACAGACATTGTTATGAAGGAGGTAGAACAAGTTACTGCTGAGTACCTTCCATTAGCGCAGGCTTGCAGTTCTATCTTCTTTGTTTTGGAACAACTCAACATCATAAATCACTTCTATCAATTCTCCCTCCGTTTCTTCCTCGATATCTTCGATTATATCCTCCACCATAACCCTAACCTCAAGAATATCTCCGATCACAATGTCCGCCGAGAAATTCTTCTCAAAGACTTATTCCTCATTGTGTACAAACGGACATCTAGAGCATTGTTATATCGGGATCGCCTCATGCTTGCAGTGCTCCTGGCACAAGTCAAAATGCGTGGTATTGAAGATATAGGAGAGGAGCTTGAATTCCTTCTCGAGAGCGGAGATAGCGTGACACCAACGGCAACATCCCAGACGCAGAATATTTCAGTCCTATCACCAGAGCAAGCACTTCGCCTTGAGACTTTTGCCAAGCAATCCATCTTCAAGCCGGTTCAAATCCACATTGCCGAACATGAGAGTGAATGGGCGTCGTTCTTGGAGGCAGAAGCGCCGGAGAGACGACCGCCAACCCCGTGGGAACCAAGCACTCGTAAGTCCTTCCAACTGGAAATTGTTAGCCTTCTCTCACCTTCTCGTCCAGTCGCTGTAGAAGCGATCCGTTCCTTATTGATCATAAAGTGCTTTAGACCTGATCGACTTCTTCAAGCGACTACTATTTTTGTAAAGAACGTTTTCGAGACTGATCTGGCCGAAGTCTCGAGCTATGAACTTGGTGCGATCGTTGTAAACGAAGTTCTTCCCGTCACACCTGTGTCGCTTGTGTCTGTTCCCGGGTATGATGCCAGTTATCGTGTAGAGAACCTGATCAAGAACACTGGAACACGCTCCGCCTCTGTCGCAATGGGCTCACAAGAAGGCTACACATTGGCAGATCAAGCCATTGCTGCAGCTTCCAGACAAGGTACTTGGGTTCTATTGAAGAACGTCCACCTTGCTCCGACATGGTTGGGGCAATTAGAGAAGAAGTTACAGACGTTAAATCCCCATCGCAGCTTCAGATTGTTCCTCACCATGGAGGCAAATCCCTCCATTCCAGTCAACATCCTCCGACAGTCTCGCCTTATTATGAATGAACCGCCTCCTGGCATCAAAGCAAACCTCCTCGATTCCCTTCGTTCCATTACCTCTTCCAGACTTGCTCAAGGACCTGCTGAGAAAGTCAGGCTCTACTTCCTTCTTGCCTGGTTCCATGCTGTCGTACAAGAGCGTCTTCGCTATGTTCCCCTCGGGTGGAGTAAGACCTATGATTTCAATGACTCCGATATGGCCTCGGCATTTACCACAATCGACACGTGGCTCAACTTAGCAGCTCGTGGAAAGACCAACCTAGATCCTGCCACTATCCCCTGGGACGCTCTCAGGAACTTGATCAAACAATCTGTTTATGGCGGTCGTGTTGACAGTGATTTTGACCAAAAAATTCTTGATGCATTTGTGGATAACCTCTTCAGCCCAATGGCGTATAATGTCGACTTTGATTTGGTGCCCACTTTGACTGGGCAACAGCAACTCGTAGCGGTACCTGATGGAACAAAAATGGAACACTTCTTGTCCTGGGTACAGGCTCTTCCTGATCGTGAACCACCAGCATGGTTGAGCCTACCGCCAACCGCGGAACGGGTCATTGCTATTGCTCAAGGTGCGCTCCTCTTTTTTCCTCTTTTGGCAGATGTGACCAACGGAAGCAAAAAGGTAATGAATTACTTGCCAAGCTAAGGAAAACGCGGATGCTCGCAGATGATGAGGATGAGGTTGTATCTACGACGACTTCCAATTCTCAATCAACTCAACCAGTGTGGATGAGGACACTACACGAGCGTTGTCGCGAGTGGCTCGAACAGCTTCCTTCTGTGGGTTGGGCACACACGCTCTTGTGGATTCTTTAACTCATTGCCGTTTTTTTTAGCAATTTGCTTCCCTACCTAGACAGTCGGCTGACAATCAGGATCCGTTGTATCGCCTTTTCTCCCGCGAGAGCTTTGTGGGTCGGAAGCTTCTCGACCAGGTAAGAAAAGACCTAGCGGATGTCGTCGAAGTTTGTCGAGGAGAACTAAAACAAACAAATCACCTCCGAACGCTCATGAGTTCTCTGACCAAAGGTGACTGCATGTCACATGTGTTCAGTCTGTTATACCGAATTCTCTCTCTTTTTTCTTATTAGGGACTATTCCTGAACACTGGAGGCGGTACAAGGTTCACAAGACCATGGCCATTGCCGGCTGGATTGCCGATTTTGCGCGTCGCCTGCAGCAGCTCGATCATATTGCCGGTGTGGACAATTCAAGCAACATTGAAGTCTGGTTGGGAGGATTGTTCTTTCCTGAGGCTTATGTTACTGCTACGCGACAAGCTGTTGCGCACAGGAAGAAATGGAGCTTGGAGACGCTTCATCTCCGTCTGGATTTGGAGCGCGTTAATGATCCAGAGGCTTTCATCGTAGATGGTGCGTCAAACAACATTTTCAAGTGTTCATCCCCAAGCGCAAAATGACTGACATTGTTATCTATCTATATATCTAGGATTGGCACTTGAAGGTGCCTCTTGGATGAATGACAAACTGGTGCTGAATGATGGTGAAGTTGTGAGACTCGATGCCTCGCAAATTCGCTGGGTACAAGCCGACGATCCAGCAGTGGCTCGAGATACGCTTGTCAACTTGCCAGTCTACTTGAATGGTGACAGGAGTGATGTTCTGTTCACTGTAGATCTGCCCTTTGATCAAAATGCGGCGGGGTCTTTGGTGGCGATGAGAGCGGTGTGCTTGACCGCTGGAGGTTTTTCTTCTACTCATTAGATATATAATTGTTATGGAACGCTTACGATATACCCCCTTCCCCTTGTATTCACATGTTTTTTTAGTCACTCATCTAGTACCTCTACGATCTGTCATGAAATCTATGATGGCGATGATGTTGATGATTCTTCTACAACGGTACTGCCACCTGTGACATTGAGGAGTTTCCAGTCTATTTCAATGCCTTTTTGTCTAAAGATCTGACGAGCGTCCTCTGCGATAGCTTCAAAATTTTTTGTTGCGAGTGCAAGAATGGTAGGGCCAGCGCCTGAAAGACAAATCCCCAGCAAGCCAGGATGTGTGTCTGGGGTGATCTGGGACGTTACTTCGGGTAAGCCAGGTATCTGTAAAAAAATTGGTGGTGGATATAGGTTATGAGTGCGAGAGTGAACGCACCAGTGTTTTCCTATAAGGCTGGTGTATACGGTCCTTCATGGCTTCATATATGAGATCAGGATCCGGAGGGGTTTGTGCGAGGGCTGTCGTAAGGACAGCCAATCTCTGCATATTGAAGACCTTGTTGGAATAATCAGTCAAAAAAATGCCTTTATTTTATTTTATTTAATTCCTCTTACCAGATCTTTCCTCGAATATTCATTCGGCAACACACTCCTCGCTTTTGCCGTGCTCAACTCAAATCTCGGCACGATCGCGATGGCCTTGATGCCCTCTGACCATCCAAACCTGACATAATGGCCGATTCCAAACGGGGGCACGGGCGGATTCAACCCCCACTCTTCACTCGCGTCCTCGGGATATTCCGGTAAAACCTCGCTCAAGGGGACGTCGATCCTCTGACGCTCGCGTTCATCTGAGAATTCTTTGAGATACGAGCCGACAAAACCACCGATCAAGGCGGCTGTGACGTTGTCGGGATGACGTTCGACCATGAGTGCGAAATCGAGGAGACGGTGGGTGGAGAGGTTGAGGTGACCGAGTGAGTTGCCGAGCAGGACACCGGCGATGACGGCAGCGCCGGACGAACCTAGTCCTCGACCAAAGGGAATTTCATTGTGAGCGTGGATACAGAGGTGGGATGGGAAACGAGGGATGGAATGGCAGCGGAGAACGTAGAGTGCGACGCGCGTGGTGAGGTTTTGATAGGCGTTTAGAGGGACTTCAGAGGCACCTTGACCTGTATAGGTGATTTTGGGGTGAACGTAGACCTGCTGTGATGATGATGATGATGTGGGGTAGGACACGGTGAGGGTGAGAGAAAGGGAAAGAGAGAGTCCGACGACGTCGAAACCGGGACCGACGTTGGCTGATGTCGCTGGGACACGGATGGAAAATTTGCGGACCGACATTGAGAGACCAAAGGCGTTGGTTCGATCTCAAACGTGTCGAGTTTTTTTATATCTCCGAATCATGACCGGATCAATTATATAAATTATGTTGTGTATCGTACGGACAAGAACATATCTAGAATCATTTACTTGGACTGCTGCACTCCATTTGTGGCAGTTGGCGTCATCCGGGGTAATGTTGGTTGCTGGCCGACGGTATACCCGCTCCAAGCACTGGTAGTGCTGCCGTTGCTGACAGATTTGCTCATGGCAGCGGTGTTAGCCACAGCAGAGGTTGTGGACGTCCCCTGAGCTGCTGGCTTTTGCTGTTGCTGGTTCGGTACATAGTATCCATACGGAGTTGTTGTTGAGGCGGTCGTCGTAGTCGCAGGTTGAGGGGTGCCTTGGCCTGAAGCAGCAGCGGCATACTGGTGTGCGAACCAATTACTGTAGGCAGCATAGGGTTGTTGATTTGTGACGCCTGTGCCGTAAGCTTGCTGACCGTAATACTGGGGTTGTGCGTTTTGAATGTAATTTTGGTAGTAGGAAGTGGCACCTGTCTTGTATGGGGTGTAAGATGGAGTGGCGGTAGCAGTTGCAGCTCGATATGCCTGAGCTTGTTGAGGATTATATATGTAGGGATAACCTGGGTAGGATGCAGTCGCTGAAGAGGCAGGGGCGACAAGAGGAGTGGCGGACGAAGGAGCTGGGGATGAGGAGGTGGAGGGGGCAGGGGCCGTCTGAGCGGTTCCAGCAGAGGAGGCACGTACTTTGACGGTGGAATCATCACGAAGAGCGGTGAGGCGGTTTTCAGGGAGAGTGCCATGCCAACCAGGACAAGGCTGTAAAGCGAGGGTTTTGTGGAGGTTACGAAGAAAGGAAGAAGGTGGAATGATGGAGAGGAAGTCGGAATTGGAGGAAGCTCGAGGTCGAAGGGAAGCCAGTGTTTGCAGAGATTCTAGAATGCCGTTGGCTGTGGGGAGTAGTGAGACGAGAAGGAAGAGAGAAAGGGGGACAGGAAAGGAATACCGGTTTGCCACTCTTCTGAGGACTCGTCAAGGGAAGCTTGTGGGGGGTGTTGTAGAAGACGATCGACCTGGAGGGCCTGTAGACGGACGAGAGCGCGTTGAGTGCGAGTGAGGAGCTCGTCGATGAGATTCTCGAGATGAGCGGTGTCGAGAACGAGGTTGAGGTTCTGGATGACTTGGGGGGAGAGGAGGCCGTCGAACTCTGACTGGATGTCGAAAGGAAGAGGGTAGGGAGAGAAGGGGAGGACGTCGTCTAGGGGAGGAACAGTGTCGGGTGGATGCGAGTGCTTGCGAGAATTTCTGTAGGAGAAGACGAGGCGCAGGTCGCGAGGACCGACGAGCTCGCCGTCATGGTCGACGGTGGGAGCGAAGGTTGTGGATGGACCGTAGTCGAGGAAGGAGGCTGCGAGGAGAGAGCGGTGTGGAGGAAGAGGCTTAGTGGGAGGTTTGTTTTTCGGGGAGTAGGCAGCGAGGGTGGCAGAGTGAGTCGAGAGCGGCGTTGGGAGGACGGCGGCGAGATCGGCGAGGCCGGTGCCGATGTGCTTGAGGGCTCCGGAGGGAGAGGAGGGGCGGTCGGAGGTGAGGGAGGACCAATAGTCGCCAGAGGGCAGATGCTGGAGGAGAGCATACCGGGGCTCCGGAGAGGGAGGAGGAATATCTGGGCCGAGAAGAGAAAGAGCGAGAGCACAAAAGGCGCGTTGCTGGTCAGCGGTGTCGGAGGGGCGGATGTGGCGTGGAGAGGGACGGGGGCGAAGATTGAGGATGGCAGCGTACAGCACACGGGGTTCCTGGGGTCTGGCGAGGAGAGTACGCAGAGAGGCAGCCTGGGCGTTTGCAGGAAAAACACGGTCAAGTAATCCCAGAGGGTCGCTCCTGTCCAAAGTCAGACCGCCGTTCCAACTCGAAAAAAAAAACACAGCTACTCTTCCAGCACCTCCAGCATCCGTCGCTGCGACTCTGACACTGATCCAGCCCGCTTCCGCTTCTGCGCACGAGCCATGTTCATGGTCGACGCCCACCTCCCTCCTTCCTCCCATCAACTCCTTTTTCAGTCTCCGCTTCAATTCTCATCTTGCCCGAGCCCGCCATGCCCGCCCCCTCCCTCGCTGCTCCCTTCATCCCTCCCATACGCAAGCTCGTATTCGAGTGCTGCGACAGATGGCCCTCCTCCCACAACACCCGCACCTTTCTCCACAATCACCTCCTCCCCCTCGCTCGCCACAACCCCCACGTCGAGCTCGTCGTCAAGCAACGCATCCACAGACAACCCATCCTCCGCGGCTTCTATGGTCCGTCCCCCTCCCTTCTCTTCACCCCATCATTGACTCAAGGGCACTCTCTAGCCAACGGCCGTGACAAGGTCATTCCTCTTCAGGACCTAGAGGTCTCCGCCATCCAGCAAAAGGTCCAGCTTCTTCTCGACGCTTCTGGCGCTAAAATAAAGCATCTCACGCGCTCCCCCGTCTCGAGCACAACAGAAGCAACAAGAGGCATCTGGAGCGGTCTCCACGCCGACCGCCCACTTCTCTAGTTATCCCCCTGTAAATATATTACCCTCTCTTCAATCCACTTCTCTCACGTGACCACACCATGGCCGTCCCTCGCAATCTTCTTAAACTTGTCTTCTATGACACATTCCATCTCGTACACGTGTCACCCGTGCGGTATTAGCTATGATCCTGTTCTCTGAATGCTTGGCCTCTTTTATAGTCTCCCCCTCTTCCCAGCGTTACGCCCCCCCTCCCTATTCCCTCCCTACCTGATGTTTTCAATAGACGATGCTCACTCACTCACCCTTGAAGAACTCACTTGGCTGTCTGCCAGCACCCTCATCGAGAACCAACACGCCCTTTCCGTCTGTCCTTGCCTTTTTCTCTCCGCCGGTTTTCTCATCTTCAATACAGGAATCTTCTTCCCCAGACCGAGACTCTAGAGCTCTCTTCAACACCGTTTTCTCCGATTCTCACTCAGAACTTGTCCATGTTAGTATACCACCCACCGCTCGCCCTTACTTGACCCTCCTCTCATGCCCCTGCCATAGATGTCACAACCTTCCCATTCAGCTTCCCCCCCTCTGCTCTTTCAACAGGGCAGGCAACCCATCACTCCTCCTCCTACACCTCCCCGTCGCCATCTCTATCCTCCTCGATACTTGTCTCATGACCCATCTCTTGCACCACCCTCCCCTTCTCCTTCCATTTCATCCTCTACCTTGAGTAGTACTCGCAGCAATCGTCAGACCGAGTGGATCTATCGGAGGCCAAAGGTTCTCAAGTCAAGCTCAGGTAGTAACATATCCATTGGTACTTCACTCTTGAGTAGGCATAGATCGGCTAGTATCAATGCGGGTCAACGTCAAAGTGCGACTGCCTCATGTTCCCCGCAACAGGTTTCATGCTCTCCTTCATCCTGCCACACCGCCACCGCTGCGACTTGTCACAATCTCACGTCCACTTTATCATCACCAGCAAAGAGCTCATCTAAATTCCAACCTACCACAGCCAAACCTCGACCCTCATCACCTGTATTTATATCTTCAACCATTCAATTCGTAGATGTTGGTACTCCTCCTGCTTCTCCCAGTGGGCTCGAACGTAATCCCTCCATTTGTTCCAATCTGACAAGCCGCAGTCACGGTGGCGTTTATGGTTTCGCGAGTTTGGCGACAAGCCCAATGTCAAATTCGAGTGTGTCGAATTTGCAACTGCAGTCTTTGATCCGCGTGTCGCCTCTCAAAAATCGACACTATGGTGGCGGTGGCGGTGGCGGTGGCAACAATTCGCCGATGACAGATTCTGGTTCTTCTTTGATGACTGGAAATCAAGTGGTGGAGCGGCGACATTCGCCTACGACAACGGGTGCGACCCTACTGGGGACACCTAGAGTCCTTGAGCAGTCTCCCAGCACCACCAGTATTATGATGAATAGGCGTGCTGGAAAGTCTATGTGGTCTGCGCCCCATAGCGGCCTTGGGGCAGCGATATCTCCATCTCTGACTCCGGTATTTGCGACGAGACATCCTGAAAATGATAGAATACTCAAATCCATACCCTCGCAAACTCAAATTTCTATAGACTCGTCGATTACACCGATGTTTGTGGTTCCTTCATCAGCTGCTTCTCCATCTTTATTCGTTCCACCATCCAACTCCGTTTACCATCTAAAGAATGCCAAGTATGCGAGCGAGAAGCTTTCATTGAGGATGCCGACAAGAATTCGACACTCGTTGAGCGCAACATCCACTTCAAGAACGAGCCCTTCCTCACATCCACAGAGAGATAAAGGCATAGAATGGCGGGATAAATTTGCGTCCTCTCCGTCCCTACCAATATCTTTCATGGGGGTGAATACACACCAAGGTGATGCGTCCCCAACTGTGCCACATTTAGGCATGAAGATGTCTCCTTTGCTATTATCATCCTCGTCTCCTCCCCCTCGCCTTGCTGCTGAGAATAGGCGTAGAAGACGACGGAGCAGTAGTAGCAGTAGCAACAATACGAATCAGAACCCTTCCAAAAGTCGGGATCGCATATCTTCGTTCACCTCCCAAACCAGCATCGCAACCGCTACTACAGCTCGAACATCAATGACCAATAGAACACTGAGCTCATGCTCTACTACTTCCTCTTTGGTCAACTCGCAATGTACTCCCATTACACCCGCTCCTCAGGATCCTAGTGATTTTACATCAAAGCCTATTCCCGTTCCTAGGGCCCACTATTTCCGTCGCTCTTCATCTAATAGCACTGGTTATACTCCAGCTTCTTACCACCTCCACGGACATGGTAGAGAGAAGAAATTCCTTCTAAATCAATCGTATCAACGTCGACATCAACGACAAGGTTCCACTAACAGTAGTGTAAGCTTTGATGGTGTCGGTGAAAGTGGAAACAATGCGGCTGCTTCTGCGAGGTCTCAAGCATACGCGCAGCTTACCGGTAATGCGACGGCGGCGGGAATGGGTCTTGGCCTTGGCACGATTGCAAATGCAAATGTGGATGTGGGCTCTAGACCACGAAGACCTTCGACTTCCCCTGGTTCTGGATTGAGTCCTTCTATGAATTCGAGTCCTTGTGGTCAACGGCATGGCTCGGGTGGTCCTGTAATTGGTTCTACTACATGTGGAACGAGTACTACGATGCTCTCACCCTCTTCTCCTCCTACTTATCAACCTCATTCAAGACTAGCTCATTCATCATTGATCTCTTTATCGCATTATGGAAATCCTTCCTCTATTACTCGAACGCCAAGTCGAGTAACATCACCCCCATATGTACCATCACACCATTTCTCTTCATTACCCAAAACCCGATCGATACTCACGCGTGCATCGTCTTTGTCCACCAAGGCTTCTGCGTGCGGAGGCACGGTCAAAAGCGTCAAGTTTGTTGAGATACCTGAGATATATTATAGATCAGGTTATTATGAGCATGATGGGAAAGACTTTATTTATGGCTGTGACACTGGCAATACGGACGCAAAGGAGGAGCAGGACAGAGCAGATGAAGGGCAGGATGATATACCTGCTGTAGGAGCAAGAGGAGAGGGTCAGGAGGGGATGGTGTTGAGAGAATGCAGTGGTATGGATATCGAGGCTATTGATATGGATATTGATACCTATCTTGGGACTCACAAGCATTTTGCAGAGGAGTCGAAAGAGACGAAGTATGGGCTCAAGAAGATGGGGTGGGGGTTCTTGTCAAGAGGAAGGAAATTGATCGAGAAAGAAAGTCGACGAGAGCAGGAGGACGGAATGAAGGCGTCTATCGTTCCACTGCCACCATTTTCTGACCAGGAACAAAGGAGAGAAGAGAAAGAGAAGACTACTCCTGGGTTTGGATTGAGGAGATTAATGGGCCTCACGACGCGCAAAGCACCCCCTCCACCACTTTCACTCTCGATTACTTCTTCGGCTCCCCTGTCGCCCGAGTCATCCAACGCCTTGATACAGCTTGAAGAAGATAATAAAATACAACCAAAGAACAACAAGAAGCTAGACACGAGTCCGTCTGTGTCTTCTCGCAAGCCTATCTCCGGACCGTATGTGTTAGGGTCGCATTTACCCTCTCGCTCTCCTTCCTCGACCCACTCTCCGATGCCATCTCCATCTTCTCCTCTCCACCAGCCAATTCCGAGTCGATCCATTCTGGCATCATCGTCGAGTACATCTCTTAATAAGATCCATGGACGCCCATGGTGCGGACATTCGTCAAACTCACCGATTCTGTCTTCTACTTCCGTCTACCAAGGCCACCATCATCGTTCTAGGTCGCTCCGAAGTACCCACGCACCCAACGCCTCTATTGTGACCACGGTCTTCTCTCAACTTGACAACGGCATGAATACCGAGAGACCTGTCGGTCCGAACGTGGCAGGTCGTACGCGACCGAAAGGGATTGTGATGGGCGCGGATGCTTTTCAGAGTGTGAATTCTCTGATCAAGAATGCGTCTTCCTATGAGAGTTTCCAGAGTGCTAAAAGCTGTGGTGGACGGAGTGATGTGGATAGTATGAAGAGTGTTGGGGCTGGTAGTATGCGTACTTTTCGAGCTTGGATGAATAAGATTGGGACGGGTGGTGGTGGTGGTGGTGGTGAGTGTGTGGCTGTTGGCAGAGAATGAATGGAAGAAGGGTTTTTTCTCTCGTCCTTATGGTCGGTCGTTCTTTTACATATATTTGCTTGTGATGGGTACATTCGTTTT
>Ga0153976_1000544_pt1 | contig 13047 bp, 14 predicted proteins | sample TSGA060MetaG_FD_104717 | JGI IMG/M metagenome (GOLD analysis project Ga0153976, IMG submission 104717) | Attine ant fungus gardens microbial communities from Georgia, USA - TSGA060 MetaG | ecosystem: Host-associated > Fungi > Mycelium > Unclassified | place: USA: Georgia, Yuchi Wildlife... | reverse complement strand
TTCTCGCCCTCTTTTCCATGCCACAAATTTCCATTGACAGTCGCGGAGTCTCCCTCTCGCTTCACTTTACCGATACGTCATTCTTCGTGGAACCCGATAAGCCTCATGCCCACAACATAATCTCGTGCTGCACAGGCATATTCAACTATTTTAAAGACGCCCAACCCACAGGAATTCCTCTTCGTAATATCATTTCCGCTAATTCTGCAAATGGCACCGTTGCAGTGCAATACTTGGCGCGCCCTACCAGGAGGAGCCATTTGATGCTTGCGACTACACATGGCACAGTTAAGGAGGAAGATAAGACCCGTGCAAAGGAATGGTGTCAGGCCCTATTACTGGCTGCGTACCAGGGTTTGTCGCGTCTCACCGCGAGTACTTATGTTCTGACCCTACTTTATTAGGCGCAAACCCTTCCAAGAATCTCAGAGTGTTGATTAATCCTTATGGCGGTCCAGTAAGCCTCTCCAAGTCATTTTTATTGTGTATACTCTCATCACGGGCATTCTCAGGGAAAGGCAAGAACATTGTTTGCCAGTAAAGTGGAACCCATATTCCTTGCGGCTGGATGCACACTCGATGTAACATGCACGTCACATTTTATGCTATCTTAGCTTTGCACTCACGCACGCCGTACGATTCAGATACTACTCATGCAGGTCATGCTCTTGAGCTTTCTCGTGAAATGAATCTAGGATATGACGCCCTAGTGGTGGTTTCTGGCGACGGCTTGATACATGAGGTCTTAAATGGAATATATCAGCACCAATATCGCGACGAAGCTTTTTCTATACCAATAGCACCTATTCCAACTGGCTCCGCTAACGCAATGTCCCTCAATCTGTTGGGTCTGCAGGACGGGCTCGATGTATGTGCAGCAGCCCTGAATGTTCTCAAAGGTGCATCCTATCGGTCATCCTCAAAATCAGGGTCGCTGACTACTGGAGCTAGGACAACCATTAAAGGTCGATCTCTTTTCATTTACCCAAGGAAATCGACACCGGATATCATTCATGTCACAATGCATCGGGCTTATGGCTGACATAGATATTGAGACTGAACATTTGCGCTGGATGGGTGACACGCGATTTATCGTTGGGTACCTCCGTGCAAGTCAGTACACTTCTTTAGTAACCTGTCACTTTGACTCAATTTTTCATCCCTTAGTCATTGCCCGCAAAGCATGTCCAATCGAGCTCTCAATGAAGGTCGTTGAACAAGACAAATCCCACATGATGAACACTCTTTATGCACGTCGAGCAGGGTCATTACCCAGTTCTCTCCCGAGTTCACCGCTCAGCGACGACAAGAAATATGATAGCACACAGTCCTCACACGAGGAATGGACCCGATTTGAGAAGCCTTTACTTTGGATGTTCGCTGGTCAAGGGCCGTTCGTCACTCGGTCAGTTGCAGTATACTCCCTTAAAACGGACTAATTAACTCATGAGTTTGCTTGATCTAGGGCTTTGATGCAGTTTCCTGTATCTTTAGCGGACGACGGGCTCATTGACATTACCATACAAGAGAAGGTGGGTAAGACGTGGTTTGTTCGTTTCAAGCATTTAACATTCCGGTTGTTGAAAGATGAGTCGGAGGAACCTCTTGCGGGCAATGGACGGCGCAGAAGAAGGTCGGGTGTACTGGATGAACTCTGTAAATTCTTAATTCTCTCGTTCGTGCATACGACTGACCAGGGATGGCAGAACCGATACTTCAAAGCGTCCGCTTATCGCGCAAGGCCACTTTCACCCAAGGGAACGCTCGTGGTCGACGGCGAGCAGGTTCCCTTCCAGGAATTTCAGGTAGATGTCCTTCACCGACTTGGAACTTTTCTATCCCCACATCCGCATTTCGAACCGGCGTTTACTGTGCTTGACGCTGAAGGGAAACAACGACGTGCGGGTGTATGACCGTGTCAAGTCACCGTACTATAGCACTCCGATGTATGACTGACTGACTGTTTACTATGATATATTGTTCCATATAAGTTTGTGTTTTCGTCGAGACATTGCTGATCAGTCAACGGATTCCTGGTTTCCATTACAGACTGAGTTTCCCCTACGAAGGACCTTCTATACTAAAGGGGGCTGTGTTCCAGTAGATTGTGTACAGTGATTTCACGTACGGAAATTGGATGTATAATATCTCTCACTCGTTTCTAAATTCTGGAACCTCAGGATCCGCAAGTGCAGCATCATCAGAGTCACCATCATTCTGATCGTCATCTATGTCTGGTAAACCGAAGTAATAGCAGATGTTCTCCCACAAACGAGACCGTGCTTCCATGCACCGCAATGCCAGTACATGCATTGCATCATGGCAGGAGTAATGTGAGGGCGTCGTCGTCGAGGCAATTTCGTTCAGGATCCGTAGGAGATCTTGAGTGGGTCCTTTCAACAATTTTCTCTTGCTCGTTTGTTGAACGCAGAGGCTGCTATCACAAATACATCGTCCTGAGTCCTGCTCGATTTTTTGAGCGAATTCCGTCATGTAATGCTTGCCTCGCATGAGGCACATCATATCCGAGGTTGATAAAAGGCCCCATCGTGCGGTGCGTTCTCCAGGTGGCCACACAAGGATAGTCCCTTCCGAATCAGTGAGCACAGGGGGAGACGAGCCACGAATGGCATCGAAATCCATGAAAGGGCTGATGGTAGACAGCATATAGAATGCGGCTGGCAATATTTCAGGAACGTTGGCCTCCCGAGCCAGGCGTATGGCTGAGGCTGGTTCCAGCATGCGATTATCAATGAACTGACTGGCTGCATCATGGTGCGGTACTGTAGACGCGGAAAGGGCGTCGTAGTGCTCCATGAGCTTATCCCATTCCTGGAGAGTCGACGGCCAATCTGCACGGAAGCGAGCCCTGAGCAGCTTCTGCAGTACGCGAACGAAATATTTCTGCGATAGCAGAAAAATGCCCCTATATTTGATTGCAGCAAGGGGGTTGCGATTTTCCAGCATGGATAGTATCGTGCTAAAATTTATTTGCTTGAGAGCCAGGGCCCATACAGGCGCCAATGCTTACGCAGGATAGTACAACGCTCGAAGGAGGTCTTCAAGATCTTTTGCATCATCCGGCACATTTACCGAGTCTACGCCATCGTACATCTCATTCTCTGCGAGTGAGGGGAGCGCAAACATATCCGCAAACACCTTGGAGTGTGACGCCAGGACTGATTTGTGCACCTTGAAAGCATGCGTTCGACCATCATGGGCGGCAAAGAAGACCACACTACCATCTGCGTAGTAGAGGTCTGGTTGCCGCAAAATTTCGTCTGCCTGCAATGGTTGTAAGTATGGAGGTGATCAGATATTGTTACTGGCAATTGGCAAATAAAATCTGACTTTACCATTCGCTTCTAAGTCTTTGACGAGGGGATACTGACATGTGACTAGTGTGACAGTGCGTTCTTTCAAACGCGTGACAACCGCGATCGTTGAATCACGTGTTGGCATTCGGACCTTGAATTCAACCCTTCATAAGGCTCAACACACAAAGTCGCGTCCCATCAAACCTCTTCCCTTAACCACCACCCTCCGCTGTCACTTGTACAGATCTCATATCTGGTGTGTGTATACTCGCGTTAATTGCATTTCGAAATCTAAACTAACCTGTCGTTTTCATAGTCACATACCTGTATATTTGTAAATTCAAGCAATGGCACCTAAAGTGAGTTCAAATCGACATTCAACTGGTTTGCATATGCTGATGCCAAGTATTTGTTCTAGCCCGCATCTACCGCTGGCAAGGCCCCTGCTTCCACCGCTTCAAAAGCACCCGCTAAGGCTGACTCTGGCGCTAAGGCTGCTAAGAAAACCGCCGCTAAGCCACCAGTCCCTGCTGATGGTGAGAAGAAGAAGCGCCGAAAGGTCCGCAAGGAGACATACAGCTCGTACATCTACAAGGGTACGTTCGTACGAGATGATACCAGCATGTAGGGTTATTGACTTCATTATGTAAAGTCCTCAGGCAGGTCCACCCCGATACTGGTATCTCAAACAAAGCCATGGCCATTTTGAACTCCTTTGTCAACGATATCTTTGAGCGCATTGCTACTGAAGCATCCAGTATGTCTGCTTCGCTGTTTGTATGACAAAATACTCATTTCCCTTTCTCAGAGCTTGCCGCGTACTCCAAGAAGTCAACGATCTCATCGCGCGAGATTCAAACGTCTGTGCGTCTCATCCTGCCAGGAGAACTTGCTAAGCACGCCATTTCTGAGGGGACTAAGTCGGTCACCAGTAAGCATGACATTATTTAAGGCATAGGTCGCAGCACTGACCACTATCTTAGAATTCTCTGCTGGAACAAAGTAGAGGCTGTATATTTCACCGTGTATCATTATCATACCGTGTACCTTTTGTTATTAGTGATACCTCCACAGTACTTTCTTTCTTCGCACATAGGTGAAATGTGTTTCTGGGGCCACCTTCGACAGTGAATAAATTACTTTTGAAGTGATCTTGCAGAAATAGGTGCCTTAGCAGCAAATCATATATATTTCGATTGGATGCTAGCATTATGTAGTAGTGCACGACCATCCAACAACACCAAAGCACAGATCTATATAGATATACGAAGTCCGTTGAATGTGCAAGTATGTGGTAGTAACGAGGTTTTTAATTCCGTCGGCATAAAGGAGTGTGTAGCATCGTGCGAGTACAGAGTCCAGAAATCCCAGGGAGAAAAAATAAGGGTCAAAACACTAGAAATATCCATGAAAAACAAGTCCTTTGGGGTGATGGTTCCAGTATATTTATGATTGATAACAGTAGAATTAAGGTCGAGCTGAGGGAGCGGTCAGTAATAAGTCAAATCGAACACTGCACGCATGAGAACTTACCGAGTTGTTCTTTGCGGTAGAACCAGAAGTAACCTAGTACAATGACGATCTGGCAGATTAATGCTATCCAGAACGGAGCGGAGGCCATCGGGCTACCACTGAGACCTTGCGAGAAGTCCCATGTTCCAACATCAGGGAAGACGCTTCCCGGACCGATACGGTTTGGTGCCGTTGCACGGGCGGCCATAACACAGATAGACCCAATGACCTGCGCAAAGGCGAGCGTGGCACAGACGTGCAATCTTGACAGCGTCTGCAGGAGAATCATTCCCAAACCAACACCTTGCACAGCATCCAAAACACCGAGCCAAAGCCACAAAGAGAGACCCAAGTATGGTCCTCCTGCGCCAGCCCAAGGGATATACAGTGCAAGAGATGAGGTACCCCACAATGTCTACGACATGTATTAGATGACGGGGCCTTTACGCAACATGGACAAGATCATACCTGACACCATCTTGGAGCACCAAGGCCGACAGCGAACACGGGCAACAGCCAAGTGTGCGTCTTGCTCAAGGAGGTGAGAATATAGAGCATGAGCGCCCAGACACCGATGAAAAATAGGATGATGAGGAGCAGGATCGCCCATTTGGGTATCGGAACACTCCACAAGAAACTCCAGTTGCGACCGTAGGGCTGTCATGATATTAGAAAGATAAGGCCATCACAGGACTGAATTTAACGCACTCCACTGAGCCAATAGTCACGCAAGACTTCAGATGCCAGGAACCTTGTGTAAAGCATCAATTATCAACTCAGACGCGGGCACCGAAAAAGCCTACCAGAGAACGAGTTTCCTTCTGAAGAGAGTCTTGAGGAAGTTGGGGACCTTCGGGGGAGTTTGACGGTAGTAATCTGGCTCATAGTCAGCACTGCTCTGTTTGAGATCTCAAATAGGACTTACCTGGCAGTCCGTACAGCATCAAGTATCCAAATCCAAACGACATGATAGAGAGCGGCCACAAAACAAGGACAATCCACCAAGGTGTAACAGTCCCAGGTTGGTTGGTGTTCAGCGTACTGCCCCAGTACCACAGGGCAGCCACCCAAATCTGTTGAGAACCTTGTACAATGCAGGCACGCAGCGTCCAGACTTCAGTGGCGGCACCCTAAAGACGCAAAATCAGCTGTATAACAACAGGGCCTCAAAAAGGGACGAACCGCTTCCTCTCCAAAGTTCAGCCCAAAGAAGATGAACGCGGCAGCAGAAGCAACAGCATAGGACCATGTGGCGATGTCCGATAAGATGGTATGAGTGCTTTGAAGCTTCGTTGACAAGGAGGGGACGCCGATCAAAAAGAATGCTATGCCATAGAACAGCCAGGGAGCAGAAAGGACGTAAACTGAAGGCTTCAAGCGGAACATCGTGTACCAAACGAAAGATGAAGCGAGGAATACAGCACTGAGGACGTATAACTGGAGGTCGTCCTGGTAGTTCTGACCAGTGAGCAGAGTCATCTGGTAACTATTTGCCGCGAGCATCTTACAAAACAAAACGTGAGATGACGAATGAGAATCGGGAGTTAAAAATCGTACCTGACCGAGAGCGATGATGATAGTATATAATGGCCAGCCTCCAATCTGTCGAGCCATAGCAATTTGGACTCTGTTCATGATCACAAGGTTGCCGTCGAATTCCTCGTTACCAAATGGATTAGCGCTAGGTGTCCTTGGGGCTGTATACATAACGTCAGTAACGTACGTCCCTGAGAAGGCTACACTTACATGTCGGCCGAGAGTACTCGTTGATCGAACCAGGCATACTCCAGACAGATTCTCGGTGCGAAGAAATGTAACTGGCTGCACTGGACAGCTTGTCCCGTCGTACACGTTCGAAGAACGCCTCCTCGGACTTGACGAGGTACTTCTCAATAGATAGCTCGCCCTTGGAGTTCTCCGAAGTCAATGACTGCAGTTTCTGTACGAACTCTGAAGCAACACCACCGTCGGAATCCGTGAACTAAAAAATGACAACATTTGAATCAATTGATTCGACCAAACGCGAAGAGGCGCACCGTAGCAATTGCCTTGTTCAACGGCGAGTTAGACTTCTCGTCCACGATAGTCCCGATCGACTCCATCGAGGACACTCTGGAATGCAACCCAAACGGTTTGGTAGGAGGCGTCGCCGTCAAGAAAGGATCAGGCGCATGCCGGTGGTCCCGTGCGATCGTCTTGTTTGCCTTCTCCAAAAAGTCACTATATCCAGGCTGGCTACTAGTCGCAATGCTATGCCGCGAGTGGTCCTCGTCCGAAGTATCCGACGTATACGTAGAATCGCGATTGAGATTGAAGCGAGGTGGTGCTGTCAGGAATCCCTCTTCGTTGGGCGTCGAAACCTGGCTCCACTGTCCAGGGGAACTAGGCATCAACCTCGGCGACGACAAAGCACTCTGGGCATCCCAGTCAGGTTGAACGGGTAGACCTTGGTTGACAGGGTTCCAGTCCTCGGCTTCTATCATCAGCTTAGTAGGCTCAACACCACAGTCAGACTCCCGCCAAGCATTCAGTCCAGCAAGCCTTCGGCTGATATTGATACTCCTCCGATGCATATCCTCCATACGCTGGCGCCACTCGACGACTGGGAAACGCTGAACAGCTGACCGAGCACGAAGAATGGCTCTTTCTTCTTCTGTGGATTTCAATGCCAACTTGATCGTTTTCGAAAGCTGAGACAACATATGGGCCGTTGAGCTAGATTCCACAGGGAACCACTATCATCAGGAAACACATCAGAATTGCGCACAACGGATCAGATAAACGACTCACCCATCCAGGCATCAAGCCAAGACCACCAAGTCGACTACCAACACCAAGCGCACCTTTCCTGCCGAATTCGACAGCGACCAGACCGAACGGTTCGTCACGGGAGGGAATCAGAGCAAAGTCAGCGCCACTAAAGAGGTAAGGCGGCAGTGCGGTAAACTCTGGTTTAGAGAACACTCGATCGGGGTACATCTCCATCAACCGAGCAAGCTTCTCAGCTGCAAACCGACCATAAAGATCAATGACAGGTCCGACGCAAATCAACTGTATAGAAGGGCGTTTCTCCAGTCTGTGAGAGGGATTTTATCAGAAAAATATCAACGTCAGCACTAAAAATACACTCACAGCGATGGCATGACGTCCGCGATAAGATCGACACCTTTCTGCTTAGACCACCGACCAACGAACACAAACAGATCAGAGTTGGGATCCTGCTTGATGCCCGCCCATTCCTGGGCCTGCCTCTTCATCTCAGGACGCTGAGCCTCAGCAGCCTCATCAATCTGCACGTCACGAATAGCCACCGGATTCTCGTCCAACGCCGCAATATCCGTAGGATCAGGATTAGGCAGCGAGTCCACATGCTTCAGGGTCCAAAGCGCAGGATACCGCGCCCAGCTGCGCTTCCCGTACTTGTCCGACACACCAGCCACACCCACGCTCTTCTGGTGAACACTGATAAAGGACGCAGCGGCGTGAAGCAGGTTGAATGTATTCCCGAATTGTACGTATTTCGTGCAGTGCTCTTTGCTGATGTTGAACGCGGAGCAGACTTCCTTCATTTCCTCCTTCGTCCGGAGCGGCCACAGTCCCTGGAACTCGGCATTGTGCAGCGAAAGACAGGTGGGCACCACCTTCGGCAAGAGGTATATCGGAGCAAGCGCGCCGTGGTAATCATTGATATGGTATATATCGATGACAGGGAATCGGCGAATGGTAGTCGCGATAGCCTGGTTCCAAGTGGAGTAGAAGATAGCGGAACTGAGGTCGTCCATGCGTGCTGGGTATGGGTCCGATTTAGTTTGTGCGCGGAAGACGGGACTGTCGAGGATAACATAGGTGATGTTGTCCAACACGTGCGTCTCCACCTCAATCAGGTAAGGCTCGCCAAAGATGATCACCTCGATGGGATCCGCAGGTTCACCAGCAGGGTACTCCAGGTCCTTGACCTTCGGAATGACCCAGATCAAGTCAACGTCTGTCATTGCCTTGCCCATCAGAGACGACATCACACCAAGACCTCCAATCTTGACTTTGAGCTTCCAGTCAATGATCTCGTACTCGAGCGTCGCGATGAGAACCTTGCGCCTCTTGTTCTTGTCCTCTGGCCATCCTATAATATCCGCATTCATCTTGTGCCCACCAAAGATCTTCTCCGTGAAAGGAGTAGAGCTCTCCTTGAAGTCAGCAGTCGACTTGTTTCCGAGCGTTCCGAGGATGGGGAAATACTTGCTTGCTCCCGAGTTCGGCTTCACACCGTACTGGTTATGGCGGATGCCGTAGAAGGAGTACATGAAAATCGCAACTGCCAGCATAGCGGTGAGGAGGGAAATAGTGCATAACAATCCGTACATGATGGCACCGACGGAGGCCTGGCCACGAGGCTCAAGAGTCCACGACATTGTGGCATCATCGACGACTAGGGCCCATGCAAGCGAAGGATAAGGAGGCGCCGACAAGTTCAGGAAGTTGGGCGCAATACTGTTTGGTGGCAGACGGTCCATAACACCATCGTTGTCGACATCGCCATAGTAATAGTCATCGTACCCAAACACATTGAGCTGCAGGTACGTCGGCCACGCAGCCATGATTTCGAGCTCCCAAGTACCGTCGCCAGTTTGGGTCATGGAATTGGAGATACCTTGATCATAGCCCCACTGGTTAAAAGGACCGCGGGCGAGGAACTGGGGAACACGGCGCTGCTGTCCATAGTTCAGATCCGCGTGCACAACAACAGCGGAGGTGGTCGCGACGGCACTCCAGTCTATAGCGAAGTCAACAAAAGAAAAGAGTAGAAGCACTTTTACGAGTACTCACATTGCATCATGATATGTTGACCTTGCCACCAATTGTCGATATTGGTGAGAACATCAGCGGGTATGGTCGTCACGTTCTCCCAGCTCGACCAGTTGGACCAACTCTGTCCGTAGTTGCCTGAGTACCTGTACATATCTGCTCCATAGGCATGGTGCGTGAACGTATATTGCCCATTAGAGTATCCAAACGCAGCGTTGTCGTAATCAGAGTCAGGGAACACCATGATGTTGTTAGCTTGGCCTTTGCGCAGCAACAAATGATCAGTGGCCTACGCATCATCAGCAAAAAGAACGCAAAAAGAACAGACAGGACATACCCCAGTCCCAACACCACTCTGCGAAAGAGGATTGGTAACGATAATCTCCAAAATTCCATCCGAGACATTCCTCAACGTAGCAGACCACGACCAAGCTGAGAGCGCAACTCCCGGGATTACCGAGGGCGTCGGGTTGGTGACCGCATTGCACGAAACCGTGGTGGTATCGAGCACAGGCTGCCCACCGATACCCGAGGACGACATATTGAACGACAGGCTGTTCGTGACGCTATTGCAATCCATCGCCACAGTGAACTCCAAAACGAGATCTATATTCGTCGCGTTGGTGTCACCTTTCGTGACCTCAATGCGCGCGTCATGCCCAGGCAGGAACCGTGTGAGCATAGGGAGAGGACCGACCCACTCAGTGGCAAGCACCAAAGCCTTCATGCCGTACGTGTCCATGGTTATCGATTGCAGACACCCATAGTACGGCCCGGTACCATTCGCATAATACGACGACAGCGACTCCGCAAGGGTGTATGTCTCATACGGAGCAAACAAGTTCTGCACCTGTTGCCCGGCCATAAAGGGGGACGATATCCACAGCGAGCCAGCGCAATCATACGTAAATGTCTGCGAGGTGTTCAGATTGCTATATAGGAGCCAGACTTGGTCAGTGTGGTTCCCCGTCAAGGTCTGCACGCCTGGGATTCCTGCACGAGACACGGACCAGAGACCCATCTCGGTGGCGACGCCGCCAGAGCCTGGGCGCTCAATGAAGTAAGTCCAGTTCCCACGCTGTACAAGGTTGAACCCGTCCTGCAAGGCATTGTACGTGGTGCGAAGGTACATAAAGTGCCTCAGGAAGCGGCGCATGTCCGTGGTAGGATCGAAATGATCGAGCGAGTTCCAATCATCATAACATCCCGTCAGGGCGGACTCAAGGGGCATGTTGTAGTACTGGGCCGAGCCAAGCTTGTAGCACCCGTGGTGTTGCCATGCTTTGTTGCTCATCATAGCCTGACGCCTGACAACCAATGTGTGAGAAAAACACTCGGTTCAAGGCAACATTCACACCCACCCGAAGAGATAATTGGATGCCGTGGAATCATACAAATAGAAATTCTGTTCCTCGCCATAATAGATCTGTGAAAGATCAGCACTCCATAACGAGCAGCAAGATTTATTATAGCTCCCTACCATTGGAACACCAGGCATAACCAGGTACGTGATAAACGAGGCCAAAGCGGATCTCAATGTTCCGTTTTCCAGACTGGGCCACCGGAAGACATCGAAATTACTCGTTCCAAACATATGTTTTGGATCGAAGACGCCGTTGTTGGGATCGAGAAAATCGTTGTTCACAAACATCTGATTCCAAGCGGTGATAAAGTTGGAGTTCAGATCGTAAGCGACCTCCAAGTTTCCGTCCATACCGAGGAAACGGGTCAGGGAGCGGTAGATTGAATAATGGAAGGCATAGCCATCGAGTGCATTGAGAGACTGTGCGCGAAGGAAATACTGATTGTCCGCTTCCGTAACGTTGGCTGCCTGGAGGAAACCAGGGGGTAGCATGTCCGGAGTGCGTCCACGGCCCCTGCGACGAAGGTTGAGAATTCATGTGAAGATAGAACTAAAATAGGGACTGACATATATAGCGAACCAAACGTGTCACCGCCGGTAACCTCGCCAGTGATGTAGAAATCCTTCTTTCCAAGATTAGTAGCGCAGCTACGAGTTGCAGTTGCCCAAGCGGTCATGCCGTCGACAGACAGCTGTGTGGACTTGTCTACACGAATGCCATCAATGTCAAGGGCAGTGATTGTCATGCAAGAAAAGACGGTGAGCTTGCTCATGACGGAAGGTTTCCATTCACGTAGACGGTCTTGGACGGAAGCAAACTTGGAGAGCTGACGCTGCCAGTCAGGATGAACACCGAAAGCTTCCATGTCACCAAATTGATCAAAATCAGACTCCATACAGCCATCGTATCCAGTGACTGGCTGGATGGTACCATCTTCTTGCCAGAAGACGGGAAGCTGACAAGAAGTATTACGCTGGTTGATGACCTGGAAGTCAAAGGTTATATTAAGGGAGAGTAAGGGAGGGAATATTGACTCACTTGAAAATCGGCATAAGTTTCGAAACCCCAGGGGAGATAATTCGGGTTCTTGTACACGGAATTATATTCGTTGAGTGTGAAGGGAGCGCTGACATTGAGGTATCTGGGCAACGTTGACCGTGAGTGGCTGTGCAAAATTAAGAATAGAATGATTTCGCATACCCTTCGAAACCGAGAAGGTCGGACAACGTTCCGACGGTAAAATCCAACATGATGTACATGCCCCGTGCGTGTACGGTGTCGATGAAAGTAACCCAATCATCAATAGTACCCCAGTGAGGATCCAAGACTGAGAAGTCAAGAGGAGAATAACCTGAAGAAAAGGATGTGAATAAAAGGAAAGGAAGAAGGAAATAAAAAATGGGGATCGTACTGTCTGCTTGCCATATCATGTTGACGAATATGGTTCCGGAAAGATATATGCCCTTCATGCCCATGCCTTGAATATAGTCCAATTTTGTTGTCAAACCCTTGAGGTCGCCACCGAATCGCAACTGAGTCTCTCTCCAGTCCCATTCATAGCGGGAATTGAAGTACTGGTTATTTGATGGATCACCATCTGCAAACTTGTCCATGAGGACAGTGTAGAATGGTATTGAGCGCCAGTTCTGGGGGGATGGAGTGTAGGTTTTGTTTGACCTGGTGGTAGCATATTGGGTTGGGTCCTGTGCATTCTGATTTACATTGAGATTGTAGGCGGTGAGGTCGTCACGATAAGGGGATGCGTAAGAGGGAGTCAAGAGACATAGTGATGAGACAAGGGCGGCTAGAAACCGCATCTGGGGGGAGGTTCTTCAGGGCAGAATGGATAATACCGAAGAAGAAGGAAAAGAGCTAGGGAAAAGGAGCGAAAAGCTGGGATAACCAGAGAGAGATATAGTAAAAGGAAAGTATTCGGGCGTCAAAAAAAGTTAGTTAAATATGGACCAGCATACACACAGGTTTTCGTATAACCCATATTTGGAAATGGTTCATGACACGGTCAGGGCCTGGCCAACACGGTGTGACACTTT
>Ga0153976_1000543_pt1 | contig 13047 bp, 13 predicted proteins | sample TSGA060MetaG_FD_104717 | JGI IMG/M metagenome (GOLD analysis project Ga0153976, IMG submission 104717) | Attine ant fungus gardens microbial communities from Georgia, USA - TSGA060 MetaG | ecosystem: Host-associated > Fungi > Mycelium > Unclassified | place: USA: Georgia, Yuchi Wildlife... | reverse complement strand
GTCTTGTTGCTCAAACTATCTGCATAAATGCCCAGGAGGCCCTGTGAGCAGGTTGAACAAGAGAAGTTTACCGCACTGTTCGGAAGGTCGATTCCAAAGGGAAGTTGATACAGATATAGATCCGCGGGGCTTGAATTGGCGGCAGCTTCAATATAACAGTAGGCGTCAGATCGAGGATCCTGTGCGCAAGCGGCACTATACATGAGCTGGTATGCATTTAACGCTGAACCCGGTCGGACAAGGTGAAGTGGTTGGGTGGGAAAGATTGAAATGGCAGATATAGTTTTTGACGTTGAGCGCTCAAATTGACGGGAAAATGACGAATAAGGACTTACCTGTCAACGTATCTCCAGCTAAAGAGTTTCCTTCCTTGAGGTCCTCATCACAAACTGTCTTCAGCGTCGAGGCAAACCAGCCCATGTTGGCATCACACTGATTGATTCCGAGATTCGTATTGCATGTTCCCCACACAAGGGTATTCATGAGTGTCAAATTGGTTTGAGCCTTGAGAAGAAGATTGAGAAACAGGACAAGTAAAGATAGATCGTCTCACGTTGATGAAGGTCGCAGAGGTTGTAGACAACAACGAAAAGGGACGACATTTTCTGAACGCATCGGATTCAGTCATGTTGGTGAAGAACCGAAGACAGGACGTGCTGGAGAAATTCAGGGTCAATTGTGAGTCGTAGGGTTGAGGAAACGGTGTGGGCAGAGTGGGAGGTGCGAAAGGTGCCGTTGGTATCAATTGCGGACTTGTGGGAGTTGGCGTGAGGATATCAAATGCAGCAGACGGCAGAGGAGAAAAAGGACCATCCTGCTGAGATGAGTGTCTCCTGTGCAATCGCCAGTCACCACTCTGTGCCCGGACTTGGGACCACGATTTTGACGCAGGAGAAGAAAAAAAATCGAAAGCAACAGGATGGGTGGTAAACCGTGTAGATACCACGATGAAGACAAGAACGAGAGGAACGACAAGTGCAGTCCATCTGAACCGGCGGCCTGTTTGCTGTTTTGTGTCATGAAAAGACATGGGATGGACAGCAGGCGAGAGTTTCAGACAGGACCGTGGATTGGGTGATGGGGATGAAGCGTGAACAGAAATCTTTGATGGGGAAGGAGCGTGACTCAAGAAGGAGCGGATAGGTCAGAGTAATCGTTGGTGGTCGTCAAAAACTGGCTGAAAATTAGCCGCTGAAAAGAGACCCTGATGATCCCTGCCAAATTTTATCTACCGTGTTTGTGAAGATTATTGAATCAAAACAAACGACCACTCGACTCACAAATCACAATGCCATGAGAAAGAATAGCACGTATAGTAGCAAGTATCATTGCTGCATAGGATTGCTGATGAACCCAGTTGCCACCTCGTCCCCCTTGGGTTTCCCCATTTGAGACTGGTAAAAATCTCATCTCTCAAGTAGCCACATTCAATAGAGAGCCAACCGATCAAATATCATTTGATTTCCCAAGCTCAACTGTCAGGCCCATATGAAACATCTCATCAATCGTATATGAAACAAAATCATGTTTTGAATCCCAATAAATGTGCAGATAAGATTAGTCAGCTCAGGTCAATCAGCATCAGTGGCTGTGTTGGAAATCATGAAGTCCAACTACAAGGTCAGTGCATCTCCATCACCCGGACATCTCATTTACAGCCTCTTCAGTTCTCAAGCGTATGTGGAACAGTTTATCAGCAAGGAAACATTATATATACTCCGGATGGCTACACACTCCTCAGTCCAGTCGGAAATCGCGTCTCAGCCTTTGATCTCGTCAAGTAAGCTTTTACTTGCCCAAATCTCGATCTCGTCCTGACTTTCTCTCAGTAATAAATCTTCTACATTCGCTTTTGAGAATAGAAAGAATATATTTGCTTTGGCTCTGAGCCCTGACGGGAACGTTCTCATATCAGTAGACGAAGGTGCGTGTTTCTCTTCCGTCTCGGCTTATTGATTCCTGAATGACCTAGATGGACGTGCCCTTTTGGTCAATGCTAAGCGCAGTGTTGTATTGCACCACTTCAACTTCCATAAACCTGTGAAAGATATCAAGTTTTCTCCCGATGGAAAGTAAGCCTGGCTCAGTTTTCTTCTTATACTTCCAACTTACCTTGCTCCACGCAGATACATTGCTGCGACGCATGGGCCACACATCCAGGTCTGGTGTACGCCTAATCATCTTGTGAGAGAGTTTGCGCCCTTCAATCTCCATAGAACCTACACCGGACACCATGATGATGTTCTGAGCATAACTTGGTCGCGAGATTCTTCGTAAGTCATCCTGGTACGTGACAAAACATGCTCACAATCACTCAAACTCCTCAGGTGCTTCATCACCACCTCTCGTGACATGACAGCAAGACTGTACACTCTACATCCACTCGACGGCTTCCGACCGAAAAATTTCGCTGGCCACAAAGACGCAGTAATAAATGCCTATTTCTCAAAAGACGAGAAAATGGTTTGTACATTGTGTGTTCTGAAACAGCATACGTTGACTCCCCCGCAGATTTATACTATCAGCCGTGATGGTGCGGTCTTCACATGGAAGGAAAAGGCCACCGACGAAGTGGATGAGGCAATGTCTGATGAAGAACCTCCGGCGTCTAGCTCAAAAATCACTCATAAGAGTACTAATCTCATCGCAAACACTCGCTGGGGCGTGTTCAAGCGCAATTACTTCAACCAGGAAAGGACCAAGGTCGTGTGTACAGCCTTCCATTCCCCCTCCAATCTTCTTGTCGTTGGATTCTCGACTGGAATTTTTGGTCTATGGGAAATGCCCGCATTTACAAATCTTCACACACTTAGCATATCCCAAGAAAAAATTTCATCTGTTGCCATCAACACGTCAGGTGAATGGCTCGCCTTTGGCGCTAAAAAACTCGGTCAACTTCTCGTTTGGGAATGGCAATCTGAATCGTATATCTTAAAGCAACAGGGTCACTACTTCGATGTCAACACCCTCTCCTATGCGTCGGATGGTCAGACTGTCGCAACTGGTGGTGATGATGGCAAAGTCAAAATTTGGTCCACGTACTCCGGTTTCTGCTTTGTGACATTCAGCGAGCATAGCGCGCCAATCTCTACCGTTGCCTTCGCGAAACAGGGGAAAGTTCTCTTCTCTGCTTCACTCGACGGCACAGTACGCGCATTTGACCTGATAAGATACAGGAACTTCCGTACTTTCACCTCACCTTTTCCTGTCCAGTTCTCATCCTTGGCAGTTGATCCTTCTGGAGAAGTGGTTGCCGCCGGCTCCACCGATTCGTTTGAGGTCTTTCTCTGGTCCGTACAAACAGGCAAATTACTAGATATTTTGACTGGTCACGAGGGTCCTGTCAGTTCGCTGGCATTCTCGCCGTCTGGTGCCAATCAGTTGGCAAGTGCATCTTGGGACAAGACTATTCGAATTTGGAATGTCTACGGACGTTCAAGAGCCGTGGAACCCTTTCAGCTTACTTCGGATGTCCTCGCTCTGGCCTTCCGCCCAGATGGAAGGGAGCTTGCAGCTTCTACCCTCGATGGCCAGATAACTTTTTTTGATATACAGGAAGGAAAGCAGACTAACATCATTGATGGACAGAAAGATGTTTCTGGTGGTAGAAAAGCGGATGATCGCGTTTCAGCCGCCAATAACTCTTCTGGAAAATCATATAACAGCCTTTCATATACCGCCGACGGAAGTTGCCTGCTTGCTGGTGGCAATAGCAAGTATGTGGTGCTTTATGATGTGCGGGAAGGGGAAGGTGTCATGATCAAGAAGTATCAGATCAGTCAAAATCTTTCTTTGGATGGAACAGAAGAGTTTCTGGACAGCCGAACAGTCAACAGTGCGGGAATTAACGCCGATCTCATTGATACCCGTGGTGAAGAAAGCGATCTTGAGGACAGAGTAGATCGTAGCCTTCCGGGAGCAAGCAGAGGAGCTGGTGACATGTCTGTCCGTCGTTACCGCCGGGAGGCGCGCACAAAGTGCGTTCAGTTTTCACCAACTGGGAGAGCATGGGCAGCAGCGTCAACAGAGGGCTTGTTGATATATTCCCTCGACGAATCGGTAGCCTTCGACCCCTTTGACCTCTCCATCGACCTTACTCCTCAATCCATCCTCGATGTCTTGGCAAGTCGGGAATACCTAAAAGCTCTAGTTATGGCATTTCGCCTCAACGAGAAGGCGTTGGCCCAGAAGGTGTACGAAAGTGTACCGAGGAGCGATATTCGGCTTATATCACGCCATCTACCAAAGATGTACATACCTCTGCTCCTGAGATTTATCGCTGAGCATCTGGAGCACAGTCCGCATCTGGAATTTGACTTGATGTGGATCAACACGCTTCTTATGGCTCATGGGCGTCTACTGAAGGATCGATCTGGGGAGTACGCAAGCGTTTTTCGCATGTTACAAAAGGAACTTGGGGATTTCGAGCAATCAATTTCGAAAGTGTGAGTAGGATTCCTGTGGGATACACCGGTATCATCCTTTTTGGGAAGTTCTGTTGACAAGGATCATCTCTATTCTCCAGATGCCAGGAGAACACGTCAACCTTACAGTACTTGATTGATCAATCTGGGGCTTACCACGATAAAGATGTGGAGATGGTAGCTGTCTCGTAATCATGAATCATGGGATCAGCACGAGCACGTCAGCGTTGATTTCATGGGTGTGTATTGCTTCTGTTCATATATTGCCTGCCATCTGTTATTCTAGGGTATAACTTAGATGGCTCCGCAATGTGACCCCCTGTTGAATCCAGCTTTGTGGCTCTTCTTGAGAAGGCACATACATACTTAATATGGCATAGATGACGAATAACTTCTCTCAGTTCTTATATGAAATCCTTCATTGTCAATTCATTACGATAACAGTCCGCTGTCATGACTTTAAAATTGGTATCACATTTTTCTTACAACTGCTATCTATGACTATGCGGGGGAGATAAGAATCAGGAAGCGGCTTGAGTTCTCAATCTAGTATATCCCCAAGCTATTATTGTGTTCGATGCGATTGATATATTGCCATTATCTTCACTTCTCTTACCGTATGTCATCTCCGACCCCGTGTACCACTTTATTGGATGTGATTGATCATTTGCTAGAGAAGAATGGTGTGAAGGCAGCAACACTTCGTAGCAATCAACATGGGGTTTAGGATACGTTACTTTGAGAGTATTCGTATCATCGAACAACCATCAAAAGAGATAGATAACGATATAAGGCTTCGCAGCTTGAAGAGAAAGAGTCTGGCCATGGCGAGGAATAAATAGCATGAGGCCGTGATGCACCTAGACCTCATCAAGGTTATGAAAACTGAAATTGATAACTACAGCATGTGTACGGGTCGGATAGATCAAAAATATACAGGCCAGACGGTTAGTCTACTCAATAACAGCCACCTCCTTGATGAGTGCTTCATCATTATCTAGACTGAGCTTGTCCATAGTTAGAAGTAAGGATAAAAGCCACACAACCAGCATCAACTCACTTTCTCTCTCATTATAACTCTTCGTAGGTCTCTTCCCTTCAGCAGAGTATCCAGCATAATAGATAAGGGTCGTAAGACCTATCATTCCTGTAATTCCTAGAAACTATATAATTTCAAGATATGACGTGGTGAAGAGAAGGATTCCAGAATCCTACCACCTGCTGGCTCTCTTTCCTGATTCTCCCCGGATCCCTGTTAGCTCCGGCAGCCATTTGGTGAACGATACGTGATGCAAGCATGATGAAAGGATGAGTCGCAGATGTTCTGAACCAGATGCATATATACATATATCGCCTTGAGGAAGGTTGATGTCATGGTAGCCACTGTGTGGAGACCTTGTCTCGAAATTCGACGAAGAACATTTGGAAATCAGAGCAACCACAAGATCTCCACAAGACCTCTCTATCTGAGACCCACTTAGGTTCAAAAATCATGAACACTCGCTAGTTTGTCATTGTAGGGCCGTTCCTATTTTTCGTGGATGGGAATTGAAGGAAAAGAGACAGTGGCTGAAAAATAGTCCCCCATGTGCATTACAAGGTGGTCCATGCACAAACTTTTCTACTGCCTCGTGTCATCCATGAGGAGACAACAAAGTTTGCACATAGGACCCTCACCGAGGCAAGGATCAAATTCCATCTACTTTACGCCCTGAATCATCGGCAACTACTTATCCCCGACCACAAAAGGAGTCGAGTCTGGACCCTTCAATTACCACTGGGCTGTCAAGTCCAGTGATATTTATATGAATTTCAGCGTCTGGAGTCCTATAATTCAGTAACATAAATTGGACCTGTAAACTAATGAGGGGACGCTGTAGCAGTACGTAAAAGTGCCCGCTATTTGGTGTGACATACGCAATGTAAATGTATCGATATAGAATTAGCTATATGCTGGCACATCAATCGCAGAGGGGTAAGTGTCACTGTGGAATTTTGGCTAGATCCAGTGCCTACACCAGGTCCCTACTCGATGCCACTCGTTGATGACATACGCCTGGGAGCCATTCGGTCACATTTGTCCCACATCTTCTTTCTTCATACTACTATAAGACTTTGGACACATCCCTACCCCACCCGTTTATTTGTAAGCGTTATGCCTATATATGCCTTCTGTTGATACGCCTTGACGCAGGGCCTGTGAAATACGCCCCTCACTACTTTGCCTGTTGTGGCACAGAAATTCCGAGCCCGAAAAAATGGCGCAAAGTACCTGACAGAGATTGTTTTACTTTGTTTCAATCACTCTCTGTCTGAATAAGGGGTGTGGATATCCCTGACAACCTGTCGACATCACTTGTTCTGCATTGCTGCAAAGGCAGGTCCGATTATCCTCGTACTTCAAATGATGTTTGCCTGCAATTGTTCAGTCTGTCGTCGCCATCTCTTCCCAGCTCTAACTTCCAAAAGAAGTATATACCCACTTTTATTGCAGACAGAGATTGACGAAAACTGTCAGAATAAACCCTCAGTTCCTGTAAGTGCTGAACCGAGGTTTCTAAGTGCTACTATGTGGCACGACTACTAATGACAATAACAGAAATGTACTCATCCGAAATGATGAGGATTTGGAGATGAAATACTACGGATGGCTTGATTCACAACACCCACATATACTATGATACCACTTGTTGGACATAGCTGAGGAAAGACTAGACCGCGGCAAACGCGCACCGGTCGTGTTTCGATTTGTTACTGTATATATAGTAGCTACAGTACAATAGCTACATTGTCCATTGTTTTGATACAATGAAGAAAACAAGAAAATGATGGTCAAGCTGTCGCTTGAGATACAATAGTTCATTATTCAACACCACTTAGCGGTAAAGATGACCTGACAGGAGTCGTTGGCAGGAGCTCTGCTATAAGATGGAAATCAAACAACACCTTGTAGGCTGACAGCCAACAAGGAAGCGATAATACTTTGTGAATTCGATTGGATTAAAACACAATTTATAACCGGGTCTACACTGATATAGGCTTCGGGATTGAGTAGGTTGTAACTTCGGTGCCGATCCCCGATGCGCTTAGACCTTGATGCTGTAAGTAAACTACGGTGTTGTCCGGGTCACGAATTCAGCTTCAATCCCGAACTATCTCAGGAGCTACAGAAAGGGTGGTAACCTACTACACCCAAGGAAAAATCCTTTCACGAATCTATCTCACCCACAATCTCTGGAAGCCAAGAGCCGGAATTCCCGGTCTGCGTGGTCATATAGAATACTTTCGATGAACTATTGCATGATGGTGGGCAAAAGCTTGAGTCGACAACATGAAATTACTCGGGTGTCGCCTTCCTTCAATGAGTTTATAGGACAGTGTGATGGGAATGTCCAATCGGATATCTATACCTCAAAACCTGTCGTTTGAGCTATAGCGTGAGCAGGTCTGTGCCTTGGATTGCCTCGTGCTTTTCAGTGCTGCGCCCTGCTGGAGATCGCATGCATCACTTCCACCAGACTAGTTTTCTGTGAACCAAACAAACAAAATGATTTTGGAGACTTGACATTGCCGACCGATGTCCCTTCAACATTATTCCCTCTTTCCATCGATCAGGGAGCGAAGTTAACGAATCAACGCAAAAAGGAGACTAGAAGACCTCCATGATCAAATGAATAGCTTCTGACGAGTTACCTCCCCACATAATGGCACGATTGTTACTCAAGTAACAATTTGGGTAAGTATGATGCCAATAGCACTAAGGATCGCCGATGATTCTAGAGGGCGGGATTACTCGTGATGTCGACACCTAACCAGACTGATCCGAATGACAAAGCGCACAATGAGAACTCAGCACTTGGTATACATACACGCGGTAGAATGCTCTCTTCCGTTCGATAGGAGCTCTTCGCTGAGATGTCTAGAGAAGTTCTGAACACGAAGTCCGTGACTGGTCGCATGATCTAGACACTATCACGGTTTAAACCGAAGTTTCGCGGCAGCGTTTCTACCGATCAGTCGAAAAAGAAGACTAGAACTTCAGATATCACCCCCTACACGGACGAGGCGCCCGGCCCCAAGAATAGAATAAGTCGGCGGGAGGGACTTGAAGCGCCACCAATCTGTTGACTGACTTACCCCATAGACATGAATTTGGACATGCAGAAGGCACGCAGACATAACGGCATACATCTGCTTAACCCCGGTTCTTCAAGCGAAATTAATCAGAACCATCACCGTTGACGAGAATTAGGGTGCTGATGACAAAGAAAGACCGTCAAGTACATGAGAAGAATAACAGAAAAGAGGCTTGATCTCAACCCAACATTGTTGATCACAGAGGTAAGGTTGATCTATTTGACCGGTCTCCTGAAAAGTGGATCAGTTATCAAAAGGGGTCCGGTTTACCAAGAGACTAGCCGGACGGTTGGTAATATGATACTGGGTAGCTGCAACTTGCAAGAACCTCAAACAGATTTCGTCGGTTTTCGGGATACAGTACGGCGGAGAGCTCATAAGACCGATTCGCTACTTATAGAAATCACCTTGGGGTTCAAATTTCCTCCGTGAAGCTTCAAAATTGTACTTGGCTTAGTGATTAAATGGAGTACATTCGAAGGCAACACCTCCGTGGAAACGTTCGGTTGACCTTTGGCCAGCACCTTATTTTGCATAGAGAAAAGTGCCGAGTGTTTGGTTGGTCCAAAAAGCTGGCCAAAGTGTGCTTTTCGGGATAGCCACAACTCGAGGTTTCAGCTCTCGAGGAGCTCTTGCTAGTAAGGGACCTAACACGAAGCTTCACATTTTTTTTATCTCAGCGAATTCTAGAAAAATCTCGGCTTCTTCGGTTGAGGGAGATCATGATTTCCTGGTAATTGTTTCTACAATAACAATAAGCTTCTGTGGTCCGTGATTAAAACATACCTGGCATTCGACTTGCGTTACGAAAGCAGGTTCTCGAACAGAAGCAAACGTGTGTTCCGCCGACCAGAGCATCGGTTAATACCAACTCGGATTTTCCTGTAATCCGGCTCTAGAGATGGTTCGGGAGACATATGGCGTTCGCAAAGCAAGGATCATTACCTTCCACGATATGGATAAAGGGGTCATGGAATGTTAAAACTAGCAATTGCACAGCCTTTCTCGGCAACATAGTTAAGCGCTAGTAATAGAAATGATGTGATGGAAAACAAATGAAGCAGATTCATGTGATAAACATATTATGATCGTGTGTCGTTCAGTGTCCTCGTAAGTGTCTGTGTCAGGTCAGATGAGTAATGACGCTGCGCTGACGTCACAGATTATCTGGCCTATCCAAGTAAACAGTTTTACACGGCATGAATAATTATTATTATATGCGAAGTAATCATATGTTGTACCGAGCCTATCATCGAAAAATTCGATGTCACTCCTAAATCCCTAAATAATGAAAAAATTTGCAATACGAGGACACTCAGTCCAAATGGAGAAATGCTGTGCTGATGTCAACAAGAAAAAGGGGAAAGCAATAATGGATGAGTACTCCATCTGTCCCAGCAGAGGTTGAGGTCAAGAGAATGACACGCAACGGAGAGCAATGCAGAGTGAACTAAGGCTGAATTAGCGGGAAAGGGAGCACGAGCGTGCCATGGTTAACACTGATGGTCGAGATTGTTTGGGCGCGATGATTGAAAGTCCTCTGCGGCGAAGACAGTTGTTACAGCGAGTGAGGGATGCAAGGCGAATACCAATAAATATGTGTGCGGACACATGTGAGGGCGAATTTGGAATTGCGCAGTGATTTAAAATGAAGAAGTTATGTGACCAGGGTAGCGAATGATCGCAGCACGGCGCTACCACCCCGCATGCGAATGCAGTTCACCTGCGTGCAATGTAGCGCCAATATTTGGCATTGGGAGGCTAAGGTTATTTCATGTTGATTAGAGATATACTCCTGATAAAAAGACAATCGATGCTAACCTCACTACCAGGAGTCGAGTCATCTGATGCAAATGTCAGAGAACGAACACTTTTTATCAAAAAATAACCCACGGTCTCTGATACACTCCCAGATATCGACGCCGCGCCCTCTTTGATCCCAGACTCCACATTGACTGTATATTGTCCAGTGTACATTGAGCTCCCAGATTCTTGTGGCGTTGGCAATTACGGGCATTGTATATGTGGAAGGTTGTGAGGAAGAGTCTGACGACAGTTTGGAAGAATAGAAGGAAGATTATTAGAAAATGCTGGTTGACGATGAAGACTGGGGGAAGAATGAATCTCAGAGACCTTTATATACGTGAAGATCGCACTGTAACACACTAAGAGGGCATAAACCACAACATGGCTCCGGCCTACAAATCTCGATCTCTTTCGAATCTCACAGATCCGGGTTCCTTCCATTTTTGGTGGATTCCACATTTGCTAAATCCCGTCTGTCCTGGGATTACGCTGAGATTCCTTGGACCTCGAGGCCTCAAGCTATGGCTTGATATCAGCCAATGAGGCAATGTGTCATTCAAGTCTCACGCTATGCGACTCTAGTCAGAGTTTCTTGTAGGTAACAAGTATCATTTTAATCCCCTCACTGATTGAACTGCTAGACGCCTATCATGACCTTGACAGGATGCATCAATGTAGCATACCATTGTGATTGGCACACCGCCAAGCCGGAGCTGCAGATGCAGGGAAAACCATTGTTCCTTGGAGTGCACAAAAGTCTTGTTCTTGTACACGCTCCGTTAAACACAATACTGTCAACAAAAAAACATGTCTTTCATTTCGCCTCGGGGCCATTTCTGTGGCTTCCGTTATCTCTGCCGACAAACGCCTCCCAGCTCCGAAATTGTCCTTTGGCTAGTGCAAGACTACTACCCTATGTGCTTACAATCTAAGCCTAACCACTGTTCCATAAGCCAGTTATCGGATGCATTGCTCATTTACGGGGTGCGCATTGCGCTCAGAGAGGCTATTCGATATTTCCGATAGCTCACCGAATATACCGGTACTGGTGATTTTTCCCCGGTTCCTGCTTACCGACAGAGTCACCTCAACGTTGACTGAGATCAATGCCATATTTGTCCATATTCAACGATGACTTCAGTTGAACCCTAGATAACTTAGACCCCGGTCTTGGGCAGCCACGAGACGATTGTGGAAGAACCCCAAAACCCAATCGTTTGACCGAAAATTACTTCCAATGAGCCACCGCTTCGATTTTTTCCCCACTAGAGCTTTTCTTTCAAGATGATCCCCACTTTCTTTGCTTTTGTGGCAAGATGCTCGTGACAAGAAGCATGACAACGGAGAAGGGGGAGACTACTCATCGCTACATTCCACTGGCGCTTCCGTAAACCAATCATCTTCACACAAAGTATCTTCAGTATGTCTAAGTCTGAATTTAGAAGAAAGAGCCGGGTTCTACGAAGGCTATGTTTACTGATAACTTCCATTCTGGAAGGGGAGAATCGTAGCGTTCGACTATGAGGCATTGGTGTGCAGATTCAGACGTCGCATTTGTATATTAGAGCATGCGAGGGAAGGAATATCCGACGATAACGCAGGTGAACTACATGTTTTCTTCTTTTACCTTTGCACGTGGAGGGAGGGGGCTGCAATTTTGAGCAAGACTACAGTTCTCACCCCTTAGTTTATGCACCGAGCGATGGGCAGACCATCTTGTCTGACGTCCTCTGTGGATTCAGATGACAGGAAATAGGGGACAGGGCTTCAGGAAGTGTAATATCTACGTCAAAATTACATGTTACAAAACCTTGTTTCCTTGGCCTGTCAGTGCTTCTCTTGAATTGTGGCCACACGAACCTGAAAAGGATATCCATTGCTCATGCCAGGGCATCTGGTCCCTGGAGTCTGGATGCTACCATTTTCACTCAAAGTCCCGTGTTTTTCATAGCGCATTAACTTTTTGCTCTAATGTGCAGCATGGATCATGTAGAAGAGCACTGCAGAGTCCTAGCACCCCGTGGCTTAATTACTGGTCAAACATGGTCATGACGTTGGGCAGAGTCAATGACCTGTGATCACAGAGAAAGCTAAGAGAGTTTGGAGTGCTGAATTGAAGGTTTAGCGACATCATGGACAAATATATCACAGATCATCGATCAGCATTGGAAAGTCCAACTTCTTGGGAGGTCAACAACAGAAACTTATTGTTTGTGGCATAATCCGCCATAGTAAGCATAGTCGCCTTGCTGTGGAGTCAATTGCGAAGGATTGATATATCCGCACTTCTGGAGAATGTCGTGCTGGATGAAACAGCCAGTTGAAGTATCAATGTATACTGATAGCCCAATTTCAGACGAGGAAAGAAAGTCATTTACTATATTCATCTGAGATAACCTCATTCATACTCGTCTTAGAACTTGCAGACACGCAAACTGCATCGTGCATTGTATACTCCACAGAGTCGCTTTTATCCGCAGGGAAACCATCGATGGATTCGTGAGGTTGGAAGGCGCAGCAATGTCGTGATCAATGATTCCCTAGACCTACACTACTCCACGTCATTTCGGCTATTGATGTGGTTAGACGTATATCACCAACAGGCGCCTTATCCTTTAGAACAGCCGGAAATAAACGGGAAAAGCTTTCTCTAAGCAACGATCCTCTGCCATAATATACC
>Ga0153976_1000542_pt1 | contig 13052 bp, 13 predicted proteins | sample TSGA060MetaG_FD_104717 | JGI IMG/M metagenome (GOLD analysis project Ga0153976, IMG submission 104717) | Attine ant fungus gardens microbial communities from Georgia, USA - TSGA060 MetaG | ecosystem: Host-associated > Fungi > Mycelium > Unclassified | place: USA: Georgia, Yuchi Wildlife... | reverse complement strand
TCCTGCACCTGCCAGCAAGTACCTGAGTCGTACTCGGCCGGTCTACGAGTTTGTGCGAAAGGAACTCGGCATTAGGATGCACGGTTCTGAGAATTATACTTCATTCAAGAACGGTTTGGGTGTTGATGATGTCACGATCGGCCAGAATGTTTCTTTCATCCACGAAGCCATCCGTGACGGGAAATTACAATCCATCATTGTAAACCTCTTTTCGTGATACTATTTTTGTACAAGCATAATTTAATTTAAATATATACTATTAAATCCATTCCTAATTGGACGTTAGTTTGTGACTTGTGACTTAATCGGCGGGTCAACAGTGGGTCATTGGGGGGCGTTGATGAGCCCCGAGCAAAGATTGGTCACAGGAGATTGTCAGGAGGTTGCCGATCGCAATATTTGAGATGAAATAGGTGTTTTTGTGCGATGGCGTCATTAACGATCATTTCATCTGTCTGAAGCCATGGTGTTGTTTAGACAAACGTACGAAAGCCTCAGGCAATTGCGATCACAGGTGGTCATAATCACACATGTTGTTGTCTGTCTTCATTTATTGTTTTTTACTGTATCGGAAAAATAGTGCAGACATGTAGTAACACCTCAGTCCTACATGTGATAAGAATGGATGGTTAATTTAATTTGTAAAGAAGCAAAAAAATTCTGCTGGTATGTATTCAGTGAAGTGAATCACCGTGATTTGTTGATGCCAGTGCAATAGTCCCATTCAATAAAGACAAACTCCAAACATAAGAGGTTGTATATCCACAGTCATCCATTAACTATGATGACTTGGGAGTCCAAAACAGGACACAACACGGCGCATGAGCTGATGGCGGTGATGTGGCCACCTCTAGCACTTACCTTGGCCAGCATTCCACAAAACCATTCCAATAAAGATTGGAATAGCTAAAAGTGTCTTTCAATGCTCAGAAACAGATTGCATTTCACAGTCATACCGAAGGCACAGCTTGCGCTAGGCCCCGATCCCGCTAGATGTGGGATCATTCCCACGAACCTCAGTCGCGTTCTGCCAACTTGCGAGTCTCCGAGATATTCAACGCTCTTCACTATGACAAACACCGATGACGTTTGGACTGTAGGCGACAAATACTCATGGACGAGCGCGTCTCGACAGTCGCTCCCGTCTTTCTTGTTCAAGGCATGACATTGGGGCTACTGTTCTGCTGTCTCTGATGTTGTATCATTCCTCAGTATAGGCCATCCATGGTACAGGATGACGGTACAAAACCAGTGGGTGCTTTTGTGACTCGTCCAGCGAGATGTCACTAATACAGTGCAATGGTCTGCTTGATCAGTGGATATGGGTCCGGGGCTCTGAACCCTCAGAAAGACAAGAAGCCAATGAAGATGAGGCCCGGAAAGAAGCGGAGATGTTACGTATGTTAGAACCACAATTTCTGACAGCGATCTCATGACGTCGCTCATACAGTAGAGGAACTTACGGCAAGGGTCAAAGCGATACAAGTTTAGTGAATTCCTCCATCTGGTACCCCAAACTCATTCTTCATAGTACGATCCATTGATTCCAACTCGACAAAACAAGAAGACAGGCACTCGCAGCAAGAAGGAACTTCGTGAGGAGGTTAGCTCGTGAACTCATCGTCTTGGACTTTCGTACTGATTTGTCACGGACTGAAGGCCCAAGCTGAAGCCACTGAGAAGTTGAAAAAAATAGCCATCAAGCATAATTATACAGTGGGAAAATGGTGCGATCCATTTCTTTGATTGCCGTTCTGTATTGTGAACAGTGCGCGCTGACAGGTTAATTTTTGCGCCACATGATAAAGTCGATATCATCTGGTCTCATATCGCCAGTACGTCAATGTGAATTTTCAGTCCTATAACCGTCAGTATATTTGTTCGTAAGGTTCCCTAGTGTCTGGCCCCTTGTCTACAACGGCAGCCTTCCTCGCCAAAGTCGCTACTTCTCCTGTATCTAAGACGCCCAATTATCGGCATGTTATTTGCATCTATGTTCCTAATGTATACGACAGAGATGCTGTTATTGAGGTAAGTGGCATGTTCCTGTTTGATTTTACCTAATTGCGTGGTAGGTCATGAAAATACTCCTTCGCAATCACGGGGTCAATCTCGTGGGCGTAAAAGCAGATCTTTATACAGTTATTGGTGAGTGATGTTTGGTTGCAACCAAAATGTATAAACATTTCCTTGTAGGTATTGATCGTAACCATCCTAGTGGAATATTATCGACAGTGGGTTGTCTGGTTCCCCTCTTCACTGTGACCTAATGTACCACAGATTTGGAAGAATACTGCACTTCTTGAAGAAACCGAGATCAAGGTATGTGGATCGATTCAGATATACGGATTTTTTGTTGATGCGATGCAGGCCTTGAGGGACCAGTTTTACGCCGATCTCAACCAAGAGCAAATGAATACCGGTGTTCTTGCCAGAGACAAGGATGAAGGGATGATACAAGGCGAGGTGCCACCAACAGTCAGACGAGAGCATAAGTTCAAACTAAGGAAGAAAGCAAAAGACGATTTCTTTGCTTCTGATGAAGACCTGGAGAAGTGAAGTACGAGCCCAAGAATGCTGCAACAAACGTGCAGAGGGCCAAACCGAGCTGACGGGGGAAATGATTTGAATCCAAGAGATTGATCGAATCAACTAATCCCGGCTGATAGGTGTCTTGTCTTATTTTAATTGCCTCTGGTAGTGAAGCATCGATTGAATAATGCCTTTAATCATATAGCTGCCTATGTACAGTCTATTCGAAAACTACTGATAATAATGCTGGTCAACAAGGCTGGAAAAGACTAGAGTCTAAGTATATGATTAAGCCACATTCTCGGGTCCTTCGTTGTCCTTCTGTCTACTTCATCCACGACGTCAGCTCCAGAGCGAAGGCGCTTTTGTCCAAGATTGTGATGGTGACCTCTTGGCGTGGATTCAGAATCGGATAAGGATAAGCTCTGGTCGTCTGAATCCATTATTGTCTGATATGTCGCTGTATCTCGTTGGTTCTGCTCACAGGCGAGCCGAGTTTCACCCTGTGTCAACAAGCCATCCATATTTTCAGCTCCTAATTCTGTGGAGGTCTTCTTCGCCTCTGTGATATTCATAGAACCATCATGCTCTGGGGTTTGTTGCGAAACCAAAGCAGAACGACTAGTAGACCCGCCCTTCAATGGTGATTTCCTAGGGCTTATGTCTCCAGTCAGATCTGCTGTAGCTTCTACTACTTTCGAATCTTTCCTCTCCGGTTTCTCAGGCTTTTCGGGCCTGCGGGTATTGCGGATAATCTCTTCGCCTGGTTCAGGTAGGTAGAAAACCTCATTTTCTCGCAAAATCTCCGATCCTACAAGTTGTCTCAACACCCAATGTAGATAAGCCTCAAAATCAAGAGTTTCAATGTCGTCAACAACGGGGGTGTCGCCTCGAATGATAGCTTCTCCATCGTCCACAATCTCCTCTTCTTCAATGAGGTCCTCGTCGTTCAGGCAACAACCCGGAACAAGAAAATAGATGCGTGGCCCATTCTCCGTCTTAGAGATGCTGATCTTGTGATAGCGGCAGTGAGAGCGAGTGACCGGAGAGGTAGCATTTGTCAGAGAAACAGAAGGAGCTTTGGTTAAGACGTCTTCAGCTTTAAGAAGTTCCGATCGAGAGCCAATAACGGAAGCCAAACGCTGGTTTTGTGATTTCTCTTTCATTGTCGTAGGTACCTTGGGACGTTTTTTACGGGAGTGAGCATGAATGAACGGCCGTGGTTCAGAACTTGCCAAAAGGGCATGGGAAGGTGAGGATTGTGTAGCGATCGAGCTTTCACTAGCGACAGTGGGGGTGATAGACGGTGATCTCAGAAACGATGTGTAATCTTGACGACGATTTCCTCGTCGAGCACGTACTACTGTCTTGGCCGACGATACAGACTTTCCCTTCCCCTTTGTGTCATCAGAAGAAACCACAATTATCTTCGCAGGTGTAGTAGGAAGTTCACGATCGAAAACATCCGACCGACTGCGTTTCCGTTTCTTGGTTCCTAGAGCACTAGTGCCTTGGTCATGGTCCGAGTCATTGTCCGCTTGATATGGATCTTCCACTGATATCCGGACCTTGCGAGGTATATCGACTCGGGGCTCCGATGAAGTTGAGATAGTTTGGGGCGATTGATTTCCAGAAGTTGATGTACCCATTATCGTTGACATAATGGTACTTGCTTGCCCAGTAGCTGATAAAGTAGCCAATTCACTCGCATGGTTTGGGCGAGCGGCAACGAGTGTGGGTTCGATGGCAAGAGAAGAGCGATTTGTGGCTGACGACCTATCAACCTGCTGGTGATAGACTTGGGGGCTCAAATTGGTTGAGACAGCCTCTGGCAACTTATTATCAGAAGTTGATGTACCCACTGTCGTTGACATAGTGGTGCCTGCTCGCCTGACAGTGGCCAGTTCAGTCGCATATCTTGGAAGAGAGTTGACGAATGTAGGCTTGATGAATCGAGCAAAACGATTTGTGGCCGGTACATCAGCCCACTGGTACGAAAGAAGTGAGCTCATATCTTGTACAGACATACCAGCTGCCAGATTATAAGGAACGATACCAACATAGCCAAGGTCCGCTCCATGACTAGGAGGAAGTAACTGAGGAATTCCGGGTGTAGGAGAACATTCTACTGGATAGAATTCGACGTCGGGTGGGAGTTGAAACTCTTCTGGACTATTATTCATATTTTAGATCAGCCCCATTAATTGAGTGAGTTAAGCTTACGTCAAGGTGATGAGTTTCATTTCGTCTTCATCCTCGAATTTTAAACTCTTTGTATCCGACTCTTCGACTTCCTTAGGTGCCACTAAGCTACCGTTACCCATGAGCTTGAAGGGATCTTTCTCTTCCTCAGGAGCAAGTCGATTGAACACTTTCCCCATCTTTCCGGCTACCCCCTCATTGTCCCATACTCTAAATTTGACCTGCTTGGATTCTTGGTTCGTCGGTCGTTCATCTAAGTCTTCGTCCACAATGATATGGGCGCCAACGGTATCGCCAGCGCCCTTATGAGATGTGGACAAAACTCCCTCATCTCCTTTCTCTTCCACATTCTCTTCCTGCGCATCCACGAACTCTTGATCAGTTTCCCCATCCAAATCCAAATCCGCATCTATATCAAGTTCATCCGCCAAAACCTGATCAATCTCATTAATCTCTGCCTCGACGCCTGTCAATCCCTTCTCATCATCCCTCTCAGCCTGACTGGCCCCCCCACTCGATGGAGATGCCACTATTGACCTAATAGACATTACATTTTCCAAAGGCGGAGGGTAATCTTTTACATTGCCCACGTCATAGTGAACATCTTCCTGTTTGTTTCCTCGTGCTGCAGAAGACGACGGTGATCTCTCTGCTACCGATGAGGATGTGGTAGAGGTCGATTTTTCATGTTCTATCGATTCTTCATCAGATTCTTCATCTTCATTCGGCGGACCAGGAGTAGAAAGACTGTATGGATATGGATCATCGTATAGAGTAGGTAGCGTTGGTTTTCCCTGGGTAGTGTCAACCGAGAAAAGGGTCTGCAAGCTTGCCAGACTCGGAATCATATTTGTGATGGGCTCTCCAACTGGCTTGTCAACTGGTGCTTCAACGGGCGATGAAGGAAGATCAAGCGAAGATTCTTGAGCAACAGTGCTCATAGACTCCTCTTCCACTACCGCAGTATTGACAGTCAGTTTAGATGTTGGCGATACATTCCCATTCGCGTCTTCTGCCACAGATGTAGACAAATGTAGTTGCTCCTGTTCCCGGAAAGTAGGGACAGTAGCCGGTGAAGAAAATAACCCTGGATTCGCTTTCAAAGCCTTCAGGATCACAGGATCTACTGTTATAGAAACAGGCGTAGGTCCAAGTCGAGGTGTCCCCCCAGGACTGAGCACCTTCTGTGGTGTCCCGGGAAGTTGGATGATTGTGGGTAAAGCACCGCTGCGATCAGGGCTATGTGGAAAATTCTCTTGAGCGGGAGTAACATTGAAATCCACTGAACCACAACGGTCCATCATCGGGCTACCAGGTTGCACAAAATATCCATCAGCGTCAGCTATGAAGGTAGCAGATAACATTTGTAGATGGGAAGCATTGTGAGTGTTGTCAACGTCATGAGTGATAAAAGATCGACCAGTAGTAACATAGGGAACGTCCCGGGCGGAATCATGGATTTGTATCTCATCATCCAATCCTCCTGGTGATGTTGATTGCATATCTCTGACATCAGTTACCATCGTTTCCACTTCAAACACTTCGACCTGATTTTCCACCAAGATGGACTGGATCTCGATATCATCGTCGTCGTCATTGTCATATGAGAACGACATGAGATGCCCTTCTTCTGAGGTCTCTTCTCTTTGTTTGGGAAAAGATTCGACATCAATGTCGGATACAGTTTCTTCAATATCACCGATTGCAACCTCCATATCAGGTACAACTTGATCAGAACGCATGCTCATAAGATCTAGGTCCAAACTAATGGCCCGTGAAGATGGATCCTGGAGAAGAATAAGCAATTCTCCTGTCATCTGTAGAAAGGAGAACATACCACTGAGACATTTAACTCAGATACCATGGTGGGCTCTTCAACATTATATGAAGTGTCCATGTGTATGGCAGTAATTGTAACGTCCGCGGTTTCATCCTCAGGAGCCGACTGGTGTCCCAATTCCTTTGGTGAAGCGGGCTCTGTAACCGGTTCTTCAATCAAGACCGGAGAAAAATCATCCGTAAATTGTTTTTTCAGAGAAATTGCGGGTAGTTCTTCTATTCCTGGCTCTTCAGCCAAAATTGAGGGTAATTCTCCCATGACTGGCTCCTCAACAGTTACCATCAGACGTCCTTCGGCATCATCATCAGAAATAGTCTCCTCAGTCATCACACCTTCTCGCAAAATAGACGATGCAGCAGGAACAGTAGAAACTGTAATCCCTCTATCAGTCCTAACCCTTTGGTCGACATTTTGTATCTTCGATTGGGAAAATACAGAGAATTCTTTGAACTTGCTCTCCATAGGTTCATTTGTACCATGCACAGCAGCATGATAATGGATCGAACTTTCTGCAGAAGATACACCATCCCAGTGATCTAATGAAACATCAGTTTAGATTCAAAGATAGAAATTTAGAGTTGACCTTCTAGATGCTTGGCGAAGATATGGACTTCTTTGTCACTTCCATCTTGGGAGGCTTCCAACGCTATTTCTGCAACGCTCGTATGTCGTGCTTGTGTTTCAGCCCTTACTACCTGTGATGGAGTAGACGCTCGCGATGCATCTGAAAATACGTAAGCTAGAAAAAAGATGAACACATCAACACAGACCATCCTCATACTCAGATTCATCCAACCCTATTGGCACGTCAAAGCCCGAAGAAGTGCCCAGAAAATGTGAAAGCTTACCATCGTCTTGACTTTCAAGTTCATCGTCTTCTGGATACCCCAAATCACCGAGTACGAATGTCGCCACTCCAGGCTGGTTGCCGTCTTCTTCTTCAGATCCATCTTCTCCTTCAGATCCATCTAGCTCATCCATTTTATCATCGATATCGATGACTCGCTTCTTCTCGCCCTTCCTGCTCTCCTTTTCCTCTGCTCGCCCCTCCTCACTCATCCTCGTCTCAACCTTCTCGGGGTCTTCCAAAAGGACAATGTCGTTATCATTTATTGTTGGCACCCACTTCATATGAGTCACTGTATGCTGACTAGGTGCATCAATATTCGCCGTCTGCAGTTCAGTTGACGCATTGGCAGTAGCAAGAGCTGGTACAGGGCGTGCACTCGAAATTTCATGATGACCAACAATTGTTGATGATGATTGACCGAGGGAGGTGAGAAAGTTGGGTAGTGCTCTCCAATCTACGATATTGTCTATTATGCATAAGTTACCAATAGACAAGAGCAGTATAATTGTTACTTACCACATGTAGATTGTTCAATAATTCGAGCTATGGAACATGCGACGCGGACAGACTCTTCTGCAATTGATTCGACGACGGATGTCTCGTTTTGGGTTGAATCAGGGAAGAAAAGAGGATCCACTATACGGTAAGTTTGCACATCTTCTGCCGAGAGTGTGGGCCAAACCGCTCTTCCACTGTTATGTTCGCTGGCCGATCCGAACTTGTTTGTCTGTATATCTGCTACTATTTCATCACTAGGTTTGGATTTTCCAGAGACCTCTTGGACTTCATCCTCAACGTCAAGCTTTTGCGCGCCATTGCTTTGATCACCCATTACCTTAATGTCAATCGGTTCCTGTCCTTGCCTGTCGGCATACACTGCATTAATCGAACCGTCTGAGATATACTCTTCTTCTTCTTCTTCTTCTTCTTCTTCTTCTTCTTCTTGTCCTTCGTACAATCCGAACTCTTCTTTCTCTGCATATCCTTCTCTGTCTGCGCTATACGTGTGTTCCAGCTGACTTTGAGGTACAGAAGCAATAGGTCGAGGTCGAGGTGCCACAATCTCCTCGTCATCATCAGAGTCAATCATGATAGGCTCTTCGTTTGTTCCTGGACCTGACTTCATACCAGATCCAAGGAATTGAGACCCCTTTAAATATGACATGTCCTTGAAAATAAGATGAGGGCAAGAGTCGGTCAGCAGGAGGCAACTTGAGGACATACGAAGGGTCCACAAGCATGAGATGGTCGAAGTTTATCTAATAAATGGACTTCATCAACTTCCTGTTCCCTTGAATTCTCCTCGACTATATCATTCGAGTCTTTTACCCCTGCACTTTCGTCAAACTCCTCATCCTCGTCTGATTCGTTACTTTCCCACTCTCCCGACTCTCCCTCCTCTTGATCAGAGTTTACATATTCATCGTCGCTAACGACATCAGGAAACAAGAATTCAGTGGCAGATATGTCGTCCTTGACACTAAGATCATGTGCAGAAGGTGGATCCTGCTTGTCCGCACGAGGAAGGATGACATCTCCTTCGATATGAAAACCTTCTGCGTGATTTTCAACTTGAGACCATGGGCTTTGAACATTGGGGAGAACATCGGAGGTAGAAAGTTGGCGCTTGCAACTATCAGAGAATGCTGGATGACAATACAGTGAAGTGGACACATGGTGATGGTACTTTGAAGAACTCACAAGTGACTTTGTCAGAAATATCATCTTCATCGAACTGAGGAGGCGAAGAGCGCATGCCGTCAACATAATCATCGAACTGAAGAGAGGAAGAGTGCATGTCAGCGGACTCTTCATCTGATAAAAATTGCTCCTCTTCTTGTTGTTGAACAGTGGAATTCATGTCTGACAAAAAATCTATATCTTGTTCTGGACCTTCTCGTCTCACACTGGCGGCCTGGTTACTTTCTTCATCGTACCCTTCATAGTATTCCTCGCCTTCGTCTGTTTCTACGTGCTTTCTACGATTCCAATGCCCCTCAGCCCAGGCTGAAGTACCCACTTGCTCCTCATCCTCATCCTCGGATTCATATTCATCCTCGTCATATGCCTCTTCTTCTTCTTCATCATCTTCAGATCTTTCGGAATCAATAACTTGGCCATCGTCTTGCTCATCCTCATCTGAAAGAATTTCGATCGGTTTGTTCTGTCTGCCAAAATCTGGACAGAGACCTGGCCCCTCCCTGGGATCGCGTGCCTTTCCTTTGTTGACACGACGTGCCTTGACTTGGGCAAATGAATCCTCAATGTTACTATCCAAGTCATCCTCAGATTCTTGAACAGGTTTCGGCATAAATGAGCCAGCATATGAAGCTTCAGCAGTCAAGAATGGAATGAATTTCTGCGGAGAAGGAATGTCGTCATAGGCCAAAGCCTTGTCGATACGACCAATGAGCTTTGCAATCCACGCGTCATAATCACTTTGAGTGAACTTGTCAAAGGGGTTTTGGATAGGGGCACGAGAGATTTTCGGCCTTGAAAGAGCCGGAGATTCGGTTGGATGTGGAGAGGAAGGAGTAAGCGAGTTGACCATAGAGACAAAGTAAAGAAGAGGGAGAGATTTGTGATGTAAATTAGACACGTGCTGTACTGTGACATGACATTGTATTATAGTCCACGTAATAAAACATGTCATTCCAAAACACACTCCCTTTCGCGGCACCCAAATCAATTGCCACTTCGGCGGAGATTCGTGACCGGGGCTCAACATTCATTGCCCATATCTTCACTGCAGCGTCTGCTGAAGAGGCCAAGTCTCATGCAAAACACGTCAAGCATGTATTACACGTAGACAGGAAGGCTACGCATGAGATTGCAGCGTGGAGATGCATGGTCGTGAAACCTGGATGCACGGGATTGGGTGGCCCAGATGAATTTCAGCTCGTCTCTGGAAGTATGGACGATGGAGAGAAATGGGCTGGAGACAGGACATTGAAAGTCATGCAGAATCTAGCGGTCATTGATGCTGTGGTGGTTGTGAGCCGATGGTAAGTCGCCCTTCTAGCAGAACCATCTTTATCCGAGACGCTCTCCAAAACACTCATCTGCGCTCGGGGTTGACATTCGGTTCATTGTATTGCTAATGCAGGTATGGTGGGATCTTATTGGGTCCCTCAAGATTCGATCATATAGAAACATGCGCTATGGAAGTATGTAGAGCTTTCAAACGTTCCGAGGAATTACGAGAGTCCATCACCACCTTGGAGATGCTGGATGTTATTTTGGAAGGACTTCGAAAAGAACTTGGAATGCTCCAACAACAGGCTGCTTCGAAGCCCTCGATTACAATTGGCAGCAGCCTCGAGTCACAGTCAACCCTGCTCATATCAAGGGAAGGATGCAATACTGGCCAGGGCTCTAGACCACAGGCGGAGAAGAAACTAGATTATTCTTCGCTTGACTTGGCGAGGGCTCGGCGATTAATCAAATCTCGTGAAAACGCTCTCAGCTGGCTGAGGGATTCACTCGATGACTTGCGCAAAACCAAGGAGTGACCAAAAATGACTCCCTGATTACCAACCAGCCCATGAGGTGCGAACGATATGGTGATACTCTCGCCATTATTTCATCATCTCAGCCTCGTGGTAGAATCAATGGCTCCCATCGAGGCACGTCTGTGAATCAGCGCGGTTTACCATCCCACACAGGGTTCTTTAGAAGGAGATTTACACTGATGTCCTTATTCCCGCCGATTGGACATCCCTATTCCTCATGCATCGAACGGTAGTCTCATTGCACGAGAATTATTACGAGAGTAAATACAGTTTAGCCTTGCCTCGCTTGTACGATCTTGTTCTCATCCCCGCCACTTCCGCTGCTCTTGCTTCCTTGCGTAGAGTTTAAAATGGGACTACCTTGAAACTGCCCCTATGGCTCGGGAACTGATAGGTTTCAGAGTTTGTTGTTCATGTACGTGTTCCCATGATAGGAAAGCAGGTCTAGAGAACATTTCATGTTCCAAGGACTGTCACAGTTGCACTGTGCTGGACAGCGCTACTCAGCCCTTCTAGCACTTTTGTTATTTACAGAGACAAAAGCTTTCCCAACTGGGCTGGCCACACCTCGGCCCGCAAAGCCAGGCGGTATCATCATCACCATCAACATCAACAACAATAACAGCATGGTCTTGGACATAATCTGATGTATTTCACAGATATTGAGGTTCTACGCCCAGGAGAACAGGACATGCCAAAATTACTTCAAAAGAACCATAAATCATGGTCTATGATATTAAATCCATCAGAGACATCTTAGTTCAGACCAAAGCACTGTTAGTAGCTATGGAACGGACAACTGGTTCCCGAGTCAGCAAAATCTCTAGGATGGGGGCTCCCCACGAAATGGGCATTCTAGATGGGGTACTCCATCAATTTCTATGTCAGGGCCCTCTGTTTTATCTCAACCGATGACGATAAGTTTGCTTTTCTATTTCTATATCAAGAGCTGATCTCAGCATGTCATTATAATTATGTATTGATCACAAGGACTCTCAGACCTCGTGTTTTGGTCACTGGTGATACACCATGGGCTACTTATCTCGAGATAGATGTCCATTTTTTCCATATTGGTTCATTCCTTCTAACGGACAAAATTAGGTTGACCCTGGCACAGTATAAAGAGATGTTTATTCCATCCGCGTCCCCAGAGAACAAAAAAAGAAACGCTCAATATACAAATCAAGGTAGACTACAATACGAATTCGGTTCCGGAACAACGACTGGATACTTGATAGGAGGGTATTCAAGGCAGTACAGACGCAAGCGCAGATTCATTTAGAGAAGGGTCATTGCCATTATGATATTATACCATATCTATAAACATAAAGCACACCAAGCTCATTTTGCGCCGTAACGAGCCTTCCGTCCGATATCGAAGGGGACATATTTGTATTTGATCATATGCCTATATCAGATGTGAGCTCATAAAGTCCAAGAAATCTGAATAAATTTACATACTGTATTTGGCGGCGCATGGTTAAAGTGAAAAGAACGAAGAAATAGACAACGAGGATAGGCCAGTAGACGGGAACGTCAAATACTTCGGAAGTTGTACAAAACAGTGCAACTAGTGTGGCCCGCGTCGACGACAGCCTTGTAGTGGTATATGAGGACAAACAGAAACAGTGGTCAAGAAGCCATCATACCAGAATTGCCACTCAGGCAGGCGCCGCACAAAGGGACGGAACTCATCATCTCTCTGGGATGGTAGAGGACTAACTTCAACTTCGCCGCCTCCCTCAATCTCGTCGGCCAAAAGGTCCTCCTGGAGGGAGGGATCAAATTTTGGTTGGAGGAAAGCAAGAAGGAGGTTTAGGAGATAGATTGCATGAGCATCTAAACAAGGTAAGAAACATAAAATCACACATTTTCGGATAAACTCACAGCAAACTATGTTTAACATATGAAAAGGCGTAAGATGGGATTCCCTAAAAGAAACAAATTTCAGACATACCAATATACCACTAAAAGAGTAATCTGAGCGTTTATAAAAAAAATTCCTAAAATTTTGCTCACCCCTTGTGCAATCAGAATCCTGAGCATGAAGATTGCAAGGAGCCCAACAGTTGCAAGCCAGCGTTGCAAGATGTGAGGTGTCCAGCGGTCCAAAGTT
>Ga0153976_1000541_pt1 | contig 13062 bp, 17 predicted proteins | sample TSGA060MetaG_FD_104717 | JGI IMG/M metagenome (GOLD analysis project Ga0153976, IMG submission 104717) | Attine ant fungus gardens microbial communities from Georgia, USA - TSGA060 MetaG | ecosystem: Host-associated > Fungi > Mycelium > Unclassified | place: USA: Georgia, Yuchi Wildlife... | reverse complement strand
GAACATAAGTGATCCTGGGAAATGGACCGGAGTTGGGGTTGGTCCTCTGCGACCCATCAGTCCCCTCGTCGTGAAGGTACACTGGCTCTTTGAGTCTCTCAGGAGCTCATATCTATTTTTGTAGGCCATCATTAGCTTTGGATCTGAATCCTTCGTTAGTTGGTATCTTGATGCAATTTACATCTGGCCAATTAGAATAGGTGTCAGCAGTGTCTGTAAGTTGCATAGTCGATGCTGCCCAAGCCATCAGCGATTTCTTCGAAACTGAACTTCTCGAAGATATTGACACCAGCTGAGAATGCCTTGCGAATTGAAATCGCCTCCCTTACATGGGACACCCTCTCATTCGACAATGACTCATTTAACAAGGCAAGAGACAGTGACAAACAAGACCGGAGAAGGCAGAAGAGGTTTACAAAATGTCGAGTATTGATTTGGAGATCCCATAGGGGAAGTTTATTGCAATTGCTTTTCTCGTTGGTCGCGGGAAGACCTCCCCTCTGTAAGCTCTCGCCTAGAGGTGCGACAAGCGCCTGGGAAAGAATCCTTCGGGGGATCCGCTGGCTATTGCTCTCAAAGTACATGAGTTGTGTTCGTTGTGTTCACTCCATTTCCAACTATCACATCGGAGACCCCACAGAATATTACCGTTTTTGTTTCGGTCTTGGACTTTCGAGAAGCATGACAGAGAGCAGCAAAAAATACCTAAAGCCAGACCTGGCTGTCTCACCTCACAGAGATGTTACAGAAGTCGAAGAAAAGGCAGGTAGGATTCGACTCGATAAATCAGAGTACTCGATCACTGCATATCTGCTTCTTGTGCTCAGAAACAGAAAGTTTAACACCTGTCATGCCAAGTAAAGCAATGCGGCCATTCAAATTTTTGATGCAAGAGTTCTAGGGACCCCTATCGGCACTCGATGTCTATGATGGCAAAGCTATTTTCCAAAACGTCCTTCAGGCCACATTGTTGGACAGAACCAGGATCCTTGCGACATGTGCGCTTCGTTTCCTTCCCATACCCCACAAAGTCTCTTGAGTGAGTTCGGTTCCGGGGATCACGAAGAAGAAACAGTGACGCAGCAAAATGAATTGCGCGCAGGGGAAGATGAGAGGAAGCAAGAAAGACTTAATAAAACTGTAACTATATTCCCATTTATATACGTAAATATCCGAAGCAGTGCTCTGGCAAATGGAGTTTCCAAGACAACTCGATGTCACTCCATGACATGACATAATTCCGCGATAAACAGACAAACAAGCAACTCCAGTCGAACGAGAGCGATAGAGAGAACCGGACACTGCCCAGATATCCAACGTTCTTAAACGTTGCTTCTTTCGGTAATACAACCAGCTCTGAGTACCCCGAATCCTCGATATAGAGTTAGTGATTGTATCTCGTTGAGCTTCAAGCTTTTCAATTTGCATTGAAACCTGATAAGCACAGATCGGGGGACGTAGCAGCAGCAGATAATGGTGTCGTTGCCTCATCTTCTGTCTCGACACGAAGGCTGCTATGTGTGGGGGCTATGACGATCGCGAAAATGAATGTACGTGTACACGGGAACGAGTATGCAGCTCAAAACCATGAACAGCACGTCCCAACTCGAATGCAGACAGAGAAAAACAATACAGGGGGGAAGTATACGCAAGTTGGCCATAGAATCATCATAGTACCCATGTTAATTTTGTCGATGATCTGTATGAAAACCCCTTTGGAGCCTACTCTTCTAACACTTTGTCTATGAACCGGTTTGCTGGAGGTACCTGATGGATCGAGTAATGGTTTGAACCGGATACTGAACTGGGAATACGTCCAGATGTTGACGGCATGGATAATCTATTGAGAGGTTTGTTCACCGCTGAGCCCGTGACAGTACTTGTTCTAAATAGCCTCCAATTAGATTCATGACGACTGTCCTCCTCTATTCTTGGTGCCATCATTCTTACAGCCGTTGTATTACCCTGGTTTTTTTACGATGATTATTATCGCTTATGTATGCTGCTGCCGTCTGATGCACCCGTGCTCGCGAACTCAAGGTCAGTCCCAGGGAATTCTGCGTCAAACACCGATAACGCCTGTATCATTCTCTCTAGTGACTGGGATTAATGAAACTGACAGATGCCATGTCTGTGTTCTCAATTCTCAAAGAGTCTGCGCGGCTCAGCAATCATCCCAACCCAAGGGGGAGCTAGACAGATTTTGACGCGATAATGAGAATCGAGTAGACATTTGAAAATAGATCATGCTGGCTCACAGTCACTAAATCAGGTCCGGTTCTCACTTCGACGCCAAGCCCTCTCAAACTGGTAGCCCTTGTCTTGGTATCCGCTTGGCTTGAGATGCTTTGCTACCGTTCACTGTACAGCATATTGAATGTTGAAGGGAATCGGTTCACCATTCTCATTGTGGACTGGATTTGGTCTAAGAAATGTCCTGACCATCGTAAGCCATGGTGTTTTTTTTGTGGTGATGATACTACGAGTGAATCTGACGATCAGGAACGAACTCATTTTATGGGGCATTGACAATGTTTATGATTTTTGCGTGGGTCGCTCATCACGCAGTAAGCAGAGCAAACACATCATCATATGAAATCCTCCTTCCTCGGACACGAGAAACCAAAGGCTTTCCGTGGCCCGCCAAGAAGTCCTGCAGAGCTCAGGGATAAAATGCACGTTTCAGAATCTGATCATGAGTGCCTAAACAAGTATCGACAACCTTGTGTTGGAGGGCCAGTCTATATCTTCTTTATCGCCAGTTCCTTACGTCAATCGCCGAGAAGATTTCGAACTATGATCATGCATTCCAAGGACGATTCGAATTTGTCGATCGGACAGGTGATCCCGCTTGTTAAACTGAAATGGTTCAAATCAGCTATCATTGAGTTTTCCGTGCGCCGAGTGAAATTATGATGATCATGATTATTCTGGATGAAACTACAGATGGGTCTTTTTTTTCCAGAAAAAAGTTCTTCCCCTTGATAATCACTCGATACTATCTGATGATCACACATGCACGCGTACAACACGCACACATGCAATTTTTGGATTCAAGGAGTCATATGACCAATAATGGGCTATTCTAATCGACGTCATCAATATGAAAGTGTTACCCCAATGTGTACTCTGCTCTTCTATCATTTGTTGCTGTTGTTGTAATGGCTCATGATACCACCGTCAAAACACGCTTCATAGGGATCATGATGAAAGGTATGATTGCTTTCAAATCTAAAGAGAGAACACCAACCGTCGCATGTATAGCACATAAGTCTTGAGTTGCCTCGCCCTTTATTTTACCCACCCACACGTATATTACACCCCGGAACGACCATATAAAGGATATCATCGCCGAGGACGTGAAGAAGAACAAACATTTTATATATGATAGCCAGAGGTATTCAGATTACAAACAACAAAAAAAGAAAGACGGGATATATATATATACGATTACCAGAATGGTATTTAGTCTGTCGTAAACAACCTCTTCAAAAACTCGCTCGCAGCATGTTTAACCGAATTATCCACATTTGAATTAGTAAGCAACTCCTGACCCAAAAGAGAGTCAAACTCTTTTTTTTTCAAACCAGCTGGAAACAAAAGTAACTCACAATAGCTCTATCTGCCTTTTGCTTGATATTAGCAGACTGTTTCGAATGTTCAAACTCTGCAGCTTCCCTCTCAAGCTTGATCCTCTCCATCTCTCTTCTCTGAAACATTTCCTTTTCTTCCCTTTCTTCTCTCCTTCTGAGATATTCTAGTTTCATCTTGCCTGTTTGCGTTTGTACCTGAAGAAATTGCATGTACGCCGAAAGCATATTCTGAGTGATGGAAATATTGACTACAGGAGAATCATTGGAGGACGATGACGAACTCATTGTCGTCGCCGTTGTCGAAGAAGAAGCAGACGATGCAGAAGAGGAGGATGAAGACGATGGAAGAGACGACAAAGAATTGGAAGTAGCAAGAGCATGAGAAACTGCCGCGCCCATACCATTTGGCGACGACGTTGAGACAGGGACCTGATGGTGGGTGCCTGACGAACCCGCAAGTGTACTTGAGTGAGTCATATTAGGAGTGCCTGCAAACAAATGGGGAGCACGCTGAGAAGTGGAAGGAGCATTATTTGTCATGCCTACACCGTTCAAAGCAGAGTGAATAGAAGACGGGCCGGTGGGAACGGTGGCAGGTGAAGGAGGTACCAGAGGATTGTCCCTCAACGTCTGTTGGGGACTGATATAAGTCAACTGAGGGGTAAATCCATGTATAGTGGGATCTGTCGCCGAGAAATCAACAGTAGTGGTAGTGGTTGCAGTGGTGGTATTGGGGGTATTTGTAGGTGCTTGTTGCTGTTGTTGTTGCTGTTGCTGTTGTTGTGGCTGTTGTTGTGGTTGTTGCTGCTGTTGTGATTGCTGATCGTCGGCATCGGTATCATCGGGTGGGCCAGCCTGGTTGTTGCTGTTACTGCTAGTGTTGCGTGACTGGCTCGGTCGGGTAGTGGCTGGGTCACCGTGCCATCTGAGCCAAAGGGAGATTAGACGGACTAGGGCAGAGTAGAGGGAAAGATTACCGGCGATAAAACAAATCATACCAGCCCCTGCGGTGCCAGTGTTCGATGGTGCGGGCGGTGATGTTACCAACGTCAGAACCTTGCTTGCGAGCAGTGGCCAGGCGGCGCTCATATTCTCTGAGACGGTCGGTCTCTGAGAGTTGAGCAAGGGATGAGTTGGATGGATTGGATTGCTCAAAAGCATAAATCTGCTTGAAGAGATTGAAATTGCGCTCATAGCAACCTTTCAGGGCCTGGTAGGTCTTTTTACTGCCAAAAACGTGGACGGCGCACTGGGGGGGCGAGTCAGATTTAGAAAAGGGAAGAGAAGAAAACAGACCTCGCGAAGACAGGAGTTTTTTGTTGCACGGAGAGCATTCCAGTGGTCGTCGTTGGCGGGGCCCATGAGCCAGGTAAAGAGCTTTGACTTTTCATCATCAGTCCAGTGCTTTGCGCCCTGGGCAGTGGGGTCGAGGTCGTAGGAATCGTTGTCATCGTGGTCGCGGCGGCGCTTGAGCGGGGGGTGCAGGGGGTCCTGGAGCTTGCGCTTGTTGGGGGACGGGAGGGGAGCGAAGGGAGCGAGAGGAGAGTGGCCGGGGGGCGAGGTGGAGAGATGCCTGTAGTCGGGAGTTCTGTAAGCAAGAAGGGCGTGGTTGAGAGCCTGGGGAACGAGGTGAGCCGGGGCCAAACAACGGACAAACACTCACCGCATCGTCTCGTCGTTCGTGGAGCAGGCTGTACGCCATCGTCTCACTACAATCCTGCGTTAGCTCAGCCACCGCCGACGCAAACCAAACAACACACCTACGCCCGTCCATCTGGTTCACATTCACTCCAACCCAAACTGTATCCAACTAAATACAAACTTGCTGACTAACTCCCTCCACGCCACCCGGCCCTTCCGGTTCTTTCCCACGTCCATACGGCGTCCACTGCAGCTGCTCCGCCCGCAACATCCCCTGCCCCCGGTCTGTCCATCGCCGCATGAACTCCCGCGCCTCCGACCGGTCAAACCGCACCCGACGCCCCTTCCCAACCACTATCCCCTGCTGACTCAGCGTCGCGCTCACATCCTCCACCGTCATCGCCGTCCCTGCACTGATCTCTGTCCGCTCACGTCAGCACACAAGCCACCACGTGCAGATTCCCACTCACCCTCTAGCTCCGGCTGCTCCGGCCCGTCTGCTAGATATCGCATGATTGCCAATCGCCAGTAACTCTGGTACCCAAGGGCCCCCAGCCTCGATAGTGGCTTTTCAGGTGTCCCAGTCCTTTGCTCCACCTTGGACAACAGGTAGCCTGCCTCCCAGTCAGCAAATAGCCTGCCACCTCTGTCAGCACGCACTAAAGTCAATCAGCAGGTTCCCCCAACCCTGCCTCTGCCGCACTGGAAGTGTCATGATACAGCTCAGGTTGTATTCCTTCACACTTCGCTTTTCTTTGCTAAAGTATCCCACAAATCGCGCTCCTCTCTCGTCCACCTCTGTCATCACATAGAATAGAAACGGCTCCACGTCGTAAAACAGCGACTTGTGGTCCAGAAACATCTTGGATAGCAGACACAGATTTTGACAGTAGATCTGCCTGCCTTTCAGCCTCCTGTCTCCATACGCACACTATACTCACCTTGTTCTTCCGTCCGTCCACCTCAAATATAGAAATTACCCCGTCTCGGTAAATCTCGTCTCCAGGTGGATGCCTCACTTTGCACTTTAACCGGTGGCGTGTTCCTTGAAACCGGCTCTTCATATACTTCAAGCAAAATTCGCAAATCCACAACCGTCCATCCGGTATGCTCCCGTACTCCTCCGGAAACGGTGCGTCATACCACGTCTTGATGTCATACGGTCCAAACCGTATCGTCTTGATTCGAAGCGTCTCTGGATCATTCCGAGCCGTCGCTCGTCCTCCACTCGTCCAGGACCCAGGTGACATCGTTTCCACCTCGTGTTGTATTAGCTGAACTGTCGACAATCGCGTTGGTCTATATCCTCCTTCCCAATTCGTCATCGTGCTCGTCCCAGCTGCTGCCAATGCCACTTTCTTCTCTGCTTCAACCCGACTCCGTTCAAACATCTCCTTGTCCAGATTTGTCACTGTCGTCCTGCTTGTATCTCGGTCCGCCTCTGCCAATATCCCATCAAACATTCCGACACTCTCTTCCTGCTCGTCCCTTTCCTTTCCTTGTCTCGTCGTCATCGGCAGCCGCAGTCGCACTCGCGGAATGGCACCTGGCGAACTCGATGCTAATTTCCGCCCACGCTTACGTTTCCTCGGTTGTGGTGGTCCCCTCGGTGTGACCTCCATCTCTTCCTCTTCCTCTTCCTCAAGAGGGCGCTGTTTTCCTGCTCTTTTCCTGTCCGATCCACGTGGCCGCCCTCTGGTAGGACCAGGAGTTAGGGTGGCCGGGTCTCCGACCGGCACCTTTACCTCTACCTCCACTTCTTCCTCTTCCTCCTCCTCTTCCTCTAGAATCAACACCTTTTTCCTTGGTCTGCCTTTCGACCTGGGCGTCAGAGCTATTGGCGAGCCCTCACGTTGTTGTGGGTCTTCATCAACCACCATCTCAAGAGGGACGGGAACAATGATTTCTGCTTGTACCACATCCGTACATAGTGGACAATACCATTCGCCCTCTGGTAACTCGTGGATCGGAGGTATCATACAGTAACAATGCCACCCTGAGATAAAACTTGAAAACACAACTTTGAGAGAAAATGTCATGTGCTTACCGCGATCACACCGATCGCAGAAGAGAATCCTTGACTATGAGCATCCACAGATGAGGAGTTTGTTACGATGGGAGGCGAATCCACTCACATCATCGCCTTTTTCACCACAAAGTTCACAGTTTTTGCATTCAACACATTTCCACTGGTATGAAAGAATCGTGTCGCCAATCTTGGACAGCTGCATGCAACTTGGATGGCCTGGTCATAGTTAGTGAATTGTTCTGTAAACGCGCGAAATGACATGTACCGCTCCGACCACATTCATGACAAGTAGCCATGGTCTCTGGTTCACCCAATTTGTTCTTTGTGTCTGTGCCTTTACAGTGACTGCATCTGCGCCGTTTTTTTCTCGGACCTTTGAGCAAATGTGGTGGTGGAGGTTGTTCGGCTATGATAGTAGACAAAAATGGAATCGTGTTCTGGGGTGCGAAAGGATCCCCTTCTGGGAGTCTGGAGTGAGACCAATCATTTTGGGGCTGTTGTTGCACAGGCTGGTAGTCTTGTTGTGGTTCTGGCTGTAGCACCTACACGAGGGATCGACACCGACACACCGATCTGAGCAGAAAATAAGAGCGCACCTGAACTAGAGGGCCATTGAGTGCGGGGTCGATGGGGATGTCGTCGTTTGTGGCAGCGGTTGTTGCAGGGGAGAGAACGGCCTCTGGATCGTCTGGAGTGAGAGTCGGAAAGGCAAGGCCGGGCATAGCGACGACCGTAGTTTGCTGCAGACGTTGTATGGCGGTGCTTGGCCGTCTGGCTCAGCTGGAACATGTGACCTGGCTCGGCGGCATGTGACCTGGCTCGAAGACATGTGACCTTGCAAACTGGGTTGCTCGGCCAAACAGAGGCACACAGGAGGGCATCTGGAGAGTCGAGGATGAATTTGGCCCAGCAACCACGATTCTCTCACTTCTCCTCTCATCCTTCATCACCAAGCTGCAGGCCATGTCGGCTGTAGTCCATCCCACTCTCCCTCCTCAGCCTGCCCCTCCGTATCCTCGTCAATCGCTCAATGTCCCCGTCAACGGCCAGGTCCAGGTTTCTACCAGCATGGCTGCAGTCGGCTCCAGCAACAAGCCCACGGCCTCCACTGGCATGCTCAAGCGCAAGCGCGCAACCAGATACTCAGTCCAGTTCTCAGAGGTCAAGGAATTCGACCAGGACGGTCGTCTTCGTGATGTCATCGTCATCGAGGATACTCCGCCCCCGCAGACAATCTCTCCAACCACAACCCACAATCCCAACTGTTCGAATTCTTATCAGCCCCCTCTCTTCTCTGCTCCCATACGCACACGTGCTCGTGCTGCTGCAGAAGCACAGGCTCTGTCTTCTGGCTCTTCCTCCATCATCGCTCCCCCCATCCCGAAGAAACGTAAGCGCGAGCCCCAGGAGGGGGTCCGTGCGCCTCCCCCTAAGAAGCCTGTGCGCAGCTCCCTCCATGTGCAGGCTTCTGCTCCCACCAAGCCCACCGTCGATCATAGAAACGGTGCTGTACAAGACGACGTGAGTTGTCCTGTTGCCATTGGCTTTCTCCTCTCCTCTTTCTTACCTTGCTTCAGCCATCTAAAACTAATTCATCTTGCGATGACAAAGAGGGACACTATATTATCGTTCCTGATGACTTAATATATCGTCGCTGTTAGTATTTTTTTCTCCTAATCACTCATCGATGGTTTACTAGTTTGATTTAGATCGCACTGTGCGCTTGCTTGGTCAGGGCACCTTTGGCAAGGTGGTTGAAGCCGTCGACACACAGAACAACCAAAGGGTCGCTATCAAGATAATCCGAGCGATACCCAAATATCGTGATGCCAGTCGGATAGAAATCCGTGTCCTCCAGAAACTCAAAGAGCGCGATCCTCTGAATCGAAAGTAAAAAAAATCTCACCCGATCTAACCCTAAGTGCTCATTTGTCATCCGCTAGCAAATGTATACACCTCCTGCATTGGTTTGATCATCGAAACCACATATGCCTCGTGTCCGAGCTCTTGGGAATGTGTGTGTACGACTTTCTCAAAGAAAACGAGTTTGCTCCGTTCCCCCGACATCACATCCAAGATTTTGCGAGACAGCTTCTGGGTAGTGTTGCTTGTACGTCTCTCTTTGCGATGTCAACTACTTTGATTGATCTACATCACATCCGCAGTCCTTCACGACCTACGTCTTATCCACACCGATCTGAAACCGGAAAATATCCTCCTAGTGCATAATGATTACAAAGTTGTTCACGTCTTGTCCTCTCATAAGGCAAGTGTACCCACATAGCACCATCTCCTCAAATGCTCATATGTTGTGTGTAGCGCAATGTCCCCAAATTAAAGCGTATCCTCCATTCCACTGATATTCGGCTAATAGACTTTGGTTCTGCGACGTTTGAGTCAGAATACCATTCCACGGTCGTATCAACGCGTCACTATCGTGCGCCCGAGATCATTCTAGGTTCGTCGCATCTCGATCATGGCTTGTCAACTATTCATAGATTGAAACAGGTCTTGGCTGGTCATTCCCCTGCGACGCCTACTCCCTCGGGTGTATTCTTGTCGAATTCTACACTGGTGTTGCACTCTACCAAACTCATGACAACCTTGAACATCTTGCCATGATGGAAATGGTGATGGGCAGAATGCCTGAACGATTTGCGCACATGGGTCAACGGTCCAAACCTGAATTTTTCAGCAAAGAGGGGCAACTAGGTTGGCCTAAACCGAAAGCGACGAGACAGAGTAAGAGAGATGTGAGGAATACGCGTCCTCTGGAGGAGGTTGTTCCCCCGATAGATAACATCAATCGACAGTTTCTAGACCTGGTTAGGCGGTTGCTGGCTTTTGACCCAGCCCAGAGGATTACCGTTAGGGAGGCTTTGAATCATCCATACTTTGCGTTGACGATTCCGCAGGAGATATGAAGTTCTGTTGTGGTCGTGTCTCTTCTATTTGATGTATCGGTTTGGTTTGGTTTCTGTTTTTTTGGGTTCGCTCTTGGAGCAAGTGCTTCATTCATTCATTCCTCCTTTGATCTTTTTTTTATTGCCCACGCTACTACCTTCGTCACTCTTCGCGTCATACTCATCTTTTGTATGTTTTCTTCTCCCATCTGCAATGTCCCGCTATGTCTCCTCGCTGCTTTCTAATTCAGCGATGATGATAGTCCGATCGCTGTCATGTGCGTTTCCTCTCATCCATTGCCCCACTCGGCTCAATCGACACGTGGTCACATTCCTTTTTTTTCACACCCCAAAAACATCGCTTCGTTTATCTCGGTGTAACTCCAAGCTTCCCTGTCTATCTACCGACGTTTTCCGCAACATTGTCCGACGTCATCTGATCTCTCCCCATTACCACGCAGAAGGAATAGCTGCTGAATCGTATGTTGTTTTTATTAGTTGGTTCTGTGTAAGTAATCACGTACGCTCACAAGGCTTTTTTGTTTCGTTCAAAGATAACGCAAAGTTGTGTACACGTTCTCTTCTCTCCCTCTTTTATACTGCCATGTCTAGTCCATCTTTTTGTCTTGTCTTATAAATGTGTATGATCTGAAAAAACCAACCACTTTTCTTCCCCGCTCTGTCTTGTTTTTTTTCTTTTAGTCATACCAATTCTCCGTAGTATAACAACCTCATTCATTCTTGTTTTGAATTTTTTGTTGTTGTTTAGGGCAATAGCTGTCAGATGGAAATATCTCTTTTCTCACAACTTTTTTTAATCCCTTTTGTCCTGGTCAAGGAAGGGAGAGACCGAGTTTGAATATGAATGTGATTGAATATGGGTAGGCAGTTACTTTTTTTCTCAAGGATGTAAAGAATGACCGTTTGTTCGTCGTTTATGCGTCTGTTCACTAGTTTAGTTTGCGTTGACCGGACAGAATAGATAAGTCTAGTTTAGTTTTTTCTATGTTCTATTGTTCGCTTCCGGGTAAGGAAGAGAGGGAGGGCAAGGGGTTTTTCAAGGAACAGCAGACAAGACAAACGAGCAACGGAACGGGAAAGAATCATGAGTGGCCTAGTTTGGCGGTCTTGATCATCATCTGTTCGAGCGGGATTTTTTTTCTTTTTGGTATAAGATTTGAACCTCCTTTTTTCGGGGGATGTGAATTGACATTGTATGTCAGATAAAAAAAGACCAATTCCACTTTAGGTTAAACCCTTCAACGCTTTTGGATCGTCAAAAAAAAAACATCTCAAGGTCCAACGCGATTGCGCGCAGTCGTGGTTTTCCTCTTTTTTCAATTCTGTTTTCTCAATAAATAGACATGGACATGGGTCGGGATCGTATCGACTTTGAGTCCAACTCGAAACGATTTTGACATGTTTGTTTTTCTATTCGGGATTAACTGATAGTCATAAGGCCTGACTGAATCATCCGATAATAATAATAATCTCTCATCGTTCCACGTAGTTGATCCCCTTTCGCCTCACCCAGCTTATTAATGGAGTGGAGCTTTTGGACGTCGCTTGGATGGTGATCTTACATACAACTTAGTCGTGTTTGGAGCCGTAAACTGGGGATGATGTAGTCAATTTTTTTTTCTACAGCGGGCAAGCAAACATGAGGCCAGGGGATTGATATCACATCTCCAACTGCGTACACATCATACAGGTTGCAACACTTCAGCACAAGAGAACGACAAACTGTCCTTGTCGCACTGTCGTTTTGAACTCGGGACCACAATGGGTGGCCGCCGGAACGAACCGAATGGGTCCAGAATTCATTATGTCAGGAACGAACGAACGAGGTTCGGTTCACTTGCTGCCTCCTGAAGGCAGTTGAGGTACAAAGGAAATGCTGAGTTAAATTATGCGAATAAATCAAACATTCAAATACCCAAGAAAAATAGAGCAAGCAGCAAGAAGCAGATACTAGCATACATCAATTGAATCCATCACTTGAGTCTGGCAAAGGTGATTTCATCTCTGTCTTCATCCAGACTATGATAAACGTTCTTCAAGAACATATCGCCAAGCTTGGAAGTGACGAGCAGCATGTCAGTGACAGGCCCCAGGCAGCTTAAGGCAATATCAACATACCAACCAAGTCGTGGGCAGGTTGAACGGCCCAACTGTACCAATACTAATTCCAGACCAACAATCGCCATCGGGCTCATCATCATACAGGGGGATGAAGGCTAGATCTCGAGGATCAATGGCAAAATTGATGCTGCCGAAAGTAAGAGAGATAGATGCGTTGGTCTTGCAGGGTACAGTCCAGCTTCCGTCAATTTTCTTAGCCCCAGAGACTTGATAATGCATGGTATCAACATCCTAATTCCATTCAGCACAAGAGCTAGATAATCATGATTTGATAGGCCACTCACCCTCTGAGGTGCCACTAAGAGGGCCTATAGATATCAAACAATCACAAAGGAATCAGTGATTGATAAGAATGTACGCACAGTTCCTATATCTAAAACACCGGTGCGATTGGTCCATCCAGTGGAATTACCATCAATCATCACTTGGCTGATGGAAACTTCCCAAAACCCAAATTTATTGATGTTCTTGACAGCAACTGTAGACCCGGCCTCATATCGCGCGGGATCCATACCTCCTAAAGTCATCTCACCGTCATGTTTGTTGTCCGCTGCCCGGGGAATTTTGAACGATATAATGGCATTTTCGATCGCCCCAGTTTGATTCAGAGCCTCGACTAGGGTAACCGTCTCCTGTCTAGAAGCGATCTAAAAAAATAGCGCATGTCAGGGGGATTTCAGCAGGGAGAAACAGGCTTACAGATTTGGCGACACCAGCCAGACCGTCAAATAGAATCTCGTCACTGAATTTGGAT